>Ga0214917_10001680_pt1 | contig 28233 bp, 22 predicted proteins | sample LL_1208_BB_MetaG_FD_177983 | JGI IMG/M metagenome (GOLD analysis project Ga0214917, IMG submission 177983) | Freshwater microbial communities from Lake Lanier, Atlanta, Georgia, United States - LL_1208_BB | ecosystem: Environmental > Aquatic > Freshwater > Lake | place: USA: Georgia | collected... | reverse complement strand
GAGGCCCGCCAGCGAGGGCATCTACGTCTCCCGCTTCGACACCGCCACCGGTCGGCTGACGCCCCCCGTGCTCGCCGGCCAGGCGAAGAACCCCTCGTTCGTCGCGCTGCATCCCACGCTGCCGATGCTCTACGCCGTGTCGGAGGTCTCCGACGCCGGCGGCAGGCCGACGGGGGGCGTGATCGCCTTCGCCGTCGACGAGACGACGGGATCGCTCACGCGGAAGAGCCAGCAACCGTCGGGCGGCAAGGGGCCCTGCCACGTGTCGATCGATCGCGGCGGCCGTGTCGCGCTCGCGGCCAACTACGGCGGCGGCAGCGTGATCTGCCTCGGCATCGAACCGGACGGCGGCCTCGCGGGCGTGGTGGCCGGCTCGCCGGGCGGATTCATCCAGCACGAGGGCAGGAGCGTCCACCCGCAGCGGCAGGAGGCTCCGCACGGGCACTCGATCACACCCTCGCCCGACGGCCGGTTCGCCATCGCGTGCGATCTGGGGCTCGACAAGGTCTTCGCCCACGCGCTCGACACCGGCCGGGCGGTGCTCGCGCCGCACCGCTTCGGCAGCACCGCCCCCGGCGCGGGCCCGAGGCACTTCGCCTTCCATCCCGGCGGCCGTCACGGCTACTCGGTCAACGAACTCGACCTCACCGTCACCGCCTTCGCCTTCGATCCCGAGGCGGGCACGCTGACGCCCTTCCAGTCGCTCTCCACGCTGCCGGCCGACGTGGTCGACAGGAAGGGTTTCTCGACGGCGGAGATCGTGGCCCACCCGGGCGGACGGTTCGTCTACGCCTCCAACCGGGGCCACGATTCGATCGCCATCTACTCGGCCGACGCCCAGACCGGCCGGCTGGAGTTCCTCGGCGTGGAGCCGATCCGCGGCCAGACACCCCGCAACTTCTGCATCGACCCGACCGGCCGGTTTCTCCTCGCGGCCGGACAGAATTCAGATACGGTGACGGTCTTCGCGATCGACGCGGAAACTGGCAGACTGATGTTCACCGGTCATTCGATCGAGGTTCCCTCCCCGGTCTGCATCCGCTTCCGCCCCGCCCCGCCCCGATGACGATCTGCCTGCTGAAGTCGAAGATCCACCGCGCCGCGGTGACCGCCGCCTCGGTGAACTACGAGGGGAGCCTCACGATCGCCGCCGACCTGGCCGAGCGGGTGGGCCTGCGTGCCTACGAGCGGATCCTGGTGGGCAACCTGTCCAACGGCGAGCGTTTCGAGACCTACGTCATCCACGGCGCCCCGGGCTCGGGGGCGATCGAGCTCAACGGCGCCACGGCGCATCTCGGCGCGCCCGGCGACCGCCTCACGATCATGTCGTTCACCTGGCTCGACCAGGAGGAGGCGGCGCGGCACGAGCCGCGGATGATCCTCCTCGACGAACGCAACGCGATCATTCGCTGACGGTCCGCGTCAGCGCGGCACCTGCGACTGCAGCAGGAGCTCCAGGTAGCTGCGCCGCTCCGGCGGGCCGCAGCCGAGCTCGCGGGCCAGCGACTCGAGGCAGGCCTGTGCCAGCGGCACCTCCCCCTGCCTGGCGACCAGTTCGATCTCGAGGAAGTCGCCCAGGCCGTGCACGTGGTCGATGGCCGCGTCGATCTCCGTGCCCTGCCAGGGCACGCGGGCCGGCAGCCGCCGCTTGACCACCGACGTCACGGGCCGGAATCCGAGCGACTCGAGCAGCTCCGTCCACTGGCCGAGGGTCCGCTCGCTCGGCCGCCTGGTGTCGCCCGCGTCCGGCGGCGCCGCGGCCAGCGGCAGCTCGATCTCGCGCCGCGTCTTCGCGGCGGCATCGACCCGCGGACCCTTCCAGGTGACGACCACGGCATCCCCCGCGGACCGCAGCCGCAGCGCCTCGTCGGTGCGGGCGAAGTCGCGGCACGGATGGGCGAAGTAGCGATCCACCTGCTCCACCGGTTCGCGGAACCGCGCCGACAGCGACGCCAGCCGCCGCTGCACCGCCGCCGGATCGGCCACCGGAAATTTGATCTCGACTTCGTACACTGGAGGGAGCTCCCTGCCGCCGCCGCCGGCGATCACCGAATGCCGGCACCCCCGCCGGCGATCGAGGCGGTCGCGACGATCACGACGACGACCCCGACGAGGATCTCCTGCGATGATCCCGCTGCCGGTGATGATACGCTCCCGCGGACCATCGGCCCGGCGGCGGGCCGGCCGGCTCCCCGCGGCATCCGCGGGCACGATCGCCGCGGCGTGCTGGGCGGGCTGCTGGCTGGCCTGCCTGGCCGGCTGTGACGGGCGGGCTCCCGACCACCCGGCCGTGGGCCGACCCGTGGGCCCGCTGCCGCTGGTCTCGCTGGCCGACAAGACGCGGACTCCGCCGCGGTTCGCGGGCCGCGTCACGCTGCTCAATTTCTTCGGCACCTGGTGCCTGCCGTGCCGGCGGGAGCTGCCCGGCCTGGCCCGGCTCGCGGAGAGGCTGCGTGCGGAGCCGGCGTTCCAGCTCGTGGCCATCTCCTGCGGATCGGGAGGGTACGACGACCCCGACAGGCTGGCCGCGCTGACCGGCGACTTCCTCGCCGAACAGCGGCTGGCGATCGATGCCTGGGCCGACCCCGACGGCCGCGTCCAGATGATCTTCCAATCGGCATACGCCTTCAACGCCTACCCGACCACCTATCTCGTCGGCCCCGACGGCCGGATCCGCGGCGTCTGGAGCGGCTATCGCCAGCGGGACGAGGCCGACATGGCCCGGGCGGTGGTGGCCGCGCTGAAGGACGTGGCCCCTCTCAGGGACACGGCTGCCCCGCAGACGGCGACTGACGGGCCGCCGGCGGTCGAGCGAGATGCTCCAGCCGCTCGATGATCGCGGCGGCGGCGCGGCCCGGATCGGCGGCTGCCGTGACCGCCGAAGCGACGGCGACCCGCGTGAAGCCGAGGCCGACGATCTCGTCGACCCGCTCACAGGAGATGCCGCCGATGGCGAAGGCCGGCAGGCCGGTCTCGGCGAGGACACCGCGCAGGAAATGCGTGCTCGCATAGGAGCCGAACGCCTTCGTCGTCGAGGGAAAGCAGGGGCCCACGCCGAGGTAGTCGGCACCGTCGAGTGCCGCCGCGCGGGCCTCCGCGAGGTCATGCGCCGTGCGGCCCACGAGCCGCGCCGGGCCCACGACCCGCCGGGCCAGCGACGTGGGCAGGTCGGACTCGCCGACGTGCACGCCGTCAGCCCCCGTGGCGGCGGCCACGTCGGCCCGATCGTTGACGATCACGACCGCGGCCGCGTCTGGGCTGCGGCGGGCGGCGGTGACCGCCCGGCTCGTTCGTGCCGCCAGCGTCCGCGCGTCGAGCCGCTTGTCACGGATCTGCAGCATCCGCACGCCCGCCTCCAGCAACGCCCCGACGAGCCGGTCGAACTGCGGCGGGTCGTCGCGGCCGTCGACGAGCACGCAGAGCTGGACGCCCGCCAGGCGGTCGCGGGAGCGGACCGCGGCCAGGGCCGCCCGTTCGACGACGTAGAGCCGGTAGCGGAGCGGCTCGAAGCGGCCAGCCGCCCGCGGACACACCAGGACCGCGGATTCCTCGAGGCTGCGGAGCGCCTGCGCGGCCCGGGCCGCGTTGGCCGCGATCACGTCGCCGACAGAGCCGCGGTGCAGCGGCGCGGCGGCGGCCACGCCGGCGGCCACGTCGCCCCTCACGTCGCGGAGGAAGACGCGGTCTGCGAGACCGTCGGCCAGGGCTCCCGCGAGGTCGTGCCGCAGATCCTTCACGAGCCTCGTGAGCTGGCCGTCGTCGAGCACGAACCGCACCATGTCCTCGACGGCCCGCAGGGCCTCGCCGGCACGGTTGGCCGAGGCATCGACGGCCCGCCAGACCTCCGTCGTCACCCCATGTTCCGCGAAATCGCCCGTTTTCATGCCTCCGTTGTACCCGTGCGGATGCCTTGGAGAAACCGCCGCCGGCCGGCTACCCTCCCGCCGACGGCCGGAGCGAACCGCTCCCGCCCCGGCACCGCCGGACTCGCATCCATCGGGATCACGCTCGTGGGCTTCGCACGCTCCCTCACGCTCGTCTGGCCGGGGCTCCCCTGGCTCTGGCTGCGCGGCAGCCTCGCCGGGCTGGCGCTCGCGCTGGCCTTCGCCGTGGCGGTGGACGTGGCCGTGTTCACCACCTTCATCTGGACCGAGCTCGTCGACACGCGGACGTCGCTGGCGCTCTGGACGGCCACGGCCGCCGTGTGGCTCGTGGCAACGGCGTCGGCCGTCACCGGATTTCCTCCGCCGCTGCCCCGTGGCCGCGACGCCGCCACTGAGGCCGTCTTCGTCAAGGCCCGGGACGCCTACCTGGGCCGAGACTGGCTCACCGCCGAGACGCGGCTGCGGGCGTTGCTCGACATGGCGCCGCTCGACGGCGAGGCCCAGCTCCTGCTCGGCACGCTCCTGCGCCGCGTCGGCCGGCTCGACGAGGCCGAGGAGGCGGTCCTGAAGCTCTCCCGCAGCGACGCCGGGGCGGCCTGGCTGGCGGAGATCGCGGGCGAACTCGCCCGGATCACCGCCGCGCGCAGGCAGCCCGCTGCGGACGCCACCGTCGAGGCCCCGCAGGCTGCCCGGCGGGCAGCCTGACGTGCCGCGGCCGTGGCCGCCGACCGCGGAAATCCCCCGCCTCGGGCCAGCGGCCGACAGCCGCGCCGTGCCGCAGCCCGCAGGCCCGGAAAAAGGCCACGGGGATCTTTTTTCGCAGGCTGCCGCGGACTGCTAGAATGCTCGGTCCGTCATGCGGCATCGGGCAGCCGTCCACCTGCTCCCCGCCGAAACGCCGCCGCTGGAATCCGCGGGGCGATTTGGCGTAAGGTTTGCACTGTCTGCAGGATGGGGTCCGGACACCTGCCGGAATGGCATCCGCCCGCCTCTCCCCCTCAGACACAGCGGGCTCCGGGCCGACCCACGAAGGAATCCTCCATGTACGAGCGCTTCACCGACCGTGCCCGCAAAGTCATGCAGCTGGCCAACCAGGAGGCCCAGCGGTTCAACCACGAATACATCGGCACCGAGCACGTCCTGCTGGGGCTGATCAAGGAGGGCAGCGGCGTCGCCGCCAACGTCCTCAAGAACCTCGACATCGACCTGCGGAAGATCCGCATGGAGGTGGAGAAGCTCGTGCAGAGCGGCCCCGACATGGTCACGATGGGGAAGCTGCCGCAGACGCCCCGCGCGAAGAAGGTGATCGAATACTCGATGGAGGAGGCCCGCAACCTCAACCACAATTATGTCGGCACCGAGCACATCCTCCTCGGCCTCCTGCGTGAGCAGGAGGGGGTGGCGGCGCAGGTGCTCATGAACCTGGGGCTGAAGCTGGAGGACGTCCGCGAGGAGGTGCTCAACCTGCTCGGCCACGGCATGGAGGAGGGGGGCGAGCGGGCCGGCATGGGCGGCCGCCAGCCGGCCGGTGCCGGCGGATCCGGCAGCGGCGAGGCGACCGCGAAGGGGGGCAAGAGTAAGACCCCGGCGCTCGACAGCTTCGGCCGCGACCTCACGGAGCTGGCGCGGCAGGGCAAGCTCGACCCGGTCATCGGCCGCGAGAAGGAGATCGAGCGGGCGATCCAGATCCTCTGCCGTCGGACGAAGAACAACCCCGTGCTCCTCGGCGAGGCGGGCGTCGGCAAGACGGCCATCGTCGAGGGCTTCGCGCAGCGGGTCGTCGAGGGCAACGTGCCGGAGCTGCTGGCCGACCGGCGGATCGTCGTGCTCGACCTCGCCATGATGGTCGCCGGCACGAAGTACCGCGGCCAGTTCGAGGAGCGGATCAAGGCGGTGATGAACGAGGTTCGCCGCGCCAAGAACACCATCCTCTTCATCGACGAGTTGCACACGCTCGTGGGCGCGGGTGGCGCCGAGGGCGCGATCGACGCGTCGAACGTGCTCAAGCCGGCGCTCGCCCGCGGCGAGATCCAGTGCATCGGTGCCACGACGCTCGACGAATACCGCAAGTACATCGAGAAGGACTCGGCGCTCGACCGGCGTTTCCAGATCATCATGGTCGAGCCGGCCAGCAAGACCGAGGCCGTGGAGATCCTGAAGGGGCTCCGCGACCGCTACGAGACCCACCACCGCGTCAGCATCACCGACGCCGCGCTCGAGGCGGCGGTCGACCTCTCCAGCCGCTACATCACGGGCCGCTGCCTGCCCGACAAGGCGATCGACGTCATCGACGAGGCCGGCGCCCGCGTGCGGCTCAAGGCGATGACGAAGCCGCCGGACCTCAAGGAGATCGACGACGAGGTCGAGCGGCTCAACAAGGAGAAGGAGGAGGCGGTCGCCAACCAGGATTTCGAGAAGGCGGCGGCGCTCCGCGATCAGGCCGACAAGCTCAAGAAGAAGAAGCAGTCGATGACCCGCGACTGGCGTGACAAGTCGCGCGAGGCCGACGGCGTGGTCGACGAGGAGGTCGTGGCGGAGGTCGTCTCCAAGATGACCGGCATCCCGCTCACCAGGATGTCGACCGAGGACCAGCAGCGGCTCATGGGGATGGAGGACGAACTCCACAAGCGGGTCATCGGCCAGGACGCCGCGATCAAGAGCGTCTCGAAGGCGGTGCGGCGCAGCCGTTCCGGCCTGAAGGACCCCAAGCGGCCGATCGGCTCGTTCGTGTTCGCGGGGCCGACGGGCGTGGGCAAGACGCTGCTGGCCAAGGCCGTGGCGCAGTTCATGTTCGGCGACGCCGACGCGCTCATCCAGATCGACATGAGCGAATACATGGAGAAGCACAACGTCAGCCGCCTCATCGGCGCGCCGCCGGGCTACGTGGGCTTCGAGGAGGGGGGGCAGCTGACGGAGAAAATCCGGCGGCGTCCCTATGCCGTGGTCTTGCTCGACGAGATCGAGAAGGCCCATCCCGACGTCTTCAACATGCTGCTGCAGGTCATGGAGGAGGGCCGTCTCACCGACTCGTTCGGCCGCAACGTCGACTTCCGCAACACGATCCTGATCATGACCACGAACGCCGGCGCCGAGGCGATCAAGAACGAGTCGGCCTTCGGTTTCCAGAAGCCCGACAACGACGCCAGCTACGACAGCATGAAGGGCCGCGTCAACGAGCGGATCGAGAAGGTGTTCCGGCCCGAATTCCTCAACCGCCTCGACGACGTCATCGTGTTCCACCACCTCACGGTCGAGGACCTCAAGAAGGTCATCGACATCGAGCTGGCGAAGGTCCGCGAGCGGCTCGGCGAACGCGGCCTCAAGCTCGAGCTCACCGAGGAGGCGAAGCAGTTCCTCATCAGGAAGGGTTCCGACACCGACTTCGGTGCCCGGCCGCTGCGCAGGGCCCTGGAGAACTTCATCGAGGACCCGGTCTCGGAGGAGATGCTCAAGGGCGAGTTCGAGGGCAAGGACACGATCCAGGTGGACTGCGTCGAGGTGGCCGGCAAGAAGCAGCTCGTCTTCAAGGGCTTCACGACCGCCGAGCCGGTCGCCGCCGCGCCCGCCGAAGGCCCGCAGGCCGGCTGATCGCTAGCCGCGCAGTCGTGTTTGCGGGAGCAGCGGCCGGCGGGCTATCATCCCGTCGCGGACCGCCGGCGCGACGCAGCGGTCCGGTTCACTGACGGGACGCGGGGATGGTCGACTCCGGCTATTGGAACGGTGCAGCGATCGTCGCGGCCGGTGTCGCCGTCTCGATCGTCGTCGTGGCGGTCACGCGGCGGCTCTTTCCCGCGGCCGAACTGCGGGACGGGCACGAGTCGACCGGCACGCTGCTGGCCATCGTCGGCACGCTCTATGCCGTCCTCCTCGGCCTGGTCGTGGTCGACGCGATGGCCGGCTTCGAGAAGGCCTCCGAGTCGGTGCGGATGGAGTCGAACTGCCTCGCCGACATCTTCCTGCTCGCGGAAGAGCTGCCCGAGCCGATTCGCGGCCGCATCCGCGACGCCTGCCGCACCTATGCGCGGCAGGTCGTCGAGATCGAGTGGCCGAACATGGCGCAGGCGCGGATGAGCGTCGAGGCCCGCATGACGGCGGTGTTGCTCACCCGCGGGCTCCACGGCTTCGAGCCGGCGACGGAGGCGCACAAGATCCTCTACCCGCTGATCGTCGAACAGATTCGGGAGCTGTGGGACCACCGTCGCGATCGGGCCGCCGGCGTCGAGAACGGCATCCCGGCGATCGAGTGGGTGGTGCTCGTTCTGGGCGGGCTCGTGACGATCTTTCTCGGCGGCCTGTTCCACGTCGGCAGCCGCCGGCTGCAGTACGTGGTCGCCGCCATGACGGGCCTCGTGATCGGCCTCAACCTCTACCTCGTCTGCCTCTTCGGCTATCCCTTCGCCGGCGACCTGTCGGTGTCGAGCCGGCCGTTCAAGGTCGACATCGCCATCTTCGACGGCGCGTACGCCAGCGGCCCGGCCCACGAGGGCGAGTCGGCCGGCGATCCCGCTGCGGCCACGCCCTGAGGAAGCCCCCCGCGGCATGCGGCCGCCCCCACGGCATCCGCCGGCCCATCAGAACGAACCGGCAAAGCCCACCTGGAACGTGGTGGCGGGGCCGCTCTTGTCGGTGCCGGCGCCCCAGTTGCCGAACATGCTGAGCCGGTCGCTGGGAAACCAGATGAAGCCGCCGCCCACGACCGTCTGGGCGGAGACTCTGGGCAGCGCCGACTCGTTCTGGAAGCCGTGCACGAACACCTGGAAGTCGTCGCTGATCTCCTTGGTGATCGCCCACTGGGCCACGTCGATCGGCACGTAGCCGGCCTGCGTCGAGTCGGCCGCGATGCCGACGTTGTATTCGGCCGTCAGGCCCCAGAAGAGCGTGTTGCGAAAGAGCATCATCAGGCCGGGCTGCGTCCCGGCGTTGAACGCGGGGGATCCCCAGGGCGTCTGGATGAACGCCTCGAAGCCCACGGCCGGCAGGAACAGGTCGCGGTTCTCCTCCCAGAAGTGGATCTTCGTGTCGAACGTCACGGGCGACACTCCCGTGGTCGAAGGCTGGCCGAGGCCCGCGGCCTGCCAGGTGAAGCCGCTGGAAAACAACCGGAACTCCACCCGGTCGCTGAGCCCCATTCGCAGCAGGTATTCGAAGTTGTAGCTCTGCGGCTGGATCGTGCTGATCGCGCCCGTGAAGAACACCGGGCTCGTCTCCACGTAGACGGCCCCCCGCGGCAGCGTTTCGGGGCTGTTGGGATAGTTGGCCGTGTCGGGGCCCGGATCGCGGATCGTGTGCGGCTCGCGGGACCGCTGCGGATCGAGCCCCTCGGGAAATACCTCGGCCAGGAACCGCGCCCACGGATAGGGAGACCCGAAGGCAGCGTCCTCCGGCTCGGCCGCCCAGGCTGCGAGGGCGACCGACCAGAGACAGCCGCACAGTCCGGCACACAGCCAGGCGAGGCATCTGGCACGCGGCCGGGCGGAGCACGTCTTGCGGAGATGTTTCCGCATCGGTCGTGGTCGTCGGGACGGGGTAGATACTGCCCCTCAAGCCTCCCCACGAATCCTCTGCACGAAGCAGATCGAGACAGGGGCGGTTGCGGCGGCGGAACAGTGCCACAGCCACTGGAGCAATGCAAGACCCGCGGCCGCCGACCCGACCCCGCGGCGGCGACACCCCGCCCCGCCTGGCCCTCCCATTCTGCCGCAGCCATCGCCCTCCGGCATGACCGTCTCAAGCTGCCCAGGCGTCACGGACGATAAGACCGGCAGGGTTTGCCGCGGCCCGACAGCCTGGAGAACTTGCCGGGGGTGACCCGGGAATCGGACATGTCGACACCAGCCAGCACCACCGCCCCCGACGTGCCGCCCGCAGGCGTCGCCGACTGGTTCGCCGACCAGGTCGCCAACGTCGGCGGGTTCGCGATGGGCCGGGTGGCTGCGGTCGGCGACGTGGTGATCTTCTCACTGAGCACGCTCGGCTGGATCGTCGCCCGCCGCCAGCGGCGCGAGGTGCTGCTGCCGAGCTTTTATCAGATCGGCGTCATGTCGCTGCCGGTCGTAGCGCTGACGGGCCTGTTCATCGGCATGGTGCTGGCCGTGCAGAGCTACGCCCAGTTCAAGGCGCTGGGGCTGGAGACGCGGCTGGGCTCCGTGATCAACCTCTCGCTCGTCCGCGAGCTCGGCCCGGTGCTCGCCGCCACCATGCTCGCCGGCCGCGTCGGCAGCGCCATGGCGGCGGAGCTGGGCACGATGCGGGTCACGGAGCAGATCGACGCCCTGGAGTGCATGGGCGCCAACCCGATCTATTACCTCGTCGTGCCCCGGTTCCTCGGCTGCCTCGTCCTCATCCCCGCGCTGACGGTGATGGCCGACTTCATGGGCGTGCTCGGCGGCTACCTCTACTCCCACCTGCTCCTGGGCATCGACTACCACCACTACTGGGAGAACTCCCGGGCCTACGTCGACGCCTTCGACTTCCTCATGGGCATCTCCAAGAGCCTCTTCTTCGGGGCCGCGATCGCACTTGTCAGCTGCCACCACGGCTTCCACTGCGGCCACGGTGCCGAGGGGGTGGGCAGGGCGGCGACGAACGCCTTCGTGCACTCCTTCGTGCTGATCCTCGTGCTCGACCTGTTCCTCGGCATCGGCCTCAACAACATCCACGACTTCTTCCGACCGGAGGGACCGCGGCGGCTGCTGTGAGCCGCCCCCGATCGTCATGCCCACCACCGCGACGAGCACCGCCGCCGATCCCGCCCGGGCAGCCCCGCCGCTGCTGCAGGTGGACGGTCTCTCCGTGCGGTTCGGCCGCAATCAGGTGCTCCGCGACATCGCGCTCGACATCCCGGCCGGCGAGACGCTCGTGGTGCTCGGCGAGAGCGGGTGCGGCAAGACCGTGCTGCTCAAGACGATGATCGGCCTGGTGCGTCCGGAGCGGGGCGCCGTGCGGTTCGAGGGCCGCAGCCTCGCGGGCATGCCCGACCGCGAGCTAGCCCACCTCCGCACGCGCTACGGGTTCGTCTTCCAGGGTGCGGCCCTCTTCGACAGCCTCACGATCGCCGACAACATCGCCTTTGCGCTCCGCGAGCACACGCGCATCCCGGCCGCCGAGGCCCACGACATCGTCGTGTCGCTGCTCGACGAGGTCGGCCTGCCGCGGTCGGTCCTCGCCAAGAAGCCGGTCGAACTCTCCGGGGGCATGCGGAAGCGGGCCGGAATCGCCCGGGCACTCGCGCTCGACCCCGTCCTGATCCTCTACGACGAGCCGACGACGGGGCTCGACCCGATCATGAGCGACGTCATCAACGAACTGATCCTGCGGGTGCGCAGGCGACCCGGCGTGACGAGCGTCGTCGTGACCCACGACATGAACACGGCCCGCAAGGTCGCCGACCGGATCATCATGCTCTACCCGCTCTTCCGCCTCGGCGCCGACGAGCCGCAGGTGGTCTTCATGGGCACGCCCGACGAGCTCGAACGCTCGCGCGACCCGAGGATCAGGCAGTTCGTCGAGGGCCGCGCCGAGGGGAGGCTGGCCGACGCCCAGGCCGAGCGGGAAGTCGAGGAGGAGCCATGAGCGATCGCGTGATGCAGTTTCGTGTGGGGGTCATGGTGCTGGCCACGGCCATCATCGCCGGCATCCTGATCGTCCTCTTCGGCGACCTGCCGTCGCTGGTGCAGGCCACCAATCCCCTGAAGATGAGCTTCTCCGACGCCCGCGGCGTGGCGGGGGGCACGCCGGTCCGCAAGAACGGCATCCTGGTGGGCCGCGTCTCGAGCGTCACGCTCGACGAGCGTGGCGGCGTGAGCGTGATCGCCGACGTCGACTCCCACGTGCCGATCTACAAGGACGAGGTGCCGCGGATCTCCAGCACGATCCTCGGCGATGCCGAGATCCAGCTCGTGCCGGGCCCCGTCGTGCCGCCGCGGCAGCGGCTGGCGACCACCGAGGTGCTCGTCGGCGCCGTCTCCCGCGACCCCCTCGAGATCTTCTCGGCACTCGAGCCGAAGCTGGCGAGCACGCTCGACTCGCTCACCCAGGCCAGCGATTCGGTGCAGCGGCTGTCGCTCAGCTTCGACAAGATGTTCGCGGGGGGCGACGACCGCTTCGAGAAGATGATCCGGAAGACCGACGCCGCACTCGACTCGTTCAACACCGCGATGGACAACATCAACGCCGTGATGGGCAACGCCGAGACCAGGGAGGACATCCTCAACACGATCGCGGCCCTCCCCGAGGTGGTGGCGGATCTTCGCAAGACCGTGCAGGGCGTCAGCGTGACGGTGGACACGGCCGACCGCAACCTCCGCAACCTGGAGGGGCTGACGAAGCCGCTGGGCGAGCGCGGGGCCGCGATGGTCGCCCAGATCGACAAGACGATCGGCCGGCTCGACGAGACGCTGCAGCAGGCCGCCATGTTCACGAAGGCCCTCAACGAATCGCAGGGCACGCTCGGCAAGCTCGTCCGCGATCCCCAGGTCTACAACGAGCTGGCCCAGGCCGTCTCCACGGTCAATCACCTCACCAAGGAGCTGCGGCCGATCGTGGACGACGTCCGCGTCTTCACCGACAAGATCGCCCGGCACCCCGAGCAGCTCGGCGTCCGCGGCGCCCTCGACCGCCGCCCGGGGCTGAAGTGATGACCGCGGTCACCTCCCGCCATCCCACCCCCACCCGGTTGCGACGGACCTCCATCAGCCGCGATACTCAGACAGTTCCGGTACCTCTGGCCTCAGCTCATCGCAGGATCCGTGAGGGGCGGCCCATGCCCCGAGAGCCGGCGTATGATGACAAGCGGAGCCAGGATGGCGGAGCGCAGTCAGCATCCGAGTGAGCGGAGGGCACGACGCCCTCCGCGAACGTCCGGCGACGGGGCGTGGGCCGCCCCGAACCGTTGAACGAACCGCTTTTCCCCATCATCACGCCCTCTCCGGGAGTCCTTCCATGCCTGCAGCCAACCCCTCGTCGCGCCGTCGTTTCCTCCGCTCCGTCGCCCGGAGTGTCGCCGTCACGGGCGCCGCGGCGGCCCTGCGACCCGTGTCCGCGCAGGCGGCCAACGACCGGCCGATCCTGGCCACCATCGGCCTGCGGAACCAGGGCTGGACGATCACGGAGAAGTCGTTCGCGTTCGCCGACTTCGCGGCCCTCGCCGACGTCGACGCCAACGTGCTCGGCGCGCACGTCGAGAAGGTGGCCGGAAAGCAGACGAAGCGGCCCGACGCCTACGCCGATTACCGGAAGATTCTCGACCGCAAGGACGTCGACGCGGTGATGATCGCGACACCCGACCACTGGCACACGAAGATCGCGGTGGAGGCGATGCGGGCAGGCAAGGACGTCTACTGCGAGAAGCCGCTCACGCTCACGATCGCGGAGGGGAAGCTGATCGAGAAGGTCGTCAAGGAGACGGGCCGGGTGTTCCAGGTGGGCACGATGCAGCGGACCGAGGCGGAGAAGCGGTTCCTGCAGGCCGTCGCCCTCGTGAGGCACGGCCGCATCGGCACGGTCCGCAAGGTCACGTGCGCGATCGACGGCATGACGCCGTCCCCGACGATCCCGGTCGTGCCGGTGCCCCAGGGGCTCGACTGGGACGTGTGGCTCGGCCCGGCGCCCAGGGTCGACTACCGCGCGCTGCCCGAGGAGCGCAAGGGCTACGGCGGCGGCGTGCCCCTGTACAGCAACTGCCACTACTCCTTCCGGAACTGGCACGAGTATTCCGGCGGCAAGATCACCGACTGGGGGGCCCACCACGTCGACATCGCCAACTGGGCGCTCGGCGGCGGCGACACCGGCCCCAGCAAGGTGACGCCGGTCGAGTTCACGCTGCCGGTGCCCTACAAGGACGGCTTCCCGCTGGTGCAGGATCAGTACAACGCGGCCACGCGATTCACGATCAAGGTCGACATGCCGAGCGACGTCGAACTGATCATCACCAGCGAGGGCGACAACGGCATCCTCTTCGAGGGCACCGAGGGCCGATTCTTCGTGAACCGCGGCAAGATCACGGGCAAGCCGGTGGAGAACCTGAAGGACAGCCCGCTGCCCGACGGCGCGATCGACGAGGTCTACGGCGGCCCGGTCCCGGTCAACCACACCGCCAACTTCGTCGACTGCATGAAGTCGCGGAAGCAGCCGATCTCCGACGTCTGGTCTCACAACCGGATGCTCGAAATCTGCCACCTCGCCAACATCGCCATGCGGCTCGGCCGGCCCGTCGCGTGGGATCCCACGGCCCGGGAGATCGTCGGCGACCCGCAGGCCAACGCGTTCCTCGCCCGCGAGAGCCGCAAGGGCTACGAGACCCAGGGCTGAACCGTCGCGGCCGGCTTCACGACAAACATGGCCCTCCAGGCCATTTTGTCTTGGCGGGCATCCGCCCGCTGGTACTGCGCCCGGCTGACGGCTTCACGACAAACATGGCCTTCCAGGCCATTTTGTCTTGGCGGGCTCCGCCCGCTGGTACTGCGCCCGGCTGACGGCTTCACGACAAACATGGCCCTCCAGGCCATTTTGTCTTGGCGGGCTCCGCCCGCTGGTGCTGCGCCCGGCTGACGGCTTCACGACAAACATGGCCCTCCAGGCCATTTTGTCTTGGCGGGCTCCGCCCGCTGGTGCTGCGCCCGGCATCGTGCCGGGCGGTCTTCTGGCAGCGTTACCGACGAGGGGCTGCCCGTGCCCCGGGAGCCGGGCTTGGCGGCAAGCGCAGGCAGGATGCCGAAGCGCAGCCGGCATGCAGTGAGCGGAGGCCAGGGATGGCCGCAGCGAACGTCCGGCGACGGGGCACGGGCAGCCCCGGCTTCACGAAAAACATCGCTGACGGTTTCACGAAAAACATCGCATCCTGCGATTTTTTCTTGGCGGGCTTCCGCCCGCTGGTCCTGCGCCCGGCATCCTGCCGGGCCGTCTTCTGGCACCGCTACGGACGAGGGGCTGCCCGTGCTCCGAGAGCCGGCGTGGCTGACAAGCGGAGCCAGGATGGCGAAGCGTAGTCAGCCTCGAGAGAGCGGAGGGCAGGATGCCCGCAGCGAACGTCCGGCGACGGGGCACGGGCAGCCCCGGCGGCACCGGACTCAGCCGCACGCGCCGGCACGATACCGAGACGTCCTAGGCGCCGACGGGGGCCGAGAGGCCGTTCTCCAGCACCCGCAGGTACTCCGCGACGTATTCGCCGTAGCGGGCCCGCACCTCGGCGGCGACGTGCTTGTAGCCGGGCACGCGGCCGCGGCACTTCGCCGCGCCGCACTGGCACGGTCCGCCGCCGAGATCGATCTCGTACTCGAAGGTGTTGTAGTCGAAGGAGATCTCCTCGCCGGCCACGATCGGCCGCAGGGCACGCACCTCGATCTGCCTTTCGTTGGCACGCACGAGCACTCCGCAGTTGGGTTCGCAGGAGTGCCGGACGTGCACCATCACGCCGTCGGGCATGATGTGGGTGTCGACATCGACCTGCATGGTGTGCCGCGACCGCTGCGGCAGCCGCGGGCCCCATGCCTTCAGGATCGACTCGCCGGCGGCGATGTCGCGGACCGCGTACACCGCCCTCCCCTGGCGGCCGTTCCGCACGTCGACCGGCTCGTGGGCGGCGGGCACGCGATCGACGGAATCGTGCGGCACGATCCCGGCCATCTGGTCGAACTGCAGCTCCCGGACACGGCCGCCGTACCGCTCGGCCAGCCACGCCATCGTCTGCTCCACGGTGTCGGGCTGGAGCAGCACGAGCTCGCCGGCCTTGGAGGCGTCGAGCACCAGCGCCGCGGCCTGGCACCACGTGCCGCCTGCCTCGATGACCACGGGACGATCGGCCCGCTGCCCGGCCTGGATGCCCGTCGTGATCAGCGCCGTGATCTCGCCGGGCTCGCGGCCGCGGATGTAGGCGTCTTCGTAGATCACCACGCGATCGAACGTCGCCGCGAGCAGTTCGCCCTGCCGGATGAGGTCCTCGTCGCGGCGGTCACCGGCGGCCGAGTAGACGGCGGTCCGCCGTGCGTGGGGCAGGTTGCGGACGGTGCTGCAGATCTGCTCGAGCGACGGCACGTTGTGGCCGTAGTCGACCACGATCGACGTGCCCTCCAGGTCGAGCAGGTTGAAGCGGCCGGGGGAGCCCGCGGAGCCCGAGGAGAAGCTCTCCAGGCCGAGCCGCACCAGTTCCAGCGGCACGCCGAGCCGCCACGCGGCGGCTGCGGCCGCCAGGACGTTCTCCACTTGGAACGACACGAGCCCGCGATGGACGAGCGGCACCCGCTCGAGGCTCGCCAGCCGCGTTTCGCGGGGCCCGTCGCAGAGCACGATCCAGCCGTCGCGGACGGTGGCGGCCAGACCGCCCTGGCCGAGGTGCTCGACGATCACCGCATTGGCCGGGTCGAGCGCGAAGTAGACCACCTGGCCGTCGCACCACTTCTTCATGTCGACCACCAGCGGGTCGGCGGCGTTGAGCACGGCCGCGCCGGTGCGGCGCACGGCCGCCACGATCGCGCCCTTCACCCACGCCAACCGCTCGGGAGTGTCGATCTCGGCGAGGCCGAGGTGGTCGCCGGAGGCGATGTTGGTCACCACGGCGACGTCGCAGAGATCGAACCCGCAGCCCTCCCGGAGGATTCCGCCGCGGGCGGTTTCGAACACCGCCGTGGTGACCGCGGGATTGGCCAGCACACGCCGGGCGCTCGCCGGCCCGCTGCAGTCACCGCCGTCGATCTGCCGAGAACCCACCCAGACGCCCTCGGTGCAGGTCGTGCCCACGGTCGCGCCGCCGGCCGTGGCCAGGTGCGACAAGAGCCGCACGACGGTGCTCTTGCCGTTGGTGCCGGTGACGGCGGCCACGGGAATCCGTCCGTCTTCAGCCGGCTCGAACAGCGTGTCGACGATCGCGGCGCCGACGTTCCGCGGGGTCCCGACGGTCGGCTCGAGATGCATCCGCAGCCCGGGGCCCGCGTTGACCTCGATGATGACGCCGCGCTGCGACTCGAGCGACTGTGATATGTCGGCCGTGACGATGTCGATGCCGGCGACGTCGAGGCCGATGATCCGCGCCGCCTCGATGGCCCGCTGGGCCACCTCGGGATGCACGAGATCGGTCACGTCCTCGCTGGTGCCGCCGGTGCTGAGGTTGGCGTTCTGCCTGAGAAACACGGTCAGGCCGGCCGCGGGCACGCTCTCGGGCGTCAGCCCCTGCTCCGCCAGGACGGCGAGCGCGACCTCGTCGATCCGCACCGGGCTCAGGGCGCCGGCGTGGTCGCTGCACCGCCGCGGATCCTCGTTGACGGCATCGACGAGCTGCCGCACCGTGGCGCTGCCGTCGCCGAGAACGGTCGGCGGATGCCGCCGCGCGGCCGCCACGACCTTCCCTCCCACCACGAGCACGCGGTAATCGCCGCCCGAGACGAACCGCTCGACGACGACCGTCGATTCCTCCTCGCGGGCGACGGCCCAGGCCTTCTCGACCTCCTCGCGGGTGGAGAGGTCGACCGACACGCCGCGACCCTGGTTGCCGTAGCGGGGCTTCACGACCACCGGCGCCCCGATTTCCTCGGCCACCGTCCAGGCATCGGCGGCGTCGCTCACGGGCCGCCCCTCCGGCACCGGGATGCCCGCCTCGGCGAGCAGCGTGCGGGTGAGCTCCTTGTCCTGGGCGATCGACTCGGCGACGGCGCCGGTCCTGTCGGTCTCGGCGGCGCAGATCTTCCTCTGCTTCGCGCCCTGGCCGAGCCGGACGAGCGAGCCGTCGGTGAGCCGCCGAAAGGGGATGCCCCTGGCCACGGCGGCATCGACGATCGAGCGCGTGCTCGGCCCGAGCTGCACGTCGAGCAGCAGCTGCCGCAGCCGCTTGACCTCGGCGGTGACGTCGAAGGGGCTGCCGTCGACCGCCGCCATGATGAGGCGGTGCGCCGTGCGGACGCACTCGACCGCGAACGCCTCCTCCTTGTACTCGATCACCACCTTGTACACGCCGCGGGCCTTGGCCTCGCGGGCCCTGCCGTAGCCGACGGGCGTGCCGCCCAGCGACTGCAGCTCGATCGTGACGTGCTCGAGGATGTGGCCCAGCCACGTCCCGGTCCGCAGCCGCTCGAAGAAGCCGCCCCGCTCGCCGATCGAGCAGCGGTGCTCGATCATGGAGGGCAGCCAGCCCATGAGCCGCTCGTTGAACCCGGGCAGCGTGTTGGAGGGGAAGTCCTCGAAGCGGCCGAGATCGACCCAGACCTCGAGGACGGGGAAGGATGCCCACTGGTTCGGACCGCGAAGAACCTTGAGCGAAGTGATCTCCATGATGGAAGCGGTGTGTGCTCTCTAGGCGTTGCGCAGACGCGTGCGCGGGCCTGTGGGGTGTGCTCCTCTTCCCGCCGCCGGACGTTCCGGGAGGCATGTCGGGAGAGAGGCGGCACGGATCACAACGGAACCGCCGGGGCGCGTCGCCCCCACGGTCCACTGGTCACCGGCAGCCGTCCGAGCCGTCGCACGCGCAGCGGGCCGCGTGCCGGGAGGCACGGACGGAAAGCCGGGCTTCAGGGCGGCCAGCAGTCCGGGGCCGCGGGAGAAGTGCCTCTGGCAAACACGAAGTTCGCAGGCAGGCCGAAGAACAACCGGGGAAACCTGGTCCCCACCGACAACCGACAGGCCGAGGTGGCCATGGATTGGCTGACGTCCCAAACCACGAGGCCGGATGCCACCGCCGCACGCCACACGGACGCGCGTTCGCTTGCGGTTCCCGCTCCTCGCAGCACCTTGAATCCATCCAGCCGTCCGCGCGGCAATCCGCCGACAGGCGGCCAGTCGTGCAGCGGAGATCGCGGTAGTGAGTGTCCCGCGAACCACCGCCGCTCGACTGAAGAAAAAGTCTACGCGCTCGCGGGGCGAGTGCGAATGCTTTTCCAAAAAAACTTCAGGAACGCAGCTTTCGTGCCGACGACGCGAAAAAGCGGCATCTCGCTGCAAAACCGCCGCACGCAGGCTCACCACGGGAGAAACGTCCTGTATCCGCGACCCGGCGGGCACGCTCATGATGGAAGGAGTGACAACCGGCCTAGGCAGAACAGGAGCCTGCGGGAGGGAACACTGGAAGGATTTTCAAGGAGCCGCTCGCAAATGGCCGCCGGACCTTCGGCGGGAAAGACGGGCCCACTCCTGGGTTAATCTAGGGGTCTTCGGCAAGCCACGCAAGATTCTGTTGGCTGGCGACTGAGAGGCCTCCGATTCGCTCCAGTCAGTCTAATTCAGGCGTCTTTTTGGCGTTTTTTCCTATATAAAGCGGTGTCCTTCAGACGTCTCACCGGCCCCCGGCCGCTTCCCCCGCATGCCCCCATTCCCGCCCCGCGCCACCGCTCCGCCTCCGTCTCCGGCGGACGGCTGCCCGCTGGAACCCGGTGAGTACGTCGTCGCATCCTGCCGGTTCGACCTCAACGCCGACCTGATGTTCACCGACGGGGTGATCCTGCTGACGAACCGGCGGGTCGTGGCCGATCAGCCCGCCTCCGTCGACTCTGGCCCGACCGCGGGTGCGGCCGTCTGGGCATGGCGGCTCGATCCCACATCAGCGGTCGACGTCCACATGCGGTCGGCCGTCGGCAGGATCGAACTGTCGCAGCACGGCGCCGTGGTGGCCCGCTGGCTCTTCACGCCCGCCCGCGCCAAAGGCGTGCACGCCCTCGAAGACGCCTTCGACACGAGGCTGCATGGGCAGTCTGCGGCCCGCGAACAGGCAGACGACGCCGCACTGCCCCCCTCGATCGCGCCCGCCGCCGGCGGCAAGGCGGCCGGGGAAGACGACGAGGCGGGGACGGCAGGCTCGTGGCGGGCGCTGGCCCGTGTGATCGGGTTCGCGCGGCCGCACGCGGGCATGGCCTTCCTCGGCATCTTCCTGACGCTGGCGAGCACTGCGGCAACGCTCGTGCCCCCCTACCTCACGATGCCGCTCGTCGACGACGTGCTCGTGCCGAAGCAGCAGGGGCAGCCCGTGCCGTTCTCGCTCGTATGGTGGTACCTGGGGGGCCTGGCGCTGGCCGCCGTCGCGGCCTGGCTGCTGGGCTGGGCCCGCACGTGGACGCTGGCCTGGGTGAGCGAGCGGATCGCGGCCGACCTGCGGGTGCAGACCTACGCGCACATGCAGGCGCTCTCGCTCGACTTCTTCTCGGGCAAGCGCACGGGCGACCTGATGTCGCGGGTCGGCAACGACACCGACCGCATCAATCTCTTCCTGTCACTGAACGTGATCGAATTCGCCTCCGACACGATGCTCGTCGTGCTCACGGCCGTGGTGCTCCTCTGGATCAACCCGTGGCTGGCTTTGATGACCCTCGCGCCGTTCCCGCTCGTCGTCTGGCTGGTCTACGCGGTGCGGCTGGGGCTGCGGCGGGGATTCGGCCGCGCGAGCGTCGCCTGGGCCGACATGACCAGCGTGCTCGCCGACACGATTCCCGGCATCCGCGTGGTCAAGGCCTTCGCGCAGGAGAGCCGGGAGGTGGAGCGGTTTCGCGCGGCCAACGCCCGCGTGCTCGAAGCCAACGACCGGGTCAACGTGGTGTGGTCGTTCTTCGGTCCGCTCGTGACGCTCTTCAGCGAGATCGGGCTGCTCGTCGTCTGGGCGGCCGGAGCGGCGCTGGTCTTCTCCGGATCGGTGACCGTCGGCATGCTCACCGCGTTCCTCGCCTACATCGCCGGGTTCTACCGCCGCACCGAATCGATGATCCACATGGTGCCCGCCACCCAGCGGGCGGCGACGAGCGCGCAGCGGATCTTCGACATCCTCGACTGCAAGCCGTCGGTCGCCGAATCGCCCCGGGCCGTCGATCCCGGCCGGGTGCGCGGCAGGATCGAGGTGTCGGGCGTGCACTTCCGCTACGGCGCGCGCGAGATCCTCCACGGGATCGACCTCACGATCGAGCCGGGCGAGATGATCGGCCTCGTCGGCTCCAGCGGATCGGGCAAGTCGACGCTCGCCAACCTCATCTGCCGCTTTTACGACCCCTCGAGCGGATCGATCCGCGTGGACGGCGTCGACCTGCGCGACCTGTCGATCTCGGGCTACCGGCGCAACCTCGGCTGCGTGCTGCAGGAACCCTTCCTCTTCTTCGGCTCGATCGCCGACAACATCGCCTACGGCTGCCCCGACGCCGCCGCGCTCCCGGACGGTGCCGACGGGCTGCGCCGCCGGATCGTGGCGGCCGCCCGCGCCGCCGGGGCACACGAGTTCATCCTCGCGCAGCCCGCGGGCTACGACTCGCGGGTGGGCGAGCGGGGCGGTTCGCTCTCCGGCGGCGAGCGGCAGCGGCTGTCGATCGCCAGAGCGCTCCTCGTCGACCCCCGGATCCTGGTGCTCGACGAGGCGACGTCCGCCGTGGACGCCGAGACCGAGGCGGTCATCCAGGCGGCGATCGACCGGCTCGTGACGGGCCGGACCACGATCGCCATCGCCCACCGCCTGTCCACGCTGCGCCGCGCCGACAGGCTGATCGTGCTCGACTCCGGCCGCATCGTGGAGATGGGGACGCACGAGCAACTGCTCGCCGCGGAGGGGGCCTACGCGCGGCTCTACCGCGCCCAGATGAAGGCCGCGAAGGAGGCCGCCGGCGTGTGAGCCGGACGGCACTCGCGGCCGTGACGCGGCCGCCCACCGACACACGAGATCACGGAGCGACAGCACGATGACACCCGCCACTCCCCTGCCGCATCGCGAGCCGACGGACGGCGTTGGAGGCGATGCCATGAAGGCCGCGGCCGACGGCACCGCCGGCGGCGTCCCCTGGCGGCTCGAGCGGGCCGCGCACGGACGCCTCGACTTCACCACCGCCGGCGGCACGCGCCATGCCGACGTCGATGTGCTGCGCGGCTTCCCCGTGTCGGCGGCTGCGGGGCCGGTCGCCATCGTCGCCGCCGACGGCACCGAACTGGCCTGGATCGATTCGCTCGCCGACCTCGAAGGCCCGCTGCGCGGCATGCTCGAGTCGGAGCTCTCGCAGCGGGAGTTCCTGCCCCTGATCCTGCGGATCGTCGCCGTCTCGGACGGGGAGCCGACCGAATGGAGCGTCGCCACCGACCGCGGCCCGCGGCGGTTCTCGGTGGCGCACGCCGACGACATCGTCTACGCGGTCGACGGCGGCGCCTTCATCACCGACACCATGGGCGTGCGGTATCACATTCCCCAGGTGTCGCGGCTCGACGGCCGCAGCAGACGGCTGCTCGTCCGCATGGAGTGAGCGGCGCGGGCTCCGCGGCGGCCGCGCCGTGCCGGGGCCCTGCGCGGCCTTTTTTTCAGCGACGATCGCCGACGGTCCGCGCCGCGATGCGCCGCGCGAGCGTCGGCGGGTCGCTGCCCGCGTCCCGCCGCCCCACCCTCCGCGTCACCCCAGCCTGCGCCCCCCGCGGCGACCCGCGAACCGCGGTTTTGCCCCGGCCGTAAGATGGACCGGTTGCAGCGTTCCTAGCGGATCGACCAGCGAAAATCGGGCTAAAAACGGCGATTTTTCCTCAACGAACCGCTTGCAGGCTGCGTACGGGGGATTAGTCTCCAAGCACCTTTTTTCGAGGAGAGAGCAGACCCATGACCACGTTCTTCGCGTCCCTGTCGAGGGCGGGTGCTTCCCGACGCACGGCGTCGGTGCTGTGTGCGGCGCTCGTGCTCGCGCCGCAGTCCCCTTGGACGGCCCGCGCCGCGCGGGCGCAGTGCTGCGGCGGTGCGGCCGTCGCAACAGTCGCCCCCGTCGCCACGCAGACCTACCGCCTCGACTTCCAGACGGTGTACGACGAGCGGCCGATGACGGCCTACCGCGTCAGCTACGAGACCGTCTACGACACGCAGACCTACACCGTGCAGCGGCCCGTGTGGGAGACGCAGACGTCCGAGCGGCGCTACACCGTCCAGCGGCCGGTGTGGGAGACGCAGACCCGCGAGGAGCGGTTCACCGTCATGAAGCCGGTCTACGAGACGCAGATCGTGGACCGCAGCTACGACGTCACCCGCGACGTGGTCGAGACGTCCTCGCGCGAGGAGCGGTTCACCGTCATGAAGCCGGTCTACGAGACGGCGATGCAGCAGCAGGTGAGCGTGGTGCAGCGGCCGGTCTACGAGACCAGCGAGCGCGAGGAGGCGTACACCGTGGCGGAGCCGGTCACGCAGATGCGGACGGCCTACTCCATGGGCAGCCAGGCGGTCGACACCGTCACGCCGGTCGTCACGCCGGGCGCGACGGCACTGGGCTGGGTGCCGGGTGGCTACGTGGTCAACCCCTACAACGGCCTCGCGTACTGGCAGCGCGGCGGCTACACGTGGATGCAGTCGCCGGGCACGGTCGTGAACCAGGTGAACCGCGTCTACCAGCCGACCATGACGGCGGTGCAGGTGCCCGAGACCACGATGGTCAACCGCGTCGTCACCCGCAAGGTTCCCGTGCAGACGGTCCGCTACGTCGACGAGCAGGTCGTCCAGCAGGTACCGGTGCAGACGATGCGGATGGTCGCCGAGGAGCAGGTCCGCCAGGTGCCCGTGCAGACCGTCCGCAAGGTGGTCGAGCGAGTGGAGAACAAGGTGCCGGTGCAGACGATGCGGATGGTCGCCGAGGAGCAGGTCCGCCAGGTGCCCGTGCAGGTCTGCCGCATGGTCGCCGAGGAGCGGGTCGAGCCGGTGAGCGTGCAGGTCTGCAAGTACGTCGCCGAGCAGAAGACCGTCCAGGTGCCCCGCGTCGTCGAGAAGAAGGTGCCCTACACCTACACGGTGCGGTCGCCGCGAACGGTCGTGATGCGGGTGCCGCTCGACCCCTGCGGCAATCCGATCCCGGGCGCGGTGCAGCCCGCGGCGGCGGTGGGTGCGACGCCTGCGGCCGCCTCGCGTCCCGCCCTGGTCCCGACCGTCACCGCGGCCCCGGCGCTGGCGCCGGCGCCGCAGGCCGGCCTGACGTCGCAGGCTGGCGGGCAGTCGGCCGCGACGAAGACGTTCAGCGACAAGCCCGCCGACGCGGCACCGAAGGCGGCCGAGGGCTGGACGGGCTCGCCCCTGCAGCACGTCGATCCGAAGGCCAACCCGCAGCCGACCGGCGACGCCGCGAGCGTGATCCGCACCGAACGGCCCGCCACCGCGGCGGGCCCCGACCTGCGGGCCATCGAGACGATCCCCACGCCCGCCGGCACGGAGCCCGCCGCGAGCCCCGCGCCGACGGTGGCGCCGCTGGGACCGGCCGTGGAGCCGGCTCCCCCGACCGGCACCACCCCGCCGGCGGCCGGCGGCAGGGACGTGCCCGCGGCGGAGACCTCGCGCCGCCTCCTGCGGATCGTGCCGTCGGTCGACGCACACACGACCTGATCTCGGCCGCCGACGGCGGCGACGTCGCCGAACACTCCCGTCGGCGAGCGGACAACGGCGGACGATGCCGTGGACGGCCACGGGAGCCGGCTCGCGGCGGGTCTTGGGCTGTGGGGGCGTGTAGGCATCGAACACGTCCCCCCGGCCGAGCACCCGGTGGTCGCCCTGCCGCTCGAGCTCCACCAGGATGAGCCGCCGCGTGTTAGGACCGCCTCCGCGTGTTAGGATTCGCGGCCGCCGCGACCGACGTGTCGCACGTCGCGAACCCGTCCACCGCCTGCTTTCGGAGCCCGTGCCATGCCCGCCGTGAAGGCCTCGCGGCCGCTGCAAGCGTGTGCCGCAGTCTGCCTGCTTGTGTCGACCGTCCTGCTGTCCTCGGCAGGCCGCTCGGCCGCCATGGCGGCCGAGCCGTCCGGAGCGGCGATGCGGGCGCTGATCGTGGACGGCCAGAACAACCACGCCAACTGGCCGCAGACGACGCGGATGATGAGGAAGTATCTCGAGGACAGCGGCCTGTTCGCGGTCGACGTGGTCACGCACGCGGCCAAGGGGGAGGATCCGGCCTTCCAGCCCGCGTTCGCCGACTACGCCGTCGTGGTGAGCAACTTCGGCCACGGCGCGGCCGCCTGGCCGGCCGAGACGCGGAAGGCGTTCGAGGATTACGTCCGCGGCGGCGGCGGCTTCGTGGCGGTGCACGCCGCGGACAACTCTTTCCCGGAGTGGGCCGCGTACAACCAGATGATCGGCCTCGGGGGCTGGGGCGGGCGCAACGAGAAGAGCGGTCCCTACGTCTACTACACCGATGAAGGCCGCCTGGTCCGCGACACGTCCCCGGGCGCCGGCGGCGCGCACGGCCCGCAGGCGGAGTTCGCGGTGGTCATCCGCGACGGCTCGCACCCGATCACGAAGGGGATGCCGGGGACCTGGATGCACGCCAACGACGAGCTGTACGACAGCCTGCGCGGCCCCGCCGACAACCTGCAGGTGCTCGCGACGGCCTACTCGATCCGGACGAAGCGGCACGAGCCGATGATGATGACGATCTCCTACGGTCAGGGCCGTGTCTTCCACACACCGATGGGGCACGGCAACGATTCTCAGGAGTGCGTCGGCTTCATCACGGCACTGCAGCGCGGTGCCGCCTGGGCCGCCACGGGGACGACCGACCTGCCGCTCCCGGCCGACTTCCCCACGGCCGACGGGCCGCGCCGCCGCAAGTTCGCCCCCACCAGTTCTCCCGCCGGCGTCCCTGCCACCGCGAAGTGACGCCACGCGCATGCAGCCGCTCTCCCACGGGCCATCCCCCGGCTGCCGCCTCGTGCTGGGAGTCGACTTCACGTCGGCGCCCTCGGCCCGGAAGCCGATCACGGTGGCGGTCGGCCGCTGCGAGTTCGCCAGCGGGACCGGCATCTACCGGCTCGAGGAGGTCCGCGGCCTCGAGACGCTGGCGGCCTTCGAGGAGTTCCTCGCCGCCGCCGGGGAGCCGTGGCTCGGCGGCTTCGACCTGCCCTTCGGCCAGCCGCGGAGACTGATCGAGCACGAGGGCTGGCCCACCGACTGGCCGCAGTTCGTCCGGTTCTACTGCAGTCAGCCCCGGCAATCCCTGCGCGAGGTGTTCCGCCGATGGTGCGACGCGCGGCCGGCGGGCGACAAGTTCGCCTGGCGCCAGGCCGACAAGCCGGCCGGCTCGAGTCCGGCCATGCGCTGGACCAACCCGCCGGTCGCCTGGATGATGCATGCCGGCATCGGCAGGATGCTCGACGCGGGCCTCGCCTTCCCCGCCCATGCGCATGCGGGAACGGGCCTGGAGCGGATCGCGCTGGAGGCCTATCCCGGCTTCACGGCCCGGCAGGTCTGTCGCCGGTCGTACAAGAGCGACGCAGCCGCGGGCCGCACCGAGGACCGTGCCGCCAATCGGCGGGTGATCCTGCGGGCACTCGTGGCGGGCTCGGCGGGGCTCGCGGTCGCGCTGGTCATCAGGCCGGCGTGGTCGCGACGGCTGGCCGACGACTGGGGCGGCGACCTGCTCGACGCCGTGATCTGCGGGCTGCAGGCGGCGCATGCCGCGACACGGCCGGGGTACGGGCTGCCCGCTGCGGTCGACCCGCTCGAGGGCTGGATCGCGTCCGTGCCGCCGCCTGCCAGCGGACAGGTGCGGCGCGGCGGCGAAGACCACGGACGAGCGGCCCTGAGACGAGGCCGTTTGGATTTGTCGCCGCTGGTCGAGTAGATTCCGCCGTCGCCGGCCCGCGGGCAGGGTGCCCTGCCCCGGCCGCCGCAGTACAGAAGGCGATCCATCACATGTCCACCGAGGTCACGGACGACCGTGCGGTCCGCCGCAACCGCAGGGCCGCGGCGTCGATGTCCGACGATCCGGCGGGTGACGAGCATCCCGGCGTGAGCCGGCTCTACACGGTGGCGATGATGGCCGACGTGCTCCGCGTGCCGCGTTCGGCGGTCCGTCGCTGGCGGCGGCGCGGCCTGATCGAGCCGGCCCGCCGCTCGGGGTCGATCGAGTGGTTCGGCTTTCCGCAGCTCGTGGTGGGCAGGCAGCTCGTCCGCCTCCTCCAGTCCGGCCTCTCGCTTCGTGACATCGACGCGCAGCTGCCGACGCTGGCACCGGGGGGTGCCGCCGAGGCCGCCCGCATCGCCGATCGGATCGTCGCCGACGGGCGGCGGCTGAGCATCCGCCGCGACGGCGGCCTGATGGGGGCCGGCGGCCAGCTCCAGCTGGGCTTCTACACGGAAGCCCTGTCGCAGCCCGTGCCGCCTGACGGCCCGACGGGTGAACGCGGACAGGCCCGCACGGCCGACGACGCCGAGCCGGCCGCCGTCATCGGCATCGGCCGCGGCAGGACCGACGGCGATCTCGCATCGGTCGCCGAACTGCTCGACCTCGCCGCCGACCTCGAGTCCGCCGGCTCCCTGTTCGAGGCGGCGGAAGCCCTGCGGGCCGTGCTGCAGGCGCAGGGGCCCACGTCGCAGGTGACCTTCATGCTGGCGGAATTGCTCTACCGCGCCGGCGACCTGACCGCGGCCCGGGAACGCTACTACGCCGCGATCGAACTGGATGCCGATCACCTCGAGGCACGGGCCAGCCTCGGCTGCGTGCTGGCGGAACTCGGCGAGCACGACCTGGCCATCGCGGCCCTCGACGGCGTGCTCAGGCAGCAGCCCGACTACGCAGACGCCCACTGGCACATCGCGAGCGTGCTGCACGACGTCGGTCGCGAGGACGACTGCCGCCGCCACCTACGGGAGTTTCTCGCGCTGGCGCCGGAGAGCCCCTGGGCGTCGCTCGCCGCGGCCCGCCTCGACGGGTGACGGCAGGCTCGGCGAGCCTGCCGGACGGTGTTCCTCGTCGGCGGCCCCGGCCGGCGGATCGCCCCGCAGGCCGGCGGGAGTTCAGTAGGCGCCCCAGGGACCACGAACCGGGTGGACGCCGAACTGCACCGTGTCGCTCGGCTGCGCCGGCGTCGGCATGAAGCCGGTCGACCCCGGCACGGCCCCCGCACCCGGGTACGGTCGGCGGAACTGGTGGTAGATCGGCATCACACGCGAGCTCGGCACGCCCCAGCCATACTCGGTCGTGAATTCCGCGGTCGGCGGCACCACCAGCGCCAGCGGGCGGCCGATCGACGGGTCGTACCATGCGCTGTGCCAGCTCTTCCCCTGGCTGCGGAGAAAGTACCGCTTCTCGATCGTGTCGTGCTTGAGGCAGTGGTGGCCGTGCTTGCAGCCGGCGCAGTGGCCGCAGCTGGCGCACTCGCCGCAGCCGGCGCCGCAGCGGTCCTGCCCGCACGCCGCGCCGCGCGCCGCGCCGTACGCCGGGTCGTGCGGCCCGCACCCGTCACCCGTGCACGGCTGGCGGTGATGGCCGCCCGCCAGGCATGTCGCGGCGGCGAGGCAGGCCGCCGCCATCACCGCCATGCCCACCGCCAGCCCGGCCCGTCGGGCTCCCGCGTCACGCGCCACCATGCTGTGCTCCCCGTTCGTCGTCGACAGTTCAGGTCGTACCCAGATTCACCACCGGCACTCGTTCCCGCCGCGTCCAGCCCCGCTCCCGCACCA
>Ga0214917_10001679_pt1 | contig 28250 bp, 21 predicted proteins | sample LL_1208_BB_MetaG_FD_177983 | JGI IMG/M metagenome (GOLD analysis project Ga0214917, IMG submission 177983) | Freshwater microbial communities from Lake Lanier, Atlanta, Georgia, United States - LL_1208_BB | ecosystem: Environmental > Aquatic > Freshwater > Lake | place: USA: Georgia | collected... | reverse complement strand
TGGGCTGGTATCGATACTACTGCTTCCACTTGTTTGCGTCGGTGCGGACGTGGCGGTGGCAACAGCTGGTGCGGACGTGGCGGTGGCAACAGCCGGTGCGGACGTGGCGGTGGCAACAGCCGGTGCAGGAGCGGCGGTAGGATTGGTGGTCGTTGGCGTACTGCCACACGCCATCAAAAACACCACCAGTCCCAACATGATTCCCAAACGGATACGGTGTAACATGGGTAGTTCCTTCTAATTGTGTAGTGTGCGCGGATTTACGTTACTCAGAGATGGCGAAAGTCGCGATGATAGCGGGCCCCTTGATGATGGGCATCGCGGGCTAATAACGCATCAAATGTCGCTTGTGCATCGGGATGGCCGAGACCGAGTAACCCCAATGCCTGCATGTAATGACAATGGATTTGATTGCGCAAGGTTGGATCGTCATTAAATACGAGGAAACTCGGGAGCGACACCGCAAAATAATCGGTGCGAATCTGATCATCGGCATGCGTGCGGCCATAGGCAAGCAAATTGTGGAATATCGCATCGGCGCGGGCTTGGTCGCCCAAGCGGCGCCAGGCTAGTCCTTGATAAAAAATCATATCGGGTGGCTGGTCATTGTAATAAATCGCCGATGTTGGTTGGCTATCGCCCCGGGTGGCCAATTGCCACGCCTGTTGAGCTGCGGTGTGGTCGCCGAGGGCGCTATAGACCACTCCCATCAAATAATGCAAGTTGTTTTCGTTGGCGCCAGGGAGCTTGCCTTCGCCTAAATTGACGGGGTAATTGATGGCACGTTGCAAAAACGGAATTGCCTCGCTATCGTACCCTGCCTGCATGGCCTGTTCGGCCATGCCAATGATGGCGATGGTATGTTGAGCGGCGACGCGCCCTTCGCCTCCTTCCCACGGATGAAACATGCGTGTAGTTAATATATCGAGGGCTTCGGCATAGCGCTCATGGATGTTGAGGAGCGTCACATATGCGATGGTCAAATCGTCGCGCTCAAGCACGAGGGGTAAATCACGTGCAAGTCGATCAAGGCGTGCGCGCGGGTCGTCACCACTGATATGGGCAAGTTGGTCGGCTTCATACAACAAACGGGCGTCGTGCGGGGTGAGCGCCAGGGCGCGTTGATACGCATCTTGTCCTGCGGCCAAGTCGTGATAGTGATTAACGGAGGCCAGCCCCAAATTGCGCCAGGCTACGGCATTCTCAGGCGTATATTGCACGGCGTGTTGCCAGCATTCGATGGCGCGGTCAGGCATCTGATGGGCATACCAAAAATTCCCCAGCAGATAGGCCGCATTGCCATCTTCGGGGTGCTGTTGTAAGGCAAATTGCAACAACGGCACGTGGATGAGGCGATGGGGGAAGCACCAATCAATGGTGCGTAAGCGTGCTACCCGCAACGATTCTTGTACCCAATCAGTCATCGTGGTGGTGGCGGATTGTTCATCGACCGTCGCTGAGGGGGGCGTGCCGCGCAAGGCATGCAGTTTGGCGGCAAGGTAGTGCATCATGGGGCCGTATTGGGGGGCCATGGTGCACATCCCGAGTGCCATGTCGTAGTCGCCACAGGCCATGTAATCGAGGGCGATGGCTTCGAATTTGGGGATGTCCCAGCGCAACGATGCCGCAATCGTGGTAGATTCACCCAGCTGCACCAATTCATTGGCGACACCGGCATCCATGGGGTCGAGTTGTAAGGCGACCTGGCAACTCGCAATCGCCTCAGCGCGGCGCTCGAGGCGGCGGAGCAGGCTGATTTCGACGAATCTTGCGCGGTGATTGCTCCAGTTGCGCCGCAAGGCTTGGCGCGCCAAGTCGAGGGCATCGCTGAGGCGCTGTTGGCAGCCAGCGATACAGGCTAGCTCGAGAAGCGCGGAATCTTGCCAAGCCGCATTCCAGGTTGCCTTGTAAAAGGCATCGATGGCATCATCGAGGCGTTCTTGGTAGCGCAATGCCAAGCCGAGGTTGTAGTAGGCTTCACCATCATAAGGGTTGGGGTTGCGACTAGTGAGGCGGGTGATGGCACGCCGAAAGAATTGCTCCGCTGCGGCAAAATCCCCACGGCGTAGCAACAACAAGCCCATAGCGTTGTTGCAGCGACTGTCGTGGGGGTCACGCCGCAACGCTTCCATGTAGTAGTCTTCGGGGTGGTAGGTGGCGTGACGGTATTGCTCGAGGTGTAATCCATTGAGGAACAATTCATCCGTACTGGCAATCGCACTCGGGTCCGCTGCTGGCGTAGCTGGTGCCGGGATCTCGCCACTGCGTTCACGCGGTGGCGTATAACTGATAAGTGCATGCTCGTTGGCGCGATTGATGACGCGGAGCGTTAATTCGTGATCGGTAATCCCTGCGGGGAGCGGGACTTGTTCGTTCAAGGTAATCGTCGGCGACAACGGCAACTCACGTTGCCAGAGCAGATTGCCCTTGTGGTGGAGCGTGACGCGACAATTCAACGGACTCGAGACATATACACCCACATGGGCGACATCTTGGGCGAGGTGCAAATGCACGACCGCATCGGTATTGGCGTTGCTGGCGGGGCCGATCTGTTTGTAGGGCATGAAGTTTTGCTGGAAGCGCTTTTCTTCGCCAGGCATCAACCACGAAAAATCGGGCTGGTTGTCGGTGAATGCGCCACACATCAATTCGATGTACGGCCCGTCTGCATCGGTCAGCTGGCGATCCCACATTTGCCCAAAATCACTGTTGCCCCACGTCCACTGCTTTTTGCCGGGCACCAAATGATGATTGGCCACATGCATCATGCCGGCCTGGCGCGAATGGTCGTAGTTGCCCACAAAGTCGTAATCAGAATGATAGGCCATGTATGACGTGGGCACGGGGATGTTTTTGTAGCGCGAAATATCCGTCCCCGGCGCATAATCGACTTTGTAATACGTCCCTTTAGCGATGGGGAATTCGCTGACGTCGCGCTTGCCATGATCCATCACCGCATGCACATCGGGAGGGAATACCGATTGGTATTCGTCGTTGACATGCACCGCCGGATTGGCCCACCACAAAAACGTCTGCGGCTCACTGGTACGATTGCTCAACTGCACATCGATTTGGAGTACTGCTTTGTCGGGGTGCAACGTAAATCCGTGCATGCCTTTGGTAAAAAACATCTGCTCGACTTCGCTACACCACAAGGTCACACTGCCGTCGTCGTTGTTGACGATGCGCCAATCGACCGGCAAAAAGGTGCTGGGGCGGTGGTGTTGGGGCCAATTGAATTCGATCCCCCCCGAAATCCACGGTCCCGTCAACCCCACCAAGGCCGGTTTGATGACTTGGTTGTAATAGACGAAGTGGTAGTTGTTGGTTTTGTCGAGGGCCATTTGAACCCGCCCACCTAACTCGGGCAAAATCATGATTTTGAGGTACTGATTCTCGAGAAATACAGCGGTGTAGCTTTGGTCGCTTTTTTCGTCAAATACACGGTCAATCACCGGGTAGGGATAAACCACCCCACTGCTCCCTTGATAGACCCGCTGATGCAAAAACAACGGCTGCTTGAGCGGCTCGCCAATTCCGTATGTAGGAATAGAGACAACTTCGCTCCAGATTCGTGCATTATCGCCCATAATGTCGCTCACTTCGGTGTGATAACCCTGTCATACAGGTGATTTAATGACTTTGGGTGCTGGCTATCAGCCATATATCGCTATTCTATCATGCACACAATGAATCAACAACTCTACAAATTGGCTCAATTGATAAACTCATTTAATCTGTTAAGTTGCCATAATCACGACAAATTTGTGGACGAAATTGAGGGAACGATGCCGGTAATTGTATGGTACATCCGTTGCTGTTGGGTGTGCGAAGCGAAATTTGCGGTTATCGATGTTTCGCCCAAAGTGATACTATATGGTGCGTACAAAATGATGGAAGTTGGTAGCAACAGAAGCCGAGTGCGTCGCTCTGCACACAATAGATGCAAACACTGCATATTTGTGTGGTCATGCTCCGTACATTAGGGGAAGCGGGCATAGAGGTCGGTCGCAATCCGTTGTGCGCCTGCTACCGATACATGGGTGGCGTCGATGTACCAAAAGTGTGTGTGATCGAGTGCCGCACAAGTGGTGCCATCACAAAACAACGGCATTGGGTCATAGACCTTTATCGCTGGCAGCTGTGCCAATACCGGAGTAATCGCCGCTGTGTATGGTGCAAAAAACTGTGTCACCGTCGCTTGGGCGGTCGTGCACGTAATCGTACTATTGGGGAATGCGCGTAGGGGGTTGTAATAACACTGTTTGGGCGAAAAATCGAGCTCGGGGACTTGTTGCACAAATACCACCGTAGTATTGGGGAGGGCACGCAAGCGCCGCAATGTATCGGCAAATGCATCGGCGAAGACTGTGGCGCGCTGACTATCGCTGAGCTGTTGGCGTGGCCCGCTGAGCTGTAAGTAGCGACGGCGCTGTTCGTTGGGGTTGAGGTCACTGGTTTGAAGCATGCTGTAGCGCCCCAACACAAAAATCGTACGGTGGCGAGTACTGTCTTGGGTTGCGAGCATGTCAAATACACCGGCAAAGCTTTGGTCATCGTCGCAGCCAAAGGCCGTTTGATTGCGTTGCTCATAAAAATCAATCCCTACCGCGGGATAACAACCGTTGCGGCTGATGGCTGTCACCGTATGCGGCGCCTGGGCATCGACTAACCCGAGTGCGAGCGCATATGCGTGACTATCACCGATGAGAATATAATCGCTGGCTGTTGGTTGCTGGCCGGCGTGATAGATGCATGTGCCGCGAAATGGTTGTGCGAGTATGTGGCTACAGGGGACGATTTGGGCTTTGGCATAAAAAAAAGCGCGGTCATCGGCAAGATTACTGTTGCGTGAATTCCACAGACCTGCAGCGATCCCCCCCCCGATGACCCCCACCACCATGGTCGTCGCCAAAATCGCTAGGGGCGGCACGTGACTCCAGCGCCCGTGGCGGAGCGGTTTTTCGACCGCTAAATACGAAACAATCGCCAACCCGATACTGAGCGCAATCAATAGCACTGCTTGTAACCCGGTGATTTTTTCGACAAACAAACTACCAAACCGCAACACCGGCCAATGCCACAGATACAACGGGAAGCTGATGAGGCCGATTTGGATCATCAGTCGGCGTGATAACAGCTGAGCATTGACTAATCCTTGTGGTCCTGCAGCGATGAGTGCGGTGGCGCCCAATACCGGGATGAGTGCCCAATAGCCAGGAAAAAGGATAGTATTGTCAAACAACCAACAACTCGCAATGATGGCCACTAGTCCACTCAGCGACAGCATGTGGCGTTGCATGTGAGTGAGGGGTGTCTGTGGGGTAAGGGCACGTAGTGCCAGTAGTCCGCCGATGGCTAATTCCCACATCCGCGCAAACGGTAAATAAAAGGCGGCATCGGGGTCATGCGCCACAAGCATGATATTGCAGAGAAACGAGACGAGTACGACGCCCACCATCAAATAGCCGAGGTTGCGGCGCTGCTGATAGGCGACGGCGAGTGCGATGGGCCAGCCAATATAAAACTGCTCTTCGACACCCAACGACCAGAGGTGGAGTAATGGTTTGTAAGTGATATCGGAATTGAAATAATTGACATCGGTATAGAGCAAAACATTAGCAAAAAATCCCACTCCGGCGGCCACATGTTGACCGAGTTGTTGCCATTCGGTGCTGGCAAAAAAGAGCCACCCCACCCCAATCGTCGCGATCAACATGACGGTGACTGCCGGCAAAATCCGTCGGATGCGGCGCACATAAAAATCAACGATGCTCCATTGTTGGGTGACTAATTTACCCAAAATAATCTGGGTAATCAGATACCCCGAAATCACAAAAAAGACATCGACCCCTACATAGCCCCCTGGTACTTGCGTAGGGAAGAAGTGGTAGAGCACGACGGCGAGTACCGCAATTGCGCGTAAGCCATCGATGTCGCTGCGGTAAGCGTGGGGGTGTACTGACACATATTGGCTGGTGGCGAGCTGTAGGCGCTGCGTCACCCAAGGCAACACTGCATAGGCGGCAACGGCTAGCGCATACCATGGCATCACCCAATGGGGCAACCCCAAAAACCACCAGATAATCAGCAAACTGAAACTGTGGCAGGTGTAGAGTGCGATGATGGCACGTGGTGAATGTCTCCAGCCGATGCTACTCAAGATGGTAAGCAACACGATGGCGATAATGGGCCACAGTGTGATGTTGGGGAGCATATAGGGCGTATAGGCCTGAATCCGAAATTGACTGATGGCCACGGTCAGCGTGCGCTCATTGTCGTGATTGACTGTGGTGCTGTGAAGGGTGATGGGAGTCTGGGTATTCGCGGTTTGCCACGGAATATTACCGAGTATGTGATAGACCCGGAATTGATCGGGTTGTACCACATGGCTGGCAATTGTCTGTTGATTAGTCGTCAACACCAGTGTGATGGGTTGTTGGGTGGTGGTGGCCACATACTCTATCAGCACCAGCCCGACGAAGCGTTGTGGCACAATTATTTTGGCGTCGGGCATGGCCCAGCGAAACACTCGCTCGCTCTGCTGTTGATGTTCGATGGCAAAAAAATCAACCACGCTACTATTGTCGCGAATATTTACGGTATAGGGATGGCGCATTGCGGTGCCAAATAACACACACCCCAACACGATAAATATCAGACTGAACCAAGCGTGGAGTTTTTTTGTCATGAGAAATTCTTGGGGGTATCAATTATGCTGTTGGTCTATCTACACACAACTTTAGGTTAATTCGGTACTATCGAGGGTGCGGGTGGCGATGCGTTCGATTTGCATAATCAACCGCTCTTCGGGATCGGGGCAGGCTACCAGCGTGTCGCGCTCCAACCAATCATTTTCGGCCAACATGCGTTGTTTGGCAGGGAGCAACGGCAAAATCGCACTCAAGGCATACAAACAAAAATGCTTGCCGTCGGGAATGCGTACCCGACTACTGTCGGTCAGCTCAAAATAATCGCCTACCGCTAGCCCACATACCGAGCGTCCTGCGATGGCCACGACCTGAATCCGTAAATCATAGAGTTGGAACGGTAACGGCATAATCCCTCACATACATGGTGGTGGTGGGTATGCACCCACCACCACCAACGTTGATTACCACGATGGGCCGGCTTCGCCTTTGCGGGTTTTGCGGCCATAGGCCAACTCGGCACCACCCGACAGATAATGATCGACACCCGTGGTAAAGGTCGCTTCAGCTGCGATAAACAAGCAGAGTTTGCCTGCTTCTTCGATGGTTCCCATGCGTCCCATCAATTGAGCGTTGTCGCCATGCTGGCGGGTCAACACCGGATCATCTGAGGCATCAATCCCGGCTTGCCACAGTGGTGTGTAGATGTTACCGGGCGATACACAATTGACGCGCACGTCGTGGGCCGCTTCGTCGATGGCCAAGGCCTTGGTGAACGACGTAATGCCCCCTTTGGTGGCCACATAGGTGGTGGCATAGGGCTGGGCAATCGTTCCTACCAAACTTGACATATTGATGATGTTGCCTTGGACTTGGCGCAGGTAGGGCAAGGCAAATTTGCAGGCTGCAAACATACTGACCAAATTGAGTTCGAGCAAATCGCGGAAGTCTTGGATGCTAAATTGGTCAATGGTGCGGGTGGGTGGGTGCCAACCAGCATTGTTGATGAGACAATCGATGCGCCCATACTTGGCTACCACGGCTTTAATCAGCGCTTCGATTTCATCCACTTTCGAGACGTCGCATTTGATGAACCAGGCGCTGCCGGGGCGTTTGGCGTTGAGTTCTTGTTCGAGGGCCTTGCCTTCGGTCTCGTTGCGGGCACAAAACACCACTGTGGCACCGGCATCTACAAATACGCGTACACAGCCTTCGCCAATCCCTTTGCTGCCACCAGTCACAATCGTGATTTTGTCGTCGTAGCGCATGTAGTCATCCTCCTTGATGCACCAAAAAACTGCTAATACTGCTAGTATACCGCCGATTCCATCAATTGACGCATCAGGCTCCGCCGTGCTAGGATAACGCAGATAGACGCTACCACCTGTATGCGATGGAGCCTGCAATGACTGAAGCGGTACGCCAAATTTATTGGAATATTGGTGAAATTCTCGGGAGCCTGACGGTTTATTTGACCGCCCTCGCTGCCGTATTAGTGTTGTTTTATGGCATCTTGCGTGATGTGGCCACTTGGCGCAAAGGCCGCCCCGAAAGTCGCCTCGATGCCCTTGGTTCACGGGCCAGCGAATTATTGGTGCAATCACTCGGCCAAAAAAAGACCTTGCAAGACCGCCGCCCAGGTATGATGCATGCCTTGATTTTTTTTGGCTTCCTCGGTCTGTTTATCGGCACTGATGTCATCGCCGTCGAAGAAGACTTTACCATTCCCTTGGTGGGCGCCAATGTCGGCAAAATCTTGGTGGGTGATTTTTATCGCGCCTACGAAACCATCCTCGATGTCGTTGGTCTGCTCTTTGTGGCGGGCTTGGTTTGGGCATATGTGCGGCGCTACAAAACCCGCCCCGAACGCCTGCACGAACGCCAATACGACCGTGAGGCCCTGCTGTCGTTGATTTTTGTAGGGGTCAGCGGCTACTTCATCGAAGGCCTGCGCCTCGCCAATCAAACCATTGCCGGTGTGCCCGTCTACTCCCAATCTTGGGCCGTGCAATCATTTGTGGGCTACGGTTTGGCCACGGTGATGCGCGCCATCGGTTTGGGCAACGGCAGTAGCATCGGACTGGGGTTGCATATGAGCTTGTGGTTTGTGCACACCTTTGTCTCATTAGCATTCGTGGCGGCCATCCCCTATACTGGCCTGCGCCATTTGGTTTACACGCCGCTGAATGCTTTTTTCAAACGTACCCGTCCCAAAGGGGCCTTGGCGGTGATTCCTGATTTCGATGCCGAAATCGAAAAAGATGAGCCGCAATTGGGCGTCGCCACCCTCAACGATTTGACCTGGAAGCAACGCCTCGACCTCGATGCTTGTATGAGCTGTGGCCGTTGTCAATCGGTTTGTCCGGCCCATGCGGCTGGCGCCAATTTGTCCCCCAAATTCCTGATTACCAAGTTGGCCGACATGCAGCGGGGCGATATTGTCACCATGAAGGACGGCAGCCAAAAAATGCCCGAAGCCGCCACTAGCGGCCGCGGTGCCTTTGACGCCATTGCCCTGCTCGAGCAAGGCTTTTATGACGAAAACGAAATCTGGAGCTGCACCACCTGTGGCGCCTGTATCGAAGAATGTCCGGCCTTGATCGACCATGTCGATTTGGTGGTTGACATGCGCCGCAATCTGACCATGATCCAAAGCGACGTCCCGAGCGGCGTCAAGCGCGTCCTCGACGGCATCGAACGCACCAGCAATCCGTGGCGCCTGCCCCAACGCGAGCGTGCCAACTGGGCCGCCGGCCTCAATATCCCCACCATGGCCGAAAAAGGCGAGGTGGAGGTGTTGTTTTGGGTGGGATGTGCCCCCAGCTACGACGATCGCTCCAAAAAAGTCGCTCGTGCCATGGCGCAATTGATGCAACAAGCGGGCGTTGATTTTGCCATATTGGGTGGTGAAGAGTGCTGCACCGGTGACCCGGCGCGCCGCATGGGCGAAGAATTGTTGTTCAAACAACAAGCCGAAACCAACGTCGAGACCCTCGGTCAGTACAAATTCACCCAGCTCGTCACCACCTGCGCCCATTGCTACAATTCGCACCAAAACGAATATGTGCAGTTTGGTGGCAAAGCGGGCATCGATTATCAAGTCGTGCATCACACCGAGTTTTTGGCGCAACTGGTCCACGACAAAAAACTCATCCCCGTCACCCCCGTCACCCAAAAAGTGGCCTACCACGACCCCTGCTACATCGGGCGCTACAACGACATCTACGATGCTCCCCGTGAATTGCTGTCGGCGATCCCCGGCATTGAGTTGGTCGAAGCCCCTGACCGCAATCGCCAACGCGCCACCTGCTGTGGTGGTGGTGGTGGCAACGTCTGGATGGAGGGTTGGGGCGACAAAAAAAGCAATGTCATCCGGCTCGAACAACTCCGCACCGAAAACCCCGATACCGTGGCAGTGGCCTGCCCCTTTTGTATGGTGATGTTCGAAGACGCCGCCAAGACCTCGGGCGTCGACGAAACTGTCGCCCGCCAAGATGTGGCCGAATTGTTGCTCAAATCAGTTACCGTTGCGTAGGTATAAAAAACAACACCCCCTGCCAGCATTTGCTGGCAGGGGGTGTTTTGTCGGTCAGGCGCTGGTCGGATCGTCGTATAGCCCGAGTGCGCGCACCGCCGCCGGTGCCGCACTCGCCACGATTCGTACCCGTACGGCGCTGGTGGTGACGCGCCCGAACGGAATCAAGCGGCGGTTGCCCACCGCCGCGACGTGGGCTACTTCACGCCAGCCAGCGACTGTTTTGACATCAATTGCCACCTGTTCGATGCGTTGTCCCAGCGGTAGGTGCTCGCGTAGGTCGACGAGATTGACTGCCACTGGTGTGGCAAATTGCGCCATCAGCCAGGGCGTCGGATCCGTCGGTTCTGGCATCCAAAACGTGCCTTCTGTCGCACCGAGCATATGATTGTCATATACCGAGCTGGCGCTGAGGTGGGCTTGGTGGATGTGGTTTGTGGCAAAAATCTGCTGGCGCAAGGCGTGAAACGCCAATAAATTGGCGCGATCCTGCGCATGCACTTGTCCCACCGGTGTGACGGGCAAATTGACCAACAAATTGGCGCCCCGTCCCACCGACGCAAAGTAGAGCGCGCGCAGATTTTCGGGCGAGCGCACCTTGTCGTCTTCGTGCTGGTGATAAAACCAGCCCGGCCGAATCGACACATCGCACTCGGCGGGGAGCCATTGTGGCCCGTGTCGTTCGCCGGTATTGAGGTAGGCGGGATCGGCGAGGCCCGGGTAGAGGCCAGTGGTATCAATGGTTGACCAGCAAGGGTCGCCGGCGATGCCATGCTCATTGCCCACCCAGCGCACATCGGGCCCGGCATCACTAAAGATACAGGCATCTGGTTGGAGTTTGCGTACTATGGCCAACGTCTCGTCCCACTCGTAGTAGGTTTTGGCGTCGATTTTGCGCACCTCGTAGCTCCCCCCATAATAGCCATCGCCCCCATTGGCGCCATCAAACCATACTTCAAACAAGGGACCATAGTTGCTGAGCAATTCACGCAGTTGATTGCGGTAGTAGGTCAGATAGGCCGGCGTGCCGTAATCGGGGTGGTTGCGGTCCCAGGGTGACAAATAGATGCCAAACTTGAGTCCGGCAGCTGCACAGGCTTGAGCCAATTCGGCCACCACGTCGCCGTGGCCACCCCGCCACGGGCTCTGTTTGACCGAATGGGTGGTGTATTGCGATGGCCACAAACAAAAGCCGTCGTGGTGCTTGGCAGTGAGGATCAGCCCTTGCATGCCACCGCGCTGGGCCGTATCGACGATTTGGGTGGCATCGAAATCGCTAGGATTAAAAATATCGGGGGATTCGTTGCCCAGACCCCATTCACGGTCGGTAAAGGTATTGACGGTGAAGTGCAAAAACCCATAAAACTCATGGGCGTGCCACACAAGTTGGCGTGGCGACGGCACCGCGCCGTGGGGATGGAGTGGATCTGCGGTCTGCATGGGTGCCTCCCTAAGCCATGGCAACGGCGCGTTGCAGATTGGTGAAGCCTACTTCCAGCGCCCACAAGTTTTCTTCGAGCCCTTCAAATTCGAGTGATACCGCACCGCTGTAGCCTGATTTTTTGATAATCGTCAAACACTGCACCACTGGCACGACGCCAAATCCCACCACCGTGCCGGCCAAATAATGCCCGGCGCGTGATTGGAACCAGCCCGTGCCTGGGTTGGGCAGAGCGCCATCGCGTACATAGAAGTCTTTGGCGTGGACATGGAAGGCGTATGGTGCCAGTTTGCCAAAGGCCACCGCCGGCGATTCGTCGGCACACAAAAAGTTACCCATGTCGAGCAACAAGCCAAAGTTGTCGTGGGCCACGCCACACACCAGTTGCTCGACGCGGTCGGCATCTTGCACCAAAAAGCCGTGATTTTCGACCATGGTTTTGATGCCGTGGCTGGCGGCGTACTCGCTCACGGCGCGACAAGCGCGGATGAGGGTGGGCAGGGCATCGGCGAAACTTTTGCGCCGCGCGCTGTCAGGGAAGCCAAAGGTAGCGTCGTGGCGCATACCTGGGGCACCGAGGGCTACGGCGATGTCCACTTCCCCTTTGACGCGGGTGATTTCTTGGGCGGTGTCACCACCACTCCCGGTCAAAAAATCTGCGCCGACGGTGAAATTGCCCATGTCGATGCCGATGTCGCGGCAGTGCGCTTTGAGTTGGTGGGCATAGGCTAAGCGGTCGCTGCCGGCGGGGAGGTGTAAGCCTTCGACCTCAAAGACCTCGTACCCCATGGCTTTGGCGCTCGTGGCGGCTTGCATGTAAGTCATGCCGTTGTGCATGAGGCGTGCAAAACTATAACTGCTAATGCCGATTTGCATATGGCTCCTCTGCTGATTAAAAGTGGTGCTTCCAAAATTGTACCCCAATGTGCAACACAATACACCGGAGGTGGGCAACCTGCCCACCGCCAGTGTGGAGCGCTTTTGTACCCTTAGCGGTTGCGGACTTTCATTTCGCGGTCGAGTGCACGTTTGACGTCGCGTTCGGCGATGGCATGGCGCTTGTCGTGTTGTTTTTTGCCTTTGGCGATACCCAACTCGACTTTGACGAATTGATTATCAAAAAAAATCCGCAACGGCACAAAGGTGTATCCTTGGCGGGTGATTTTGCCAAAGATATCGTTGATTTCTTTGCGACGCAACAACAATTTGCGTTTGCGGACGGGGTCATGGTTGAAGTAGACTCCCGATTGGGTATAGGGGGCAATATGCGCATCGTAGAGCCACGCTTCGCGGCCCTCGATGCGGGCATAACTGCCGCGTAATTGGGCTTTGCCAGCCCGTATGGATTTGACTTCGCTCCCACTCAACACGATTCCTGCGGTGTAGTGTTGTTCGATAAAGTATTCGTGGAAGGCGTTGCGATTATCGGCAATGGTTTTGCCGGCAAGTGCCTTTTGAATTGCGCCCATGTGTCAGTCCTGTCATGATTTTATTGAGGAATTCATCATACACTTTTTGGATGATTATTTCCACTGCAACGTCACATTATCGACGATGACGCTATAGGGGTCGTCGCGGTAATTGCCATCTGGCTGCACTGCTACCGCCAATTCATCGGGAGCATTGGGGTTGGCGACTGGTGCGAAGCCTTGCATGATACGCACGCTGATGTTGTTGATGCTCATCGTTTCGTAAAACACCTGGTTATTGCGAATGCTCCCCGTCATTTGCAGGCTGTGCCAGGTATTGGGCGCCAACGTTTGCTCGAGGCCGATATCGCTCCATTTGGGCTCACTCGGGCTACCGTTCCAAATACGCCAGCGCGGCCGGTCGGTGCAGCCGTTGGCACCGGGTCCGACGTTCATCCATTGTAGCGCCCATTCCCACCAGACCTGTTTGACCCGTTTGCCCATCACAAATTCGAGTGCTTGCACGGGTGAGGGGAATCCGCAGTTGGCCATGCTCGTGTCACTAAAACGAAACTGCAGTGACAAGGTGAATTGGCTGGCGTTAGGACTGTAGTTGGTCACCGTCGTATAAAAATGCGGACTGGTATAGGGGTCGCCACGCAACAAATTGAATTGCAGGGCCGCGTTGTCGACGCTCGGGGTGCGGATGAGCTGCATGTTGCCCGTGACCATACGATTGGGTGGATCGATGGTGAGATGCCATGGTTGTTGGTCGAGGTTGCTGGCACTGCCCGGTTTGGCGGTCGCAGTGGCTGGTGGGGCACTGACGAGCGCATGGGTTGTGGTTGGCGAACGGAGAATCAGCGTGACCACGATGCTTACGAGCATCAACATGCCGATGAGTATAAATGACGAACGATGCACAGTATTTTTCCTTTCTGATGGCTAACGCAAAAAATTTTCGAATCCGGCGTATTTTGCGGGTGGTGGGACGATATTTTTGGGTGCTGGGTTGCATGGCTGCTACCATGCAACCCAAGGAGATTTTAGGCGAGGTAGTCGCGTAATCGCGCCTCGATGGTGGGGCGATCGGGGATGCTCGAGATGCCGAGGCCTTCGACGCTGGCGGCAGCCACCACTGCGGCAAATTGGGCGGCATCGATGGCATTGTGCGTTTCGGCGTAGCGCACCATCAAGGCCGCCGCAAAGACATCGCCGGCGCCGGTAGGGTCGCGTTCGACAGCGGGGTAGGCGTTGATGTGGTGTGGCACGCCAGCGAGGTAGAGGTCAGCACCGTTGGCACCCCGAGTGAGGGCGACAATCCTACAGTGCTGGGCGTAGCGCTCGGCGACACTCTGGTCGCCATGCACGTCTTCGATGCTCATCACCAGGATGTTGATGCGGGCTAGTAGCGCGGGATCTGGCTCAAATGGCGTGTAGTGGATCTGACAAGGGAAGGGTGGTCGCCACTGGCGCATCATCCCTTGGGGGGTCATGCCAATCAAGGCAGTGGGGAAGTTGGCGACGATGGCGAGGGGCGTTTCCACCAAAATCGGCCCGAGGTGGACGATCGGCGCTTGGCGCCAGTCACGCGGAACATCGGCGATGGTGAGGGGGGGCGCATCGCCATGCAGGAATTGAATGCGGCCAGTGGGCGTATAGCGATTTTCGAAAATCGGGGCTTGGCTGCCAGCCACACTAGCGACGGGCACATCGCTGGGCCAATCGCCCGGCAAGGTAGCGGTAGCCGAGACGATGGCGGGGTGCATCCCGAGGCGTTGGGCGGTACGAGCGGCATACAACGACGTGCCGCCCGGGATGGTCGTGCCATCGGGGAGCAAATCGCTGGTGATGTGACCAAGCATTAAGTAATTGGGTTGCATATATGTACCTAAAAAAACCAGCGGTCAGTCGCATCTCATGCCACTGACCGCTAGTACGAATCGCAATGCGAGAGATTACGCGCGGGTTTTGGCGGGGAAGATGACGATTTTGCGTCGTTCGCCTTCACCGTCACTTTCGGTGTAGACGGTGGCGTCACTACGGAGCGCCAGATGGATTGCGCGCCGGTCAGCTCCCGACATCGGCTCAAAGGCATGGGGGCGGCCGGTTTGGCGGACACGTTCGGCCATGCGCAGGGCCATACTTTCGAGCATTTCTTGGCGGCGCTGGCGATAATTGCCTACGTCAACAATGATTTGTGGCCAGCGCCGATTGCTTTTGCCGGCAATTAGATTGACCATAAATTGTAGTGAGCGCAAGGTATCACCATGACGGCCGATGAGGAGGCCCATCGCTTCTTCGTCGGCACCTTCGACATGTAGTGTTATTGATTCTTCGACACCACCGTCTTGGGATGGTACTGTTGAACGTACTGCCGTGACATACCCCGAGATATCCATGTGATCGAGTAATTCTTCGAGGATGGTGCGGGCATGTTTGATGCGCTCATCGTCGCTCATGACTTCGGCGGGTTCATCATCGACGACACTGACGCGCACAAGGGCTTCTTCTTCGTCGTTGCCATTAATCAAAATTTCGATGGCGACATCGTCGCGATCACGACCGAGTTGCGCCAAGGCCAAATCGACGGCCTCTGCGACTGTCCGAGCACTGATTTCAAGCGAAGGCTTGGTTTTTTTCATAGTGAGACCTCGGTGTGCAAGACGAAACGATTACGAAGTGCGTTCTTTGGACTTATCGTCATCGGTGAGCGGACGTACTACATCCCAGAAGTCAAGTTTGGGGGCAGCATCGACTTCAGCGATATGCTTGGCAGCCTCTTGGGTGCCAGCCCCGACAACCGCCGGAGGTGGGAACAACCCCGAGCGGGTGGGCAAGAAGGTCAAATAATTGGCCAACGAGCCCCACCCCGAGAAGATGTACTGTTGAATCATCGACAAAATGCTACCGACGACCCAGTACAACACGGCACCCGAAGGGAAGGTGAAGCCGATATACCCGAACAAAATCGGCATAAACAACATGGTCTGTTGCATCGCCTTTTGTTGGGGGTCTTGGACGCGGGGTGTCGACATCAATTGCACAATTAATTGGAATATGACGGACAACACCGGCAAGATGTGCAAGGGGTCGGTGCGCCCAAGGTCAGTCAACCACAAAAAACCACCCGATAGTTGTGGTTGGTCAAGTTTGACCGCCGACAAATTAGTGGCTAGGTTGACATGGTTGAGGGCTTCGATCATGTGGGCAATGGCATGTTCACCAGGGGCAACGCTAGTCAATTGGAACACCGCTTGATAAATGCCGAGGAACAACGGCAACTGAATAAAAACGGGCAAACACCCCGACACCGGATTGGCTTTGTTGTCGGCGTAGAGCTTCATGGTTTCTTTTTGAAGCTGTTGGGCATCTTTGCCGTATTTGCGTTGTAATTCACTCAATGCAGGTTGTAAAGCCTGGATTTTGCGGCTGGATTGGAGTTGTCGAATGGTGAGGGGGAGCAACACCAAGCGTGCTAACAGCGTAAACAAGATAATCGCAACCCCCGGATTGCCTGTCCACGCATAGAAGGTTAGCAAGACGTACTCAAGGCTCGAGATGAGGAATGTCCAAATCGCCATGGTGTTCACCTTTTAAAAAGTAGCAAATCATAATTGTAACGGTGGTGGCAAGTCGTAATATGCCGTGGCCAAAAGCGCGCGGGCGCGACGACATTATTCCGGTGAGGTTTCGGGGGGGTGCCATACACCGGCTCGGCGCAGGAGCTGGATGATTAGGTCGACAAGGCGTGGAAACGGCATGGTCTGTAATTCACGTGAACGCGCAATTACCACAACATCATAGTTAGTCCGTAAAAAACGGTAATGAATCCGTAATACTTCACGGATCCGTCGTTTGATGCGATTGCGCACAACAGCGCCGCCGATTCGTCGCGCCACTACGATACCACAACGGGTAGTCCGTTGGCGAGCAGGCGCGACGTTCAGCGTTAGACTTGCACCGTCATAGTGATTGCCACTACTGCGCACACGTTGGAAGTGTGCCGGACGGCGTAAGCGGAATTGGCGCTTCACAATCGCCCCGCTCTGTGCGTCATTTAGCGGCTAGTGCGTTGTACGGCACGGCGTTCGTGGCTGACCGTGAGGCGCCAGCGACCGCTTAAGCGACGGCGTTTGAGGACATTGCGGCCATCTTTGGTCTGCATGCGCTTCATGAAGCCATGCTTACGCCGGCGTGGGATACGCTTGGGCTGCCAAGTTCGTTTGGGCATGATCAAACCTCTTCATAAGCCAGCTGGTGCTGGCGACATTAGCGGAAGTCATGGAGTATACGCACAACACGACACACGTCTGGTGATTATACCGTTGACGGTGGATGCATGTCAAATAAAATTCCTATCGCATGATGCACGACGCATCATGCGATAGCGATTGATTGTGGTTATTCTTCGTCAGTCCCGAGGGTGCGGCGAATCGCTTCGCCCATGCGCCCTTTGCGCTGACCATCTTCGTATTGGGTATCCGTGTCACGTTGGCGTTTTTCGCGGTGGGCACCACCAAAGCGCGACATCAAGTCGTCAATCGTGGCGTCGCCCACAAAGGCTTCGTCGCTAAACGACGACGACGTGTAGGTTTCGGCGGAGCGATTTTCGCGGGGTGGGCGACCACCTTCACGGGGTGGGCGGCTGTCGCTACTGCGGGCAGGGCGGCTGTCACTCCGCGGTGGGCGGCTGTCGCTACTGCGGGCGGGGCGTTCTTCGCGGGCGGGGCGTTCTTCGCGGGCGGGGCGTTCTTCACGGGCGGGGCGTTCTTCGATGAAGGCGGTCAAGCTGATGCGGTTCTTGACATTGTCGACTTCAAGCACACGCACCGTCAATTCACTGCCGACTTCGGGTTTGATGCCGTCAGGCAATTGGCTGGTGTGTACCAAACCGTCACGACCAACGCCGATGTTGACAAACACCCCAAATGGCGAATGACCACTGACTTTGCCATTGACGATTTGGTCTTTGGCAATGGCATTCAGTTGTTGCGAGCGGTTCGCTTGGCGTAGGCTCAAGCTGATGCGACCATGCTCGGCATCGATTTCGATGATTTTGAAGGAATACCCTTGCCCGATTTGGACGGCATCTTCGACCCTTTCGACGCGGGTGTCAGAAAGCTCAGAGATGTGCACCAAGCCATCTTTGCCGACACCGATATCAACGAATGCGCCGATGGGGGTAATGCTTTTGACCATACCTTCGACAATATCGCCGGCTTTGAGTGCGGCAATAGCGTCGTGGTTGACTTCTTGGCGGCGGCGACGCTCGGGGCGGGCTTGGCGCTCTTGGGTTCGCATCGTCAAGCTGATGCGATTTTTGCTGCTGTCGACTTCGAGGATGCGTACGGTGACTTCTTGGCCAACCTGTACGACATCTTCGACTTTTTCGACACGGGTATCGGACAATTCAGAGATATGCACCAAGCCGTCGCGGTTGACGTTGATGTCGATAAAGGCACCGTAGGGGGTAATCGATTTTACCTTACCGGTGAGTACTTGACCAGCAGTCAAATCGCGCAACGCAACTTTATTGTTGCGTTTCTCGGCGACAGGGGCACTTGCGGCCTCGGGTTGTGCCGGTGCGTCGTTGGCGACAGGGGCACTTGCGGCCTCGGGTTGTGCCGGTGCGTCGTTGGTTGTGGGGGCACTTGCGGCCTCGGGTTGTGCCGGTGCATCGTTGGTTGTGGGGGCATCGTTTGCGACGACGGACGTCGATTGATTTTCCTGTTCGGTCATGTCCTTACATCCTTCTGAAAAAACCATGCTGCGTATGAAAAATGATGAACGTTACTTATGGTTAAGTTCGGTTCGGACGAGATCTACGAGACCACCTTCGCGGAGGTCGTCAAGACGGTAGTAGTTCCCTTTGAGGTGGAGCGCCAGCTGCTTGGATAATCCCCGCTCAAAGACCGGGTGCTCGGTATCAATCACCACAGAGCGGATTTTTTCGGCAGCAATAAAATCTGCAATGGAATAACTCTCGACTTGGGGCGGCAAATCGGTCATGGCGACATTTGCTTGGCCATCGGTCAGAATCACCATGAGTGGCACAACCTCAGAATCTTGGCGCAAGGCTCGTTTGAGCACCTCATACCCCATCATCAAGCCCCGTGATAGTGGTGTCCGACCACCGGTAGGCATGGTTTGGAGCATTTTTTGGGCCATCTCGACACTACTAGTGAGTGGCAAGAGCAACGTGGCATAGTCACGTTGAAACGAGACAAGTCCGACACGGTCACGGCGCTGGTAGGCATCGCGCAAGAGCGAAAGCACGGCGTTTTTGGTAGCGCGCATGCGTTCGTCGGCGGCCATTGACCAACTGGCGTCGACTACGAAGCAGACGGCGTTGCGGGTTTTACGGACGCGTACCTTTTGGCGTAAGTCGCTCCGGAGCAACATCACTGGGCGGGCTGGTTTGCCTTCGGCAAGCGCAGCAGCACGGCGACCAGGTTGCATCGGGGCGGCATACCGCAAGGTGGCATCAAGCGCCAAGTCATTGACACGCCGGGCGACGCGGCTCGTCACATAGCGACCTTGTTTGCGGGTCGTACGTGTGCGGCTCCGGCGACCAGGTGAGCTCCGTTCTTGGCGATCACGCTGACCCTCGAGGCGTTTTGGTTTAAACATCTCTTGGGCCTTGAAGGCTTTTTCGCCTCCACCCTGCTCGCTGTTCGATTGTGACCCTTGGTCTGTGGCGCCCGCACTTGCGGTGGCGCCGGCACCCCCTTCGCTTTCTTCTTGACCTTCGCTGGCGGAGCTCTCCTCACTCCCGTTCACGGGGTCTTTTTTTTTACCCCGTTAGCGTTGGCCACTGCGGATTCGTCACCCTCGGCTGCCGCCACGCGATCGAGTATTTCGCCGACGCGGGCTTCGTCGAGTTTGACTTCAGTAAAGGGCTGTCGTCGCATACGATGCGGCAACGCCAACTCTGCTGCCACTCGGATATCTTCGGCGGCGAGCAGGGTTCGTCCTGCCCAAGCCGCATGAGTGCGGGCGGTCTCGAGGATGGCGAGGTCGGCACGGTGACCGTCGACGCCTAATTCGAGTGACAAGGTGGCCACGGCGGCCATGTCTTTGCGCGTAATCGTTACCAGCGGCAACAAGGCACGGGCATGTACGATGCGCTCGGCCGTGTCGCTCTCGCTGGGTTGCCATTCACCCACAAAGGTATCGGGGTCGAGGTCGTAGCGCATGCGCCGTGCCACGACTTCGACACGCCCGTTGACATCGTGGATACCGGCGATTTCGACCACCAACCCGAAGCGGTCCAACAATTGGGGGCGCAATTCACCTTCTTCGGGGTTCATTGTGCCAACCAGGATGAAGCGGGCGGGGTGCGATACGCTAATCCCTTCGCGTTCGACGGTATTGACCCCCATCGACGCCGAGTCAAGCAAAATATCGACGAGATGGTCGTCGAGCAAGTTGATTTCGTCGACATACAACAAGCCACGGTTGGCGTTGGCTAATAACCCGGGCTCGAAGCGGCGATGCCCTTCGGTCAAGGCGTGCTCGAGGTCGAGTGACCCAACCACGCGGTCTTCGGAGGCTGCGACGGGCAAGTCCACCAAGCGAGTCGCCCGTTCGGCGACAGGCAAATTGGGGCTTACTTCGTAGCGTGCACGACATGATGCGCACATCGCCGAAGGTTGCTCGGGTGGGCAGCCGTATGGGCAGTCAGCGACTACCCGAATATGCGGCAGGATGTGTGCCAGACCACGCACAGCGGTCGATTTGGCAGTGCCTTTTTCGCCACGAATGAGCACCCCACCAATCCGTGGATTGATGGCGTTGAGGATTAGTGCACGTTTGAGGCGGTCTTGGCCGACAATAGCACTAAATGGGTAAACCGGTCGCGCTGTGGTCATGGATGTCCCTTTTCACACCTACCAGCCGCGGCTGTTGGCCAACGGTTGCGAGCGATACGCACAATGTACCTGTCTTGTGCACAAAAACATCTGTATAAGTGCCGTGGAATCCACGAAAACACCTATAACAATGAGATAATTTTGACACGAATCATATAGACTGTCAAATACATTTGCGGTCACAAATAGACGTGATGCATGACACACGCTATGATAGACGTATAGTATGGCTATGGTTGCGCTGGCATCAACCGAGTTGCTTCATTTTTTTGACAAAAAGAGGAAGACGATGACGCACCGTATCACTCCTTTGACCGCCAATTGGCAGATGCGCCCAACCGATCAATTCCGTGCCGGGCAATACCCCGCCAACGATAGTATTTGGCTCGATTGCACCATCCCCAATCAATGGCAACAACACCCCCTTTTGACTGATTATGTGGGACGGATGGTCTACCGTACCCGATTCCCTGCCGTGACTGCCCCGCTACGCCGCCAGTGGTTGCGCCTCAATGGGGTGTGTTATTCCTGTCGATCATGGCTCAATGACCACGATTTGGGCGGGCGCCAAGGCTACTTTATGCCGCATGAATTCGAGGTCACCGACTTACTCCATGCAGATAATCAGCTCATCGTCGAAGTAAGTTGCCCCGAAGAACACAACAAAGTTGACAAGCAACTGATTACCGGTGTGTTTTCGCATTGGGACAGCATGGATTCGACCCGTAATCCGGGGGGCATCTGGTTGCCCGTCGAACTCATCGAATCGGGGCCCGTCCACCTGCGCAATCTGCTCCTCACCACCCAAACTATTACCCCAACCCATGCCGAAGTGCGCTACCGCATCCAAAGCGATGCCCTGCAGGCTTTTAGCGGTCTGCTCCAGTGGCGCATCGCTCCCCACAATTTTGCCGGGCAAATCCACGAAATAACTACGCCCATTCATCTGGCGGCGGGGCAATACGACGCCAGCGGTACACTTACCATCCCCGATCCGGTATTGTGGTGGAGCCACGACCTCGGTCACCCGGCACTCTACGACGTGACGGCTACCCTCGTGGTCGACGGGGTGGTGAGCGATGTCTCGACATGTCGATTTGGGATACGTACCTTCACCATGAAAAACTGGATTCCCTACCTCAACGGCAAACGGTTTTTTATGAAAGGGAGCAATTACCCACCTACTGATGTGTATTTGGCCACAGTGACGCCCGAACGTTGCCAGTTCGATTTGCAGTTGGCGTGCAACTGCCACATGAATGTTTTGCGTGTCCATGGGCATGTCGCCCATCCCGCCCTCTATGCGGCGGCCGATGCCGCGGGGGTGATGTTGTGGCAAGACTTCCCGTTGCAGTGGCTGTACCACCGCGCGATTTTGGCGACGGCGCAGACCCAAGTGCGCCAAATGGTGGAATTGCTTAACAACCACCCATCGATTATCTTGTGGTGCATGCACAACGAATCGTTTTATATGGCCGATACCAGTGATGAGCGTTTGTGGTCAAAACTGCGTACCTACTTGTCGGTGTTTATCTGGAATTGGAATCGCAATGTGCTTGACGCCTCGTTGCAACAAATCGTGGCGACGGCGGATCCATCGCGGCCCACGGTGCGTTCGTCAGGCGAATACGCCGTGCCGCTGATTCACGCCGGCACCGATGCGCATTTTTATTATGGCTGGTACAAAATCTACGGCGAATTGGCCGCCTGGCAAAAAATCATCGACCTCTTCCCACAAAATAGCCGTTTTGTGACCGAATTTGGTGCCCAAAGCTTCCCCAACTATGACAGTGCCATCAAGTTTATGGCGCCCGATATCAAGGCTATTGACTGGGCCACGCTCCAGCGCAAACACAGCTTCCAGCCCGAGATGTTGGGGCACTGGCTCGATTGGCGCAACGCTCCTGATTTGCAGACGCTGATTGACATGACCCAGGACTACCAAATCGCCATCCATCGCCATTACATCGACCGCTTGCGGATGCGTAAATACCGGCCGACGGGGGGGATTTTGCCGTTTATGTTCCACGACGCTAATCCGGCGATTTCGTGGTCGATTGTCGATTATTGGCGCGTGCCCAAACGCTCATATGCGGCGATGCAACTAGCCTTCCGCCCGCAGTATATGTTTTGTGTGTTGCCCCAAACGACCATGTCGCAAGGTAGTACTATTGACATCCCCATAACGGTGGTCAACGACGCCCATCACGCAGTGCCCGTCGACTGTAGCATTCGTTTGCTCGACCCTAATGGCGCAGTATTGGCGCAACACCGCATGCAACGGACATTACCGGCGGATTGTATGGCGTTGCAAATCGACGAATTACGATTGACCCCACAGTTGATTGGGACGTATTGTGTCGTATTACAATTGCAATCAGCTGCTGATGAAATGACGCAAACCTACACGATTGAGGTCATTGCTACAAAGGAGTAATACTATGACGATGCTGGCACGCGCCCAGACCTTGCAAGACGAACTGTCGCGGTTACGCCGCGATATCCACGCCCACCCCGAGCTGGGCTTCCAAGAATTCCGTACCGCCGCTTTGGTGGCTGATACCCTGCGCGAAATCGGTGGGATTGCGATCCGCACTGGCGTCGGCAAAACGGGTGTGGTCGGTGACCTCGGCACGGGAGATGGTCCCACCATCGCCATTCGGGCTGACATGGACGCCTTGCCGATTATCGAAGCCAACACCCACGGCTTTAGCTCGCAAACTGCTGGCGTCATGCACGCCTGTGGTCACGATGCCCATACGGCTATTTTGTTGGGGGTGGCACACTTGCTCAAGCAAGAATTTGCCAGTGGCGCACTCAACGGCAACGTCCGCTTTCTGTTCCAACCAGCCGAAGAAGTGGGTGGTGATGGGGTTAGTGGTGCCCCGCTAATGATGCACGACGGTGCGCTTGCCGGCGTCAACCATGTGATTGCGTTGCACGTGGCGTCGGACATGCCAGTGGGGAATGTCGGTATGGTGCGTGGCCCCAATACGGCGGCGGCAGATGGCTTTAGGGGCTGGGTGCGGGCTGCGGGCGGTCATGGTGCCTACCCCCACATGGGTGGCGATCCCATCACCATGGCGGCGTCGGTCATCCAGGCGCTTAATGCCATCGTATCGCGCAAAATCAATCCGATGTACCCGGCGGTCTGTAGTCTGGGGATGATTCAGGGGGGATCGGCATTCAACGTGATTCCGTCGGAAGTCATGCTGTCGGGGACGTTGCGCAGTTTTGATCCGGCGGTGCGTGAGCAGTTGTTTACCGAAGTCGAGAAAGCCTTTGCCCTTGCTAAGGCATTGGGCGGCGACTATGCCGTCGAATTGCAACGGGGTCCCCCTCCCGGCATCAACGACGCCACGGTGGCGCAGTGGCTCGACGACGTCGCCAGTGATTTTGTGGGGAGCGCTAATGTCGACCGCAACACGGTAGGGATGGCGGGCGAGGATTTCGCCTATATGCAACAACACATCCCGGGTGCGATGATTAGGCTGGGTGCGGCGGTGGGTGACCACGCACGCCCCCACCATACCCCCGTGTTTGATGTCAATGAGCAGGCCCTGCCGATTGGGGCAGCTATTTTGGCCGAAACTGTGCGGCGTTACTTGCGGGCATAACCCAAGTAAATGCCGAGCTATGCGATAATGAATAGGTCTTGCTAAATAAAGGAACAGATGATTATGACCATGTTAGAGCGCGCCAAAACCCTCAGCGACGAAATGTCACGCTTGCGCCGTGACATCCACGAACACCCCGAACTAGGCTTCCAAGAGTTCCGTACTGCCGCCTTGGTGGCCGACACCCTGCGCGAAATCGGCGGGATTGCCATCCGCACCGGTGTCGGCAAAACCGGCGTCGTCGGTGATTTGGGCACCGGTGATGGCCCCACTATCGGCATTCGTGCCGACATGGATGCCTTGCCGATCCTCGAGGCCACCGGCCTCGGCTTTGCCTCGCAGAGCGCTGGCACCATGCATGCCTGTGGCCACGACGCGCACACCGCCATTTTGTTGGGTGTGGCGCATCTGCTCAAAGCAGAGTTTGCGAGTGGTGCCCTCAACGGCAACGTGCGCTTCTTGTTTCAACCGGCCGAAGAAGTAGGCGGTGATGGCGTCAGTGGCGCTCCGTTGATGATGAACGACGGCGCGATGGATGGTATCGACCATGTGATTTCTTTGCACGTGATTTCCGAAATCCCCGTCGGCAAAGCCGGCCTCGTGCGTGGCCCCAACACCGCTGCTGCTGACGGATTCAAGGGCTGGGTGCGAGCTGCCGGCGGTCACGGTGCCTACCCGCATATGGGTGGTGACCCCATTGCCATGACGGCTGCCGTGATTCAGGCGCTCAATGCCATCGTGTCGCGCAAAATCGACCCCATGTACCCGGCGGTCTGTAGTCTGGGGATGGTCCAAGGTGGGGCGGCGTTCAATGTCATCCCATCGGAAGTGATGTTGGGTGGCACGTTGCGGAGCTTCGATGCCGGTGTGCGTGAACAATTGTTTGTAGAAGTCGAACGGGCCTTTGCGCTTGCCAAAGCGATGGGTGGCGACTACGAACTCCAGCTGATCCGTGGTTATCCTGCCGGCATCAACGATCCACAGGTGGCGCAATGGATGGACGACGCTGCCAGTCAATTTTTGGGTGCAGACAACATCGACCGCTATACCAACGGCATGGGTGGTGAAGACTTTGCTTATATGCAAGCCAAAGCTCCTGGTGCCATGATTATGCTGGGTGCGGCGGTCGGCGACAAAATGCGCCCCCACCATACGCCAATATTTGATATTGACGAACGCTGTATGCCGATCGGGGCGGCTATTTTGGCCGAAACCGTGCGCAAATACTTGGCCAAGTAAGTTTTTCAATAAAAAGAAAGAGAACTCGTATGTCAATGCTCGAGCGCGCGAAATTACTCCAAGACGAAATGTCACGCCTGCGCCGTGATATCCACGCCCATCCCGAACTGGCCTTCCAAGAAGTGCGCACCGCCGCCCTCGTGGCCGAAACCCTGCGCGAAATCGGTGGCATCGATGTGCGCACCAACGTCGGCATCACCGGCGTAGTCGGCAGTATCGGCACGGGCGATGGCCCCACCATCGGGATTCGCGCCGACATGGATGCCTTGCCCATCATCGAAGCCAGCGGTGTCGATTTTAGCTCACAAACCCATGGCAATATGCACGCTTGTGGTCACGATTCACACACCGCCATTCTGCTCGGTGTGGCGCACTTGCTCAAGCAAGAATTTGCCACCGGCAAGCTCAAAGGCAATGTGCGCTTTATCTTTCAGCCAGCCGAAGAAGGCACCGGTGGCCAGCACCAGAGTGGCGCGCCGATGATGATAGACGATGGTGCGTTGGACGGGGTCGACCACATGATTGCCTTGCACGTCGATTCGAATTCACCACTGGGCAAAATCGGTCTCAAGCCGGGCAACAACACGGCCGCTGTGGACTCATTCAAGGCCTGGGTGACGGGTACTGGCGGCCACGGTGCCTATCCCCATCAAGGGACAGACCCCTTGTGGATGCTCATCCCCATCATGACCTCGTTGCACAGCATTGTATCGCGCAAAGTCAACCCGATGCACCCGGCGGTGGTGAGCTTGGGCGTAGTGCGTGGTGGCACGGTGTCGAACGTGATTCCGGCCGAGGTCTACCTCGAAGGGACGTTGCGGAGCTACGACCCCAATGTGCGCAAACAACTACTGGCCGAAGTCGAGAGTGCTATCGCCCTCAGCCGCCACTTTGGTGGTGACTATCGCCTCGAAATCGAGCATGGCTACCCAGCCGGCTACAACGACCCCACCGTCACGAGCTGGATGGATGCCATTGCCAGCGAATACGTGGGTAGTGATAACATTGATCGTACCCGGGCCGGTATGGGCGCCGAAGATTTCGCCTATATGCAACAAAAAGCACCTGGCACTATGATTAGTGTGGGCGCTGCCTACGACGATATGAAGCGTGGCCACCATACGCCGGTATTTGCCATCAACGAGGCCTATATGCCGTTAGGGGCCGCGATTTTGGCCGAAACCGCGCGGCGCTTTTTGGCTGGCGAAATCCAGTAACGACCGCGCTCCCGTGGGACGCCTAGGGCATCCCACGGGAGTCCGACCCTGCCACTGGCAGGGGCAGTGGTTTTTTGAGAAGGAAGTAACATGGCAACTCGACACGTGGTGGTGACTGCCGCTGTCCGTTCACCGATCGGAAAATTCGGTGGCAGCCTCAAAGACGTCGCTACCGTTGATCTCGGGGCGGCAGTGGTGCGGGCGGCAGTGGCACGGGCCGGGATTGATGCGGCGCTGATTGAACAAGCATTTATCGGCAATGTCATCCACACCGACATCCGGGATATGTACCTGGCGCGGGCGGTGGCGGTGACGGGTGGTCTGGCGCATGCCACGCCGGCGCTGACGCTCAACCGGGTTTGTGGCAGTGGCTTGCAAGCCATCATCAGCGCCGCCCAAGCGATTTTGTTGGGGGATGTCGATGTGGCCTTGGCGGGTGGTGTCGAATCGATGAGCCGTGCCCCCTACTGGTTGCCGACGATGCGCTGGGGGCAGCGCATGCACGACGGGAGCGTCATCGACCCCATGGCGGGCGCCATTACTGATCCGTTCAACGGTTGTGCCATGGGTGTGACGGCTGAAAACGTCGCCAAGCGCTATGGCATCACGCGCCTCGCCCAAGACGAAATGGCCCTAGCGAGCCAACAACGGGCCGCGGCGGCGATTGCAGCGGGTTACTTTGCGACGCAAATTGTCCCCATCGACATCCCTGTCAAAGGGGGCACGACCTCATTTGCGGTGGACGAAGGGGTGCGCGGCGACTCGACGATGGCAGGTTTGGCCAAACTGCGTCCGCTGTTCGATGCCCAAGGCAGCGTGACTGCCGGCAATTCGTCGACCATCAACGACGGCGCCGCCATGTTGATTTTGGCGGAAGCCGAGGTGGCGCGCGCCAACGGTTGGCCGATTTTGGCGCGGTTGGTGGGCTATAGTCATGCCGGTGTCGACCCCGATTACATGGGGATTGGTCCGATTCCCGCCATTCAGCAGGTATGCAAAAAAACGCACATCGGCAGTGGTGAAGTGGCAATTTATGAGATCAACGAAGCCTTTGCGGCCCAAGCCGCTGCGGTGACGCAAGAATTGGGTCTTGATCCGGCTACGGTCAACCCCAATGGCAGTGGCATTTCGCTGGGGCATCCGTTAGGGGCTTCGGGGGCTATCTTGGTGGTCAAAGCCATCTACGAATTACAACGGACGCAGCAACAATATGCGGTGACGTCGTTGTGTATTGGGGGTGGTCAAGGGATTGCGGCTCTATGGGCGCG
>Ga0214917_10001677_pt1 | contig 28258 bp, 30 predicted proteins | sample LL_1208_BB_MetaG_FD_177983 | JGI IMG/M metagenome (GOLD analysis project Ga0214917, IMG submission 177983) | Freshwater microbial communities from Lake Lanier, Atlanta, Georgia, United States - LL_1208_BB | ecosystem: Environmental > Aquatic > Freshwater > Lake | place: USA: Georgia | collected... | reverse complement strand
TTTTTGTTTTGGATTCCACAATGGAAAAAAAATATTCACCGGTAACGACATGTCCATCCTCAGAGACGACTCGGTAACTCACCGTATACTTTCCAGGTTCTAATGTATTTGACAAAGACTTTGAAAGATTAGCGCCAACAATAGTTACATCACCTGTTGAAACATCGACTCCATCCTTATTTAGTACTCGTAAATCATTGCCCGAACCTAAATCAATAATTTGATTATCAAAGTCAAGTGAGACCTTCTCAGGGATGTCGACTATTTCAGAATTGCCAAGCGGGAACTCTTTAATTAATTGCGCATGAGCAAAAGCATTTTGTGGAATTGAAAAGAATAGGAGGATGAGAATTACGAAAAATTTATAGAATTTGTATTTCATAATTCTCATCCTCCTTTGAATCGACAATTGAGCGAAGTTTATCCTGCTATTACCAACGTAGGTGCAGGGCCTGTCTCCTCTGTCTTATCGGCATTCATCGTTGAAGCAGCAGCAGAATCATGAATAGTCCAAGAAAGTTTGTAATTGGTATAGGTGGTTTTCTGAGAGTCAGGGACCCACACCTTGACAACTTTCTTAGTTTTTGGATCTTTCATGTCCTTGATTTTGCCGGGGATAGTTTCAGTTTTGGCGATACGACAGAGTTGCGTGGTGTCGAGCCAGAATGATCCTGCGTTAGCCCAGCTACCTCTGATTCCAAACTCCGCAAATCCGACTGGAGCTATATCAAATAGATCGGACTTGCTAGTCCAAGTGATGGTATTGCTTACCGGTAGTCCAGCCGCAGTTAACTCAGTTGATGGAATAACAGTGCTGGTCCATCCCGAAATTTGCATAGCTGCCGAAGCGGGTGCTGCGAGTAAATCACTAGGAACAACTACTGAAACTGAATAAGTTCCTGCTTTGGTAACTCCATCGGGTGCAGTACAGCCATGTCCTATCCGAAGTAAGACAACGCTGGATTTACCTTTTGTTGGTGTAACACCTCTGTTATCGAGACCAGCGTGTGCTTGGGCAGTTTGTATCCCACTCCCAATTAAAAGCAAAGAGAGCGCTAAAACAATTGATTTTTTCATTGACTAATTCCTTTTCTGTAATGGGTTAATTAAAAATTCAAACTTTTAATAAGATTTGAAAAATGATTATTCACTATCTACCATTGCAGGGGGAGCAAGTCCTGAAAATAAATTAGAGAAATAATTGAAAATAAGTTTCTTCGAGAATTCATAAATAATTATGCTGGTCGCGGTTCGCTGCGGAGTAAAAAGCGGAAACTCTACTTTTAAAAAAACCACTTTGATTATTTGAATGGCGACATTTAGTACTCTTTCGATTCTTTCTCCGAATATAAAAGAAATCGATGCAGCAATTCCGTGGGAAGCCATCATTCTTAAATCTGAAGTGGGATTCTCGTTTGGCAATATTAAGTGAAGAAGCAATTGGAAGATAATTATAAAAGATAGAAATTCCAAATCAAATAATTTTTTTACTTTGAATTTTAGGAAAATTTGAGATAAAAAAAAGGCAATGACGGCAAGTAATATCAACCTTAGAGATGCTGCAAATTCCCCGCCTCCGAAAATATGAGCTAGCGATCCGGAAAAAATGAGAACTATGGTAAGGAAGGTGGCGCAAACCAGGTTATTAGCTAAGGCTAATCGACTTGCCATAATGAAGAAAAGATACCATGAAGAGAAATTTCACCTAGTTTTGGAACCGAACAACCTTGGGATTGCTGCGCTGGGAGGTTGCTCACTGGAACTCAAGCGTTTGCTCTCTCAGGATTACTAGTTTTCGCTATAGTGTTCCGAGATATTTGGACCGGAATGTAATTTACATTACATCTTTTCTTGTAGCACCAATTCTTGTGGAGGTGTGGCAGCTATGAGCAGCACTCCCGCTGAGGGGCAATCAATAGCCAAAAATGCAAATGTTGGTCGAGGCATGGCCTTAATGCTTATTGGAACCGGTTTAACGCACTTTGTATTTCCGAAACCTTTCAATTCAATCATTCCGCCAGTTCTTCCTGGCTCTCCCTATCTATGGACGTACCTAAGTGGCGTAGCAGAATTGGTCATAGCTGCTCTGCTATTTATTTCGTTGGATAAAAAATTTGCTGGTAAGCCAGTTCGACTGTGGGGCGTTTATGGTGCCTTTGCATTATTTGTCGCCGTTTTTCCAGCCAACATCTATATGGCAGTGGAATGGAGTTCGCGAGATTTCCCAGCGCCGCTTTTCGCATATCTACGGCTGCCTCTTCAATTAGGGCTCTTCTATTGGTCATGGGCGCTAGCGAGAGAAATAAAGAAATATCAAGAGCTAGAGAAATGATTGAAAAGTCAGAAAATCAACTGATAGTTATTTACGATGGCGAATGTGATTTCTGTAGCGAATGCATCTCTTGGTTGCAAAGAAAATTGGAGATCCGGGCCATTCCATTTCAAAGTGCCGATTTACCTAAATTTGGTTTGAGCTATGACCGTTGCAGTAAGGAAGTCGTCGTTGTAGATAAAAAGCGTGTGTTAGGTGGATCAAGTGCCGTCATCTACCTATTACGCGCACGGAAAAATCTTTTTCTAGCGCGCCTGCTTCGACTGAGTGGGCCACTGGCAGAAATTGGATATAGATGGGTTGCCAACCATCGTGACAGCGCTTTAATTCGGTTTACCACAAAGCTTCTTCGGCAGGGAAGAATGAAAATTCTCCCTTCGACCGAGTAAAAAGAGTGTCACGCACCTTTAGAAATCGGACAAAATTACTTTTTTGGCCTATTTTCGCTGACTTTGCGTGGTGATGGAACCAAGTAGCCCCAGAGGCCGTCACAATAGTTAGCAAGCCTCCAGCTCCCCGAAAGGTCCAATTTCCATGAAACAGGTTAATACGCAAATACGCCAAGTACTCCGATATGGAGTGCTAGCTGCTCTCCTTGCCTCTTTTACCGTTGCACCGAGCGCGAGTGGAGCCGAAACTCAAGTTGTAACCGGCGTTAGCGCTTATTACCGAGTTGATATTGGGTACATGGTGGGTTGGACTCTTCCTCAGCAAACGCGAGCAATTACTTCATATACGGTAACAGCAATTCCTGGTGGTGCCCAATGTATCGCTCGTGGCAGTAGCACCCAATCATGCACATTCACGCAAAAGCAACTTGGATATGCCAATACATATACTTTCACTGTTGTTGTTAATTCTTCACAAGGAGATGGGCCAGCGTCAGCTCCTTCTAATCCAATCAGGCACGCATCAATTCCATCAGCACCACAATCGCCACTTGCGAAAGTAATAAGTGATACTCAAATCGATATCTCGTGGGTTCCAGCTAAAGAAGATGGCGGCGCACCTATGTATGGTTACAAAGTAATTGTTTGGGAAGCGCTTCCAAATACTGATCCGGGTCCCGTCGCATATCAGAATGTAGAAACTAAAACCTTTGCTTCTGTAAAAGGGCTAAAGCCAAGCACGATGTATGTTATTGGCGTGTCTTCATGTAATGCGTACGGATGTAATTCTGCTGATCTTTGGACATATGTATCAACAACTGGACCAACAGGAGTGAGCAAGATTCGCGCGCCAAGAGTTATCAGTGGCGGTAACGCGACAACTACTTGTTGGGATGCAATTGTTGATGCAGGTAATGCTGCGTCAACGGGAATCACGGTAACAAAGAGCGGAACTAAATGTGCTTTACCAATCCTGGACCCTGCCCTCTATCCAAAAATCGATCCCAATGCAACTAGTCAAAATCTCCCAAATCTTCCCACGAAATTTAAACAGAACGCAATGTTCATGGGATTTGCAAAGAGTTACTCGATAAAAACCTGGGCCAATGGTTTTAATTGGACGGCATATTTCCAAGTTTCATCGAAATCAGTCACCCTTGGATTTGTTATCCCTCCGGTAGTTGAATCTAAGACGCCAACTGTCTGTACGGTCACGGATCGAGTAATTACATTTGTGGCGCCTGGTGAGTGCATTCTTAATGGTTCTGCAGCTGGTGATAACACGTGGTTGCCAACTAATGTTGCCACCGCAAAATTTACCGTGACTGCCTAAATGCTTAGAGAATAATAGTTACTTAAATATGAAGAAGTTAAAGGCGCTTCTGACTGCTGCCCACTTCGGGCCCACAATGATAGTAACGAGCATTGCATTTTTACTTGCTTGCCGTTTGTGGTGGGAAGGCCCGGCCTATCTAATTGCAATTACCGTATTTCTTGGTCAATTAATCATTGGTTGGAGTAACGATATTTATGACTATCAGGATGATTTAAAACATAACCGTTTAAATAAACCCTTGGTTGCCGGAAATATCACAATCTCAGAGCTCAAAATCGCAACTTTCTTTCTTACTCCGATTGCTGTGGTCTCGAATTTATTCGGTCCACTTGGAGTTAAAGGAGGGAGCGTTTATTTACTTGGTGTTGCGTGCGGTCTTGCATATAACTTTTACTTTAAATTCTCGCCTCTTTCTCCCATTCCTTACGCTATTGCATGTGCAGCGCTACCGGCATCGATTTTTTATGCCGTTAACTTACCGCCACCGAAATGGGTTTTGGCAGTTGGGTCACTTCTTGGTATTACCTTTCATTTTTTAAATGTATTAAAGGATCTATCTCAAGATTTAGATAGCAAAATCGGAGGATTGCCGCAGCGTTTAGGAAAAACCACGTCTGTTGCAATAATTGCACTATTAATTATTACGGTTGCAGTAATTCTGCTTAGTAGTCCAGTGACTACAGATCTAACTTCAAAATTTTCTTAAGAGAGCATTGTCGTTAGTGTGACAACACTTGCCTCAGGGCGAGTGCCAACGCGGAAAGGCGTGAAGGGATTAGTCCCAATTCCTGCTGAGACATGAAGCCAGGGTTTTCCATCTTCAATTGAGAGGCCCCGCGCCCGCCAATGAGGCAAATCGCAATTTGTTGTGAGCGCACGTGAGCCGCCCAGGAAAGAAGGCAGGGGAAGTCTCACTTGTCCCCCATGCGTATGGCCGGCGAAAATCAAATCAACTCCATCTTTCGCCATTGCATCAAGAATTCTTTTGTAAGGGGCATGAGTTACACCTATGGAGAGTTCAGCGCGTGCATCTTTTCCGCCTGCGACAAGAGAGTAATTGTCACGATTCAGATGTGCGTCATCGGTGCCACGAAATTCAATTATGTGATTTTTCAGATTGATTATTCGCTTGCTCTGATTGAGATCAAGCCAGCCACGTTCGGAAAGCCCATCGCATAATCGTTGCCAAGGGAGCTCTTCTCCTAATTTGCGAACTCCGTGATCGCGCATCAAATAGGAGAGTGGATTTTTCAGTTTTGGCCCGTAATAGTCATTTGAACCGAAAACAAATGCTCCAGGGCGTGAGAGTAGGCCAGATAAAGCGTCAAGAACAACGGGAACGGAATTGTGATGAGCAAGAAAATCACCGGTGATGACAGTGAAATCAACCTCAAAAAGGGATAGTTCACGTAAGTCATCAAGTTTTCGCTTTTGGTTAGGGGTGATGTGTAAATCAGAGAGATGAAGTATTGATAGTGGTTCGCCCGAGGCAAGTAGCGGTAACTCAACCTCGTGGAGCGTAATCATGTCTCAATGGTAGGGAAAATATGCGAGAATCGCGCCATGGGCTTAAAAGATACTCTCCAACACGACCTGACCGAATCGATGCGCGCAAAAGACGAGATTGTGATGGCTACAATTCGCTTGGCTCTTACCGCAATCACTAATGAAGAGGTAGCTGGCAAAGAAGCAAAAACTCTTAGTGAGGCTGAGATCATTCAAGTGTTATCGCGCGAAGCGAAGAAGCGTCGTGAGTCGGCAGAAGCTTTTGAAGCGGGAGGTCGCGCAGATCGCGCCGCCCGCGAACGAGCTGAAGGCGAAGTCATTGCCCGTTATTTACCTCAGCAATTAACCCCAGAAGAATTAGATTCGTTAATTAAGTCAGCAATTGCTGAAACTGGAGCGAGTGGCCCTGCGGGCATGGGTCAAGTAATGAAAGTTCTCGCGCCAAAGATTGCCGGGCGTGCAGATGGTGGCGCAGTGTCCACAGCCGTAAAAGCTGCATTAGCGAATTAAGGAGAGAGAAATAATGACAAAATTTGAATATGTAACTGTTCCATTACTTACCCACGCCACAAAGCAGATTCTCGACACTTGGGGTTCTGATGGCTGGGAGTTAATTCAAGTAGTCCCTGCACCAGGTGGGGGAGATCAACTTGTTGCTTACATGAAACGGGTGATTGCCTAATGGCACATGAAAAAGTAAAAGCGCGTCTTTCAGAGCTGGGTTTAGAGCTACCCGTTGCTGCACTACCCGTTGCTGCCTATGTCCCTGCAGCTCGTGATGGGAAATTAATCTTCACTGCCGGCCAATTGCCAACTGTAGATGGAAAAATTTCTAAGACTGGAAAAGTTGGCCTGGATCTAACTGTAGAAGAAGGATACGAATTGGCAAAGATATGTGGGCTCAATGTATTAGCAGCGCTTGCACTTGTTTGTGATCTAGATGAGGTAAAGCAAATCCTCAAAACTGTTGGTTTTGTTAATAGCGCACCAGGTTTTACAGGTCATCCTGGAGTGATTAACGGTGCAAGCGAGCTTTTTATCAAAGTCTTTGGTGAAGCTGGCCGGGCAGCGAGATCCTCAGTTGGCGTAGCTGAATTGCCACTTAATTCTCCTGTTGAGGTTGAGGTCGTCGTCTCGCTTAAGTAAGTGATCGAATTTTACTTAGCACGTTTTGTCAAGCGTTCTTCATCAAGAATTGTGACTGCCCGTGCCTCTAAACGAAGCCAGTTACGTCCGGCAAAATCTGCAAGAGCTTTGTTGACTGTTTCTCGGGATGCGCCAACGAGCTGTGCTAACTCTTCTTGAGTGAGGTCATGATTCACGTGAATGCCTTCATCGTTTTTGCTACCAAAGCGATGTGCAAGTTGTAGCAGCGCCTTAGCAACACGACCAGGAACATCAGAGAAAACCAGATCTTCAACAATTGATGCAGTACGTCGAAGACGTTGCGCTAAGGATTTGAGTAAGTGGAAAGCAACTTCAGGACGAGCGCGAAGAAGTTGCTGCAACTCCTCATTCTTAAGAGCCAAAAGTCGCGCATCGGTGACTGCGGTTGCGGTTGACGCGCGTTGACCTAGATCAAAGAGTGATAGTTCGCCAAACATGTCGCCAGGACCCAAGATAGAGAGCAAGTTCTCCCGTCCATCATTGCTGACAGTGCCTAACTTCATCTTGCCTTCCACGATGACATAGAGGCGATCGCCCTGATCTCCCTCAGAGAAGAGCACCTTGCCACGGGTTAGGCGGACCTCTTCCATAGATGCGCGAAGGGCGCGAGCCGACTCGTCATCCAAAGCAATGAAGAGTGGCGCTTTCCGAACCTCGGTATCAATGGCGTCCATAAGGAGAAACTTACCTTGAATTAGAAGTGGGCGCGAATTCGCGTACCCTGAAGCGTATGGCAAGTGCAGGGTCGATCTACCGAATTTTAAGTAAGGAATACCCTGATGCGTGCTGTGAATTGGATTTCAAAACTCCCTATCAACTCCTCGTTGCTACTGTTTTATCTGCACAGTGCACTGACAAGAGAGTAAATGCAGTGACTCCCAATCTCTTCGCTAAATATCCAGGAGCGAAGGAGATGGCGGGTGCACGGATTTCGGATATCGAAAAAATAATCAAATCAACTGGCTTCTTCCGCGCAAAAGCTCGAAATATCAGAGCGCTCTCTCAGGAAATTATCGGGCGTTACGGTGGCGAAGTCCCTGCCAATCTTGATCAATTAGTAACTCTGCCTGGCGTTGGGCGAAAGACTGCCAATGTTGTTCTGGGAAATGCATTTGATATTCCAGGGCTCACAGTTGATACCCACTTCGGGCGCCTCTCACGACGGTTTGGCTGGACGAAAGAAGATGATCCGGTAAAGGTTGAGCGTGATGTAGCAAAGTTAATTCCAAAGAAAGAGTGGACCCACCTTTCGCATCGATTGATTTGGCACGGTCGAAGAATCTGTCACTCCCGAAAACCAGCATGTGGTGCATGTCCACTTGCGAAACTCTGCCCATCTTTTGGAATCGGCGAGCGAGATCCAGAGCTTGCAGAGAAATTAGTAAAAAGTAAGGAGCGATGGTGAGCGCTCCCGAGTGGTTAGATATTTTTGCGGAGCTACATACCCATCTTGGTAACGACGATTTTCTTTACAACATTCGACTCAAAAGCAATGACACTTCGACAAGCAAGAAGGGTGCTGTACTTATTCTCTTAAATGATGGTAAACGAGGGCCAGAAGTATTAATTACTTTGCGTTCTGAGGAGTTACGGGCGCATAGCGGACAACCATCTTTCCCAGGCGGGGCTCTTGAAGCGAATGAAAGTCCGCGGGAGGCCGCTCTACGTGAGAGCGAAGAAGAGGTAGGGATTCGCCGCGAAAGCATTGAGCTTCTTTCAGAACTTCCAGATCTTTTTATTCCGCCAAGTAATTTCTTAGTAACTCCCATACTCGGTTATTGGCGAGAGCCGCACCAATTAACTCCCCAAATGAGTGGCGAGGTGGTGCGAATTGAGTTCATACCTTTCGAAGAATTAGCGCACCCTGCAAACCGCATCATGCTCCGCCATCAAAGCGGATATCAAGGGCCAGCATTTAACGTCTCAGATATGCGAATCTGGGGTTTCACTGGGGGGATCCTTGACCGGCTTATCTACCACGCTGGTTTTGAACAGGAGTGGAATCGCGAGAAGACCGTAGAGTTAGAACTATGAATGTGATCGATATCGCGCTCACCGCGCTTCTGGCCTACTCGATATATAGCGGCTATCGAAAGGGTTTAATCACTGGAATTTTTTCTTTTGTAGGTTTGGTGGGTGGCGGCCTCCTTGGACTTAAATTTGGCGCCGATCTTGTTGCGAACTTTTCCAGCACCTCATCGCGAATCCAAAGCACTGCACTCGTAGTGGCAGTGGGGGCTTTTCTTGGTCATTTCATTTTAGGACGGGCTGCAAAATGGTTCCGAAAGAATTTTCTCTGGAAACCCTTGAAGGCAGTGGATTCCGCATTAGGTGTGCTGCTACATCTTGCAAAAACTTTAATTTTGATCTGGATATTTGGAGAGCTTGCACTCATTTTGCCAAGCGAAGGAATTTCAAAAGCTGCAGATCAGAGTGTGATTATTACAGAAATCTCGACCAACGGTCCGAATTTTCTTGGAGATTTCATGATGACAATCGAGAGCAAACTGAAAGGTCAGAAAGCTTAACTTCTAATCATAAATTCACCAAAAAACTAAAAGGGTTTACACAATTAGTCTTCGCTCTTGCCGGCTTTCAAACCTTCAGAGATTAATTTCATAACGTTGGGATCTGCAAGTGTTGTTGAATCGCCAACGGCACGATTTTCGGCAACATCACGGAGTAAACGTCGCATGATCTTACCGCTTCGTGTTTTAGGTAGCTCCGCAACGACGAGAATCTGTTTCGGTTTTGCAATCGGCCCAATTTCCTTTGCAACATGGTTGCGAAGTTCCTGAATTAACTCTTCGCCACCAACATTTGGCACGCCACCACGTAAAATTACAAATGCAGCGATCGCTTGGCCAGTCATCGCATCATTAGCGCCAACCACTGCAGCTTCAGCAACAGCATGGTGCGAAACAAGCGCGGACTCCACCTCAGTAGTAGAGATTCGGTGGCCAGAAACGTTCATCACATCATCAACCCGACCGAGTAACCAGATTGCACCATCATCATCGAGTTTTGCGCCATCGCCTGCAAAGTACAGTCCTTCATAACGCGACCAATAAGTTTCCTTATATCGTTCTGGCTCACCCCAAATGCCGCGGAGCATTGATGGCCACGGTTTATCGAGAACAAGATAGCCACCGCCACCATTGCCAACAATTTTTGCCTCATCATCAACAACTTTTGCGCTGATACCTGGGAGCGCTTCCATTGCTGAGCCAGGTTTTGTGGCTGTGACTCCAGGAAGAGGTGAAATCATGATGGCGCCAGTTTCAGTCTGCCACCAGGTGTCCACGATTGGGCAGCGATTTCCACCAATTACCTCGCGGTACCACATCCATGCCTCAGGGTTAATCGGTTCGCCAACTGATCCAAGCAAGCGGAGCGTTGAAAGATTGGATGCTTTCGGAAACTCATCGCCCCACTTCATCCAGGTACGAATCAACGTTGGGGCGGTGTACAAAATAGTCACACCATACTTTTCAATGATTTCGAACATTCGACCCTTGTTTGGAGTATCTGGCGTTCCTTCATACATAACTTGAGTAGCGCCATTAATCATTGGCCCATAAACAATGTACGAATGACCCGTGACCCAACCGACATCAGCGGTGCACCAATAAATATCTTTTTCGGGCTTGAGATCAAAAACATTGCGATGTGTAAAAGCAGCTTGAGTTAGGTACCCACCGGTGGTGTGATAAATACCTTTTGGCTTTGCAGTTGTTCCTGATGTGTAGAGAATAAATAAACCATTTTCGCTATCAAAGGCTTCTGCTTTATGTTCTGCATTCTGGCGATCAACTATTTCGTGCCACCACACATCTCGCGCGCTATCCCACGCAACATCTTGTCCAGTGCGCTTTACGACAAGGACTTTTTTAACATTATGTTGACCTTTGAGCGCATCATCCACTGCAGGCTTAAGCGCATTTGCTGAACCTTTGCGATAGCCACCATCTGCAGTAATAACCACCTTTGCATCTGCATCTTGAATTCTCGAAAGGAGTGCTTCAGCAGAGAATCCACCAAAGACAACGGAGTGCATGGCACCAAGTCGAGCGCAGGCCAACATCGCAATTGCCGCTTCTGGAATCATCGGCATATATATAGCTACGCGATCACCGCTGGTAATACCTAACTCCATAAGTGCGTTTGCTGTCTTCTTTACCTCAGAGAGCATTTGAGAGTAGGTAATACTTCGAGTATCTCCAGGCTCTCCTTCGAAAAGAAGTGCGATGCGTTCACCGCGACCTTCCTCCACGTGGCGATCTAGACAGTTCACTGATGCATTGAGCTTTCCGCCAATAAACCACTTAGCAAATGGCACGTCCCACTCGAGGACCTTCTCCCATGGTTTATCCCATTGCAAGAAATGAGCCTGCTCTTCCCAGAACTTCAATCGATCTGCATCAGCGTGTGCATACATATCTTGCTTCGCATTTGCAGCGGCTGCGAACTCAGCCGACGGTGGAAAAGTTCTATTTTCAGAGAGCAGATTCTCAAGTGACATCAGGTCCTCCAGCGGATTTCTTTTTCCGATTTACCAAATAGATTATGGCACTCAATGCGCCTAAGCCAAGAGCAGTTGCAATTGCAGGCTTCGGGGGGATTGCAGCAAAACGCTGTTTTAGTGGAACTGGGCGAGTGAAATGGAATATCGGCCAGTTATTTGCCTCTGCATGTGCACGTAGACCGCGATCTGGATTTACTGCACACGGAAACCCAACAATTGAAAGTAGTGGAATATCAGTACTTGAGTCGGAATAGGCGAACGATTTCTGGAGGTCGTATCCATTTTTTTCAGCGATTGCGCGAACCGCCTCAGCCTTTTTCTCCGCATAGGCATAGTAAGAAACTTTGCCGGTATATAAACCATCAACAATTTCCATATCGGTCGCAATTACATCTGTGGCGCCAAGAAACTTTCCAATTGGTTCGACAATTTCCCGACCTGAAGTGGAAACAATTATTACATCACGTCCATCACGGAGATGTTTTTCAATTAACTCTGCTGCTTCGTCATAAATCATTGGATCAATAGAAGAATGTAGCGATTCATTTATAACGTTCTTTGTTTGCTCAACGTTCCATCCGGTAACCATTGAAGTAAGGGTCTGGCGCATTTTCTCCATCTGCGCATGATTTGCACCTGAGTTTGAGAAGAAGAATTGATTGACAAAATTACGCAACATTTTTTTGCGCGAAATTAATCCTGCCTCATTGAATGGTTTTGTAAAAGCTAGAAGTGAGGAGCGGGAAATAATAGTTTTATCCAGATCGAAGAATGCCGCGCTCTTGCTCACCTAATGAAGCGTAACGATTACCGACAGGTATGCCTACTTAAAGATTTCCTCGCCCCGAATCCTCAATGCTGCGCTCTGAAAAATAAACTGCCCATAATCCCCCCGTGCCCCACCTTCGATCCCCACGAGTGTGGGGCACATTCTCCGCCGCAGGCGGAGTAGGTAGCACGACTCTTACGCTTCACCTAGCTCGAATAGCGGGATCCTTGGGTTATCGAACTTTAGTTATAGAGACTGATCTGCGGGCGCCGATACGTGAGATTCTTGGGAGCTCATCGCCTTATTGGGAAGAATATCGATTAGGTGCAGCTCCAATTAAATCTGAAGCGCTACCTCAATCTCTTCCATATGGCTTCTCACTCTTAACCAGAAGAAGCAGCGGCGAGATCTCAGAAGAGCTCTTTACAGAAATTTGCACCGCAGCAGGAAACTTTTACGATCTCGTACTTCTAGATAATCCGAATTTTAAAAATCCTAAAATGAAAAGCTTACTCATAGTCGAAAACAATTTAACTTCACTGATTGGTTTGAATGCTCTTGCATTAGTAATAAAACCAAGAATTGTTGTGATCAATAAATATTCTTCTAAATCAAAGAAAAAATCAGGTATAACCGGATTTGTCAGTGATTCAAAAATCTTTAGCGCCCCTAAATCTCAGGATTTTGGTCTTGCTTTGAAATTTGGAGTGCTTCGAAAGCTATCACTCCACAATGAACAAAAGGTCGCTAAAATCGTTCGAGAAATTGTTAATTTATGAAAGAAGAAATTCTTGATGAGATTCGAAATCAAGTGGTAACAGAATTAATCAAGAAGCGACCGTGGATCTCGGAAATAGATTTTCAATCAGAATCGCAATCTTTTCGAGATCTATCTTCCGGATTAGGGCCTTTCACCGAATTACTTGAGCGCGCAAATTGCACCGATTTATTTATCAACGCAAATGATGGGGTGTGGATTAAAGAAGGTGCAGGGCTCAAAAAGCTTGATTATTTGATTAATGAAGAGTTGCTCATTAATTTTATCCGCTTGCAAGCTTTGCGCGTTGGAAAACATTTTGATCAAGCGCATCCAGCGATAGATCTGGAGCTGTCTGAAGGTATCCGACTACATGCCTTGTTTCCGCCACTGGTGGAGCATGGCGTACATGTTTCGATACGAGTCAACCAAAAGCAAGCTCATCCTAATTGTAATGATTTTTATGGAGAAGTTTTAACGTTAATAATTGAAAGTAAAAGAAATTTCTTAATTTCTGGTGGTACCGGAAGTGGTAAGACCACTTTTCTCTCGCATCTGATTGAAAAAATACCCGAAGAACAAAGAATATTGGTAATCGAAGATACTCGGGAAATTCTGGCGAAGCATAGCCATATGTTACGGTTGCAATCTCGAGGAAGTAATAGCGAGGGACTTGGCGCCTATTCAGCTCGTGAACTCATTAGACAAGCGCTTCGAATGCGGCCGGATCGTATCTATCTAGGCGAAGTTCGTGGTTCCGATGTCTTAGATTTACTTTTAGCGTTAAATACTGGCCATGAGGGTAGTGGGGGAACAATTCATGCTAATTCCCCTCGCGATGTGCCAAACCGTGTCGCTGCACTAGCGATGACAATCGGTATACCTCGAGAGGGCGCTTTAGCGTTATTTGCCAGTTCGATTAATCTCATAATTCATCTAGATGGAAAGCGTGACGGAAATCGAATTTCTTCAATTTCCCGAGTAGTTGCTCGAGAAAAATCTGTTTTTGTTGAAGAAATTTTATCTGTAGATGAGGATTTTTCTCTCGAAAATCTTTTAGCTCTCAAGAAGGCCTTGATTTTATGATCTTGACTTGGTTGCTTCCGGAGAATTTATCTCGACCTATAAATAAGAATGTATTTCACAGAAGATTGCAGTTTTTGGAATCAGTAATTGATGATTTAGAAAATGGCCAATCTGTTTATGAGAGTTTTGAGAAAAATTGGTACCCAGGATTATCACAAACAGCTATTGAGAAGTTTTTTTACCTATCTTTCTCACAAGGTTTAGTTATATTACCCGCGCTACGCGAATTCTTAAAGGAATGTCAATTCCAGATTGATCGTGAACGTGCAATAGATATCGAGATTGCTCCTATCCGTGCCACGTTAAAACTTCTTACTTACTTTCCCGGGATAATTTTGATCGGTGCAGCGTTTTCGAATGTTATGCCTTTAAACAAAACCTTGATAAATCCTATCCCGATAGCAATGATACTTGGGTCTATTGCACTTCAAATTATTGGACGACGATGGTCTGAGAGCATCATTTCTCATGTTAAAGATTAGTGCGGGGCTCTCTAAGGATCGGCTCCTCTCCGCAGTCGGGGCTATCACTCCCATGCTCTTTTTCGGTTGGTGGTGGCTGATATTGAGCCCTATGGGCTATTGGTTGTTTCGAAGAATTCTTAGGCTCCTACCAACTAAATTGAGCATTACTGAAGCGAAGGCGCGCGAAGCGGAAGGTTTACTTTTTTTATCCGCGCTGAGCGGCTCTCTCAAAGCAGGCTTACCGCTCTTAGCTGCTCTCTCGAGCGTTTCGGGGTTACTTTGCACTTCTTTAAAAAGTGATGTCGAGCGGGTCTATTCTCTCTTGCTCTTGGGCGCTGATCCTAAACAGGCGTGGGCAACGCTTAGAAGCGATATTCATCTTGGTTTATGTGCGCGCTCAATAGCACAAGCGCAAGTGGATGGGCGCTCAGTAGCGTTGGTGATTGGACGAGTTGTTCAAGAGTCGTATGAAAAATCCATGGCGCTCTCTAAGGAGCGGGTTAAGTCACTCTCTGTGAAGTTGGCGCTCCCTGTGGGCGCTTGTTTTCTACCCAGTTTTCTCATCGGTGGTATCGGACCTGTTATTTACTCTTTTTTTAGCTCTCTGAAAATTTTTTAACAGTTTGAAATTTTCCCCATTTTTTATAACAGAAATTCTTAGGAAATTCAGGTACGCCAGTATTTAGTCGCTTATTACATAGTAAGCAATAATATAAAAGGAGCGTTAAATGTTGAAAAGAATGACTCTGGTTGCAAAAAAAATATATTCAGCTCAGAAATCTGGAGAATTAGGAATTGCAACCGCAGAATACGCAGTGACTACTGTCGCTGCATGTGGTTTTGCGGGCGTTTTATACAAACTTCTCTCTTCAGAGAGCATTGCCCAGTTAATTGGTGATCTCCTGCGCCGAGCGCTTTCGACCTTCCTTCTCTAAAGTCCAAATCCATCACATTTTTCTTTAACGTTGAGTTATATGAAAAATAATCAAGGCGGAACAGCCACGGCTGAATTAGTTGTTGCGCTTCCAATCGTCATCACCGTTTTACTACTGGGAGTTAATTTCTTTGGCTCTGTGATTCAAAAAGAACGACTTCGATATATTGCTGAGGGCGTTGTGCAGGCAGTGATGCGGGAAGAGCGTGAAGAAGATATTGCTCGAGAGATGGATCGCTCACTCCCGGGCGCTTCGTACCTGGTTACTCGAAATGAATCTGACGGAACGTTTCGAGTAACGGTGCGCTATAAATCGGCGAGCGCCAGTGTGACTGGATTTCAATGACGCCACTAGCGTGGAAGGCGGCTCGGTTAAACTCAAATGGAGCACACACGGTAAATGAGCGCGGGGGCGCAACGATTTTTGCTCTTCTCTTCGCCTTTCTATTAATAGGTGTGAGCGCACTCGCTGCCTTTGAAATGGGAGAAATTGGGGCGCGGCGCGCCGAGACCCGAAAAATTGAGGCGCTGGGCCTGGCTGTAATGGAGCGGGCTGGGGGAGGTGGCGCCCTTGCCTGCCAGCTGGCTGAAGGTAGATTCGATATTTCCTGTGTATTTGGCGGGGAAGAGATAGCTCTCTACCCAAAATGGAGCAAAGGCTCTTGGGCGATCCGAGTCGGCTGGCGAGCCCAGGAAAAGGGAATTTGGTAGCCAATGGTGCGTTTATTGCGAAACTGATTCCAATCTCTCCCGCCTCTCACCTTACACTCGTCCTAGAAACGTTTCTGTCCGCCTACTCCGCTGATGCCCTAGACGTGGCAAAACGCTGGAGTAAATAGGAGTAATTAGGAGTATCTATGACTTCCACTGTCGCCACTGTCCAGGTGGCCGGCTCAAATCTGACCCTCGCCTACGCCGTTCTCGCCATCGCGATTGCAGCTTTAGCGGTTGCCTTCGGGCTTCGCGCTCGAGTCCTTGCCGCTAGCGAGGGAACCGAGAAGATGAAGGAGATTGCAGCTGCGGTTCAGGAGGGCGCCGCTGCATATCTTGCGCGTCAATTTCGCACACTTTCAATTTTCGTAGGAATCGTCTTCTTCCTGCTTCTTGCGCTACCAGGTGATGGCGAAGTTCGAATCGGACGTTCGCTCTTCTTCCTCGTCGGCGCAGCATTCTCTGCATTTGTTGGCTACCAAGGAATGTGGCTTGCAGTGCGCGCAAATGTTCGCGTTGCTGAGGCAGCTCGTGCCGGAAGCTCTGAGCGTTCAGTACAAATTGCATTCCGTACTGGTGGCGTTGTGGGAATGTTGACCGTTGGTCTTGGACTTGCAGGAGCAGCCCTTGTTGTTGTGATCTACAAAGCTGATGCGCCAGCCGTTCTTGAAGGTTTTGGTTTTGGTGCGGCGATGCTGGCGATGTTTATGCGTGTGGGTGGAGGTATCTTCACTAAGGCAGCAGATGTGGGAGCAGATCTCGTAGGAAAAGTTGAACAAGGTATTCCAGAAGATGATCCACGTAACGCTGCAACAATTGCAGATAACGTTGGCGACAACGTTGGTGACTGTGCTGGCATGGCAGCAGATCTCTTCGAGTCTTATGCAGTGACTCTCGTCGCTGCACTAATTCTGGGTCGCGCCGGCTTTGGTGATAGTGGATTAATTTTCCCTCTCATCGTTCCTGCTATCGGTGTGCTAACTGCCGTACTTGGAATCTTCCTTACTCGACTCCGTCCAACTGATAAGAATGCAATGAGCGCGATTAATCGTTCATTCTTCATGTCAGCAATTGTGAGCGCGATTCTTGTTGCTTTCGCAACGTTTATTTATCTACCGAGTAGCTACTCGCAATTTGCAAATGTTTCTGAAGAGATTGCCGGAGCGAGTGGTAGCCCACGAACGCTCGCATTAGGCGCAGTCCTCATCGGAATTATTCTTGCTACTGCAATTCAAGTTCTCACCGGTTTCTTCACCGAAGTTGGTCGCCGTCCAGTAAACGATGTCGCTGCTTCATCGCAAACCGGTGCCGCAACGGTAATTCTTGCTGGCATCTCGGTCGGCTTTGAATCTGCTGTTTATTCAGCGCTTCTCATCGCCGCTGGTGTATTTGGCGCTTATTTATTGGGTAATGGCATCGTCATACTCTCACTCCTTGCTGTTGCGCTCGCCGGTTGTGGTCTATTAACAACTGTTGGTGTAATTGTGGCAATGGATACCTTTGGTCCTATCTCTGATAACGCTCAAGGCATCGCTGAGATGTCAGGAGATGTGCATGGTGAAGGCGCAAAGATTCTTACCTCACTTGATGCAGTGGGAAACACAACAAAGGCAATTACAAAAGGCATTGCAATCGCTACCGCTGTTCTTGCAGCAACAGCGCTCTTTGGTTCCTTTACTGACGCAATTAAGAGTGCAGTTGTCGAGAGTGGAAAGAACGCCGCCAACTTGGCAGTTGAATTCTCTGGAATCCTCAATGTCGCAGATCCACGAAATCTCGTTGGTTTGATTATCGGTGCGGCAGTCGTCTTCCTCTTCTCTGGCCTTGCAGTCAATGCTGTTTCACGCGCGGCTGGCGCAGTGGTGATGGAAGTTCGTAATCAGTTCAAACTTCACCCTGGAATTATGAATGGCACAGAGAAGCCTGAGTATGGTCGCGTCGTTGATATCTGTACTCGTGATTCCCTCCGTGAGCTGGCAACCCCAGGACTTCTTGCCGTTCTAGCGCCAATCTCCGTTGGATTTGGACTTGGTGTAGGTGCGCTCGGTGCATATCTTGCGGGAGCAATTGGAACTGGAACGCTGATGGCGGTATTCCTTGCTAACTCTGGTGGCGCCTGGGATAACGCGAAGAAGATGGTCGAAGATGGTGTTTATGGTGGTAAAGGTTCTCCGGCGCACGCTGCAACCGTTATTGGCGATACCGTCGGTGATCCATTTAAAGATACCGCTGGCCCTGCAATCAACCCTCTCATCAAGGTTATGAACTTGGTAGCTCTTTTAGTAACGCCAGCAATTGTCTCGCTAACGCTCGCTGAAAATAGCACTGCACGAGTTGGCATCTCTTTGCTTGCTCTTGCTGTGATTATTTATTCACTCGTGCGTAGCCGTCGTAAGGCAACTGCGCTCGTCTAAATAACTCTCGTTATTCTGATACAGAGTTACTCGCTAGACCCGGGGAGGTAAACGTGGCTAAGAAAAAAACGCTAGTCATCGTTGAATCCCCGGCTAAGGCAAAAAAGATAGGTAGCTTCTTGGGAAGCGATTACGTTGTCGAAGCGAGCTTGGGCCATATTCGCGATTTACCTCAACGGGCAGCTGATATCCCTGCGGATGTTAAGAAAGAAAAGTGGGCTAAAGAGGGCGTAAATGTTGAAAAAGATTTCGAACCGCTTTATGTCATTAACCCAGATAAGAAAAAGAAAGTCTCTGAGTTAAAGGCGCTTTTAAAAGATGCTGATGAGCTCTATCTAGCAACAGATGAAGATCGTGAAGGCGAAGCTATTGCCTGGCACCTTCTAGAGATATTGAAACCGAAAGTTCCAGTACGTCGAATGGTCTTTCATGAAATCACCAAAGATGCGATTCTTGCGGCAGCACATGACACCCGTGAATTGGATCAACGACTAGTAGATGCACAAGAGACCAGACGAATCCTTGATCGCCTATACGGGTATCGACTCTCACCAGTGTTGTGGAAGAAAGTTATGCCACGAATTTCTGCCGGTCGGGTGCAATCAATTGCAATGCGCCTAGTGGTGGAGCGAGAGCGTGAACGACAAGCTTTCGTGGCTTCAGACTGGTGGGATATCACGGCGCATTGCGCTCTAGGTTTTAATGCACGGCTCTTAACTCTTGATGGTGCAAAACTCGCTGCATCTAACGATTTCGATGCCCAAGGAAAAGTAAAAGATAAATCTTCATCCATTTGGCTAAAAGAGAGTGAGGCGCTTGCGCTCGTTGATTCACTTGAAGGTTGCCAATTAACCGTCAAGTCAACTGAAGATTCGCCTCGAAGTGAAAAACCCAGAGCGCCATTTACGACCTCAACTCTTCAGCAAGATGCAGGTAGCCGTCTTGGCTGGGGTGCACAATTAACGATGCGGGTGGCACAACGTCTTTATGAAAATGGCTACATCACTTATATGCGAACTGATTCGGTAACTCTGGCGCCATCTGCCGTTGAATCGGCACGGACTGCGGTCAAGGCGCTTTATGGCGCTGAATATTTACCAGATTCTCCTCGTCTCTACACTGGCAAAACCAAGAATGCACAAGAAGCGCACGAAGCAATTCGTCCAGCAGGAGAAGTTTTTAAGACTCCAGGTGAATTAGCAAAAGAACTTACTCGCGAAGAGTTTTCGCTATACGACTTAATTTGGAAGCGGACCATCGCATCTCAAATGGCTGATGCCAAAAAGATGCAAATGCGAGTGGATTTAGAGACTAAGACTAAAGATGGAAAGAGCGCTGGTTTTCGCGCCAATGGTTCAGTTGTCACATTCCCTGGATATTTAGCGGCCTATGAGGAAATAGTTGATGATAAGAGCGCAGATCTTGATGATGAAGTAGAGATGCGATTACCGCCGATGAAAAGCGGCGATGTTATGGCAGTAACTCGATTTGTTGGTGAGGGTCACCAAACCAAGCCGCCAGCGCGTTACACCGAACCATCTCTTGTTAAGAAGTTGGAAGAGTTGGGAGTTGGTCGCCCTTCTACATTTGCGAGCACAATTCAAACCATTCAAGATCGCGGGTATGTAGCAAAACGTGGCCGTGCGTTAATTCCAACCTTCTTGGCGTTCTCAGTGACTAGCCTCTTAGAGCAACATTTTCCAAGATTAATTGATTATGACTTCACAGCGAGCATGGAAGAAGATCTCGACAAAATTGCGCTGGGCGAAGAGAATCGAGTTGCTTGGTTAAAGCGCTTCTTCTTCGGACACGATGGAATTCCTGGTCTTGCTGAGATGACCGATGATTTAGGCGCGATTGATGCTCGTGAAGTGAACACGATGAATTTGGGTGATGGAATAGAGATACGCGTTGGTCGCTATGGCGCTTATCTGCAAAAAGGCGAGGGAGATAATCGAGTCATCGCAAATATTCCGGAAGATTTAGCCCCAGATGAACTTACTTTGGCCAAAGCGCATGAACTCTTTGCGCGCCCTTCTGGTGAGCGACAACTTGGAGTACATCCTGAATCAGGTTTACCACTTGTTGCAAAGACTGGTCGTTTTGGTCCATACGTAGTTGAGGTCCTTCCCGAAGATACGCCGAAGGTAAAAGGCAAAGCGCCTAAGCCGCGAACTGCCTCGCTTTTTTCAACGATGTCATTAGATACGGTAACTCTCGAAGCAGCTTTGAAGTTATTCTCACTACCTCGCGAAGTTGGTATTGATCCAAATACAAATGAAGAGATCACTGCCCAAAATGGACCTTATGGCCCTTATTTGCGACGTGGTAAAGATTCACGACAACTAGCAAGCGAAGACCAAATTTTTACCTGCACGTTAGAAGAAGCGCTAGAGCTTTATGCGCAGCCAAAGCGACGTGGTCGAGGGGTCGCAAAAGGCCCCCTTAAAGATCTTGGCCCCGACCCCGTGACCGGAAAATCAATTCTGGTCAAAGATGGAAAATTTGGTACCTACGTGACCGATGGTGAGACAAATGCAACGCTGCGCCGTGGCGACATTGTTGAATTGTTAACGTTAGAGCGGGGCATGGAATTACTCGCAGAAAAGCGCGCTCGCGCGACTCAAGACTAGGCTTTCTCTATGGAGCCGACACTTCAAGGTGATATCCGAGGTGTACTCGCGATAAAGCCATTTCGCAAACTATGGCAATCGATGGCATTTTCCAGTTTAGGAGATTGGCTCGGACTTCTAGCGACGACGGCATTGGCACGTCAACTAGCTGACGGTGATTATGCAAAAGCTAACTTTGCAATTGCTGGCGTCTTCATTTTTAGGCTACTTCCTTCAGTCATACTCGGACCCTTAGCGGGCGTAATCGCAGATCGATTCGATCGAAAACAGACCATGGTTGTCTGCGACGTCTTGCGTGGCGTTATCTTCGCCACTATTCCAATCGTTGGAAACTTGCTCTGGCTATACATAGCAACAATTCTCATCGAGTCGATAACGCTCTTCTGGTCTCCAGCGAAAGAGGCATCAGTTCCCAATCTGGTACCTCGCCAACATCTTGAGAGCGCAAATCAAGTAAGCCTTCTTGCTGGTTATGGCACAGCTCCGATTGCCGCTCTGCTCTTTACCTTCCTCGCAGTATTTAACTCGGCACTTGCAACGGGGATTACATTTTTCAAAAGCAATCCAGTAGATATGGCGTTATATATAAATGCGATTAGTTTTCTTTATAGCGCTCTAGTAATTGCGAAATTGCAATTACCTCGGGGTTCAGCAGAGAAGAGTGAAGCTCAAATTGGGATTCTTCGCTCGCTCCTAGATGGTTGGAAGTTTGTTGGTAAATCAAAGAATATTCGAGGCCTTGTTCTCGGGATGCTCGGGGCTTTTGTTGCTGCGGGGGCGGTAATTGGTCTCGCTCGAACTTTTGTAGGTGATCTTGGCGGTGGAGATGCCGCTTATGGAATTTTATTTGGCGCGGTATTTACAGGCTTAGCGCTTGGCATTGCATTTGGTCCAAAAATTTTTGCGCAGTTCTCCCGCAAGAGGCTCTTTGGCGCCTCGTTGTCAATGTCGGGAATCATGCTTGCTATCTTGGCTTTAATTTCCAACCTAGTCTTAGCGATTTTTATCGTGACAATTTTGGGCTTCTTTGCGGGAATTGGTTGGGTTTCTGGCTTCACGATGTTGGGATTGGAAGTTGAAGATTCCAAACGAGGACGAACTTTTGCATTTGTGCAATCTCTAATTCGGATCACTTTAGTTCTTGTTTTGGCAGTCGCGCCGATAATTGCAGCAGCAATCGGCGAACACACATATCGTTTTCGACAGAGCGTATTGGAATACAACGGCGCATCTGTGACGCTTCTGATTGCCGGAGTGATTGCAACAATTGTTGGAGTTATTTCATTTCGTCATATGGATGACCGTAAAGGCATCTCTATCTTCAGCGATATTTCTGCGGCGCTTCGTGGTGAATTGGGGGTACGTAATACCTTCTCGGCAACCGGTTTATTTATCGCATTTGAAGGTGGCGAGGGAGCAGGCAAGTCAACGCAAGTTGTGAAATTACGTGAAGCTCTTGAAAAAATAGGTGAGCAAGTTGTGGTCACGCGTGAGCCTGGTGGAACAGAGCTAGGAAAAAAACTTAGAGAGATTTTATTGAGTAATGAAACTGGGACAATTGCGCCCCGAAGTGAAGCGCTGCTCTACGCTGCAGATCGTGCTCATCACGTTGAAAGCGTGGTAAAGCCGGCGCTACGTGAAGGTGCGATAGTGATTACCGATAGGTATATGGATTCATCTATCGCATACCAAGGCGGTGGTCGCGTTCTCGCACCTCAAGAGATTGCGCGAATCTCGCGATGGGCAACAGATAACCTGACCCCATCCCTAACGATTTTGCTTGATGTTCCGGCCGAGATCGCTTTCAAACGATTCGCTGACCGCGATCGATTAGAGAGTGAGCCACTTGCCTTTCACGAAAGGGTTCGAACCACCTTCTTAGAGTTAGCGGCATTCTCCCCAGAGCGGTATCTCGTCATTGACGCCACGGAATCTATTGAGACAATTGCCGAACAGGTACTAGCGCGAGTGCAGAGCCTGTTAGCCAATCGGAGGAAGTAATGACGCCTCTCTTTGGCGAGATCATCGGCCAAGAGCGGGCGATCCACATTCTTGAACGAGCTGTAAGCGCAGCACATACACGCGATGGCTCTCAATCAATGGTGCAATCATGGCTTTTTACCGGTCCACCTGGTTCTGGTCGCTCACATGTTGCACTTGCTTTCGCCGCTGCACTTCTCTGTGGCGCAGATGGATGTGATCGTTGCCAATCATGTCACTTAGCAAAACGTGGATCTCACCCCGATCTTGAAGTAATTCGCACCGAAGGTCTCTCTCTGAAGATTGATGAAGTGCGCGAGATTATCTCTCGGGCATCGTGGGAGCCGAGTTCGAGCGCATTTCGAGTGGTGATCATTGAAGATGCCGAACGCTTAACTGAAAGTGCAGCCAACGCGCTGTTGAAAGCGATCGAAGAGCCAGGAGCGCGAACAATCTGGCTTCTCTGCGCTCCAACAGTTGAAGATGTCCTGCCCACAATTAGATCGCGTTGTAGACAAGTAGCGCTTGTTACCCCCAGTACATCAGCAATAACTCAATTACTTGTTCGTGAAGAAGAAGTCACGAAAGAGATTGCGGCATTTGCTGCTCGGGCAAGTCAAGGGCATATCGGCCGAGCTCGATTTTTGGTGCGAGAACCTGAGTCACGAGCTCGTCGAGATGAAATTATTAAGTTCGCATTGGAATTACATGATGTAGCGGGAGCTATGTCAGGAGCCGCTCGACTCATGGAGATAGCTGCTCTTGAGGCTGCAAGTGAAGCGAGTGAACGAGATGAAATTGAGCGGGAGGAATTAGCTATTGCCCTTGGCGCAGGTGGTACTGGGAAAGGTGCGCCAAGTGGCTCGAGTAAAGCGCTAAAAGATTTAGAAAAAGAGCAGAAGTCACGAGTGACTCGCGCCACCCGAGATTCTATTGACCGCGCATTACTAGATATTGCATCTGCATATCGTGATGTTCTCAGTATTCAAATGGGCGCTAGTGATTCTTTAGAACTGATCAATGAACATCTACGCATTGATATTGAAAAACGGGCTGCTTCTAGCGATAGTGAAGGCGTTATGAAGCGATGGGAAGAAATCATGGCTACTCGTCGAGCACTTAAATTTAACGTCGCCCCACTGCTGGCTCTTGAAGCGCTATTTTTGAAAGTCCGTTTCTAAATGGTCATAAATAATCGGAAAATAGCGGCATTTACTGCAGTTCTCGTCACGGCTGCAACGTTATTTTTCTATCGAAGCCAAAGTAGTGGCGGCTGGAGCTTTTCTCAATATCAAAATCAAAAGTTAACATGGGTTAAATGTGGCGGTCCTTTTCTCTGCACCGATGTAACAGTGCCAGTTAATTATTCTAATCCTGGTGGAGAGAGAATGCAGTTGGCATTGGTGAAATATCCAGCTACTGATAAGAAGAAGAGATTGGGCTCGCTTTTTGTAAATCCCGGTGGCCCCGGAGCATCAGGTGTGCAATATGGTTACGCAGCCGAATATATTGTGAGCAAGAAAATCCTTAGCGCATATGACATAGTGGGTTTTGATCCTCGAGGAGTTGGCGGTAGTTCAGCAGAGCGGTGTCTTACCAATAGTGAAACTGACAAATTGATCGAAGCAAATGGACCGCCGGTAGCTGGGCTCAGTTTGTCGACTTTAGAGGAGGCATCAAAACTTCTCGCCACTCGATGCGAAGAGAAATTAGGTGAACGCCTTAAATATCTTGGCTCTGTAGATGTAGTGCGCGATATGGATCTGATGCGCAAAGTACTTGGTGATGAGAAACTTAATTTTCTTGGAAAGAGTTATGGCACATATTTAGGACTTGTCTATACCAGTATGTTTCCAAAGAATGTCGGCCGTTTCGTTCTAGATGGAGTGGTCGATCCAAATCTTAATGCAAATGAATTAAATAAGGCTCAGGCCCTTGGCTTTGAAATTGCTCTTGATGCATTTTTAACCGATTGTATAGGTAAAAAAGATTGTTTCTTTCAAGGAACGTTAGAGCAAGCTCGTGATGAAATCACGCGTTTACAAGATTTAGTGGCAAAAGAACCGTTGAGCGGTAAAGATGGTCGGATAGCTACCGAATCTATTCTCGTTCTAGCAATGGTTGCCTCACTCTATGATTCCGAAACCGGTTGGTCTGAACTCAATAAGGCGTTGAAAGATGTTTATAAAGGTAAAGGCGGAAAGCTATTTGATTTGGTTAATAGCTACGTTGTCCGAGATGCGAAGGGTCGCTACCCATCGAACGAAAATGAGATTGCATATATCGTCAATTGTCTCGATCGAACAGATGATGCGAGCCCGAAGCGTTTGGCTGCAGATGCAGAGCGTTTTGCGAGCTTTGCACCGCATTTTGGACCGTACATCGCATGGTCAACTTTGCCTTGTCATTACTGGCCTTACGAACCGGTCCGCCCACCTGTCCCACTTAACGGTAAAGGCGCTCCGGATTTTGTCGTGATTGGCACAACGCGAGACCCCGCAACGCCATATAGCTGGGCTACTGAGGTAACCGCCAGATTCCCCTCTGCATATCTGATTACTGCAGATGGTGATGGCCATACCGGCCATGGTCGTGGCTCTACCTGCGTTGATGGCGCGGTCGATATCTTTTTGCTCACGGGAAAGTTGCCCGCCCGCCCGCTCCGCTGCTCCCTTTAGTTGCGGGAAGAGCGGGAAAAAGAGGTGGTCAAGAGCACCCCTTCGGATAGGGCAGGATTTACCTCGTGCATCTAGACCACATCTCTTATGTCGCGTCACATGACCATCTCATCGATGAGGTTCAACGAATCGGTTCGCGCTTGGGCGCAGGTTTCATGGATGGCGGTATTCATCCTCGTTTTGGTACCCGTAATTTCACACTTCCCCTTCAAGGCGGACGTTACTTCGAGATTGTTTGCCCACTGGATCATCCTGCTGCAGATGCATCTGCCTTTGGGAAAGTTGTCTCACAGCGTGCGCAAGATGGTGGCGGATTGTTAACTTGGGTTCTTTCGGTAAATGATATTTCTACATTTGAAAAACGACTTGGTCGTGAGAGCGTCGATGGCAATCGTCGCCGTCCAGATGGCAGCGATTTGAATTGGAAACAAGTTGGCGTTTTAGGAACGTTAGAAGACCGACAATTACCATTCTTTATCGAATGGCTTACCGATGATCATCCTTCCAAAGAGGCTAAAGCTGTTGCCAAGATTGAGAAACTTGAGATTGCTGGCGATCCAGAGCGAGTTCGAGAATGGATTGGCGAAGATTTCGAATCAGCTTTCGCTGGAATCGCACTTGAGTGGGTTGATCCTGAAGAAAATAATGGCGAGACCGGAATTTTTGCGGTGCACTTTTCAACGCCAACTGGTTCATTCAGGCTTGATTAAATCTGAATTAAAACCTGCCGCCTTAGCTCAGGGGTAGAGCAACGCACTCGTAATGCGTAGGTCCCGGGTTCAAATCCCGGAGGCGGCCCCACCAGCGCAATTCGAATCCGGTAGGCCGGCTCGATATTCACTTTGCCTAAGTTTGTACGTAGATGAAATTAATATGTAATCTTTCGCTATGAAGACAAGAAAATTCCACGCATCACTTGTGGCTCTTGTATTTCTGGTTACAACAATCCTCCCGGCGCATGCCGCGTTTCCAGTAGAACGATCCTGGTGGCCGAAAGTGCCGTCACTCGGATTCTCTTCAACTGAAGCATTTACGCCAGGTGTGCGAGAAAAGTCTTGGGTTTCAGGTTATTCCTATGCAGAAGGTGCTTCTTCAGGTCTTTATACCCGCAGCATCTCATGTACTTCAGTAGATGATCCTGCCTGTGCCTCCGCAGATTCCATCGCTGCAAATTTTATCCTCCCACCGTGTGAGTTAAATGAAGGGGAGCTATGTGTTGATTCTCTTCAGTTATCTAATGCAGATGGCAAACTGGAACCTGCAACACTTAGTTACGAAGTGCCCTCGGCTAAATTTGCCGCAAGCAAGAGTCGTGGCACTCCGTTTGGTGGCGGAATAAGCCTTTGGAATTCAAAAAGTACTCTAAATGCACTTGGTGTTAATCAATTTGCAGTCCAAGTTCACTTAGATCTTCAAAATATGCGAAATAAAGCCTGCCTCACAGATACAAAATTATGCTCGTTTGAACTAGGAAATTTTTCAGCAAATGTTTTTCCAGTAAAATTACGTTCCGGCAATCCTGAAGATCAATGTCTTTGGATAGAAAACAGTAGTTGTGCTGCAATTACAGATTTCTTGCCTGGTACAAAAGTAGCGCTCACCGTAAGAATGGATAATTCATTAACTGGATTTCTCTTCGGAAGAATGCAAGATGTTTCAATGGAAGTGACGCCAATATCAAAGACACTAAATGCTCTTCGGGTCGAAGCTAGCCCAATCGATGTGCCTAGCATTCACGCTTTTGTTCCCAAGAGTGACTTATCAAAATACCCAGATTTAGTTAAGTATTGGAATCAACGGCGGGCAAACTTGGCTGCTATCGACATTGCGAGTGCGGAAACAATTGATCTTGGTTCTTGGCCACAATATGCAATGAATGATTTTCTAGCGTTTAATAATTTGGTTCAATCAGGAGAAATAGTCACCTCGATTTGGCGATTTGGCTCAGGGCTGGGACTCGGATCAGGGAGTGATTGTTACAAAGATAAAAGTAGAATCTTGGGATTAGTGACGACAAACGCACCTACATACGAACCTACTCCACCTGCATTTGATGGGGCGTTCTTGAATTACCGAGTTGGCGGGGCGCATTTTCTTGCGGATGGGAAAACGCTTTTTAAAGGATCGTATGATTTAGCACTTCGCTCTGAATTTGCACGTTGCCTCTATGGATTCTCCAATGCGCCACTATCTGCATCAATATCTGTGGTCTCGAGCGAGGGCGGCGTCCAAGATGTCGCAACCGAATCACTTCGTCAGGATTCGAATGGTCAATGGCTTTATCTGAGCGCCAAGAACTTCACATTTTCCAGCCCAACTATCCGAATAAAACTGGTTCAGAAAGCTCAAGTAGGGACGACTGCGAAACCAGCTGTGAAGAATCCTTCCGGGTCCACTCAGGGTTCCGTCAGGATAACGAGCACCACCATCAAATGTATGAAGGGGAAGAGCGTCAAGAAGGTCTCGGGCGTGAAACCCAAGTGTCCTTCAGGATATAGAAAGATTTAACGTAGCGGGTCGAGAAAGTTAATTAAGAAATTAAATTAGTAACGCCGCTATATTTCTCAACCTTCTCAG
>Ga0214917_10001676_pt1 | contig 28266 bp, 59 predicted proteins | sample LL_1208_BB_MetaG_FD_177983 | JGI IMG/M metagenome (GOLD analysis project Ga0214917, IMG submission 177983) | Freshwater microbial communities from Lake Lanier, Atlanta, Georgia, United States - LL_1208_BB | ecosystem: Environmental > Aquatic > Freshwater > Lake | place: USA: Georgia | collected... | reverse complement strand
GGGAAGCGCGTGAAACTAGCGTTCGTAGAGGTTGAGGAATGAGCGAAGATTTTCCAACCCTCACGGACGTCGGGTATAACAAAGACATGGAAACGACAGAAGAAATCGAAGATATGCGCAAAGCACTTATTGCTCTTCAGGAAGCCAGAAATCTTATTGTAGAGAAGGGCTGGACGCAAAATTTTTACGCTCGCAATGCCGACGGTGTGAATGTTTGCATTGGAAGTAAAGAAGCAACTTGCTATTGTGCTATGGGAGCGATGCACACTGCATTTCACCTAATAGCAATTCCTTGCGAAACAAACTGGGACATTTTAGCATTGACTAAGTTAGAAAATGAACTTCCTGAAGGCAACAAGTCGATTCCTTATTTTAACGACTTGCCGGAAACTACCGCAAAAGATATTCAGGGAATGTTTGATCGAGCAATCACAAAACTAGAGGCACAACTCCAATGATGATTGTTTATGGCATGATTGATTTGATCGGCGATGCGATTGATTGCCTTGATTATTTATTCTATCGCTTTCTCCAATTCATTGGAATGATCCCGTAACAATTTGGGGGTATGTCAATGCCCTCGATCCACGGCTCGTAATGAGCCCTGCAAGAAGAGCGTTAATTCATGAGAGATGTTTTGGCGCTTAGTTGACAAACACATTTATGCTTTTTGTGTTTTAAAAGCAGTTCGTAGTGTTTGAGACGATCATTGAGACGATCATAAGGTTGGGGCGGTGATTTTCATTAATATTCAGCCGTCCCTTAAAATTTTCCAACCCTCAGAACGTGAGGGTATAATAAAAGCGTAATGTTAAAATTCAGTTTGAAAGACAAAAACGGTAATCCGCGCGATTTTCTCACATTCAAAACACACAAAGTAACATGATAAAGAAAATACTGTTTAGGATGTTTAATAAATGCCAACATCAATGGGATTTTTATTATGTTCCAGAAGAAGAAGAAAAATGTTTCAACGCAATATGCCTGAAATGCCAAAAGATAATCAAAGGAGTGAAACCAAATAGAAAATATTGGAAATGTAATCTTTCAGAAGAAGAAATTATAGCGTATAGAGAATTGAATTTTTCCAACCCTCACGAACACAAGGTATAATAACGACAATGAAAAAAATCACCATCGAAAATCTTCGCGCAGACGACGCTTACAATGACGGTATCTCGTTCGTCAAGGCCGCATTGGACGCAGGACTCGATCCAGCACTGGAAACTATTCGCCAGGGGCAATTTAGCTATTTCAGATGGCTTGTTGTCGAAGGTTACGATCTAAAACACCTTCGAACTCCTAACTTCACTTGGGATGATCGCGGACGTATACGAAGTACTTTAGGCGACGATGGAGTAAGTATCTCTGGCGATTATGGAACAAGTATGTCAGGTGAAGCTGGAACGAGTATTTCTGGTCGCGAAGGAAGAAGTATTTCTGGTTACCGTGGAACTAGTTTTTCTGGTGAAGGTGGTGTAAGTGATTCTGATGAATTTGGAAAATGCGCTTCAGGCAAAAATGGAACTTTGATCATTAATTTTAATAGTGGTAAATACTATCGCGTTAAAGTTGCATATGTTGGAGAAGACGGAATTCTTCCGAACGTACTTTATGAACTCGATGACAATGGTGATTTTGTACGAGCGGATCGTCCGCGCGATTTTCCCATCCTCACGATCTAAAGGTATAATAACGACATGAGTAAACCAAAGTCGAGTCGATCACCAATCAAAATTCTCATCGAAGCTCGTGATTTAATCGCGAATGGCTGGACACAAGACGTTTTTGCACGAGATAAGACTGGAAGCGCTGTGTATCCTCTTAGCAGAATCGCTTGTCAATTTTGTTTGCATGGGGCAATATGCCGCGCGGCATATTCTGGTTTTGGTCACAGAGGCGCAGAACTTGCATTAGAGGCAAATATCCCTGATGAATATAATGGTGAAATTGTAGATTTCAACGACTTCAAGGATACTACGCAAGCAAAAGTACTTGCGGTTCTCGATGCAACTATCAAGAATCTAAAGGCGCAATAAACACATGAGCGCCGACAATCAAGAATTGAAGATTAAACCATCAGATTACGAAGCCACAATTGTTCTTTCAGAAGCTCTCAGTCTTATTGAAAATGGATGGATACAGCATGCTAGTGCGATTGATGCAGATGGCGAAAGTGTAGAATTAACAGATCCTTCAGCATGTAAGTTTTGTGGAGGTGGAGCCATCGAGCGTTCTGCAATTCAGAATGGTCTATTGTCTCAGTATGCGTATTTTTACGATCTCGTTGATCAGCAACTTCCACCTAATGGATATGATCTAACATATTACAATGATGGCCAAGGGCGAACACAATCTGAAGTGACTGAAGTATTCAAGAAAGCTATTCAAGTCTTGAAGTCTAAGACATCCTAATCCGCGCGATACTTCCCTACAGAATCTGCAAAAACAATAACATGTACGAAGAGCGAAGTCTTAAACTTACAGGTAGAATCATCAAACTATCTGGAGTCAACATCAATAAAGCGCATAAAGAATATATGCGTAAATACATAGAAGATTGCATGAACGCAGGTGATCTGGAAAACCAAGCAACGCTACACCCAAAGAAGTTTTCCAACCCTCACCAACCCAAGATATAATAATCACATGAACACCATTCCCCGCAAACAACTCATCGAAGTTCTCACAGAAGCTCGCCATTTAATTGCCAACGGTTGGACGCAAAGGACGCCAGCACGTGGAAAACGCGGACTTCGAGTTTCCCCGTTTGGACGATACGCTTGTCAATTTTGCGCCATAGGGGCAATGGTGCGAGCGTCTAAATCTTTATATTGCCACGAAGGTGCATCGTCCACGTTGGTTGCTAATCTCCCTGGCTCGTGGGAAAGTATAGTGAGGTTTAACGACGACGAACGCACCACGCAAAAAATGGTGCTGGAAGCATTCGATAAAGCAATTCAGAGCCTACCGGGAGAACAATCATGAAATATTCAGGAAATACGGAAGAGAGGAACACTAATCGCTTTTTTTGCTGGTTCATGTGTATTCTCACTGTTTGGTACATTCTTATGCAAACTTGGCTGATAGTAGAAGCTTCTGATCATCGACCATCGAAAACTCAGAGCACCATGACTCACACTCAACACTCTGAAGGCCTATAATCTGGCCCGATTTTCTCACTCTCAAAAACACAAGGTATAATAAGAACATGAGCACCATCACCCAAGAACAAGAAGAAAAGATCACAAGCTTTCTTAAAGACCACACACTAGCATACGGCTTAGGAACTGAAGCATCAGCCTGTTCCGTTGCCGCAATTAATCTCTCTCTTTACAATAAACTAACCGACGAAATTCCCGATTGCATGAGTGATGTAATCGGAAGTTGGATTATCGCCGTTCAAGATGAGATTTCTTCAGAAATGCGAAACTCTGAACAATGGAAAAACCTTCTTCCGCTTGCCGCTGGTACTGGTCGTGATGAAGCAAAGGAAGAGAAGCGATCAAAGATTGTGATTGATTTTGTATGGGAGTTGTTAAAACAATATCAACCTATTGCAGATAAAGATGGAATTGGCGATGATTGGCTTGCTATGATTACAGATCGCCAAAATTATTCAGTTGCAAAGCTTTATTATGGCAGTTGTAAATCTAATAACAGGCTTAGGCGCTACGCATTGGATTATCTTAATTATGTTACCAATCCTAATTACAATATTGTATTACAATCATGCAGTGCTTTGAGAATCATCAACAATGTGAAGCACGTATTACCAGATAGGTTTTTTACATTGGATTGGGAACTACTGGACCCCTGCGGAACTCTACACGCCTTGATTACGGCCTAACCCGTAAATTCGCCCGGTTTTCCCCATACAGAAATACATACAGAAATACCCACAGAAAACGTTTTCCAACCCTCACAAACCCAAGGTATAATAAGAGTAATGAACAACACCGAACTAATCAGCGCAGCTAAAGCAAGTATCGCAGATCTAGAACTAGAGATTGATAGACTTACCAAAAGCGGCGACTGGGCGAGCCTACGCATCGCAGGTGAGCGAGAACGAGAGCGCAACGCACTAAAGACACAACTTGACGAGATCGAAGCCCTACAACATCTTCGAAAGGTCATTGCTTACAAAGCCTAAAGGTGTAAAAAGTAACATGGCAGACTACGATCTAAACAAACTAAAGCCAAAGAAAACACCAGCGCAATTCTTCTCAGATATCTTTGAATATATCGAGAGTAAATTCAAGAAATTCAAACCAAAGCCAAAATGGTCCAAAGGACAAGATTGGTCCAATTGGGTGCGCAAGGGAGACACTTACCAATCTTGCACTTCTCAGGGTGTTGAATTTTCAATTTGGGGACCAGAAGCACATCAAAACCCATACACTACTCTTGCTTATAAGTCAGTGGATAATGCATGGGGATATTTTACTGCAAAGTCTGTGGCATCAGCAAAACGTATTGCAGAGCGTATGCAGTATGAGATCATTCGTGATATCAATAGAACCTCTTTCTGCGACACACTTAATCTTGGTGGATGGTATGTTGTAGATGATGTAGACCTAGAGTTTATTTCTGATAAAGGACATAAGTTTCAAATTAGGTTTGCAGTGGATAAGGGAGCAGTGAATGTTGACGCCCCATTGTCGCTACGAATCACACAGAACAATTTGGAGATTTTTACAGAAGTGACAACTTTTCAACTTCCTAGTCTTTCGTGTGCAATCGCCATTGTGAATTGTATTCTGTTTGAATTAGAGCATGACCACGTAGCAGACGATCAAGCATCATGAGGTTTCTCATGAGGTTTCTTCTGGGGTTTCCTGGGCGAAGACACTAATTCGAAATATCCTTCGGGAGCCTTTTGCAAGAAATGCTTAGCTTTTAACAGGGAATAGAACACTTTTATTTCACCAGGATGATGCTGGACGCCGCCATGAAAACACGATCTGATACATGCCACTTTCCATGCTTTTCTGTTCATAATGCGCTTGGCTTCCAGCGATCTTGACGGCGGTTTTTTTGTATACAAAAAAATATCATATAGTCATCTATTGGAAGTGCAGAACTCCGTGGTAGTGATGAAGTTGCGCATTGTTATTCTGGAAGGGCAGGAAGATGGTCTCAGGTTCAAAACGTTGTTTTCTTGCACTATCTCACTCTATGAAAGGGAGGAGAAAGTGGGTAATTGAGAGTTAGTGTATAAACTTTCTTGAGGGGATTAGCTGTTTTGTTGCTTTACCCCTCATTACCGTAATTACTTTTTTCCTACAGTTGTTTATTAAAAATGACCACCTGCCAGTCCTTCATTTTCGTGGAATATTTTCAACATTTTTCATATTATTTTTAGATTATTTTTGTGGGTTATATTTGGGGTCTTATGGGATAATACAGGTGCGGAAAACGGGGAGAGTGTGGGGAGTGCAGAATGGTGATCGGTTAATGGTGATTTGGTAATTTGAACTTGTTTTAAGTGGAAAATAGTGGAGAAAAGTGGGTTTTTGTGGATAAAAGTGGAGCGGTTTTATATTTGTGTTGTGTGATATAATGGCTAGAATGAATGGCATCTGGAGCGAGGATATTCGTCACGGCTCAGGTCATGGTTTCGGCTTGATTCAACGTTATATAGATTGTGATTTCAGATTGTGTATGGGATGAATTCAGTGTTATTCAGATTGTTTGTGGCACTATTTAGATTGTTATTCAGATTGTGTTTTTTGTGAATTTATAGTTGTTCAGATATATTCAGATTGTTTGTGGCACTATTCAGATTGTTTGTGGCACTATTCAGATTGTTTGTGGCACTATTCAGATTGTGTTTTTTGATCGTCGCTGCTGCACAAACCTCACAAACACAATCTCACAATCTGAACAGCAGCGCAACAAAAACAATATCGTAACGAAAACAGCAGCGCAACAAACACAATCGCACAACGAAAACAATAGCGACACAAACGCAATAATTATTCTAAATTACTGATGACCTTCTGAAAAGCCCGCGCGCTGTCGCTAGGCCGAATAAAATTACCTTCACCTAGCGCAGTCCCGCCCGCGATTTCTGTAACAGGCATGCTGTATTCTTCTGTTCTCACTGGCGAAGTTTCGATTATTTGTTCTTGTGCGAGCTTTTTAAGAAAATTATCCACGAATGATGCTTCTTCTGTAACTTTACCTACTGGGTTAATTGGTTCCATTTATTACTTATACACAATTGTAAGATTTTCGAAACAAAGCGTTTTTTCTCACCCTCAGAACCATTGGGTATAATAAGCACATGGACAATAAATCCTTACGAAAACTGACCTTTGAAGAAATGACCATGGAAATGACCATGGAAGAAATGACCACACAAAGGTACTATGAGAAAGTTGTTGCAGCTTTAGAATATTCTCGCTCACGCCTGGAAAACTGGCCGACTTTTGATACTAAATACTATGCGATTTTTGAAGCAGAACTGAAGGCTTGGCAGAGAGAGCTTGATATGACCGAAATTGATCTTGAAAATGGCACTCTTGCCAGCGATCTAGAGAATTATAAAGTTTTTTGCTGGCAAGAAGAATTGAAGGACAAAATCCTCAAATCGTGTGATTTAATTGAAGAATTGTTGGCTATGGTTCGCTGTAATCCGTTGACAAATGCAGAAGAAGAGCGATTAAATGAAATCGAGGATTACGCAGTAAACCATCTTGGGGAAGATTAGACACGGTTTCTCACCCTCACGATCTGAAGGTATAATAAGCACATGAACACAACCAGAACCGCAGAATCTATTCTTAAAGAAGCGAAGCTTAACCGTCGTGTTTGGGGAAAGGCAATTATTGAGGCTGAACGTTATGGCGGATTTACCGGCAACGACTTGGCAAAGGCGGGTAGTTGGGAAACTTGTGCTGTAGGATTGCAAAGGGGCATCCCGTTGTTTATTCCGTTCTTCAAGGAAAGTGGGCCGTTGGATCGCGATTTGCGCGGGCTTGGAAAACAATTTGGTTACTCTGTTATGGGCAACAATTTTGCTGAAGCCGCACAATGTTTGGTAGATATTGAGAATCGAGCAAAAATTGTGCGTAGCGGCACTGTTTCTCACCCTCACGATCTGAAGGTATAATAAGGACATGAGTCAAACCGAACTAAACGCCAAGATGCCAGACGTTATTTACGTCTCTGTCCCCGAAAAACTATACGTCTGCGAAGACCCGTGGTTAGAAGACGAAAACTGTGAAATTCAGGCAAGTATTGCTTATGATGAGGCTGCTGAGCCTGGCTTCACTGCCATTAAGTACCTCAAGGCTGAAGATAACGGTGGAAAGATTGTTTTACTTGCAAAATGGGAGCAATCAGAAAAAGACAAAACAGTCTTCTCGTATAAGATCGGGGAAAAATGTGTTGCCTGGATTGCGGATGGTGGTGGACAATATCAAGCATCTATTCAATGTGGTTTGAACATGTACGATTTTTTCGAAACTGTTGAGGAAGCGGTTGATTATGTCCGAGTTCGTGTCACACATTTTTTCGAAGGTTTGTCACCTGAAATTATTGTTACCCATGACGATGAATATCCGGAGTTCAAATAAGGGTTAATAACGCGCGATTTTCTCACACTCACAATCTGAAGGTATAATAAGCACATGAGTAATCAAACCATCACCCATAAAATGTTAGTGGAGCACGTCAAGGCTCTTCTGGACTGTCGTGAAGCCACTGAAAGGACCTATGAAGATGCATATGACTTTACGTTTAAGTCTGGAATCCATCGTGATCACTGGGAAGCACTGATTGAATTGACGGGCTGGAAGCCAAATTCTGAGACAGACACGGCTGTTAAGTTTGATCAATTGGTAAGCGGCCCGTTACAACCTGGTGACCAGTGGGCGGAACTCGGTACTGATGATTGGTCTGATATTTCGGCTTACTATCAAGGCACTCAGGTTGGCGACTGGGGTTGGTTCAAGTTCAAGAGACCTAGAGTTTCCAACACTCAGGAAATCGAGGTATAATAAGCGCATGGCAACATTCAAATTTCAAGTTCCCTATAATCAAAGGCAGATCATCATCGTTCATGGCGTTATTGATTGCGAAATCGAGGCTGATTCTAAGGAAGAAGCTTTACAGATTTTTCGAGAAAATAGCTATTGTGATAATTGTTTAGTTGATGGCCGACGAATTGTTGCGTCGGAAGAGGAATTAGATGTTGACGAAGCTGCTGACAAGGTTTTCGATGAAGAGGATATTAAATGGGAATGATTAAGACAAAATTAAAATCATGACACATCGACCTGATTACACTGCTGAGATTCCACCGACGGATGGATATCGCTGGCTAAAGTCTGGTGAACTTGTTCAAGAAGGAGACACAATTGTGTTTTTTGATGTTATACGCTCAAGCGGATGCGTGTACATTTGAATCGTGAAATTGTTGATGAGCGGTCAATTGGGCGTGATGCACGAGAATGCTATCTGTTCGCTTTCGAGCGTCTTCTCTAGGATGAAAAACGCGCGATTTTCTCATGCTCAGAGTGACGGGGTATAATAAGGATATGAGACCGCTGAAGTTAGACGAATTTCATTTGAATAGCCTTGTTTCGTGTGTGTTTGATACCTGGAAGGGTTTCGAGATACACGAGCAAGAGATTTTCGGGGATTTGTACTTTAATGTTGCGTTTGATAATCGCGCGAATTTTGACCATTTCAAAAAATTCCTGGATGGTCATTGGGGTAGTGATCTTGAAGATGATCACAATGTCTTTGACCTGAATCCTTTTCTTGTGGATATTAGCCACTCAGACATGATCATTAAACTCTCTGAAGCGCGAATTTCCGACACTCACGATCTGAGGGTATAATAAGCACATGGAAAACCAAAAGACTGATTCAACCACGATTGTGAATAAAGGTTTGTACGATATTCACGAAATTTTCCTAGCAAAGCCGCTAAGAATCGTTTTAGTACACGACGGCGTGGAATATGAGGCTTACATCTACTCCGCTGGAGTTACTATTGAGTTTGCAAATTTAGCGGCTTCCACGGCGGCTCACCTTCTGAAAGGAAATCATTTCTATATTTTCTATATTGACTACGACGGCACGCCGGTTCTTTTTGAAACTGCAAAAGATGTTCTTTCTGATGTTTGTGCAACTTTTACTTCGTTGTGGTTTGGTGAAACTCACGAAAGATATGGCGACTACAAGAGAATGTACACGAATCACTTTAGTCCCAACACAGACTATTGGCCGTACTTGCACTTGCAATTTTCGTATGTTAATGGCGATCTCAGCGATATTGTCTAACACTCACGATCTGAGGGTATAATAAGCGCATGGAAGACGAACTAAACGGCTGGAGAAAAGACGCAGAAAAGAGACGCATGCAAAAAGCATTGTGGGACCTTTTATTCAACGTGATCCTTCTTGTAGTCACTCTAGCATTTTGGACTTGGGTGTTCACCATGCTATTCAAACTGTTGACCTAAGGTACAAAAAATGAAAACATTCAAATTAACCATCCCATATGAGCAGGAACGAAGGCGTACCTATCGCGGCGATTTTAAATGCGAAATCGCCGCTGAAACTCTAGAAGAAGCAATTCGTATTTTCGAGGTTAGATCCAAAGACGGCTATTTCAAAGAATTTGGAACTGACATTAAGGCCGTCGATGATGAACAACAAGATGATGAAATCACGCGCTATGGTGAATACGAGTATGACAAAAGCAATGTTTTTGTTGAATCTGTGGTTGAGCACGAAGAAGAACCTAAATCAGGGTTCTTAAATTGCACGATTGTGACAGACCAGAACGGCTGGAGCACCGGCTGGATCAATGGAGAGAGATTTGTCGAAGGTCGATGTGATCAGAGGGTTATGTCCTCGCGGATTTTGAAATATGTTGCTGATTTGAATGCCAAAGGAAATAGTGTAAGTGGTTATGAAATCAATTCATTTTTGATGACAATGTGTAGCATTTCAGATATTCCTGGGTATGTGAATAATGAAACTTCACTCAAGATTTGGTATTACGATCACACTGGCGGAACGTTGCTAACAATTTTCCAACACTCAAGGGGAATCGGTATAATAAGCACATGGAAGTAAACTGGCAGACAATGGAAACCGCGCCGGATTCTGGTGAAGAATTCATGGTGTCATGGTTTGGAGATTGGCACCCGCGCTGCAAGATTATAAATGGCCATCTATATGAGTACGGCATTAACAGTGGGTATGAAAACTATATGGATTGGAGGAAGATGACCAGTGACTTGAATCACATTGATCTTTTTTGGGCACCTCAACCTAAGCCAAAGGCAGTAGAATGGATCTGACCATGATCGTTTCTCACACTCAGGAAATCGAGGTATAATAAGCACGATGCATGCACGAAACATCACTCACCACAAGGAGTCGTTCGTCACTATTCAGTACGTTGATAGTCTACTTGCGCAAATTCGAACAAAAGAACTCATTGAGGAAAGTAACGTTTGGATTTACGCTGATAACGGATATGACTTAAATGCTTATGACAGCAGTAAATTTGAAGCCAATACTCAAGGTTGCAAATATATTGTATATCAGTCGGGAGAGCAAATCGCAACTGGTGACATTGATCTGTACACCTTGAGATTTTCTAACACTCACAATCTAAAGGTATAATAAGCACGATGCCACGTAAAAAGAAAGAAATCGAGCCTAAGATTTGCGGCGCAAACCAACTATCTGAGAGAGTTGTTGCGCGAATTAGGGAACTGACTGAAGAAGCCAAGATGCTTCCAGATTATGACGATGGTTTTAGCGTCACTAATGATCGGTATTTTGGTGCCCTTTTTGAATTTCTCATTGTAGAGCAACTTTCCAAAAATTTAATTGCTGCAATTGAAGAATACCATTGGGTTGGTGATGTAACAACGGTGTACAAAGAGATTAACGGAGTAAAACACCCAATTCGAAATTATTCGATTCGTAACTGGGTTGACTTGCATGCGTCTGGACCAGACGGAACTCTTCCGGTTGATATTCTTCAATTCGAGGGTTATGAAAAATGGCGCAAAGAATACGGCAAGGATTCATGCTAGAAGAAAACCCGCGCGATTTTCTCACACTCACAATCTGAAGGTATAATAAGCACGATGAAAGCAAAGAACATCACTCACGAAGAAGAATCGGCAATCACCATCGAACACATTAATGGTCTACTCGCGCAAATCGAGGATAACTCAGACGACACTTGGATCGGCGATGACGATTTCGACATTAACGTCTATGATAACGAGTACTATGGCGATGGTGAAAAAGGATACAAATACACGGTGTATCGTGTAGTGGACGGTGATACGGATGTGAGCGTTTGGATCGCACACGGAGATATCGAACTAAACTAACAATTGTTAGGGGGTGGTGACACCCCTTTTCAGATTTTGCCCCTGTGATGAAACTGGCAGTACATGGTAGTCTTAAAAACTGCTGCCGAAAGGCGTCTCGGTTCGAGTCCGAGTGGGGGCACCAAATTTTCCAACACTCACAATCTGAGGGTATAATAACGACATGACGTCCATCTTCGCAGGAATGTACAAAAACAAAATTGCGGTGCACCCTGATGCTTTTTATGGCAGTGGCTACTTTCATCAAGGAAACTGGTCTCTGATTCACTTTCAACCTTCTGACTATAGATGGCTTGATTCTAAATATCCTGTTGACCAACATTATGTTTCGTTTGGATTTACAGAAAATGAATATCGCCTTGAACACATACCTGTGGCAAAATTAAATGGTGCTGTAATTATAGATGTGCCAGAATCTTTTGATACCGTGGAAGATTATTTGATTTGGCTAGAAAAATCCGGCATTAAGATTAATAACCAGCAAAGAGATTGGATTCTGTATGCAAAATCTAATTTAGCACATAAGGTTATGCGCTATCAATCTGGTGTTCATGTTTTTCCAGGAGGTTTCTATATTGTTGGTATGGCAAATTGGGAAACAAAGATGATTGACAGTGGAACCCACCAACATGCAGTGCGATGCTTCAATGCAAAACGTGTGTATCAAACTTTCTGCGGCAGTAGCTTTCAACCAAAACATTATCACTTGTATGAAGTGCTAAGCACAATACCCGATCTAACTGAAAAAGAAATGCACGAAGCAGGAATAGAAGATTTCGGATGAATTTTCCAACACTCACAAACGCAGGGTATAATAAGCACATGATTGATCCAAACCAGGTCACAAATTTTAACCGCACAATTGCAGAACTACAAGAGTTTGCTCTTTTTTGTGCAGTGGTAGCTGGAAAATCAGCTCACCAGCAGTCCAGAAAATTAGAGTGGTTTTTGGATATAGGTGAAGGTGCTCCATTTGAAAAAATCGAGCGGATTGATTTAATGCAACGTTTAAAGGAATCAAAGCTAGGACAATACAATCGATTATATACAATCTTCAAGCAGATTGTGTGCATTGATCTTGAAAATTGCACAGCAGAGCAACTAGAAGCAATACCAGGTATTGGGCAAAAGACATCAAGATTTTTCATCACCCATTCTAGACCGAATCAAAATTATGCAATTCTTGATACACATATCCTTGCGTGGCTTAAATCGCTTGGGTATAATGATATCCCAAAATCAACCCCGGCAGGAAAAAGATATAAAGAAATCGAGCAATTGTTTCTTCTTGAAGCAAAGAAAAGAAATGTTAGCACTGCTGAGCTTGATTTGCAAATTTGGAAGGAAAGGTCAAAAAAATTGTAGATATTAATAATTGAGTTCAAATTTGGCTTTCCAACTCTCACGAAATCGAGGTATAATAATCACGTGGAAGTAGAATGGCAGACAATGGATACCGCGCCACCTAATGGCGAACAATTTATAGGGGGAGCGAGAAAACCCCATCCCCTTGTGGGTGGGGCAGTTCACGCATTAGTCTTGACGATCCTAAACTGCGTTGGGCACCGCAACCTTTGATGTATGGGCATTAACCATTTGATCACGGGTATTTCCAACACTCACAAACGCAGGGTATAATAAGGACGTAATGACAATGACAGTCGCAGAACTCATCGAAATCCTAAAGAAACAGGATCAAAAAGCCGTGGTGTGTAGCTACGGCCACGATTGCCCATACAAGGAATTTCATTCCTCGGACATAACAGTAAAGCAAGTTAGCGGTTCCGCTGGCGAAAATCACGTGATGATTTACTGTGACCTTCCGTGATGATCGGTTTTTCCAACACTCACAATCCGCAGGTATAATAAGAACGTTATGAAGTACAATCTCTTGAGCGTAGGCGCTGATGCTAAGACCAAAAAGGGTGTCAATTCTGGATACCTTACCGGTATCCTTTACCTTGCACCGGCCATGGAATCTGGCTTCGAAGTTTGCCCTAGTCGTTCCGCCGGATGCACCACCGCGTGCCTCTTCACTGCTGGCCATGGCGCATACCCTAAGGTAAAAGAAGCGAGAATTCGTAAAACGCAATTTCTGATGAAAAACCGCGCTGACTTCTTGTCGGTGCTCAAGTCGGATATTGCAATTCTTGTCATTGAGGCTAACAACAAAGGTCTAAAACCTTGCGTTAGACTTAACGGAACTTCTGATTTAGGCTGGGAATCTATGGCCAAAGAAATTATGGAAGCTTTCCCGGATGTGCAATTCTATGACTACACTAAGGTGTTGACCCGCATGCTCCGCTATTGTGATGGCAAGTTTCCTGCAAACTATCACCTTACCTTTTCGCGTAGCGAATCGAACTGGGATGACTGTATCAAGGTTCTTGCGAAAGGTGGCAATGTTGCAGCAGTGTTCAGCAAGGATTTGCCAGGTGATCACATTGGTTACACCGTGGTTGACGGTGACGTGAACGATCTGCGGTTTAATGACCCGCGCAACGTTATTGTTGGACTCAAGGCCAAGGGCAAAGCACGCAAGGACGATAGCGGCTTTGTGATTCTTGCCTAGGAGTTGAAATAAGGGTGGGGGAATCCGCGCGATTTTCCTACCCTTACGAAATCGAGGTATAATAAGAACATGAACGCAAAAACGGAATACCCAAGCGAAGTCAAGGATTATTTAGAAGGTTACCTGGTAGATAATTATGGCCGTTTACAGCTATTAGCTGATTCGGAACACGTTGGTGAGGCCTGGCGCGAAATGGTTGCAACTCCAAATGAAAAAACTTTCTGGAAATTAATCGAAGAGGTTCGATTCGGTTGGAATTGGTCACGTCATTCCGAAACCCTCAGTGAAGTAGCATGGTCATTGATGCAAATTCAAAAAGATCCCAATAGTGATAGAACACTAGACACAATCAGTAGAGCGAAAAGCGCTATCAATGATGCATGGGAATTGCTACGAGAACTTGAAGGTAACTAAAGACAGGAACTGATTTTCCTACCCTTACGAAATCGAGGTATAATAAGAACATGGACACGAACACAACTCATCCAAAGCTTGATCTGATTTATAGTAAAGCCGCTGGCTTTCAGAACCTAGCCATCTTTTGTCAGATTGGTGATGTATGGGAAACTATGGTGAATACTCGCGACTACTGGGATACTTGTATTGTATTCTGGAAGGCAAAAGACCAGCTGTGCTCACAATTTTCTCGTTTGGCTACTATTGTTGGCGATGCACTTCTTGTTTTCAAAACTTCCAATGAAAAATTAACTATTGACGCGAAGCTTGATGAAAGACTCGCGGAATTTGATAGAATTGTAGAAGAGCATAGTCAGTTTTTTGGCAAGTCTGGTGAATCAATGGAAGAAATTCGCCAGCGTTTGCGAACTTCTGGATATAATTGATCTAAGGGTGAGATTTTCTCACAATTGTGTTGTGGCAGGAATCGAGTTTTGAAAAATGTTGTACAAATATACTATCGGCGGCTTTGCCGCCGGGTACATTGAAATCAGAATATATGGTTGTCAGAAATAGACTCTCTGACGTAAAATTCAAGAGTTGCGGCAACTTTGTTGCCGCAGTAAACGATATTACTACTTTGAACTAGGAATATATCGCAAGGATGCAGTCAATCATCCTATTGTTCGCTGTTGCAGACGCCTTCGGCGTCTGCCGTGAGTTCAAACACGAAAACTGGCTTGAAGCAAGCCAGCGATTTTAGTTGCTGGTAGTTGACGGTGACTATCCTGCTATTCAAAACGTGGTGTATCCGAAGGATTGTTTCATCAGAAAACTCCCACGATATAAGAAGCCGTAAAATGCGGAAATTTCTGGAAACAGAATCAAAATTGGAATTTTGGGTGCCGCTTGGCACCCTTGTTCTACTTGTTTTGACTGTATTGTTTTGATTTTCTCACCCTCATATTTCGTGGGTATAATAAGGGCGTAATGGAAGATTCAATGAGACAAATTGACGCAACGACGGCAATTCAGGAATGCTAACATATTTGCCGCGTTGCACCTGGGATGCGTCATAGATATGGCCGCGAAGCGACTCGCCATATCTTGGCAAATGGTTCAATTGTTCCTGTCGGTGATATTTATTACACAATCAAAGGTAAGCATATGGCGGCTGGCGTTTATGAAGTTTGGGCCGAAATTTCCAACCTTGAAAAAGACCGGGTATAATACGGGCATGCAAGGATACACTTTGACTCAATCTGAACTGACTGGACTAAGGGCAAAACTCAGAAAAGCCGTTGCAACACGTGATCCGAAAAAAGTGAGGGACACTGTAATTGCTGCATATGCAATTTTCGAAGAAAAGGGCTGGCCGGATGATTGGTCATCATGGGAGCGCGCTGACTTCGATAGCCAAATGCTTTCCAACACTCAAAAAGATTGGGTATAATACGGGCATGCCACGTAAAAAGGTTGTGAAAGAAGTTGATCCGCTTGCCGGATACCTCGGAAAAAAGTCGCGGTGGAAGGTCAATGAGAATGATCTATTGGGACTTGGCGGTGTTGCAATTGATGCTTATAATCTAATTCAGGAACTTGAAACAGAACTGAACAAACTTGAAGCAGAACTTGAAAAGTCAAAACCGGTTTGCCCATTTTGCAAAACCGCCATGGGTCCGGTTATTTTTAAACACTACTATAATAGCGCTGGTACGACATGCTGGTTCTGCAATTGTGTTGATTTTCCAGATAATGTCGAAGTGCAGGGACATTACGAGGGATATTAACGCGCGGTTTTCCAACCTTCAGAACCATTGGGTATAATAAAGACAATGAAACTCACGATCATGCATGTAACGGATTATTGGGGGCATTCGCGCCTCTGGATTAACGGTGTTTACTGTCAATCCGGCGAACTTTCTAGCTCTACGTGCTTCAAAATGATTGCAGAACATATTCAGCGACTCACGACAGACGAACCAATTACGATTGAAGGTGCTGAATATGTTCACTATAAGTTAGGTCACAGAAAGATGCACCAGGATGATATTCCTGAATATGTTACAGATTCTGAAAGTCTAAAAGAGTGGTACACTGAAACAACTGACTGTATTCTAGAAGTTTCTCACCCTTAGAACCATTGGGTATAATAAAGACATGCCGAAAGAGAAACAAGTTATTGGCAAATTGGAAAACGGGAACTATGAAGTGAGCAACACTAAGCTTCTTTGGTTACTGAACTGCACCCGGAGATTGATTGAACATGAACTTGCGTTGTTAAACAAGCCAAAGTCCGCAACTGCAATCTCGCTGTAAGAGAAGGTTGATTCAATTAGCGAACAAATTGAATTGATTCTAAAACACGATAGGTGAATCAATTTTGCCCGGTTTTCTCACACTCAAAAAGACCGGGTATAATAAGGGCATGACCGAAGCTGAAGCATCTAAAATTTGTTTTGATTTAACCGCCATTCCGAAGAAACCCCGCCGCTATCCAGCAAAAGATGCAAGAGCATTAATGCTTGCGGGTAGCTTCGTAATGCGAGGCGGACATGGTTACTTCATAAGCACAAAACCCATCGGTGCTGGCGTTTACGAAGTTTGGGCCGAAAGGACGCGCTGATTTTCTCACCCTTAGAACCATTGGGTATAATAAGGGTGTCAGGTAAAAAACCAGACAGAAAAACGAGGACGAAAGAAAATGTAGCATCACTAGGTTCATTAGAAAAATACCAAAAACTATCTGAAGAATTAATAGGCGAATCGTTACATGACGATTCGCCTATAGTCATTTAAGCAAGGAAAAACATGAACAATTACAATCTTGGCAACGGAAGCAAACCTAACCCTTTTTGGGATTGGTTTTGGATCGTCTCTATTCTAATCGCCGTCGTGATTATGGGTTCAATTGCACGTGGCCGTTACATTGAACGCCAGGAACGTCTTGATAAAATCGAGGATTCTATCACTAGAATCGAGCGTTCTATAGCTGAACCACGATGAGATTTTCCAACCTTCAGAACCGGTGGGTATAATAAGCACGATGGCAACACTCTACAGTATCGACGGCACCACCACTGAGATCGCACCGAACAATGGAACGGATTTTACCGGGAACGAACTTCGGCAATTCATGGGAGTTAGCTGGCTTGAAGCACTTCATGTTGGCGGCGTGGACGACGACGAACATTCTAATCAGATCATGATCGTGGACGAAGAGGGTAAGCTGAATGGCAGTCCTGTCAACGAAAACGCAACTCAGGTGTATCAGCAGGCAACTGGCAGCACTGACGTGATCGTCGGTAACGCTGTTCTCACCACCACTGAGTTCTTTAAGTAACTTGATTACAATGGGCGGGAGACACCGCCCATTTTCCAACCCTCAGCACCATTGGGTATAATAATGGCGTAACGTTCAGATTTGGCCGCGAATAAAATATCGGATAGAAGAATAAAGAGACCCTATAGTCAGAAAAAATCTGGCAACCGCAAAATATTACCAAATAATATGCGCGGAATGGTGAGCGGTCTAACCACCACCGACGGCCAAGCAATTTTTATGCTTTTAATAAAAAGCAGTTCGTCATGTTGAGATCATATTCATGTCATTGGGGCGGCAAAACCGCCCCTAAAACTCAAAATGAAGTAACTTAAAACACCTTTCCAACTCTCAAAAACAAATAATTTTCGTCCCTTAACCGCGCGGTTTTTCCTTTCACGGAATCCGCGCGGTTCTATTCTCTCACCCTCACGAAATCGAGGTATAATGAGGACATGAAACAGAAAACCCAGGTAAGACGATCAACCACCATTAACTACTGCGGCAAGCAATTAAATATCAGCATGCTTGCAGAATTGGTGGATCTTGGACAGGGTCCATATTTCTCAATCACTGGAGAAATCGGCGCTGGCGGTCACTATGCCGCCGGTTGTATTCATGTAGAAATTGCGGAAGCTTTTCCTGAATTTAAGAAATACATCAAATGGCATCTTTGCAATGTGAACGATGGTCCAATGCATTACATTGCAAATGCATTGTATCATGCAGGGTTCACACAATATATTGATGCCATGAACTCGGACACACTTAAATCTCATATCATCTGGGGTGTATTAGATAGCGACCAGGACATTGACATTGAATCTTTGATGAATAATGAGCAATTGGGATATAAAACTCCTGAAGCCGTTGCAAAATCAGAAGAACTCAAAAACGTGCTTAATGCAAGACTGCCACAACTGATGGAAAAGATGCATGCAGATTTTCTCGAATTATTCGGACCATCTTTCCAAGATCTGATTAAGAAATAATATCAGATTAAGGTGAAAATTTTCCAACCCTCACGGAATCGAGGTATAATAAGGGCATGGAAGAAGAGTTTATCCTTGGAAAAATAGCTGAATTCATTGATGATCCAGACAGATGGGGAATTGTCAAGAGCGTTTCAGATTGTGGCGAATGCGTCTACCTGCAAAGATTTGGGAAAGGAGCAGAAACGGCAATTGGGTATTCTGGAGTAAGCAGATCATTGCTTAGGGTTGTTAATGCTAAAAACTGACATAATCGCATACTACACTAACTCAAAAGGGGAACGAGTGAATATCACCGAAATTCTTGACGAAGTTAAGCAAATAGATGACAATCGTGACATATTCTATACGCGGCTTCTTGATGACGGGCAAATCATCTACGAATGGATCAGTTTCGAAAAATGGCAAGTAGCTAAAAATTGGCGATCAGGGTATCAAGTAGACGGATTTCCACAGCTCACCTACATTTGAGAAGTATATTTCTCACCCTCACCATGGCCGGGTATAATAAGCACGACATGCTGATATACGTGGAACAACTCCCAGGCGGTGAATTCTCTATCGACGAAAAAACGCTTAGGTGGCTTTTGCAAACCACTCGCCAATCTGTAATAAATGACATTGCAAAGATCGGCGATTCCGGCACTGTTTCAGTTGCCGTACTCAATGAATTAGTCGAAAACATTGACTCTGCCATCTATAAGCTAGACAAATAAGCTGGCTAAAGCAACAATCCCGCGCTAAAAACGCGCGGGATTTTCCCACCCTTAAAACACAAGATATGAAAACATTCGCACAATTAAACCAAGAAATGCATAGTCAACAATCGTCAATATATGGGTTTTGTGGTAAAAGTGATGTTGAATTGGCTGAGTTAATTTATGAATCCCTGGAGTTTAATTTTGATCCTAAAGATAAAGATATGGTGATTCACACAATTGCCAAAGTTTTGGAACAAAATCGAACATATTAACATTCAAAATATGCTTGGGAAATTTGGCCCGTAGTTTCTCACCCTCAATCAGACCGGGTATAATAAGGACGATGGAACACGGGGAATTGACATTCTATCATGGCTCTTTGCAATATATAGACAACGGGCAATTCATCGTGCCTGGGCAAGATTCGGGACATGGTGAAAGAATGGAAGATGTTTATGTCACTACAGTTATTGGCATAGCGCAACAATACGCAGGTTATGATGGATACGTCTATATAGTAAAGCCTAGCGAAGATTTAGAGCCAGATTTTACGGATGACCACGGTAATACAATAACCTATATGTGTTCTAAAGCAAAAGTTTTGTGTTGTATGTTGTAGTTTCCCACCCTCAAAATGGGTGGGTATAATAACGTCATGGACAACGAATACACAATCGAATGGGACTCGGCTGGTGGTGCAATTCTGCTGAAAAACGGCGTTGACGGGCCATATTTTCAGCCCGGCGAAGACACTCGACGATTTGAATTAGCGGTGGGTGACCCGTACAACCCTAATCCTAGTGTCTGCCAAGAATACTGGGATAACCACGATTACAATTGAGGCGGGAAACCGCCTATCTCTTTTTTCTCACCTTCAGGAAATCGAGGTATAATAAGGACATGGCGAAACTCCCAACTCAGGAACCAGATAAAAGTCTGCACTGCCTACCCGGCACTTGCGCGACTACAAGCCCATACGTTTACGAACGTGTAAAGGGTGTCGGCGGAATCCTTTGGCGTCAATCCGATAAAACGAGCGTTTTTTTTCACATTGGTGATGAACGCGCGATGTTCGAGATCAAGCATCTTGATTTTGATGGCAATCTGGATGAGCGCGATTATGGAGACTACTTTCCAACGGCTTAATCACAATTGTGCCCGGTTTTCTCACTCTCAAAGAGACCGGGTATAATAAGGACGTGAACGAAAAATGAGACACAATCCGCGTACTATAAGCATGTTGCCATTACTTGTTCGCGATGGCGTCTGGCATAAGATGGAAGATACCGAAGAAAATGTGCCATTTTGGGCATCGTTATCTAAGGATAAGTCAACCGTTTACAAAATGCCAAAAGGTGGTGGAAGCATCGTGAGGTTGAAAGCATCAAAGCTGCTAGAATGGCGCAACCTTGGGCCATTAAGCCCCATTGACAGCAAAAAGGCATGTGAACATTTTAGTTCCTGGTCTTTGGGCGTTTTGAAATAAAGAAACCCACAGAATTAGGGCGCGGTTTTCTCACCCTCACGGAATCGAGGTATAATAAGCACGATGAGCACAGCTACAGAAATTCCGGTCATCTACCGTTACATTGATGGTGATGTGGTGGCGATCTTGCCAACCGTAGAGACGAACCAAAATAGGATTATGACCTACTTATATGTTGGCCAACATGGCGAAGCATGCCCGTCTTGGGTAATTCGCGGACGTCTCGCAAAGCCAGAAGAGTATAAGGCGCTACATCAAGAATTGTGCGCTAGATACGAACCTGACAAGCTAGTTGTGAGAAAGAGGATTAACTGGGATAGCTGGAGAAACAGGAACCAGTAACAAATTCACAATCTGGATCAGGACTAAGGTAACCCAAAACCTTAGTCCTTTTTTTTCTTAGAACATCGTCATTTTCTCACCTTCAGAACCATTGGGTATAATAAGGGCGTGAACGCTAACAGCATCGCATCAGTCCTGGAAGCCAAAAAAGGACGCATCTTCACTGTAACGGTAAACCGCCCGGCCAATCTTAGGGCGGCTTACAAAGGCGAAAATATCACAAAAAGGTCCGTGTACCAAGGGCAAAATTGTGACTACGCAAGCCGGGGGCCGGTCAAGCAAGCTATTGCCGCTGGCAATATGGTTGCACCAGCGCTACCGCAGCACATCCAAGAGCCGTTTTACATTTCCGGTGTGAAGTTCTGGCGCGGAAAAAACGGACAGGTATACTTCCCAATGCCAGTAACTGGCAATAAGCCAAAGGTACAATGGCTATACGATGGCAAAGAGGTTACGTTGGCTAGTATTCAGCATATGCTACTTGCTAACGAATACGCGGAAAGACCAGAAAAGTCAGAACCAAGTGCCGACGGCAAGGTATCGGTGCCGTTCAACGCTATTAAGGTTGAAAACATCGAAAGCATCACTTGCGGCTAAAAAGCCAAAGGGTGGGATTTTCCCACCCTTACCCAGATTGGGTATAATAAGAACGAACATGGGATAAATCAAACGCAAAGACTACCTTGAAGGCAAAGTCACCCACCGTGAATATTACGGTTCTATGGTAGAAGAACTAGGAGTGGTTTTATCTCGAAACCACGATATGGTGAAAAGGTGTATTAGTGCTGAAGATCCAAACTACAATCATATTGGAATTGGAGAATGGGACAGAATGCATCTATTAGTCACTAGGCAAGTTTTCACTAATAGAGATGATTATCCAACACCGGCTGGTCTTGTCTGTCTCAAGAAAGAAGCAGTAAGGCAAGCTGTGGAACGAATCGAAAAATCAAAGGCAAACTAACCGAACAATTTTCCCACCCTTACCCAGATTGGGTATAATAAGAACGCAAGGAACAACAAACATCATGAACGCTCTAGCATACGTACTCGCCGCCTTCGCCGCTGGCTCCGCCGAACCCATTCAAGCGCCGACGCAAGGACCGAAATTCACCCAATCGCCAGCCAAGGCAAAAGCCGCGCGACGAAGTCGCAACAAAATGGCACGAACATCCCGAAAGCGAAATCGAGGATAAAGGACTACCAAAGGACTAAGGCAAACAAAATGAAGTAACTTAAACACCTTTCTCACCCTCACAATCAAATAACTTTCGTCCCTTCACCGCGCGGTTTTTCCTTTCACGGAACCCGCGCGGTTTTTCTCACCCTCACAAAATCGAGGTATAATAAGCACGATGAACGCTCACTTAAGTCCAACTCATTACGAGAACGGCACCGATCCGCAGGTAATCGCGATCTTGGAAAACTTGTGGCCCAATGGAATTCTAAATGTTAACCTAAGCTTCGGCGATCCTGAAGATGGTTCAGTAACCTTTAACACAAAGGGATATATCGGACGCAGCAATGGCGCAAAACCCATTTTGTTGCTAATGAAGAACCGTCGGGATTGGAACGGTATGCCAATTGCAACCCACCGAATTCTGAGGATTGCCACTAATGAAGGAAATGTGCTTTATCAGCATCCCAACTACGGACCACCTCTTATGATTGTGGCTAAGCGTCCAGGTGGTGCAAAAGTCATCTTGTCACAAACTGGCAATAGCGAATCTTCGGTGCTTTTTGAATCGCTGGAAGCCGATCAGGAATACGTAGCGAAATACAGCTGAAGCAATTGAGGGACAATAGCAAAGTCCCTCAATTCTGTCCAATTTTCTCACCCTCACGAAATCGAGGTATAATAAGGGCATGGCGAATCAGAAGTACATCGTTACGAAGCTGTTCAAAGAAGGACTGCTCAAAGACATGAGAATTGCAGAACACACAGAAGTTCTTTTCACGGAAGGGCAAACTTACCGATGCGCCGTAACTGGCGACATTTACGAAGTTGTTGCAGTGACATTTTACTACGGCGAAGCTAGAGGCATCAAAGTAGCGCTGGTCTAAAGCAAGAATCCCGCGCTAAAATCGCGCTGGATTTTCCCACCCTCAAAAACCATTGGGTATAATAACCACGATGAGAACTCAAATCGCATTCTTGAGAAACGCGAAAATCGACGCTGACATGTTCTGGTTTGTGGTCCTGCCATGTATCATGGTTATTGCAACTATGGACATTTGCATGATCTTAGGCTAAAGGATTTTCCGACCCTTACCCAAACCGGGTATAATAAGGCATGAAGCAAATCAAAGAGATTTTTAGCAAGCGAACCCTAAAGGAATCGTTTGATCTGGTGACTGACAAGGAAGTCCTGTTGCAGGTAATACTTCCTGTAGTCATCGCTTTTGCAGTTATAGGATTGTCCTTTAGTTAAGGATTTTCCCACCCTCAAAAAAGGCAGGTATAATAACCACGATGGACCCAATCGAACTCCAATTCGCCGAAGGCGACGGAATCATCATCCAAAGCAAAGATCTACAGTGGCTTCTTAATGCCGCAGAAAGCGCATTCAAGGGCGGCGTGGACCGAGCAACGTACACCGGCGGCGGAAATCCGCGCCTTATCCAAACTATGGAGCAATCGCTACAACGTGTTAAAAACGCCAAAGATCGGCTAGAACCCTTCTAAAGAAATACCCGGTTTTTCCCACCTTCAGAAAGACCGGGTATAATAAGGTAACAAAGGAAAGCATGGCAAAAATCCCCTTCAATATCGAACCGAAACTTAGTCCATTTGGAAACTACCGCGTAGGTTATTCAAATCTTGGCGTAGTGTGCATTTCTGGCAAAAACGGCGAATGGAATGTGCGCATGGGTAACTCCATCGAAAATGAGAAGAACGGTATTATTGGGCTTCATGTCCGTAGCAATTTTCCAACTTTAGCCGCAGTGTCCAAAGCCATCCAAAACCTTGAGATTCGAGAAAATAACGGCATTAAAACCGTTTGGCCAGCCTAGAATTTTCTCACCTTCACGAAATCGAGGTATAATAACCACGACGAAGAGAAAAACATGGACAAATTCATTCACAGTCGAAAAATCTTCCTAACCACCCATTGGCTTCTGACAAAAGTTTTCAATAGCGGTAAAGGAACTAGTTCTGAAGCCGAAATCACGCGTATTGTTGAAATGATTCAATCTCAAGGAAAGGGAATGTGTCATTCTGCAAGAGCATGGCGTAAAGCATTAGTTTCAATCGAGGACCATTTCAACAATCCAACAAAACCGAAACGCCTTAAAGAAGTTCTCGCTTTGCGATTGTGTCTTTGGTTCACGAAATGGATGGCGCTAGAATGTGAACAAAAAGGTTACGGCATGACTCCGCGATGGTCAAGTAATGACCCGCTACCTGACGACGAGGACTAAAGCAACAATCCCGCGCTAAAATCGCGCGATACTTCCCACCTTCAGAAAGACCGGGTATAATAAGCACGTAGGAACGAAATGAAAACCCCGCTAAAGGTTCACATCGACGCACTTGCAAGATTAGGTATTCACTCTGACGCGAACCTAGACGCTTGGATCAAACAAAATCCAAGGGTAGACGCTCAGGGACGCAAGTACCTGATGTCACGCTATGATGCTTACAAAGAGATGCTAGGTACACGGGGGGCAGAAGCCATTATGACGGCAAAAATGCTCAGCGCGTACTAAAACAATAAAATCACTATTGGGATTAGGGCTCGCTTGGTGTAATTGGCCAAGATCCCGAAATCCCAACAGTGATTTTCTCACCCTCAGAAAGACCGGGTATAATAAACCCACAAGGAACAAAATGAAAAACTCGTTGAAACAAATCTGGAACTGGTATGTGGACTTTTTTGTCAAAGGATATGCAGCATGGCTTTCCATCTTCTGCCTTTTTCTACTCTATTTCACCAACAACCCAATTGTATGGGTCATCGGTATTGCAAATGCAATTCCATGCATTGTATATGGAACCTGGGATTTATTTCAGTTTTTCAAGCAAAATGCACAGCGAAACATGTAGGATTTTCTCACCCTCAAACCAAGCCGGTATAATAAGCACGATGATCAAAGGAATCCTAATCGCACCATTGGAAAATGGCAACGTTGAGATCGGAAAATGCGAACTCAAACAGCTATTGCGATATGCACGCAATAGCCATATTGACGCCCTGGAACAGCATTTGGAAGGTACCCCGCCGAATCCAGGACAATCTCATGATAGCATTATTGCTGATTTTGAGCGCGAACTCAAAATCATCAACGGCGCAATCGAAAAACTCTAAAGCAACAATCCCGCGCTAAAATCGCGCGGGATTTTCCCACCCTCAAACCAAGCCGGTATAATAAGCACGTAGGAACGAAGCAATGGAAATCGAAAACAAAAAAGCCGCAGATATTCTCATCGAAGCCGGACTAAACGAGATCCCTTGGGGAATTCGAGTGATAGAGGCCGAAATGCGCGGATCATCCACCGAACAAGATGGTGATGATGCAAGTAGCTGGTGGACTTGCGCTTGCAGCTATTACAAGGAAGTTCCAAGAGGTAAACGCGATAGCCAAGCCGCACCGGATGATGACACCCTCTATACACTCGGTATGGAATTTGCAGAACATGTCACTGAGAACGAAATTGCATTAGCAGCATGGGCTCTTTGCGCAATTGATGCACGTGCAAAGGTTGTGATTTCATTCGAGGAAATCAAGCGCTAGCAATCTTGGCTCTTGCACAATCACAATAAAATCACTGTTGGGACTAGGGTTCGTTTACTACCATTTCGCCGTCCGAAATCCCAACAGTTTTTCCAACCCTCACAATCAAAGGGTATAATACCTTTCAACCAAAAACACAACCAAAAAACATTTTCTAACCTTCAAGAGCGGCGGGTATAATAAGGGTGTTATGAGCAAAGCTTACGAAGCGATCTTCAACCAAGTAATGAAACGGATGGAAGCTGGAGTCATTCCTTGGCAAAAGCCTTGGAATCACGCACCGGCGAACGGTAAGACCGGTAAGGCTTACCGTGGAATCAACTCGCTGGTACTGGGAATGAGCGCGTACCAATCCAACCGCTGGGTCACCTTCAAGCAAGCGCAAGATCTTGGCGGAAGCGTCAAGAAGGGCGAAAAAGCTACTACGGTAGTTTTCTGGAACTTCGGCAAAGAGCAAGATGTAAATACTGGCAAAGACAAAAGTTTTGCATGGCTCAAAACATACGCCGTGTTCAACGCCGAGCAGACCGAAGGATGCAATTTCCCAGAAGTTGCAGTAGTCGAGAACGCCGATGCGGCCATCATCGTTGCACAATCCGGTATGGCGGACATCATCTTAACCGGTGGAAACGTAGCTTGCTACATTCCTTCAAAAGACATAGTTAAGGTGCCGCCAATGACGGCATTTACATCACCTGACGCCTACTACGCTACCCTGTTTCACGAACTCGGCCACGCCACCGGCGCTGAAACTCGGTTGAAACGGCCAGGAATTGTCAATAGCGACGGATTCGGCAATGCAGCATATTCGCAAGAAGAACTTGTTGCAGAGTTCACTTCGGCGTTCTTGTGCCAAACTTGCGGCCTTAACAGTACGCGGCAGATCGACCAAACCGCCGCATATTTGCAAAACTGGATGACAGCATTACGCAACGATCCTGCAATGCTTGTCAAGGCAAGCGGACAAGCGCAAAAAGCAGCGGACTTCATTCGCGGGATTGTTGCAGAAGTGATCGAGGACTGAGACGCGAAAAGGGTGGGATTTTCCCACCCTCAAGACCGCCGGGTATAATAAGCACGTAAGGAACGAAGCGACATGAAAACTTCACCAACACAAACTTCAGCCGAACTCAAAGCACAGGACGCAAAGATTCTCAAGGCACTTTCCGAAGAGGCCTGGCTGGACCGGCAACGCAGCGATCATGCAGAAGAACGCCGCGAACTATCACAAAAGGATATAGTCTGGTAATCCACGACTAAAACAACATTCAAGCAACTGTCGTCGGCTGAGTTATCGGTCATACGGCGGCTTGTTTTTGTAGTTAAATCACAATTGTATGTGTTATACAATTGTGATTTTTTTTGTTTTTGTTGTGTGATTTCTAATATCAAGATTGTGTATTTAGTGCGTGTGTTACAATTGTGTACGTTGGGATCGGGGGCAAGATTGTGGTTTTTGCGCGTGTGTTACAATTGTGAGATTGTGGTTTTAGCGTGTAAGTTTTAATTGTGAGATTGTGCATTTTGCAATTGTGTATTTGTAGTTAGAGATTTGCAATTGTGAGATTGTGGTTTTTTCGCGTGTGTTACAATTGTGATTGAATTGCAAAAGCCCTATAGGGACCCCCTGGGGGGGGGGTTTTTCTAGAAAGGGAACCCATCTCACCCGGCCTTCAAAATCGCTCCACCCCTTGAACATACACTACACAATCTGAATCGTATCTGAATCACAATCTTGAGCAATCTGGAGCAATCTGAATCGTATCCTAACCACAATCTGAATAATGTAAATTTGCCCGCGTAAAATCCCGAGTTAGCCACTGCGCATTTTATTTTTGAATTACGTTTTTTGAAATTGAGATTTTAAATTTTGTGTTTTTGAATTTTCAAAATCGCGTTTTCAAAATCGTGTTTTTGAAAATTGAATTTTATTTTTTTGAAAAAGTGAAGGGGGGGGTGGGTTTTTTCAGGGGGTACCCTTTTTATAATAGGTATAGTGTATTTTTTAAACGCCATAAACGTATATTTAATCATGACACTAAGAATAGGTGGAGATATACACGGCGACCACGATATGATCACGCAGATGTTTCAAACCTGTCACTTGTATGACCTTACGATACAGATTGGGGATTTTGGCGCGGGTTTTGGCGCGGAGGCCTACGTGCATTTAGTTAGTTCTGAAAAGTTTAAGGTGCTATTTGGCAATCACGATAATTATTCTATTTTGTCTCAGCACCCACACAATATGGGAAGATTCGGCATTTTAGAATTTGCAGGCAAAAAGATATTCTTCGTTGGTGGCGCGTATTCAATCGACAGGCATCACAGAAAAGAAGG
>Ga0214917_10001675_pt1 | contig 28282 bp, 21 predicted proteins | sample LL_1208_BB_MetaG_FD_177983 | JGI IMG/M metagenome (GOLD analysis project Ga0214917, IMG submission 177983) | Freshwater microbial communities from Lake Lanier, Atlanta, Georgia, United States - LL_1208_BB | ecosystem: Environmental > Aquatic > Freshwater > Lake | place: USA: Georgia | collected... | reverse complement strand
GGGGTTAAATCGCCCACCAAAGTGGCAAAATACCTTGTTTGCCCCATGGGATTTTGAACGCTGTGTCTAATCCGCGCATCCACCATCCACAGCTCGTTCTTGTAGTACAACAATTGATGGTACTTGGCGCTCTGCACCAATAGCGGATGCCGGGTAAAAGCCACACGGAAACCGTCAATTAATCCTGGGATGGAATGGACCAGGCTTTGTGGGTCGTAGGTATAGGTTTCGTAGGGCTTCAGAGTTTCCGAATAAGCGTCACGAAGGCTTGTGCAAAAGTTAAATTCAGGGACTTTGACCTTCAATGAGTCTCGCAACATTCCGAAGTCCGGGTGATTTGCAAGAATTAATTTGTTAATGAATTTGGAATCTTTGGAACGAGGAAAGTCCTTGGGCTTCTTTCCTTGAAGGAATGGAAGTAGCTGTTCGAGTTTGAATCCCATGAATTCTTTGATCGCTGTGCAATAATAGACATAATTGAACAAATAACGAACAAAAATGTACGATAATTATCCAAAAATGGACAAAAATGGACACGGATTGTTATTTATTAACAACCAAAAAATGATACAAAGGCGCTAAAAATCCCTCAATAGGTCAATTCCAGGGAGCTTTCGGCGCGGAACACATCCACGATAAGTCCGTCGCGGTCCACCTTGACAAAGAGGGGCGTGGCATAAAGCACATAGGCTTCCACAGTAGGACCTTGGCGGCCCAGGGGGTCTTGCAAATGGGTCCAGGCCGGCAGGGTGGCGATGGTGGAAGCCCAATCCTGGGCAGAACCCCCCACGGATATCGTTGTTACGGCCCAATCGGGATGCTTGGAGGACCACCAACGGTAAAGTTTGGGCAATTGTTCCAAACAATGCCCGCAATCAGCCGCCCAGAACACGTAAATCCCTTCGGTCGGTTGCAAACGAACCCTCTCTCCAGCTGCATTGACCAGGCTATCCAGACGGGGCGCCTTGGCGCCTTGGCTGATGGGGGCGTAATGCCGGAGGTTTTCCCGCAATTTGCGTTCCAATTCCGGATCGGTGCATGAATTGTTCTCGGACAAGAGCTGGGAAAGCAATTGGAGGGCTTTGGGTTGTTGCATCTGCTGAAGACCAAGGCGCAAGAAATCAGCCACGGGTACCACATAACGGGGACTGCTCTTGAGGTGGTTCATCAGGGATTCCACAAAACGCATGGCTTGTATTTCCTCAGAATACACGGAATCAGGCTCAAAAAGCCGATAATATTCCACAACCATCTTGGGCAACACATTATGGTACAAATGAACGGTGTCGCTGAGGTCCATCAAGTTCAGGTAACGACCCGGCTTGAGTTCTTGGCGTAAACGCTCCGGGCGATTCCCGACGAAAGGGGCTTCCAAACCCAAGAGGCGCAGGCCCAAATCCGAATCCGGAGCTTGAATCATCCGTACAAGCAAGCCCTCGGCGGTCTCGATGCGTTGCATTTCGCTTTGGGCGCCTTCCAACATGGCCTTGGCTTGTGGAAATTCGACGGTCAATTGGTCCAGCAAGTGGAGTTGATTGCGCAAACGGACCAGTTCGTTGCGGGTATCGCGGTAGATCTTCCAGGATGCACCGCGACGAATCAGGACCGAATCAGGACCCAGGGCCTCAAAATCCAGGCCTTTGCCGTCCCATAACACCGCATTTTGGCCGCCGGGCCAAACCATTTGGTAGAAACCGTGGTAAACCGTGGCGGGCATATCGAAACGCACCATCCCGTTGCTGTCCGTTTGCGCGACCGCCACGGTATCGGATTGATGCAGGCGAACCGTGGCAAGGACCACCTTGGTGCCGGGCTCGGCAGGGATTTTGGCCAGGATCTGCGGGGTGGCTTGCTTTGCTTGGCGTTGCTGGGCCACAGCCGAAGGGACCACCAGGCTCCAGAGCAGGCCCATCCCCAGCATCAGGCACTGCATGTTCAGGGTGAGACGATACGGTTGAATGGACTTGTTCATGCTGCAAAAATTGTTCAAGGACAAATATCGGCAGCCCAAGGATAACGATATTTGCGGCATGACAGATCGCCAAGTAATTTTTTCGATGGCCGGGGTGACCAAAACCCTCCCCACCGGCAAGACCATTCTCAAGGATATTTACCTTTCTTTTTTTTACGGGGCCAAAATCGGGGTCCTCGGTTTGAACGGTGCGGGCAAATCCACTTTGCTCAAAATCATTGCCGGGTTGGACAAGAACTACCAAGGTGAAGTCGTTTTTTCTCCGGGTTACAAGGTGGGTTACCTATCGCAGGAACCGGAACTGGATCCGACCAAGACCGTACGGCAAATCGTCGAGGAAGGGGTGGGCGAAACCATGGCCCTGCTCGCAGAATTTGATGCGGTATCGGCGGCCTTCGGGGAACCCGACGCGGATTTTGATGCATTGCTCAAGCGCCAATCCGAAATCCAAGAAGCCCTAGATGCCTCGGATGCCTGGAATATCGACACCCGCCTGAACATGGCCATGGAGGCCCTGCAATGCCCGCCGGCCGACGCCCTCATCGAACGCCTTTCGGGGGGGGAGCGCCGCCGCGTTGCGCTTTGTCGTCTGTTGTTACAGGAACCCGAAATTCTGTTGTTGGACGAACCTACCAACCATCTGGATGCCGAAAGCATCGATTGGTTGGAACAACATTTGCGTCGTTACAAAGGAACCGTCATTGCGGTCACCCACGATCGCTATTTCTTGGACAATGTGGCGGGATGGATTTTGGAATTGGATCGGGGCGAAGGCATTCCTTACCAAGGGAATTATTCGGGTTGGTTGGAACAAAAATCCAAGCGCCTGGCCCAAGAAGAAAAAAGCGAAAGCAAGCGCCAAAAAACCCTGCAGCGAGAACTGGACTGGGTGCGCATGGCGCCCAAAGCCCGTCATGCCAAATCCAAGGCCCGTTTGACGGCTTACCACAAATTGCTGGACGAGGATATCAAAGAGAAAGAGGCTCGTTTGGAGCTCTTTATTCCGTCCGGACCCCGTTTGGGTAATACGGTGATCGAGATTGAGGGGGTGAGCAAGGCTTTTGGGGAAAGAACGCTGGTCAAGGATTTGACGTTTAGCCTTCCACCGGCCGGGGTGGTGGGCATTATCGGCCCCAACGGAGTGGGCAAAACCACCTTGTTCCGCATGATTGTGGGTCAAGAAAAACCCGACAGCGGAACCATCCGCATTGGGGAAACGGTGCAATTGGCCTATGTGGACCAATCGCACGATGATTTGATTCCGGACAAGACGGTCATTGACCTGATTTCCGGAGGTACGGAATATGTGATGGTGGATGGTCGTCAAGTGAACGCGCGGGCTTACCTAAGCAAATTCAATTTTACGGGTTCGGACCAAAACAAAAAGCTCAAGGACCTCTCCGGTGGGGAGCGCAACCGGGCGCATTTGGCGCTGACCCTCAAGCAGGGGGCGAACGTTCTACTCTTGGACGAACCAACCAACGATATCGATGTGAATACGTTGAGGGCCCTCGAAGAAGCCATCGAGAATTTCCCCGGCTGTGCGGTCATTATATCGCACGATCGCTGGTTTTTGGACCGGGTGTGCACGCACATGTTGGCCTACGAAGGAGACGGAACGTTTTATTGGTTTGAGGGCAATTTTGCGGATTACGAAGAGAATCTGCGCCAGCGCAAAGGGGAATCGGCGTTGCGTCGTAACAAATACCGGGACCTGAGCGGTAGAACCTCCTAAATAATTTGTAACCCATGCCTTCGACCCTCAAAACCCTGCTGCTGGACGGCGATGCGGTGGCCCGCAAACTGACTCGTATTGCTCTGCAAATCAGAGAAGAAAATTTTGATGAGCGGCGAATATTGTTGGCCGGCATCAAGAACAGAGGCTTGGAATTGGCCCAACGGCTTCAAGCGGAACTGGCGGTGATTGCCCCGGAACTTGAAGTGGTGGTGGATTATATCCGAATGAACAAGGACAATCCCGTTCACGATGAAATCACGACCGGTTTGGATCCGTTGTTATGGAAAGACGAGGTGGTGGTGGTGGTGGATGATGTGGCGCATTCGGGCAAGACTCTGCTCTGGGCCCTCAAACCCTTTATGCAAACCGTTCCCCGTAAGTTGCTCTGCGCGGTATTGGTGGACCGATCCCATAAGCATTACCCGGTGCATGCCGATTTTGTGGGGTTGTCCCTGGCGACGATGATTCAGGAGCAGGTGCAGGTGGTGATTGCGCCCAACGGCGGCCCCATTACCGTGTACCTCCGCTAGAGGGCGTTGACCAAAGGTTTGCTAGAGGGCGGCGATCATCGAAATTTCGACATTGACCCCGCGGGGAAGGCCCAGGACGGCCACTGTTTCGCGTGCAGGGACATGATCATCGCCGAAATAACTCCCGTACACCGCATTCATGGCCGCAAAGTGGTCCATGCTGGACAAGAAAATGGAGGCTTTAAGGACCTTGGCCAAGCTGCTCCCTCCTGCTTCCAGAATCGCGACGAGGTTGCGCATGACCTGATGGGTTTCTTCCTTGACATTTTGGCCCACCAAGGAGCCGGTCTGGGGGTCCAAGGCGATTTGCCCGGAGATGAACAACAAATCCCCGTGACGAACCGCCTGGGAATAGGGCCCGATGGGGGCAGGAGCTTGGGGGGTATGAACGATTTGCATGGCCAAAGCTACGCTTCGCCGCGGGGATGTTAACGACGGCCCAACCGTGTAAATTTGGGACAACGGGAGCCTGAAGGCCTTGTTTTCATTCGTTGATTGTTACACTATGTTGATATGGATATGGGGATCTCCCCTTCCCACCGCCAAGGTGGAGGCATGGACCCTGCAAGGGCATCGCGTGGTACACCGCGATTTTGATGAAGCTGAACCTGAAGCTGAACCTGATTTGGTGCTGATCACCGATGGGGAGGATAGTCCTGAACAAACCCAGAGGCTGGAAGCCCTGCGGTTGTTGGCAACGAAGTCGGTCAAAACCAAAGCCCTCTTTCATGCCGTGGCTCAGCCATTCCCGTCCGATGGTCTCGCTCAATGGGCGGCCTGGAATGCCTGGCCGGATGCCTTGGAATCGGATTGTTGGGAGATCGCGATCCCTGCAATGCACGATAGCGAGGCCTTGCGCCTGGAATGGCGTGCGTTGGCCGCTGCCTTGCAACTCGAATTGGTCTTCTGTCCCAATCGCGGGGGCATGGTCACCCCCAGGGTCCTGGCTTGCCTCATCAACGAAGCGTACCTAACCCGTGATCAGGGAGTGGCCACGGCCGAAGACATCGATTTGGGCATGCGATACGGCACCAATTATCCCCGTGGGCCCTTTGAGTGGTGCCGGCGCATTGGCGCTCCCCGCATTGTACGGGCTTTGGATGCCTGGGCCGCCCTTGATCCCGACCAAGACGCGTACAAGGTGGCGGAGGGCTTACGACAAGAGGCTTTATCTCAACAAAATAAATTGTTATGAAAAATTATATCCCCAATTCCCGACTTTTTCTGATTATTCATCGCGCGATCCTGGCCATGCCCTTGGTCACCATGTTGGCAGGGACCTCGGCATGGGGGCAGTCCTTCTTGCTCCCGGGCAGGCCATCGCCGGTGGTGTTACGGGGCTGGGATTCGGGAGATACCACGGTTATTGAGCTGGAGGACTACCTGACCAAGGCCTCTGCGGTCAAAGAGGTCATGGTCCAAACGGGTTGGCAACAGCAAAAATCCAGTGACGGCAAACAATTGTTGCTGTTCCGTAATTCGACTGCCAAATCTCCTCCATACAAGACCTTAAAACCTGAAGGCACGGAGACTTCCAAGGAAGGCGCGGCCGGCAGAGTTTCTTCTGTACAAGTTCTTGATATTCAAGATCCCGCATTGGTTCCCCTATGGCCATTGACCCTTGTTTTGAAGAACGGTGAGGTCCTGGATATTCCGGTGAAGGCACCTTTGTTACGAGAAGCCTTGTTTCGTTACAAACCTGCCCAAGGTGAGAAGGTGGAGTCGGTGGCAGTGGCCGGGGATTTCAACGGTTGGAGTGAGAAGAATCATCCGATGGCCTACGTGGCCGATGCCCAAGAATGGCAATTGCGTTTGAAGCTAGCGGCAGGCTCCTACCCGTACCAGTTGGTGGTCAACGGAAAGTGGATGCTTGACCCCGCCCAAGCCAAGACCCGTGACAACGGGCTGGGAGGCATCAATTCGTTGTTACGACTAATGCCGGAAGGGGATGATGCCCCGGCCTTGGACTTGGTGCAGGCCAACGAAGATCAAGTGCAGTTGGTATGGGCCGGTCGCCCGGCCGGGGTCTTGGTTTTTTGGGAAAATATGCTGATCATGCGGGTGGAGCCGGGACGTTCTCCCAAAGAACTTGTGGTCAAGGTCCCCAAGGAGGCCACGCGCCAAGCCAGGTCTTTTCTGCGCATTTATACCTACAACGCCAAAGTTCCTGGGAATGACCTGCTTATTCCCTTGTTCAAAGGGAAGGTGGTTCAAAACGCCAAAGACCTGACCCGGCAAGATGCCGAAGCCCAAAGGATGTACTTTGTGTTTGTGGATCGCTTTGCCAACGGGGATACCACCAACGACCAACGGGTGGATCACCCGGAGGTGCACCCCAAGGCCAATTATTGGGGAGGGGATTTGCAAGGTGTTTTGAACAAAATCCAGGAGGGCTATTTTGATCGCCTGGGCATCAACAGCCTGTGGTTGTCGCCGATTGTTCAGAATCCATTGGGGCCTTACCGGGAATGGCCCAAGCCCAACCGCATGTATTCGGGTTACCACGGGTATTGGCCGATTTCGTCCAGCAGGGTGGATCGACGCTTTGGCGATGAAGCCTTGTTACGAAAACTTATTGATACAGCGCATGCGCACGGTATCAATGTCCTGTTGGATTATGTCGCGAATCACGTCCATCAGGAACATCCTCTCCTGAAGCAGCATCCGGATTGGATTACCACCTTGGATTTGCCGGATGGGCGCAAGAATATACGGATTTGGGATGAGCATCGCCTTACGACTTGGTTTGATACCTTCATGCCCAGTCTGGATTTGGAGCGTCCGGAGGTGTACCGAACGATGAGTGATTCGGCCTTGTATTGGCTGGAGCAATTTCCCTTGGATGGTTTTCGACACGATGCCACCAAGCATATCCCGGAGGTTTTTTGGCGGACCCTGACCCGCAAAATCAAGGAGCGTATTGTGGGACCGCAACAGCGTTCGATTTACCAGATCGGGGAAACCTTCGGCAGCCGGCAATTGATAGGATCCTATATCGGCAGCGGGATGATTGATGCCCAATTTGATTTCAATCTCTATTTCGATGCCCGTTCCGCCTTGGCGAGCGATCGCAGCGATTTGAGCATGCTTCGCCAGAGTTTGGAGGAGTCTTTTCTGTTCTACGGTCATCAGCACAGCATGGGGAATATATCGGGGAACCATGATATGCCGCGCTTTATCGCTTACGCTTCAGGTGCCTTGAAGTTCGACGAAGATCCCATTGCGGCAGGCTGGGATAGGGCAGTGGAAATTCAGGATACCTTGGGGTACCGCAGGCTGCAAATGCTGCAGACCTTCATCTTGACCATCCCCGGGGTTCCGGTCTTGTATTACGGTGACGAAATTGGAATGGTGGGCGCTGGCGATCCGGATAATCGTCGTCCTATGGTGTTCCAGGGATTGAATCCCCACGAAGAACAGACCCGCCGACACTGCCAGCGTCTCCTGGAGTTAAGGGCCTCGAGCATGGCGCTGCAATACGGTTCCACCCATTTTCTGCACGACCAAGATCAGGTCTTGGTGATGTCTCGGCGTTACCTGCAGGAGGATTGTTGGGTTGCCATCAACCGTTCCCCCCAGCCTGCGGTTGTGACCATTCAGCTCAAGGATCTGCCCGACTCCGCGGTCAAATTGCGCAATCGTCCAGCGTCCTTGATCAAATTGCTTGGTCAGGCTTCGGCTCAATACCTGGGCAAAGGGTTATACCGTTTGGAAATCCCCCCGTACGCTTCGGCGGTTTGGGCACACCCCTAGGCATCTGCACTTACCTTTACCACCCATGAGCCAAACGATACGTTTTTCGAATCCCCAGCAGTTCACGTTCCACCAATCGTTGAAGCAAAGGGTACAAGCCTACTTTGCCGAGAGCGGTCAATCCTCCAACGGGGGTTGGCGCATGGTCGGCAAAGGGACCTTTTGGATTCTTGCTTATTTAATTCCTTTGGCCCTCCTGATTTGGGTGCCTATGCCTTGGTACCTGTCCGTTTTGGGTTTTCTGTGGTTGGGCATAGCCTTGGCGGGTATTGGGATGGGGGTGATGCACGATGCTTGCCACAATGCGTTCTCTGACAAAGGCTGGGTGAATACCCTGTTCGGTTCTTCGATTTATATGATTGGGGGGAACAAATTCAGCTGGAAAATGCAACACAATGTTTTTCATCACACCTTCACCAACATTCACGGAGCGGACGAGGATATTTCGGGGATGGCTTTGCTGCGCTTTGACCAACATCGCCCTCTCAAAAAGGTTCATCGTTACCAACATTGGTATGCCCCTGTGCTGTACGCGATGATGACCCTGTCTTTCTATGTCAAGGATGTGCGTCAAGCCATCCAATGGTCGGTGGACAAAGGCCCTCGTTTCTTGTGGTCGCAAATGGCCATTTTGGTGACGGGCAAGGCAGTTTACTTTGGATTATTGTTGGTTATGCCGTTGGTTTTCAGCGACATGCCTTGGTGGCTTGTCCTTACCGGTTTCATGGTGGTCAACATGGTGGCAGGGTTTATCATGGCGATGGTTTTCCAGTTGGCGCATGTGGTGGAAGGCGCGGATCAACCCCTGCCGGATGAAGCCGGCAAAATGGATAATTCTTGGGCCGTGCATCAATTGCAAACCACGGCTAACTTTTCGCCTAACAATCGTTTTTTGACTTGGTATCTGGGGGGACTGAATTATCAAATTGAACATCACCTGTTTCCTAACATTTCCCACATTCATTACCCGGCCATTGCGCGCATTGTGCGCGAAACGGCTGCCGAATTTGGTCATCCCTACAACGCTTTTCCAAGCATGGCCATGGCGGTGAATTCGCACCTGCGCACCCTTCGGGATTTCGGACGCGCTTGAGCCTCCAATGCTTGCCCCTGCCCCCACGGTATCGGAGATTTTAAGGAGCTTGTCCCGCGTTCAAGAACCGGACTTGCACCGGGACCTCGTCTCCTTGAACATGATCGAGGAGGTGGAGGTCGATACCGCTCAACAAACCATACGGTTCCTTCTGCGGCTCACGACCCCATCCTGTCCCTTGAAGGACAAGATGGAGGGCGATTGCCGGCAAGTCTTGCGGGAGGATTGGGGCGATGCCTGGCAGGTGGATATCCGCATGGAGGCCAGAACCTTGGGTCGAGTACAAGGAATGGATTGGCTGCCCGGGGTCCATAACCTGGTGATGGTGGCTTCCGGCAAAGGTGGTGTGGGCAAAACCACGGTTGCCGTGAATTTGGCCAAGGCGCTTCGGGATGCAGGGGCCCGCGTTGGTTTGTTGGATGCGGATCTCTACGGGCCCAATGTGCCCCTCATGTTGGGCGCAGAGGGACGACAGCCCGGGCTTCAAGACAACCGAATGATTCCGGTGGAAGTGGACGGATTGAAGATGATGTCCGTGGCCTTGTTGATCGAACCTTCCCGTCCATTGATATGGCGGGGTCCCATGGCTTCCAATACGTTGAAACAGTTTTTTTCGGAGGTGGATTGGGGTTCCTTGGATTATCTGCTAATCGATTTGCCACCGGGTACGGGCGATGTCCAACTCACCTTGACCAAATTATTTCCGGAGGCCTTCGGCCTCTTGGTCACGACCCCGCAAGCCATGGCCTTGGCCGATGCGCTCAAAGCAGGGCGCATGTTTCAGACCGAAGGAACCCGCCTGAATCTTCTGGGGATTATCGAGAATATGGCTTGGTTTTCCCCGGCCGAGCAACCGGAGGCACGATATTTTCCCTTTGGCCAAGGCGGTACCGAAGCCCTGTCCCAACAATTGTCGTTGGAAATCCTTAGCACGCTACCCCTGACCGATGGCCCCTCCGAAGCGAGCCGCGTAGCATTTGCACAGCTTGCGGGCGAAGTTTCCCGCCGCATTGCCGTGCATCATCAAAATCAATAAAGGCGCCCTATGAGCACGACACCCTCTCGTCCGCTGATGACCCGCAGCGCCCTTTTGAATCAAATTCAAGAGCGGCAAACGATGTTATGCATCGGCCTGGACACGGACCCTCACCTGATCCCGGCCTGCTTGCGCCACGATGCTCATCCGGTTCGGTCGTTTCACAAGGCTATTATCGAGGCGACTTCCGATTGTTGCATCGCTTACAAGCCCAATTTGGCTTTCTTTGAGGCGATGGGCCCTGCAGGGATGGAGGATTTTGCGGAAACAGTGGCCATGATCCCATCGGGGATACTGCGGATCGCGGATGCCAAACGCGGGGATATCGGCAATACAGCGGCTCGCTATGCCGAAGCATTCTGGGAGCGATACGATGCAGATGCGGTTACCCCTCATGCCTACATGGGTCGAGATTCGGTGGAACCCTTTCTGGGAAGGCCAGGCAAATGGGCCGTGGTTTTGGGACTGACCAGCAATGCCGGGGCTGCAGATTTTCAAACCAAGATCGCAGCGGATGGCATGCCGTTCTACCGTCACCTGGTGGATGCCGCTTTGGGATGGGGGACGGCAGAAGACACGATGTTGGTGGTTGGTGCCACCAGGCCGGAAGAACTGGGCGATTTACGCAAGGCTTACCCGGAACATTTCTTTTTGGTGCCGGGAATAGGGGCTCAAGGCGGGGATTTGGAAGCGGTTTGCCGATTGGGATGCGGTGAATATAACAACCTAATCATCAATGCATCTCGTAGCATTCTCTACGCTTCCTCCGGGCTTGATTTTGCGGAAAAAGCCCGTTCCGCAGCGTTGGATTTATCCAAAAAAATGGCCGACCTGATGACAGGTCGGCCTTAGAAAAATCGATTTCAATGCTTGAAATCCTTGGTTGAACCAGCGTATTAATTTCTTCCGCTGTTCAACACCCGGGTTGGTTTGCCGCTGGCATCGGTTTCGAAAATGACAGCGATGGCTTGGCAATTGTTAAGATTAACCGCCGGGGTCAAACTTTGGGGTGCCACATATGCAAACTTGGTTTCGTAGGTGCGGCCCTGTGGTATTGCTGTGCCGGAGGCTTCCAATTCAGCACCCCAATTCCCCACTATAGGCTTGGTTGGGATTGGGCTAGCGATTCCGCGGAAGACCATTTTGTGAATGAAATTGGGATCGCTTTGACCGGCTTGGCTCACCCCGGCAATGTTATTCTCGACGAGGTAAACCGCCAAGGAATAATTGCCTGCAGGGGCTGCCTGGAAGAATTCAACTTTGGTATCCACGTATATGGAATCACCAACTTTGGTACGGCGAAGGGCGACACCGGCTTTGACATTGGCCGGGGTGGTCGCGATGATGCCGTTTACCGCAGAGGTCCAAGCGCTGGCGCTCTGTAAAAAATTAGCACCGGCTACAAAGGCAGGGATGCCGGAAACATTGTAGGTTCCGGCCATCGAGGAACCTTCTCCAATGCTGAATGGATCGTTCAAGCCGATTTTCATCCCATGGAATTTGGCACCGTGGGTGGTGTACAAGCTGTAGAGAGCAGGAATACCGTTGGCACCGCAGGGTCCGCACCAATTTCCACTGAAATTGATCCCGAAAGCATTCTGGACTCTGGCAACCACCAATCCGTTGGTTCCACCACCGCCGGTTCCGCCTCCGCCGGTTCCACTGCCACCGCCCGGTGTTCCGGAACCGAGATCGTTGGGAATCCATTGATCCTTTTTGCTGCAGGAAATGGCCAGGGCGATACCCATGATGGCCATAAAGATTTTTTTCATTGCTTGGTTTTTAGGTGAAGGGTATTATCGACACAAAAAAGGCCCGGATGAAAGAGCCTGAATTGTAAAAGTAATTCGGCACGCTTTATTTTTCTAAAAACAAGGGGTAAATCCACATTAAAAATTAGTGCCGGGTATGGGAATCAGCCTCGGGTATCGAACAGGAGGCGCAGGTAGAACAAAGGGTTTTTGAGCTTATTTCTCAGACTGATATCGTCGAACATGGAGGTAATGAGGTGCTTGAGCTCCGTATTTCGAGCAGCTTTGCCCACGACCAGGTTGAATAAGCGGGGGTAATTGGTCAAACGCTGCAGGGTTTTGCCGATTTGCAACTCCCCACCAAGGTCACGGTACACCAATTGGTCGTAGCCACGAAGCCATTCAGCGTCTCTGCGACCCTTTTTCAGGCTTAGAGCCAGGTAATTGGCCGCATGGTACCCTGCTTTCATGGCATTGCCTATGCCTTCCCCGGTGAAAGGATCGATTAAGGAGCCCGCATCGCCGACCAGCAGGAATCCGTCGCCCGATAAGGGAAAACGTTTGCTGCCCAAGGGCAGACCCCAGCCTTGCAAGGGGCTAAGGGCCTCTGCGTGGCGGAATCGCTCCTTCAGGGCGGGGATTTCCTCAATTGCCCGATCGAAGGCTGCCTTGAGATTGACCTTACGCCTCGCGATTTGATGCGAAGCCATGCCAATGCCCACATTGAACCGCCCATTGCTCAGCGGGAATATCCAGAGGTAGCCCGGAAGAATATCCTTGAGGAAATGCAGTTCGATGTAATTATCGGGATGGCATCCGGTGATTCCCGTGTAGTAAGCCCTGAGGGCGGCGCAGTAATGTTCCTTTTGTTTGACATAGCCGGCCAATTGCTTGGCGACCAGGGAACGCTCGCCTTCGCATCCCAGCAGATAACGGGCGCGGATCGTATGCCGCCGGCCTTGCTGCTCCACCTCAACTTCGTGGTAACCCTGAGGCCCTTGGGCGTTGGCGGATCGGATGGCTACCATACGGCAAGCGGTGTGGAGGCGTTCAGGCCGAATTTTGGAAACCAAGTAGGCATCAAAATCAAGACGAGGGCTGATGAACCCCGCAGCGGTTTGTCGATTGGCGATTTTGGTTCGAAAGGGTATGGACAATTCGGTGCCGTTCGGTGCCACAAAGGTGATTCCGTAACACGGAAGAAATTCTTGGGCCATGGCCTCCATTTCCTCCACCAAGGCGGGATCCAAGCGGGCAAGAACGTCCAGGACCTTGCCGCTCAAGGCGTCTCCGCAGATTTTGTCCCGTGGGAACGAGCTTTGGTCAATCACGCAATGTTCGACCCCTTGACGCTCCAAGAACAAGGAAGTGGTCGCGCCGGCAGGTCCGGCACCCACGATGAGCACGTCGGTTTCCAAAGGTAAAGAGGACACGGCAGACGGTAAGGGGATCACGGTAGATGGTAAGGGGGAAACAGTTAAGGCCTGGTGAACGGAAATTGAGCGGCTTGCAAAACGGTCAAATCGTTGTTACGATTTTGGTGAATGACGGCCAGCCACTTGCAGTCCGACCAAACCGGCATGGGATTAAGATTGCCTAACACGGATTTGAAAGCAATTTCGACGATCCTGCCGGAACGGTAATCCTGGGCTTGCAACGGAAAGCCGTTGACCGGGGTGATCAAACGCCGAACCACATGGCGATGAACGTATTGGGAGTCCACGCCCCCGGTATTCAATTGCCAGTCGATAAGGTTGTTCTGGAGCAAATACAGGCTCAAGAACACCGGATTGCTGTTCGGGTTTTGGCTCAGTTCATCGCACCACTGCACGGTGAGGCGGCCTTCCATCCGATCAGCCGAGGCATTGTACAAGGACTGCGGCATATCGATCCGCACGATGGCGCTATCATCCATCAAATCGTTGACATGGCCGGACCATTTTTGATCGGAAATCAACATAAGATTCTCTCCGGGGAAACGAGTTCGGTTCACCGCACCTGCCGGGTAGCCCAAGGTGCCCCCCAACAACTGTTCCAACGCAGGGCCTTCACTGATCCTGAAATCAAAGCGTCCTGCATAGGGACTGGCGTAGAATCCTGTGTGGATTCCGGCCGCCAAAACTCGCCCAGGGTGTGCGGCCTGCAGGTTGCTGATCAAATCATGGGCCCTCGGACAATTCACGCATTTCACACCGGTGAATTCCTCAATCAGAATGTTCAAAGGCGGCTTGACATCGGGTGCAGCAAGGTAGGTCGTGTCCACCTCCAGAAGATTGGTTCCCAAATCCACCGCTGGTCCAATTTCACGGCAGGCAGGACTCAAGCCCAGGAACAGGAATAATCCAGACAAGAGGAGGTGTTGCATCACAGGACGCGGCATAAACGATTCGAAGGCCTTCATGAAAAGATCGTTAGGAATTTCTTTTTGGCTCAAAAATTCGCACTGAGGCTGAAGCGCAGGCCGTTGAAGGCCGGCTCAACACGGCAAACCCCACCGGTGCAGATGATCCCTTGAACCTGCCGAACATAGCCACCTGTCAAGCGAAGCCCGGGCCAATTCAATGCCGCAAAGGCCGTGTAATAATGGTTGCGTTTGTCGGGATTTTTGTTCCCGTAATTCCACATGTCCATGATGCTAAAGGAATAGCGTGGAGCAATGTTATATTCCACCAAACCCCATAGCCAGTCCCCGAGGTCTTGGTCAGTGGACATTTGGGAGCATTCAATGCGCAAGGATTCACGCCGGTTGATTTTGTAGGTGAGTTCCGCAAAGGGAGTCCATGTTTTGACCAACGGAGCGCCCGGTTTGAACTCGTAGAGCTGCTGGTTGTAGATCACTCGCTGCAAGCCACCGCTTAAGGTAATTTGTTTGTTGAATTTGTGTTTGGCTTCTGCGTACCATTCTTGGTAATACAATTCCCGGTCAGGCCCTTGCACATGGCTGGCATTGACTTGAATTTGGGTTTTACGCGATGGGCTGAATACCGTCTCGATCTGCAGAGCATCCTCTCCAACCAATTGGGTGGCAGGGGCATAGCGCGAAGTCAACCGGTAGGTATTCATGCGGGCCCCGGGTGGGATGTAATTGATGAGGCCTTCGTTGAGGATCTCGAGCGGGGAGACTCTAAAGTCAAAATGATCGGTGTGCTTATGCTGTATGTTGATCCCAAATCCGTCGGTGGAATAGCCCAAATCCGTGTACAGTACAAGTCCAGAACTGTTTTCCAAAATGCCGTTCCGATCCAACACAGCCTCTCTGCTTTTGAAGGCCCATTCGGTGTTAAGATCCCATCCCCCCCATTGCACATTTTGAAAAAAAGACCCTACATAGGCATTGTATTTGGGCACAAAACGCTTGGAGGGCTCCAGGTTTTCGATGCTCCCTACCACATTCTGCATAGAATTGGCGTCCAAGGTGCGGTTGACCATGGAGAACCCGGGGGCGTAGTTCAAACCCAAGCGTTCGGATTTCATCGAACCCTGCAAACACAGTCCTTTGATCACCGGGGCATAGGTGTCAAAAAGCACTTTTTGTTTGCCCGTGAATCCCTTGATTTGCCATTGATCGTTGATCTTGAATTGGCTTAACAAGCCGAACATAGCGTAATCCAGGTTTTGTCCCCGACCCTCGTAGGCCCGGAAGGTGATACCGTTCCCAAATTGTTCGTAGAAATTCCCTACCCTCAGGGTCAGCCGCTGGACTTGATGGCTGATGTACCAAAACCCGATCCCCTGCTGGTTGCGTACCACATAAGGATTGCGAAGGCCGGAATTGAGAAAAAGGTCAAAACGAATCCCTGCGGCCAAATTGCCTTGACGATAATTCAAATTCATCCAGCCATCCGTCGAACTAAGTTGCTGATAGTATTGAGGGGGAATAGGATCGGACAAAATGGTGGAGTCCAGAAAAAACACATTTTGGAACAATTCAAGATCTCCACTAACGGTGCCGGTGCCGCCCTCGTTCTGGGCCTTTGCCTGGAGGGTCATGAAAAGGAAGCCAATCCAAGCCAAGGCCATGCCCCTGCACAGCGCGATGGGATGGAAGGCCAAAGGGAATGGATTCGTTGATTTTTTCATCGGTCCTGCGTAGCTGGGCACAAAATAAGCCTAAAGTCCAAGCATATCTTTGGTTGAAATGAATCCTAAGCCTCTTGCCATGATGAAATATTGCCTTGAATTCCGCCTCGTTTGGCTATGGTTGCTCCTGGGGGCTACCCCATTAACGGCAGGCACCCCGACCCTGCCGGTGGATGAGCGACTTGCCGCAGTGGTCTTGAAAGACGTGGAGGGTAATCCCATGCGGCTTAGCGATGTCATTGGCCAAGGAAAGCCGGTTTTGTTGAGCTTTTGGGCGACCTGGTGCACCCCCTGCAAAAAGGAGCTCACCAATTACCAGGACCTCTATGAAGACTGGTCCAAGGACTTCGGCTTGGAAATTCTCGCGGTCAGCATCGACGATGCCCGAAACTCAGCCAAAGTCAAATCCTATATCAAAGGGGTTCGTTGGCCTTATCGAATTTTGATGGACCCCAACGAGGACATGAAGCGCATCTTGAATTTCCAAACCGTACCCTATACGCTGCTCTACGACGGAGAAGGTCGATTGGTGTACCGACACAACTCGTACGTCGAAGGGGATGAGTTTGTGATGGACGAGAAAATCCGGAAATTACCCCAACTTCCCAAGGCGGAACCCCAAGGGGCCAAGCCCTGATCGGGTTACGAACCCCGCTTGCTGGCGTAATAGGCGTAGAGGGGATGGATGGGTTTCTTGTGAACCCCGCCTTTGCGCAGGCCTTTGGCCGCCAACACCTGGTCCAACAAGGGTTCAAAGTGATAGGCGATGGAGCCTACAAAGTGAACGGTCAAATCGTGAACGCGCGGGTAGCGCATCACATGAATATCCAAGAACCGATGAAAGCCTTCGGTGACCACCTGTTGGACATAGGGTTCGCCCAGGTATTTGGAGAGGAGGCGGGCAAAGGAGGCGAAATAGACATTCACATCCGGTTTGTGGTAAGCGCTCTCAAAAATTCCTTCTTTGGTTAGGCCCAAGTCGTGTTGCAATTCGTGGGCAATAGGCTCGGGTAACAAATGATACAGGTAATCCGAAAGCAGGCGACGACCCAGGTAAGAACCGCTGGCTTCATCGCCCAACAAATGCCCGAGTGCGGGGACCACCTGCGACCATTGTTGGTCCTTGCAATAACACGAATTGGAACCGGTGCCGATAATGCAAGCAATGCCTTCACCATCCCCAACACAAGCGATTCCGGCACCCAAAATGTCATGATCGACTGTGACCTTGGCTCCGCGAAAAAAATCCTCCAAAGGCTTCTGAATTAGCAGATTGCGCTCAATGCTGGAGCAGCCCGCTCCGAAGAACCGTACCTCGTCCACCTGACCGACCAGGTCCTTGAGGGGGGAGGCCTCCAATTCGGCCAAAACAAAATCACGGCCATGAAAGAAAGGATTGAAACCCCGTGTGGAAACAATAGGTTCTTCGTTGTTACGAAATTTCCAGTCGGCTTTGGTGGAGCCGCTGTCGGCGACTAATAACATGGAATTTGGTAGGGCTTTTAGATGGCCAAGATTTTGGATATTCGGTAAAGGTCCAAATCCATTTGGGTGGAATTCTTGACCGCTTCGTGGATAGGGGTATAGACGATTTTGTTGTTGATAATGCCCGCCATAACTTTGCTTTGGCCTTGGCGCAGGCCTTCGATGGCGGCAACGCCGAGGCGGCTTGCGAGGACCCGATCAAAATAGGAGGGACTGCCACCGCGCTGGATATGGCCCAGGATGGTGACCTTCATTTCGTAGCCATCAAATTGTTCGGCCACTTTGCGGGCAATTTCGTAGGCACCGCCCTCTTCGTCGCCCTCGGCAACGATGACCAGTCCGGAGCTTTTGCGATTGGCGCGGCCTTTTTTGAGAACCTCAACCAAGGCGCTGAGGTCGGTTTTGGTTTCGGGGATCAGAATTTCTTCGCAACCGGCCGCAATGCCTCCGTTGAGGGCAATGTACCCGGCATCTCGGCCCATCACTTCCACAAAAAAGAGTCGATTGTGGGCATCGGCGGTATCCCTGATCTTGTCGATGCATTCCACCACGGTATTGGTGGCGGTATCAAAGCCGATGGTATAATCGGTGCCATAGAGGTCGTTATCGATGGTCCCGGGCAGGCCCATCACGGCAATGGGGTATTCTTCCGAGAAGATGTTGGCACCTCGAAAGCTTCCATCGCCGCCAACCACCACCAAGGATTTGATATTCCTTTTGGCGAGGTTCTCGTAGGCTTTGCGCCGACCCTCGGCGGTGCGGAAGTCTTCGGAGCGGGCAGATTTGAGGATGGTGCCCCCGCGGTGAATGATATTCCCCACCGAACGCAGATCCATGGGACGGAATTCGTCCTGGATCAGGCCGTCATAACCCCGGATGACCCCCCAAACCCGGTGCCCGTAGTAGATACCACTGCGCACCAGGGCGCGGATGCAGGCATTCATCCCCGGGGAATCGCCCCCGCTGGTCAAGATTGCCAGGTCCCCTTGGCCTGAATTTGGGGGAATTTGGGAGGGTTGTGCGTTTTCTACAGGGAGGTTCGCTGGGTGCAATGGGCGGTTGTTTGGACTAGAGCTCAAAAATCTCGCCAAAATAACCATATTTTATCCACAAATTCTTCCATAATAGTTTGGAAATGTTGGCGAGAAATCCATATTTTTGCTTAACAAAGGATATTAAACCAACTAACATGAAAAAACTTCTTACCCTTTTGGTAGCCGCCACTTTGAGCACGGTTGCCATGGCCCAGACCACTGTCACCTTTACCGTGATGGTCGATGTCACCAATTATGTAGCCGGTGGTGCTACGATCGCCGCTAACGGTCTCCGCGTTGGTGGAACCTTTGGAACACTGGGTGCAACCTCCAACGGAACCCCCATGTTGGACTGGAACCCCACCGATGCTGGTTCTGCCATGACCGATATGGGCAACAACGTTTGGAGCAAGTCCATCACCTTCCCAGCAGCGGCCGTTGGTCAGCCTCTGTTGTTTAAGTTTGTGAACGGTGGATGGGGTAGCAACGAAGGAACCGCCGATACCAGCATTTCAGCCGACGGCTGTGGGATTAACGACGGATCCGGTAACATTAATCGCCGAGTTACCATTGTCCCTGTTCCATTGACGGTTAAATATTGCTGGGATAAGTGTTTTCAGTGCGATGGCAGCAGCCCCATCATCACCTCTTCCATTCGCAGCCTGACCCAAAGCATCAAGGCGTTGTCGGTTTACCCCAACCCATTCAACGGTGAAATGAACATCAGCTACGAGAACGCTCGTTCTTCCAAAGTATCCGTAGAGATCGTGAATCTTCTTGGTCAGTCGGTGAAGTCTTTGTACAACGGACAGCAAGCTGCCGGCCAGCACGAATTGGTTTGGGATGCTACCGCAAATAGCGGTGTCAAAGTTCCTTTCGGTACCTACTTCGTTCGTCAAGTTGTGGACGGCAAGACTTCCGTCAAGAAGGTGATTTACAACCGTTAATCAACTTCTTTATTTTTGAAAGAAGCCGCGGCAACGCGGCTTTTTTTTTGTTAATTTCGTCACCACTCAATTTCAAATCATCGGTATGAAAACAAGTTTTTTCAAGTCTTTTCTTTTTTGGGGCCTTTTTGCAGGGGTTGGCACGAGCTTGAATTCGAAGGTATCGGCCCAGGTCTTGCGGTCCATCCCGCGCTTTCCGACCGATACGTCCACGGTGACCATTATTTACGATGCATCGCAGGGGAACGGAGCCTTGGCGGGGGTTGCTCCTCCCATCTACGCTCATACCGGGGTCATCACCAACCTCAGTACCTCGCCAACCGATTGGAAATACGTTCGTGGTTCTTGGGGTACGGCCAATGCTCCTCTGATGTCGCCCTTGGGTAACAACGTGTACAGCATTACCTATGTTCCCCGAACCTATTACAATGCAACGGCGAACCCTCCTGGTGTTCCTGTTGCGGAAACGATACGTTCGTTGGCTTTTGTTTTTCGCAATACAGCGGGAACGGTGGTGGGCCGAGCGGCCGACGGTTCTGATTTGTATTTGCCCCTCTATGCGGCGGGCCAATTGCACGCGGCAATTTTTAATCCATCGGGCAACAACAGCATTGTTCAGCCCGGGTCTAATTTGAATTTCTTTGGAGCCGCATCGCAGGTTTGTAGCCTTTCGCTGCGGGTCAACGGGGCCGTGGTGGCCACAGCGGTAGGGGATAGCTTAGGATACGCTCTGCAATTTGCGCAGGCTGGGAATTACGAGCTGATTTTTGAGGCCGATGCAGGGGGTGTTGGCGGGGCAGTGGTGCGGGACACCACCCGTTTGGTGGCCCTGGGTAACCAAGTCGCCCAGCCCTTGCCCCCCGGTATCCAAGAAGGGGTGAACTACCTCAACGATAGCACCGTGGTTTTGGCCTTGTATGCCCCGTTCAAGCAACACGCCTTTGTGTTGGGTCCTTTTAACGATTGGTCGCCTGATGGCAACTACCGGATGAACCGAACGGCTGATTCGGCCTGGTATTGGTTGCGCTTGGAGGGGTTGACTCCGGGTCAGGAGGTACCGTATCAGTACTTGGTGAACGGTACCCAGCGCGTTGCCGATCCCTTCGCCCTCAAAGTGCTGGATCCTAACAATGATCGCTTTATTCCTGCGACAACCTACCCCAACCTTTTACCGTATCCAACCGGAACGTCGGGGATTGTTTCGGTGATGCAACCGGGGGCCCAGCCCTATGCCTGGCAAAACACCGGATTTCAGCGTCCGGATCCCCGAAAATTGGTCACCTACGAATTGCATGTCAGGGATTTTGTGGGGAGCCGTCGCTACAAGCATGTGATGGATTCGTTGGGATACCTCCAGGCATTGGGGGTGAATTGTCTGAGCTTGATGCCGGTGAATGAATTTGAGGGCAACGATTCTTGGGGTTACAACCCCAGTTTCCATTTGGCAGCCGACAAAGCGTACGGTACCGAAAACGACCTCAAGGCTTTGGTGGATTCCTGCCACGGTCGGGGTATTGCGGTGGTTCTGGATGTGGTCATGAACCATGCCTTTGGCCAGAGTCCTTTGGCCCAATTGTGGTGGGATGCGGCCAACAACCGCCCTGCGGCCAACAGCCCGTATTTCAATCCGGTGCCTAAGCACGATTTCAATGTGGGCAATGATTTCAACCACGAAAGCCCGGCGACTCGTCGTCTGCTCAACCGCGTTGTCAAGCATTGGTTGACCGAATACAGGGTGGATGGCTACCGCTTTGATTTGTCCAAAGGCTTTACCCAAACCAATACCCTGGGCAATACCGGTGCCTGGGGAAATTACGATGCAGCCCGTGTAGCCCTGTGGCGTAGGGTGGCCGATACCATGTGGACGTTGGCCCCTAATTCGTATGTGATCCTGGAACACTTGGCGAACAACGACGAAGAGAAGGCTTTGGGAGATTACGGTATGTTGTTATGGGGGAATTTGAATTATGCCTTCAACGAAGGAACGATGGGCTTTGTGACGAATTCGTCGTTCAATTGGGCCAGCCACAAAGCCCGCGGTTGGAACAAAGCGGGGGTGATGGCCTATGCCGAAAGCCACGACGAAGAACGCTTGATGTACAAGAACTTGCAGTTCGGAGCCCAAAATGCATTAGTCAATGTGCGCAATCTTAACACAGCGCTTAAGAGGCAGGAATTGGTGCCTGTTTTTTTGATGAGTATTCCCGGTCCCAAAATGCTTTGGCAATTTGGGGAATTGGGGTATGATTTTTCGATCAACCGTTGCCCCAACGGAACGGTCAATGCCAATTGCCGCACCGATGCCAAGCCCGTTCGTTGGGATTATTTCACCACCCCGGAACGCAAGTATCTCTACCGAATTTGGTCGGCCATGAATCAGCTTCACAAGAACGAAGCGGCCTTTGCGACGGATAGTTTCTTTTTGCTGGTGGGTGGTGGTATCAAGCAGATTCGTTTGGTACACCCGGATATGCATGTTGTTGCGGGGGCCAATTGGGATGTATCCTTTCGGACTGGAATTTTGCAATTCCCGGACAACGGCTGGTATTACGAATACTTTACAGGAGACAGTGTTTTGGTGAGCAACTTCACCATCTCGGTGAATTGGGACCCCGGTGTTTACAAGCTCTATACCTCGCGACGCCTTAGCCCGCCTAACCTGGCCTTGGGTCAAAACGAGGCCGGTGATTGGTGGGAAACCCCTCGTTACGGTGACTTGGAGGTATATCCCAATCCAGCGGCTGATGGCTTTACGGTCCGCTGGCCATCCACCGTGACGGAACCCCAAAGCCTTCTGTTAACCGATGTGCAGGGCCGGATCGTGGAGCGTATGCAGACCCAACACGACGGGCAATACCAATGGGTGCATTGCCCGTCGTGGCCAGCCCAGGTGGGGCCGGGGGTTTACATCATCCGCGGGCCCCAAGGCCGCAGTGCCCGCTTGGTGAGGCCTTAGTACCCGTCGTTTTGGGTGAGGTTCGGGTTGGCGATCATGTCCGATAAGGGCAAGGGATAAACCTTGAACTTGGGGTTGATCGCTTGACCGGCCGCCGGACCCCCTTTGAAAGGCCAGAGGTAGTCGCCTTCAATGAAGCGGTTGAAACGAATTAAATCCGTACGACGCAATCCCTCCCACAGCAATTCCCGACCTCTTTCGGTGCAAAGCTGGTTAAGGGTGGGTAAGGTGCTCGTGTTGTTGGAATTGTTACCGTAGGCTCTTTGCTGAACCCGGTTGTAGTATTCAATGGCGTTGGCAGATGAACCGGCGCCCCCACGGACCACCGCCTCGGTGTACATCAAATAAACATCGGCCAAACGGAAAATAGGGAAATCAATGTCCATGAAGTTCTTCTGGGGGTCGTTGCCGTAACCACCGCTGCGGGTTTTGTTACAAAACTTGGACACCAATACCCCTTTGCTAAATTCGGTCCAATCGGTTTGCAGGCTAAGGTCTGTGGTCATTCCGATGGTATCCAGCATGAATTTGCGGGAGTCGCTGCTGTCGGTTGGGAACCAATTCCAAACCTGGGGTGTGGCACGGTTGCCGGCCCAGCCACCGTCCGTACCTCGTTTTGCTCGGTAGGCTGCTGTTGGAGCAGAGGGTGTGGAGCTTTTGACCAAGAACGTGGTACCGCCGTAATTCTGTGAGCGGAGTCCGTCAAAATTGATAGCAAAAATGATTTCGTTGGTGGCCAAATGATTATCAGCCAAAAACAAGTTGGCGTATTGGGGCTCCAAAGAATAACCGGCATCGATAACCTTTTGGCAATAGGTGGCACAGTCGGTGTATCGAGGGGTTCCGGTGTAAACTTCTGCATTCAGGTACAATCTGGCGAGGAGGGACCAAGCCGCAGCTCGATCCACCCGGCCGTATTGGTTGGAACGGGGGGCAGGGAGGAGATTTTCGAGGTCCTTGAGCTCGGACTCGATGTAGTTGAACAGCTCCACCCGCGATGCTTGTTTGGGAATTCCGGAGCCAGGGCGTTCGTCCTCCTTGATCAAAGGAACCTTGCCAAAAAGGTCCACCGCATGGTAATAACTCAGTGCCCTCATGAAACGAGCCTCCGCTTTGTAGCCTTGAATGGTGGTTTTCTCTGCGGCCGAGAAGGCTTTGTCTGCTAACCATTCGTCCGAACAATGGTAGATGAACTCGTTGCAGAGCGGAACCTGGTAGAAAATCCGGGCATACATCATGTTCACGAAGGAGCTCTGAGAATTCCAGTCAGCCTCATTCAAATCCCGAATCGAGGCATCACCGGACCAAGCACAAAGGGCCTCTTCGGTCGGCAATTCCTGAAGGTTCCAAAGGACCCGGAGGTACTGCGAAAAACCTTCATCACCGGAGATATCGCCTTGACCAGCAGGACCGTTGTTGCCCGAAAGCGAAAGGCCTCCGTAGATTTTGGCAAGGACCATGGTGTAATTATCGGTTTTGTTACGGCAGGTGTCGCAAGGCGCATAGACCGTTGCGCTGTTTAGACCGTATTTGGGGTAGAGGTTAAGTCCGTCAAAGCAGGAAGTGGTGAGCCCCACCAAGAGAACGGCAATCGCCAAACCCGGAGCGCGAAATGCATGCGATAGGAAAGATATAATTTTCATAACCTGTAGATTAACTGGATTAAAACTTAAAGTTGAGGTTGACGCTGTAAACACGGGCGCGTGGGTAGATGTTGTTATCAATACCCCCAAAGATTTCGGGGTCAATACCCGAATAATTGGTTAACACAAAAACGTTTTGGATGGAAGCCGAAAGACGAAAAGCCAGGTCGTTGCCAAAGGGCTTACCAAAGTCATAGCCCACAAAGAGGTTATCCATGCGAAGGAAGTCGGCCCGCTCCAGGTAATAATCGGATTTGAGTTGGTTGAGACGGAAACCGGTGTTGAGGTAATCGGTGGTGATGTTGTTGATGAATCCAAGGCTACCTCCGGTACCGGCCAGGGCCCCGTTGTTGGAATTCACGTTGTTGTACATGTATCGACCCAATTCAGCCCGCATGCTGAAGCCGGCGTTCCACTTCTTGTAGCGAAGGTTGGAAAAGAAGCCCAAGTAAACGGTGGGGATGGGGTTCTTGTCCTTTTGAAGGTCTTTGGCTGTGGGGTTGCTGATGGTGTCTTTGCCGTTGGGGGCCCAATATTTGCCCTCCAAAGGCCGTCCATCGCTGCCGTAGATTTGGCGGTACATGTAGAAAGTGTAGGGCGTGTAGCCTACGCTATGAATTTGGATGGTGTTACCAACACCGCCGGAGATACCGCCGACCAGAATACCTTGGTTGGTGGAATCAGGAACCCGGGTCAATTTGGTGATGGTGGTCCGGTTCCAAGTGGTGTTGAAACCAAATTCCAGATTCATTTCTTTGTTATCGATGGCCACAGCGTTGATGTTCCACTCCACCCCTTCATTCTCCAAGTCTCCTACATTGGTTAGAATTAGGTCGGAGAAATTGGTTCCAGCAATGGTGGGAATGACTGCGAGCAGGTCGTAGGTTTTCTTTTTGTAGTAGTCAATCGAGCCGTTGATGCGGTTTTTGAAAAATCCGTAGTCCAAACCGATGTTGGTGCTGGAGGTTTCTTCCCATTTGAGGTTGGCATCAAAACCTTGAGGACGCAGCATAGGCAAGAAATTGTTACCAAACTGGTAATAGGCCGAAGGCGTGCTCTGGCTGTAGTTGGCCAGATAACTGTAATCGCCGATACCGTCTTGTTGGCCGGTAATGCCCCAACCAATGCGGAGCTTCATGTTGGAAATCGAAGGGATTTGGCTAAAAATACCCAGATCACTCATGCGCCAAGCCAAAGCCACCGAGGGGAACAAGCCCCAGCGGTTTTCGGGTGCAAAGCGGGAAGAACCATCGGCACGCAACGTGGCGGTTAGGAGGTAATGGTCGAGGAAGGTGTAATTCAAACGACCGTAGAAGGACATCAAAGCATTTTCGGTGAAGAAGTCGAAGGGATTGGGCCTTTGAATCGTATCGCCGCGCTGATTGATATCAGGGTAGGTGGGGCTTTCGGTGCTCCAATGCTGAAAGCTGTAACCGCCGGTCACGTCCATGCTGGATAGCAAGGATTTGAGTTCCTTTTTGTAATTGAAATAGGTATCGATCAGTCGGTTGGTTTTGGTCATCGCGTATTGGTTGTTCACCCCGCGACGGGTCCAAACCGAAGCGGCATTGGAATCGATCACCACCGTACCAGCGCTGGAGGAATAGTCACCCCCCAAGTTCAGGAAGAAGTGCAGGTCGGAAAGACCGGGTGTTTCAAAGTCCAGTAACACATTCCCGATAAAACGATTGACCGAACTGCGGTCTTCTTTTTGGTTGAGAAGACCCATGGGGTTCTTGGTGGCCAATTGAAGGGGTTGAGCGTTGTTGGCCCATTCAAAATACCCGTTGTAGGCGCTGGTATCTCGTTTGACGGGGCGCGATGGGTCAAAAACGACCGCGGAGCCAATGGCGCCTCCGTCGGCAAAACGGTTTTGGAGATTAAAGTATTTGGTGTTAAGATCGACCTTAAGGTAGGGGCCGATTTTGGGGCTGAGGTTGAGGTTGAGGCCGGTACGCTCCAATTTGCCGGTGCGCAGGTTGCCTTGTTCGTCGTAGCGCTCAAAGCCCAAGCGGTAAGGGAGGTCTTTGATCCCGCCCGACAGGGTCAGGTTGATATCGTTGATGAGGGCCAGTTGATAAATCTCGCTTTGCCAGTCCGTGGCGTTGTTGGCGGAAGGCTGGTTGAGGAGGTTTTTCTGCGCTAAGGTGCCCTTTTCGCGGATAAGTTGTTTGAGTTGGGCGGTGTCCAGAACATTAACGGTGCGGGTGATTTGTTTGGCGGAAGAGTTGGTGGTGAGCTCAACCCGGACACGGTCCGAAGCAGCGCCTTTCTTGGTAGTGATCAGGATGACCCCGTTGGCCGCCCTGGAGCCGTAGATGGCCGCGGCAGAGGCGTCTTTGAGGACGGTGAAGGTTTCGATGTCTTCGGGGTTGAGTAGGGCCAAAGGATTGGCCGCACCGGCAATACCCCCGTTGTCCACGGGTACGCCGTCGATCACGATCAACGGATCGTTGCTGGCGTTCAACGAAGAACCACCGCGGATACGAATGACCGAACCGCCACCGGGAAGACCGCTGTTGTTGGTGATGCGGACCCCGGGGGTTTTGCCGATGACCAATTGTTCCGGGGTGGAGAAATTCCCTTGTTGAAAGACTTTGGACGGGATGGCCGTGACCGCCCCGGTGAGATCCCGGGTTTGGGTGGTTCCGTAACCGACAATCACCGCTTCCTGCAAGAGCTGGGCGTCCTCGGTCAGGGTAAAATTGGCGGTAGTGACCCCGGAGGAGCGGACCGTTAAGGAAATCGATTGGGTTTTGTAGCCCAAGTAGGAGACATCCACGGTCACGTTGCCGGGCCTCAGGCTCCCAATGGAATAATTTCCGTTCAAATCCGTGGCTGCCCCGGCGGTGCTGCCTTTGACCGTGACGTTGGCGCCTACAATGGGCTGATTACTCTTGTCCACAATCCGTCCGGAGATGGAGCCGCTGCCTTGACCAAGAGAGACCCAGGGCAGGAACAGCATCAGGATCAACGCGCAAAAAAGTCGAGTTTGTTTCATAAGGAATTTTTGGTGAACCGAAATAACGAATTATAAGCGAATTATCCTAATGTTAACGGCCCATCGAGGCCAGAAACGGGGATCGAAATACGGATAGTTTTGCCGGGTTGATCGAAGCAGCTTGAGGGGACGGGAGCAATCGCTCTGGGCCAAGAAGAAGTTGGCAGGAAGCCTGACCAATCCTTGGCTTTCAAGGTTTTCCAAACTCCGGCATCCGCGAGGGACCTCCACAGGCTCAAGGGAATACAGAGAGTCACGCGTTCACCCCATACGGGATCCGCCCAAGGCCCCAAAAACCAGTCCGTCTCGGCCAGGAATTTCCAGGGGTTCAGGGCCGGTGTCGGCGAGGAACGGTCGAGAATTCGGCGCATTTCCCGCTCGATTTCGTCCACCAGCAGGGTATGCCCCCCGCTTTGGATGACCAAGTCCGCCCTTCCGACCCACTCGATTTGACCCGGTTCCGCCCCGCGTTGGACGATTTCCCTGGTGACCAAGGGCTGATGGTTGGTGACGGCGCCCGAAATCACCAAGATTCCTCTGCCCTCCGGGTCATCAGGGTCATCAGGGTCAAGAGGCTCGAGCTGGCAATGAATCCCGGGGAGCGGGGTGTAGCCCTTTTCCCATACCGGGTACAAAGTGCGCAATGCAAAATGCCCGGCCGTTTCGGTCATCCCCAGGCCTTGGATGATTCGGAAAGAAGACGGGCCTTGCCGGGTTTTCCAAGGATGGTCCTCGGCCAGGAAGCGCTCCAAATCGGTGGGGACTGGTCCACCGCCCAGCAGCAAAGTGCCCACCCGGGTGCTCGGATCGATTTGGTGTTGGGCCCAATGCCGTAACAAGGCCAGGGCCTGGACGGGAACCAGGGATAGGTGATCCAAATAACCGGTCCATTCCTCAGCACCACGGGCAAGAAGCGCCTCATGGTCCGGCTGGAGGCGGAGCTCCAAGGGAATGACCTCCATGTTGTAACAACGCCCACGCACCAAGACCATTTTGCCCCCGATTCCCGAGGCATTCAAGGCCAGGCCCATTCGTTGACCCTCTTGCCAACCCAAAGGGATTTGACTGGAAATTGCCGCAGCAGTGATTTGTTCGCGATGGAAGGTGATTTGTTTGGAGGGCCCGGTGGTCCCGGAAGTTTGGAATGTAAAATACTGAATATCAAGATTATCCCATTCCTCAAGGAAATCCGCTGCAGCCTTGGGCCATGTGGAAAGACGAAACAACATTGGGGCCAAAATTACGCTCCTTCATCAAGGCGCC
>Ga0214917_10001674_pt1 | contig 28294 bp, 27 predicted proteins | sample LL_1208_BB_MetaG_FD_177983 | JGI IMG/M metagenome (GOLD analysis project Ga0214917, IMG submission 177983) | Freshwater microbial communities from Lake Lanier, Atlanta, Georgia, United States - LL_1208_BB | ecosystem: Environmental > Aquatic > Freshwater > Lake | place: USA: Georgia | collected... | reverse complement strand
CCCTCAGCCGCGGGCGGACGAGCGGCGATAAAGACGGCAGCCGTGAGCGACTTAATGCCACCGGGGTTGCGCTTCACGTTGCTCGTGATGCGGTTGATCTCGTAGCTCACGGATTGGTTCTTACGATTCTGGGCATTGGTAACGTTGGGACGTTCCTCGGCGGCGGCGGCGCCCGGCTCGGCCGGGGTATTGCCCGTCACGCCCACGGTGCCACCACGCTTGGCTTCGGTGGAGCTGTTGGTGTCCTCGGTATTAGTCTGGGTGCGGATAACGGCGCTCTCCGGGTCGAAACGCTCTTCCACCAGCGTGGCCGACTCGTTGTCGATCTCGGCCGAAACACGCACCACGGCCTGGCCGGGGCCGAGCACGGGGCTAAGCATACCCTCGATCTTCGTCACAAAATATTCCTCCACCTGCTGGCGGTAGCGGATCAGGCTGGAGGCGCTGCCGAGCAGGGGATCCTCCTTTAAATTCGCGGAAAGGACCCGCCCGCGTTGATCGACCACCGCGACCTCATCTGGCGACAGCCCCTGCACAGAATTCGCCACGAGATGCCGGATCGAATTAACCGCTTCCGTCTCGAGACGTCCGTTGACCTCAATAAAGACGGACGCGGTGGGCTTGATGCCTTGATCGGTCAGAAGCAGGCGGTTCTCCGGCTGCACGATCATCACTCGAGCGGACGAGACGCCATCGAGCTGGGCGATGGTGCGGCTCAGTTCGCCCTGAATGGCGCGATTGTAATTGGTGCGCTGCACAAAGTCGCTCAGGCCGAACTGGCCTTTATCAAAAATCTCGAACCCCACACCCTCGCCGCCGGGCAGCCCCTTGCCGGCGAGCTCCATACGCAGGCGGTGCACTTGCTCGGCGGGCACATAGATGGTGCCGCCGCCGCCCATCACCTTGTGCGGGATGCCCTGGGCCTGCAGCGAAGACACAATCGCGGCAGCGTCCTTCTCGGCGAGACGACCGTAAAGCAATTGGTAATCAGGCTGGCGCGACCAGACCACGAGACCGGCGACCACGCCGGCGACCACGAGGGCGGCCACGACGAGCGAGACGCGCTGGTTCAGGCCGAGCTCGCGCCAAAGGGAGAGCAGTGACTGGGCAAAAGCTTTCATTTCTTAAAAAAAGGGGACGAGAGAGAGGGAAAACGAGGCGGGGACAGCGCTTACACCGGCATGCGCATCAGCTCTTGGTAGGACTCCACGACTTTATTGCGGACCTCGACCATCAGGCTGAAAGAGAGCGAGGCTTCCTGCATCGCCAGCACGCTCTGGTGCAGGTTGGGATTGTCGCCGAGCAACACGGAGCGCGTGACCTCGGAGGCGTCGGCCTGACGGGTCTCGACGTCGTTCACCATACGTTCGAAAACGGAACCAAAATCACCCCCTGCGGCCGGTGTGCCGCCCGCTTTTTCCAGGCCGGGCGAACGAACACGCTCCACCTCGGGCTGGAACTGCAGGGAGCGGGCGGCGAGGGAAGAGGCGGCGGAAACGGGGAGCATGGCGAAAGTGGTTTAGGGCCGGGGCGGCGAGGCTTAGCGGCCGATCTCCAAGGTTTTCATCGCCATCTGGCGGGAGTTTTTAGCCACCGAAAGATTGGCCTCATAGGCGCGGGAGGCGGTGATCAGGTCCACCATCTCAAAGGCCAAATTCACATTCGGCAGGGTGACCATGCCCTGCGCATCGGCGTCCGGATGACCGGGATCGGTGATACGCTGCCCCGGGGAAGTGTCCGTGTTGATGGCGGCGACGCGCACCGTTGAGAGGCCGACGTTGCCACGGCCATCCGGACCGGTCGACCGCAGGAGCTCGTTCTCAAAACTAACCACCCGGCGCTGATAAGCCCGACCGTCTGGCCCTCGGGTGGTGCGGGCATTGGCGATGTTCTGGGCGATCACATCGAGACGGGTGCGCTGGGCGTTCAGCGCGCCGGACGTGGCGGAAATACCGGAAAGGAGGTCCATGATTAAAAGAGGGCTCAGACCACACGGCCGGTGATGGCCATTTTGAGTTGTTTAATATCCCGGCTCACGAGGTCGGTGAGGAACTCGTGATCGACGTGATTTCGATTCATCTCCAGCAGCTCGCTCTCGATCTCCACGCTATTGCCATCCGGACGCACCGCGCGAACCGAGGGGTCCTCGACGAGCTTCGGGGTCAACGAATCTATTTCCGAAACATTGGGCCGGTTTCCGCCGGAGAAACGGGCGCGCAGGGTGGAGGCAAAGTCAGAGGAAACATCCAGCCGGCGAAATCCGGGCGTCTCCGCGTTCGCGATGTTTGTCGCGATCGCTTCCTGACGCAGCACCGACGCATCCAGCAGCTTGCGCGCAAGCTGGTAGTTGAGGGAGTTGGCTACGGGTTGAATCATGGCAAGACCATCCCTAAGCACTGTCGGTGCCAGCATGTGACATAAACTCCTAAAACTATACCTTGAAACGATTTAAAATTATAAAAGCTTGAATACCTCGAATCAAAGTCAGGTTCCAAATCTGGCTAGGCAAAATATGCCCGGACGTCGTGGAGCTCTTCTTTTGAAAAAAACCAACCCCCGACGTTCATTTTGGGCGTTCGGAGTCGATAATTAAAAAGGAGGTCAATGAGCTCAAACGACTATGAATTCAGCCGCGATATCCCATATCGCCCCAGTCGTCTAAATCCGGGATCCGCTATTCCAGAGCGAGTTGCGGCACAATTAGGCAATCGTTTCGGCGTCACCTCAGACGAGGCCACCGATGGAGGCTACGGAATGCCGCCCGAGCGCTGGAATCAAGGAGGCCCCGAGCGCCAGCTGCCGAGCGAAACTAGCGCCGAGCAGATCGTCCGGCGCTCCCTCCCCCACCCCGCCGACCATGCCTGAAACTGAGAACCAAATCTCGAAAACGATCCTCGTCGTGGACGACGAGCCGCGCATCCTCTCCGCACTGAAGGAACTCCTTGAGCGGCAGGGTTATCACGTGGTCGCCACGGGCGACGCCACCGGCGGCCTCGCCGCACTGCAAAAACGGAGGTTTGGCGTGGTGATCTCGGACCACCTGATGCCGGATATGTCCGGACTGGATTTTCTCGTCGAGTGCCAGCGGATCCAGCCCGAGGCCTCGCGCGTGCTCGTCACCGCCGTGCTATCCCTGCCCACGCTGGTTGATGCGATCAATAAAGGTGAGATCTACCGCTTCATCGCCAAGCCCTGGCTGCGCGAAGAGTTGCTCGCCACCGTGCGCAACGCCGTAAACCGCCATGAGCTACTGACCCAAAACCAGCGTCTTCTGGCCGAAAGCTCCGAACTGAACCACCGTCTGACCGACGCCAACTCGGCTTATGCAAAGCAGATTATCCAGCTCGAGGCCCAAAGCCATTCGCTAGACGTAGCCAACCAAGAGCTAAGCCGGAGCTATGACCACTCCCTGGAGCTCTGCAGCCGCATCCTCGCCACCTACGACCCCTACCTCGCCGGCCAGACGCAGGCGATCGCGACCGTGGCCCGGCAGATGTGCGGCTCGGAACACTTTTCCGAAGAGGAGCGTCACGTGTTGAAGACCAGCGCTTGGATCTGTGATCTCGGCCTCATCGGCGTATCCCGCGAGGTCCTGCGCAGTTTTCGCCGGGAGCCTGCGAGCCTGACCGAGCGGGAACTCGCCGGCATCCACAGCCACCCGATCTACAGCCAGACGCTAGCCGCGCACCTCGACAATCGCAGCCAAGTAGGAGAAACCATCCGGGCCCACCACGAGCGTTTCGACGGCACCGGCTACCCAGACGGGCTGGTGGGCCAAGCCATTCCCTGGACCGCCCGCTGCCTGGCGGTAGCGGTGTGGTTTGTCGAGTGCGGTCGCCCCCCGGCACAGGCCCTGGAGGAAGTCGCCTCCCAGGCAGGCAAGGCCCTCGACCCCGAGGCCGTGCGCCTCTTCCGCGCCACCACCCACCTCAGCCCGCTCCCTCGCAGCGTGCGCGAGATCATGCTCGATGACCTCAGTCCGGGCATGGTGCTAGCCGGTGGCCTCTACAGCCCTCACGGCATGTTACTGGTGGGCGAAGGCCAGTCGCTTAGTTCCGGCACGATTTCGAAGATACGCAGCCACAATCTCATGACTCCGATCACCCAGCGCTTGCTGGTCTATTCCTGAGTTTAATAGGCGGCGCACCACGTTCGCAGCCCTCTTCTTCTCCTACTATAAAAAGCCGCGTTAGCCGTGGCCAATTCGTCCCCTCGGACCCGCGCCGGTGGCCCCCCCGAGGGAGCGCCATTTTCAGCTTCAGAATGAGCAGGATAAACCAACCGGCTCCGGCCCGGACACCAAGTCATCGCTGACCGAGGAGCGGTGCGGCAGGCGGATGCGGAAAGTCGTGCCTAGTCCCAACTGGGTGTTGATCTGAATCTGTCCGCGCAGGCGGTCGATGTTGCGCTTCACTACGTCCATGCCGACGCCGCGGCCGGAGACAGAGGTGACCTTCTCGGCAGTGGAAAAGCCGGGGAGGAAAATCAAATTCAAAACCTCGTCCGGAGCCGGGTTCGCATCGACTGGGACGAGCCCAATGGCCTGAGCCTTGGCGAGGACGCGCGCCGTATCGATACCCTGGCCATCATCGGTCAGCTCGATGACGAGACTACTGCCCTCCTGGAAGGCGGCGAGCCGCAGCCGCCCTTGCGCGGGCTTGCCAGCTGCAAGCCGCCGCTCGGCGGTCTCGATGCCGTGGCCGAGGGAATTCCGCACCATATGGACGAGGGGATCCACGATCTCCTCCACCACCGTGCGATCCATCTCAATTTCTTCGCCGCACGTCTCGAAGACTACGCTCTTGCCTATGGCCCGGGAAAGGTCGCGCACGAGGCGCTCCACACGCTGAAAAGTCGGCTTGATCGGCACCATGCGCAGCGATGTAGCCATGAGCTGGAGCTCCTTCGTGATAAGGCTCAGCCGGGCAAGATTACGAGTGATCGGCTCCGCTTCGACGGCAAAGGCCCCGCCCGATGCTCCTAACTGGCTCTGCACGATCACCAGCTCGTCCACTAAATCGATCAGTGAGTCGAGTTTCTCGATTTTCACACGAATGGACGAGCTTGATACGCCTTTCGAGGTCCGGTCTCCGCCCCCTTCCCCGAAAGGCGACGTAGTTTCTTGCGCGTGCAGGGCCGCGGCTACGGCACCGGCCTCTTCTTCGGCAAGCGCCTCGACCGTGGCCTGAACCAGCTCGCGCACGGACTTAATCAACGCGTTCACTGGAATGATGCGGTCTGGCAGTTTGCCGCTCTCCAGTGCATTCGTAATCTGGCACACCATCTCATGGATGACGTCGCGACTGCGCAGGATTTCCGTGATGATGGCTGGGCCCAGCCGCAGACGGTCGGTGCGCGCGAGATCAAGAAGGGACTCCACCTCATGCGTGAGGCGGTGCATGGGCCCGAGATTCAGAAAACCCGAGACCCCTTTGATCGTATGAAAAGAGCGGAACAATCCGTTGAGCGCATCACGGTCGGCCGGATTAGCATCCAGCACCAGCAGCGCGGCCTCGATCTGCTGCAGGTGGTCCAACGCCTCCGCGTGAAACTCGCCAAGGAGTTCCCGGTTTTCCTCCATTTGCAGGGCCAGCAGCTCCTCCTCCGGCTCCCTATCCGCGGTTGCCGTTTTTACGGCCGGCAGGGCGGCGGCCACCGGATCGGAAACAGGGGCCATCGGAGGGAGGCCTCCGGCTGCCTTGAGCGGCTCAAGGCGCGCGGTCATCAAGGCGAGCGGCAGCCAGTTCACAAAATTACGAAGGTGCTCCACCGCGGCGGCATCAAAGGGCTTGGACTCACTCAACAAACGATCGAGCCGCTGCAAAAGTTCCTGCATCGGCCCGACCAATTCCGGCGCGTCGCCAGCCAAATCGATCATTTCATTTAGCAGACTGTAAGCGGGCACGAGACCATCATTGCTGCCGGACTGGGCAAAGATCGATTCGCCGGAAAGGCGGCTATATAAGTCGTTAATCTGAGAGAAGGAATTGGCCTGGAGTGGCATGGAGTGGCAGAAAGGAGGTTTCGCGCCCCACAAGAGGACCGTAGCCTTCTCTTCTACGGCACGTCTGGGCTAAGTCTTAACTGACAATTTTAGCAAAGGCCCTAAAGCGGGAGCCAAAAGCGTCGATAAGCACGCGCCCGATTCAGGATTTTGCATCCAAGCGACCGGCTTTCCCTCGCCTTGGCCTCCAGCCCGCCCCAACCGGACCAGCGATAATCGCCCGCGCGACCCACTACGCCACTGTTGTTTTTGATCACGAAGCCCACCGCATAGAAATCTTTAAACTATTTAATTTCAATGACCTGCAAAGGCTGATGCCTGCCCTCGCGGGCGCAGCAAGATTAAGGGCCGCGGTCGATCCTCCGCTGGATATCGATGACGTGCTCGCCGCCGACACCGGCAAGCACACTCAGGTCGGCATGCCAATCTGGCGCAAGGCCTCGTAACAGGCTACGCCCGCCGCCGTGCTGAGGTTCAGCGAACGCAGCTCGGTATTGGCCTGCGGAATCGTGAGGCTGCGATCCTCGCCCAACTCTTCGTAGAGCCACGCCGGCGACCCGCGACCCTCGTTGCCAAAAATCAGGCCATCACCATCGGCGAAGCGCGCGTCCCAAATCGTCCGGACGGGCCCGGTCTCGATCAACCAGAGGCGGGACGGGGCATGGGGGCTGGCCTTGAACGCCGCCCAATCGGCGTGCTGGTGCACATCCAGTGAGAACCAATAATCCATGCCAGCCCGGCGCAGAGCGGCATCGGTGATCTTGAAGCCCAACGGATGAATGAGGTGCAACCGTGACCGGGTGATGGCGCACATGCGGCCAATGTTGCCCGTGTTTTGGGGAATCTCCGGACAGTAAAGAACAACATGCAGCATAGCCGGAAACCCCGAGGCGCGCTCAACTCTCGACGACGTAGCCGACGTTGTCCGCGGCGAGGTCACGGACCTCGGAAGGCACGCCAACCGCCGCGAAGGCCGCCTGCATGGCTGCGCTGACCTGCGGGGCGGAGGCGGCGTCGGCCACGCACAAGACGCTTGAACCGCTGCCACTCAACCAGCCCGTCAAGGCCCCGGCCGCCAGTCCCGCCGCAATGGCCTCACGCCCGCCACGGATCTTGGGCAGCCGGTAAGGCTCATGCATAAAGTCGCCCGCCGCGTCGCGCAACCGAGCATAGTCGCCGGTGGCAAAGGCGGCCACCAAGTAGGCGGCGGCGTTGATGCTCCGCACCGCGTCAAAATACGGGAGCGTCGCGGGCAATACGCCCCGGGATTCCTTGGTGAGCAACTCGACCGAAGGCGAGGCCACCACAAAACGCAGGGAGGGCGGCACAAGGACGCGGATGGTGCCGAGGTAGTCGTTTTTCACCGGTTCGCAGCGCGCGACGCAAAAGCCGCCGAGCAACCCGGCGGCGGCGTTGTCCGGATGGCCCTCAAGATGCGAAGCCACGGCCACGAGCTGTTCGCGGGACAACGGCGCACCGCAGAGCACATTTAAACCGGCCAGCACCCCGCCGATCACCGTGATGGAGGAGCCGAGCCCGCGGGCAGGCGGGACCTCGCCGTCGATGCGGTAGGAAAAGGCAAAACCGCCCACCCGCGCCAACCGCCCGAAGGCCTCGGCGGCGGCCGCGACCATCTTGTCCGCACGGCCATCGGCCTCGCGCTCCGGCCGGGGCAGCCAGCCAGTGGCAGCCCCGGGCGCTTCCTCGCGCTGCAGGCTGACGCGATTGTAAACAGAGAGCGCCAGACCGAGGGTGTCGAAGCCAGCACCGCAATTCGAGGTGCTGCCAGGGACGCGAATGGTGACGCGGGGGGTAAGGGGGCCGGTGCTCATGTCGGTGATAAAAGTCGTCGCAGGATTTGCGCGTGCGTCCAGCCTGGGATGCGCGGGGGGCTCAACGACGCTGGTTGGCCTGCTTGATCGCCTGCTTCATCTCCATCGTCACCACGCGCTTCTTCAGGTCGTCGCGTTTGTCGTGAAGTTTTTTGCCGGTGCAGAGCGCGATCTCCACTTTCACGAGGGCCTCCTTGAAATAAAGCCGGAGCGGGACGAGGGCGTAGCCGCCGATTTGCAGGGCTTGGGCGATCTTGCGCAGCTCGTGCTTGTGCAGGAGCAACTGCCGGGTGCGACGGGTGGCGTGGTTGTTAAAACTGCCAAACGCATACTCATCGATGTGCGCGTTCAACAACCAGAGCTCGCCCTTCTCAAAGCGCCCGAAGGCATCGTTGATCTGGGCGCGACCCGCGCGAATAGCCTTCACCTCGGTGCCCTGCAGCTTGATGCCGGCCTCAAAGCGTTCTTCCACGGCAAAATCGCGCAGCGCCTTGGCGTTGCGGATTTCAGTATAGCGCTTGGCGTCTTTCTTGGCCTTGGCGGCGGACATGAGGATAAGCTAAACAAAAAGCCGCCACCCGCGAACAGGTGACGGCGCGAAAAGGGAGGCCGGCCGGCGGCGGGCCGGACTTAGGCCAGCTCGAAGGTGATTTTACCCTCGCTGACCTCGCGCAGGGCGATGTCCTCAGGGGAGAGCTTTTCGAGCGATTCGACTAGGGGGCGACTGCCGCGCTTGAGCTGCTTCACGCGGCGGGAAACCACGTTGATAAGGACGTTGGGATCGCTGATGACGGTCTTGGCTTCTTTAAGGTAATCTTCGCGCATGGTCGTTCGATGAGTCGGGCGGTGAGTTGAAAACCGGAAAGAACAAAACCCCCCGCCGCCTCGGTCAAGGGCGATTTTCCCACTCGCGGCGGCGTCCGCCCTAGCCCATGTCCCGCGCACCGCGCCATGCTTATCGCCACCACCACCCTGCCCACCCGCCTAGCGGCCGATCAGCTCGCCGCCGCCGCCATCGCGCAAAATCTCGCGGTCTGCGCCCAGGTGGAGGGGCCGCTCCACTCGCACTACGTCTGGGAAGGCCGACCAGCCGTCTCCGAAGAGTGGCGCGTGACGTTTAAACTGCTCGCGGAAACCGCCACCGCGCTTTCCGCCTACGTGCACGGCGCGCATCCCTACGCGACGCCGCAGTGGCTGGTAGTCAAAGTCGAGCAAACGGGAGAAAAATACTTGTCATGGGCCCAGCAGACCCGTAACTCAGTCAACTTTTAACTCGTCTCCTACACCCTCCGACCACTTCCCGCCATGTCGCAACACGCCAGCCTCCAAGGTGCCAAAGGCATCGTCATCAAACGCAACGTCCTCAAGCGCTTCGAGCGCGTGGCCACCCTGAAAAAGCGCGGTCAGTGGAAAGAAGGCGACCGCATCATGGGCCTCCGCAAGACCAAGCCCGACGTCTAACCGGCTCTCTTTATTTTCTTATAAACCGGCGCACCTACGGGTCGCCGGTTTTTTCGTGCCCAGTCTTCGCGGCTACTGACTAAAAACCGCGCCGATCAGGGAATTGTAGGCCTTCCACAGCGTGGGGAGGATTTCGATGAGAAACATCAGCACCACCGCCGCCTCCAAGGTGGTCATCAGACGGTGGTTTTGATCATTTTGCAGAAGCTGATAGAGATCGTCGAGGGTGCGCTGTTTATTGGTGATGGTCTGCTGCCACTCAGTGAGGTGGAAACGGCGCGACAGCAGTTGATAAACCCGGGCATAATGCCAGTCACCGAGGAACTTGGTGGCGTTGGATAACTCGTCACCGAACCGCGCCATATCCATGCGGATTTCCTTTAGTTCCTTCAGGATATCTTTCTTCACCCGCGTGCGGCGGGATTGCACGTCACGATAGGCGCGGTCGAGGACGCGATCGAGCAGACGATCAAAGGCTTCGAGTTCGGCCAGTTGCAGGTTGGCCAGCTCGATCACGTGAAGCGCCTCCATGAGGTTGCGCGGGGTGTCGATAAGCAGGGCGGCATCCCAATCGATCACGGCGATATCCTGCCGGTAATAACTCACGCGCTGGTGAATGCTTTCGTCGATCTCTTCATCGGCGAGATCCGCGGGGTTCTCCTCCTGCGTAAGCAGGGCAGCCACCCCGCGTCGATTCGTTTGGAGCCACTCTTGGGCGTTATCCGGCGGGTTATGGATGCAGAAGACCGTATAGGCCTCCTCCGCGGGTAGATCGAGGTGCGGCCGCACGCAGGCGTCGCCCAGTTCTACCGTGATTTGCCGGGCAAGGACGCGGGCCTGCTCCTGCAGGTCGATGACGCCAAAGCTCGGCAAGTGATAAGGCACCAGATCCTCCAATGTCTTGTGCGCGAAGGGCACGCGGAAGGTGATGCTCACTGCACCCGTCGGCAGGAGGCGCACGGTGCGTTTAGCCGGCACGCGTTTGCTCTCGCGATCCACATCCACGTGGACGTCCGGCAGATTAACCATTTGGGAACGATAGAGAAACGATTGGCGCGGGGTGCGTTTACTCGGATCTAGGGTAGTCTCGGTAACGGTCTGGCCGAGCAGGGTGGCGACCTTGCATCGCAACTCGTAGGCGATGTCGAAGGCGTAGATGTAGGCGATTTCGCCGCTATAAGTGTTGGGTAACATGGCGAAAAGAGTCCCACCAAACTAACCGCAAGCCGGCCGGCACGCAACCACGCAGCCCGCCGAAGACGGGGCGGATAACTTGCCACATAAAAGCGGTGGTTTCCGCCGCGGCTTCGGCTCTACTCAGCGCATGCTCCCCGAATGGAAACCCGCGCTCGATGCCCTGATTGGCGCCCGCCACGGCGGCCGGATCGAACACCTCGCGCCCGCGCTGCGCGAGCTCGACCGCCGCTACCCCAACGTGCCCGAGATTGCAGCCGAGCTCGGCTACACCCTCGCCGCGCAGGACGCGCTGCCCGAGGCCCTCGCCGCCTACGAACGCGCGCTCGCCCTCGGCCTCCCTTCGCCCGCAGATCAGGCCAACACCCTCGCCGGTCACGCCATATGCCTGCTCCGGCTAGGCAAAGCGGTGGAGGCGGCACAAGCCTTGGATTCCGCACGGATCCAGTTTCCCGATCACTCCGAGTTCACCGCCTACCTCGCCCTCGCCCGCCATCAAGCCGGGGCCACGTCGGAAGGATTCGCGCTGCTGCTGGGGCTGCTGCTGGAGACCAGCGAAGACCTCGGCCTAAGCGCCCACCAGCGCACCCTCCGCGCCTTGCTCGCGCCGACTCCGGCTGACGCCGTTTAGCGCAAGGGAGCCAGGTCGGGATCGGTCCTGGCCAGTTCTGCAAAGCTAGGATCAAGCCGGACCGAGCCGGCAAGATAGGCCCGAGCGATGTCGAGATGGCCGAGCTGGGCCTCATAGCAGGCGAGGTTAAAATGTATGGTCGCCTCGCGTGGGTGCAGCGTCAGCCCCCGCCAGAGGATCTCCCGCGCCGCCGCCAGACTATCACCCCGCCGGGTCGCGTAAGCGCGCTGGATCCAGTGGCTGGCGTCTCGTGGCTCGCGCTCGCACAAGTCCCGGGCGAGCCCCGCCGCGGCGACCCACGCCGCGCGGGCGAGCTCGAGCCCGAGCCGCAGTTTCAAAACCGGCAGGGCTTCGTTCTCTTCCGGCGGCAAGTCGGCCAGTTCCTCCGCCGCCTGCTTCGCAAGCCCGAGCATGAGATAGCCCTCGGCATAGGACAAACGACGGACCGTGGCCGGGGAGAGATGCATCGCGGCACCAAGCGAAACATGAATCCAGCCGCGTCAAGACCCGCGCCGCCTCTATTCGCAGCCCAAAAGCAAAAAGCCTCAGAGCCCTTACGGGTCCGAGGCTTTTTATCTAAAATGGAGCAGGCGAAGAGACTCGAACTCTCGACGTCCACCTTGGCAAGGTGGTGCTCTACCAACTGAGCTACGCCTGCGTGAGAAGGTTGGAGAAAAGGGGGCGCGGCGGCAGGGTCAACAGGTTTCTTAAAACCGATGCAGATTTTTTAGCGGACGTTCTCCAACTCGAATACCAGCTGGTTCCTCGTCTGGACCGGCAAGGGCACCACGCCCGCCTTGAGGAGAGTCGGGGCTGTCTCATCGGCCAGAAGGTGACGGATGAGAAAATTTAGGCGCTTGGCGTCGGTCTTGCGAAAAACCAAGCGCACCGGTAAGCGCAGCGGGTAATCACCCGTGTGGAGGTTCTCCGACGTCGGGCCGTAGGCCACGTCGCGCTCGCCTTTGGCCACCAGCAGGACCTTGAGCGGGCCGCCTTCCTCGGGCGGCGAGGGTAGCAACGCGATACCACCTTCCTCGCCCCCGATGCGCGCGGTGGCGCTGGCGACGTCCTTAAACTGGACTACGGTTGACTTGAGATCGGGGGTCTTAAGCACCTCGTAGCGGAAAAGATCCACCGCCAGGCCGCCACGCCGGCTCACCGCAACCGCGGTGATACCACGCACGCCCCACGAACCGGTGACGCCCAGCTCGCTCCAGCGTTTGATGTTGGTCACCTCCGAGGCGCCGAAAACGCCTGCCAGCTGACCGAAATGAATTTGGCTGAGCGGCACCGTGGCCGGCACCGCCACCACCGTGGTGAGATAACCCACAATCGAGTTAACAAACTCCGGACCGGGCGGGGTGTCCTCGGACCCCAACACCACCAGCGCCAGATCGGCGCCGCCAGCCTGCAAAGTCTCCATACCGAGGCGACTGCCCCGCAGCTCGATCGCGAGACGTAATTCGTTCACCGCAGCGAAGGCCTTTAGCTCCGGCCCGAGCGTATCGGCGACCAGATCTGAGCCAACCAGGCGGATCGGCTCGGCAGACAAGAGGGCGAGAGGGCTCAGTAAGCAACAGAGTAGGGCAACGGCGCGCTTCATAGGGTGCCATAGTCGTGTCCGGCTGGGCCGATGCAGGCAAACGCAAACCCAAGCGATGCGCTTGCCTCAGCCATCCCTCAGCCCGCCGCCACCACCGCGCACAGCTTAATCCAGCGTATCAAGCTCCGGCCAAACGGCCAGCTTGCGGTGGAGCGTGCGCCGGCTGATGCCCATCAGGTGGGCTGCCTGCGTGCGGTTACCGCGGGCCTTGATCAGGGCCTCGCGGAGCAGGCGTTTTTCATTCTCCTCGACCGAGAGGGAGGGGCCTGAGGGGCCGGGTAGAGCGAGCAAGGGGGCCTTGGCCGTCAAGGCCAGTGCCGGCGCAGCGCTCCCCTGCCCCGCATAGCCCTGCCACTCGGCGCGGTAACGCGGATCCAAATCGTATTCGCTGAGGTTGGCTCCGCGGTGCATGACGACTGCATTCTCACAAAAATTCCGCAGCTCGCGGATATTACCCGGCCAGCGGTAGGCGCAGAGCGTGCGCAAGGCACCGGGCTCGAGGCGGGGCGGGGCCACGCCGTTTTCCTTGGCAAAAAAGATCAGGTAATGCGCCAGCAGCAAGGGTATGTCGTCCGGGCGGTCACGCAGCGGCGGCATGGTCAGGCGCACCACATTGAGACGGAAAAAGAGATCCTCACGGAACTTGCCCTCCCCGACCATGCGTTCGAGGTGGCGGTTGGTGGCGGCGACCAGGCGAACGTCGAGCGAGATAGGTTTACTGCCACCGACCCGCTCGATCGAGCGCGTCTCCAAAAATCGCAGCAGCTTCACCTGCGTGCTTGCGGTGATCTCACCGATCTCGTCCAGAAAGAGCGTGCCGCCATCGGCGGATTCGAAGCGCCCTACCCGCCGCTCACTGGCACCGGTGAAGGCCCCGCGTTCATGGCCGAAGAGCTCGCTCTCGAGCAAGTTTTCCGAAAGCGCAGCGCAGTGCACCGCCACAAAGGGTCCGCGGGCGCGGGGGCCGGCCTGGTGCAGGGCTTGGGCGATGAGCTCCTTGCCCGTGCCGCTCTCGCCCTCAATCAGGATGGTGGCGCGCGACGGTGCCACGAGGCGGACCTTGTCAACCAAGTCACACAAGGGCGCCGAGTGGCCGACGAGGCCGTCAAAACTGAACTTCTCGTCCAACCGTTCGTGGAGTTGCTTTACCTCGATCTCGAGCGTCTTGGTCTTCAGCGCGCGCTGCAGCAGCACCTCGAGTTGTTCGATGTTGACCGGCTTGGTCAGGAAATCGACCGCGCCCCGCTTCATCGCCTCGACCGCCGTGTCCACGCTACCGTAGGCCGTCATCATAATAACGGCCGGGCGGTGCGGGAGGGCGAGGGCCTTATCGATGACCTTCAGGCCGGATTTGCCCGGCATCCGCAGGTCGGTGAGCACGACGTCAAAGGGCTGGGCCTCTAAAAGATTAAAAGCCTCGTCCGCATTGGCCGCGATCGAGACGTCGTAGTCTTCTTCCAAGGCCTGACGCAGGCCTTCACGGGAATGCTTCTCGTCATCGACGATCAAAACGCTGGGCAACATGACCACCCAGCACGCCGCACCTTCCCCGCTGGGTCAAGCCGCACAGCGCCATTTCGGCACACTTTGACCATGAATTAGAGGGGGCGGTGCGAAACCTTGGCGGCCTCAAGAGCGCAGCAGGCGCACACGGCGTTGTTTAAGCGGGAACTGCAGGGTAACGGTCGTGCCCCGATGGGAATCGCTCTCGACCACGATCTGCCCGCCATGCTCGCGCAGGATGCGCTGCACCACCATCATGCCAAGGCCGTGGCCGCCGGGTTTGGTGGTGTGGTAGGGCTCGAAAAGGCGGGCGAGGTGCTCGGGCTTGATCCCGCTGCCGGTATCGGCAAAGGCGAGGAGGAGGTATTGCTCGTCGACGCGCGCGGTGATGCGCAGGTGCCCCCCCGGCTGCATCGCCTCGGCGGCGTTTTTTATGACGTTAAAAAACACCTGCTTCACTTGATCGCGGTCGGCGCGGACCAGGGGGAGACCCGCAGCGGTGGTCACCTCGACCTGAATGCCGCGGTCAGCCAGCTCGCGCTCCTGAAAACTCAACACCTCGGCGAGCACGTCCGTCAGTCGGGTGTCGGCGAGGTCGGGTGGCCGCGGGCGGATGGCCTGTAGAAAGTTCGCGATGATGCCATCGAGACGAGCGACCTCGCCTTGGCAGACACGCAGCGAATCAGCCAGGCCAGCGGCGTCCTTTTTATCCAGGCCCCGCAGTTTGCGCAGCCGCCGCTCGACCAGTTGGAGCTGGATGGTGAGGGAGTTGAGCGGATTCCCCAGCTCGTGGGCCACGCCGGCGGCGAGCAAGACGATGGACGCCACCCGCTCGCTCTCGATGCGCTGGTCGGTATCGAGTTTGTCCCGGGTCAAATCGGTGAGGACTACCGCGAAGCGCCGGGCATCGCCAGTGAAAGCGGGCGCGGCGGCGGCTCCGGGCGAGTCGAAAGGCACGAGGTAAAGGCGGACGGTGCGCGGCTCAGGGTAGCTCAGCTCGATCTCGCGGGTGAGGCTGCTGGCGTTGGCGAGGGCGGGGCCGAGGAGGGCCTGCAGACCGGGCACCAGGCGCCAGAGCGTGGGCGCGGCGGAGTCGGCCTCTTTCAAGCCAAGGAGGCGGTGCGCGGCGGCGTTGGCGTAGGCGATTTCGCCATCAGCATCAACCACCAGCACACCTTCCTGGAGGACATTAAAAACCCGCTCAAACAACCCGCGCTCGCGGCCAAGACGCTGAGCGAGGGTCGCGAGGGTGGGTGCGTCGAGGGTTTCTAGCCGCTCGAGCATGCGTTCCAGGGAACTGGGTTTCTTCACCGCCACGGGTTGGATGTGAGGCCTCGGCGCGCGCTTGGCAACGCGGGGCTGGAGGCGATGTCCGGTTCAGCAGAGGTTCACCGGATCGACGTCGAGCACTTGGATAAGGTCGTCGGGCCACTCGAAGCCGGCGCGCAGGCGGGTTAACTCGGCCACGATGCCGGTCACGGGGGCGTTGCAAAAATACCAGAGCTGCCAGCGATACTCGTCTTGAATCTTCTCTATCGGGGCGGCGGCCGGCCCCATCAGCGCAACCTTGTCCTTGAGCGACTCCTCGACGCGTTTTTTCCACTGCTCGGCGTAGAAACGGAGCTTTTCGGGATTTGGACCACGAAAAAGATGGTGCAACAAATGCCGCGAGGGCGGGTAGCCGAAATCCCGCCGCACCTTGAGCTCGGCCTGGGCGAAACCGACAAAATCGGCGTGACGCGAAAACTGGATCGCACCCGCCTCGGGCGTAAAGGTCTGCACCATCACCTCGCCGGCTCGATCGCCGCGCCCGGCCCGCCCCGCCACCTGCACGAGGAGCTGGAAGGTGCGCTCGTTGGCGCGGAAATCGGGCACGTGCATGGAGAGGTCGGCGTCCACCAACCCCACGAGGGTGACGTTCGGGAAATCGAGCCCCTTGGCGATCATCTGGGTGCCGACCAGAATATCGATGCGACCGGCGCGAAAGGTGGAGAGGATTTCCCGGAAGCGGTTTTTTTTACTCATCGTATCGGTGTCGATCCGCTCGATCCGGGCCTTGGGCAGGAAACGCCGCACCGCTTCCTCCACGCGCTGGGTGCCAGTGCCGCGCCATTTGATCTCGGGCGAAGCGCAAGCCGGACAGCGGGCGGGTGCGCCACGCTGGTGCCCGCAGAGGTGACAGCGCAACGTCTCGTCGGTGCGGTGGTAGGTCATGGTGACGCTGCAATGCGGGCACTCCTCGGCGTGGCCGCACTTACGGCACTGCATCGCCGACGAATAACCGCGGCGGTTAATAAAAAGAATAGACTGCTCGCGCTTGCTGAGGCGGTCGTGCAAAGCATCGATCAGACGGCGCGAGAGCGTGACCGCGCCGCGCTGCTTCATCGCCTCCACGCGCATATCCACGACGTCGATGAAGGGCAGTTTGCGATCGTCGATGCGCTTGGTGAGCCGGAGCAGCCCGTATTTGCCCGCCTCGGCGTTGGCCCAGGATTCGAGGGAAGGGGTGGCAGAACCCAGCAGGCAAACCGCACCGCAGAGCTTGGCGCGGTAGATCGCAGTATCCCGCCCATGGTAGCGCGGAGTCTCGTCCTGCTTGTAGGCCGGCTCATGCTCCTCATCGACGACGATGAGCCGCAGATTTTGCACCGGGGCGAAAACCGCCGAGCGCGCGCCCACCACCACGCGCGCCTCCCCGGTAGCCAGTGCCAGCCAGCCGTCGAGCCGCTCGCCCTCGCTCAGCGAACTGTGCCAGACGACGGCCCGGTGATCGGGCGCGATGGCCTCCAAGCGCGAGCGCAGGCGCGCCACGGTCTGCGGAGTGAGCGCGACTTCGGGCACCAGAAAAGCCACGCCCCCACCGGCCGCGAGGGTCTCCTGAATAGCGCGCAAGTAGACCTCGGTCTTGCCCGAACCGGTGACGCCGAAAAGCAGCCGCACCGCGAAGCCGCCCGCCTTTACGTCCACCGCGAGGGCATCGACCGCCGCCTGTTGCTCGTCGTTAAGCGCATGGGGCCGGGCGGCGACATGTTCGCCCGCCGCATGGTCGTCGTCGTAGGCGATGCGCTCAACCCGACGCGCCTCCTCGCGCACCAGCCCGCGTTCGACCAGTCCGGTGATCGCGGCGGCAGAGACCGCGAGCCGGTCAAGCACCAGGGCCTTGGCGACTGCGCGCGGCTGGGAACGCAGAAACGCGTAAACCCGCGCCTGCGCCGGGGCGCGTTTGGTCAGCGCGGCCTGTTCCTCGGGTGAGAGTTCGCGCGCGACCGCGAGGAGTTTCTCCTGTTTTAGCGCGGCGGCCTTGCGCACCGCGCCCGGTAGCATGGTCTCGATAATGCCATCAAGCGGCGCGGCGTAGTAGGTGCTCATCCACTTCGCCAGCCTCAGGAGATCGGGCGGCATGGCCGGAAAGGGGTAGACCAGCCCGGCAAGCGGCTTGCAGCGCGCGACCGGAAAATCCTTCGGCTCGGAAAACTCGGCCACGATGCCGAGGTGAAAGCGGTTGACGATGGGGATGCGCACCAGCGAGCCCACCTGCAACTGCGCGCGCAACGAGACCGGCACCTGATAGTGCAGGAGCTTGTCGAAACCCGCGAGGGGATGCACGCCGACGGTCATGGAGCAGACCTTTGAAGGCAGGTGCGCGGCGGCGGTGCGAACGGATTTTTCCAGCTCGCCGTGCTCACGGACTGGGGTCGAGTTGCACTTCGCGGGCGAGGGCCCAACCGCTGGGCAAATGCTCCAGCGCAACCACGCCCTCAACCGGAAGCGCAGCCCGAGGATCCACCGCAAAACAATACACCCGCCGCGCCTCCCCGCCGTGGTCCTGCTGCCAACGAGTATCTAGCCAGCCCGAGCGCAGACTACGCCAAAAACCCTCAACTGCCGCCCGCCCCGATGCGTCCACCGCGCCGCCGCGCACCTCAAACCAAGGCGCGTTTTCCGCGATCTCGGCCCCGGCGTGGACCGCAATCGTGCGCCCGCCCTCGGCCACCCGGACACACGCCCATTCCACGCCGTCGGGCCCCAGCAAGCGCGCCACCAGTCCAGTGGCCAAAGGCTCGGCCCAGCCGAGTTCGGCGCGGTTCGTCCCCGCTAGCGCCTGCACCCGGCGTTCGCCATCTGGCTCCATTCGCCAGACCGGCGCGCCGCCGGCGGTCGTCGCCTTCGTGAAAACCAAAACCCAACCAGCGCGGGTGATCGGTTGGCGTAACGAAAGGGGTAGCGCTGCACGCACCTGCTCCCACGCCTGACGTCGAGCCGTCGCGAGTGCTTCCTTGGCATCGCCTGCCGCCGCCACCTCGGAGGGGACGGTCGCAAGGGCTACATCACGCGTGCGGGCCAGACGCCACTCACCCAGTCGGCAAGTCCAGGCGCGTCGAGTCCGGAAGGCCTTGGCCGGAGCCTTGGCGGTCGGTTTGAGCAGAGCCGCCCCATCCCGCTCGCCCACATTTGTTTTAACCGGCACCGCCGGCACCGGCTTGGGCTGCGCTGCGATGCCGGACACCCCCGGCGCTACGGCCACGGGCGCGTCGGGCGAGCTGGTGCCGGTCGAAGACGATGCAGTAGCAAGATCCCCGAACGAGTCGGAACCCGGCCAATCCCGCCGCACCTGCGCCCCTACCCGTCCGGTGACTTCAGACGGCATGACCGACCTTTCGCCAGAAATGCGCGCGAGCGCGTCTTGCGCCACCCCAGCGGAACCCGCCAAGTCAGAGGAGGCCTCCGCGAAGCCTTCGTGCCGCGAGGCATCACTGCCCTCGGGCGGTTGGTCCACCCGCCCCGCAGAAGCCTGCACGGGATCAGCGTGGCCACCTTGATTCGGATCAACCTCGACCTCCGGTGGCCGGGGCTCGGCCTCGGGCGGTGAAGAGATCGGGCCGGTGTAGGCCATCGGAACCGGCACGACCTTACCGGGTATCTCCAAAGACCTCGGGGCGCCCCCCAGGCGCGAGGCGGTCGCTTGAGGTGAAAAAATCCGAGGCACCACCGGTCCCGCCGCCGCAGTTGGAAAGGGCTCCTGCCCGACGTGCAAAGCCGCGGAGGACATTCCGCCGGCGGGTGCAGTCGACGCCGTTGGCGGAGACACCAGCACCGCCTCCTGTCCAGGCTCGGCCTCGAGGCCTTTCAATGGCTTTTCCCGCAGTCCCCAATACGCCAGCGCCAAGAGCCCAAGAACAACCGCACCGCCGAGGAGCCAGCTAACCACCCGTCTGCCCGGTGCGGATTTTTTGTCCGCCGGCGCGACCACAGGCAAGGCCGGCAGGGGCGCGGGCACCATGGCGCTTAGGGCCGCTACGGACTCCGCGGGGAGCTCGTTTTCACTTTCATCCGCCCGACGCGCGGCGGCTGGTCGAACGATGCCCCAGCTTCGAATCATCCAGTCCATTTCGGTGCGAACCGCAAAGGTCGCCAGCTCCGCATCGGGCGCCGCGGTTAACCCCCCGATCAAACTCTGCATCCCTTCATGGAGAGCCAGCGCCTCACCGCCACCCCTCTCTTCATCGCGCTCCAGCTCGGCCGCGAGATTGACCAAACCGGCAGCCAAACGCTTGCGCAGGTCGGCCAGCTCCGCGCTACCCGGCGAGGCCGAGTCCGACGGTCCGGTCCAGCTCCAGCTCACCCGGCCATCGCCTGCACGACGGTGTGGCTCCAGCAGCACGCCACGAAAACTTGAACGCAGCCGCCGCCAAAATGCCTGCGCCGGCCGCCCCGCGATCCGCTGCGCTCCCTCCTCGCCGTCCTCCGCCTTCCAGAGCACCAGCCCGCTCATAAATCGGGGGCCTCCTCAGACAACAAGGTCCCCAAGGGCCAGACGTAAGTCCTCCCTCCGCCTAGATCCACCTCGGCATCCGCCCTAGGCGGCATCGAGACCCGCTCGGCCTCCCCCGCTCCCGCCACCCAGCTGCGCACCCGGTAGCCGCCGGGCGCAAGCGCGAGGCGCCGCCTCTCACGAGGGCCTAGCTGCACACTGGCAGCCGCGACATTCGCCGTGGTTTCCCGGTTAAAAAACTCCACCTGCCAGAGATACCCGCTGTGATTCTCCACCATGACTACGGCGGCCGCGAGGGGCGCCCGAGCCGGCCCAGCGCACGCCGCGAAGCACAAGCCAGCCGCCAGCACCGCGCCGGAAAACGCCCCCGTCCATACGGACGGCCAGAAACTGCGGGCGACCTTATGGCAACTCATGACGCCGATACCAGCTCCGCCAGACGCCACGCGCAAGTCCTACACACGCCAATCAGTATGAACGTAATTCGTTTTGGCCGCAATGAAATCGACACTTGCCCGCGCCGCGCCGCGCCTCCCATTGTCGCCCTTTACACGCGCCGCGACCACTCCGGTTCACCGGCGCCCCCGCTCCGTTCCTCTCCGCAAACACACCGCATGCATAGCTTTTCCGAGCAGTGTCTCGATATGGCCCGTTCAATGTTGGGCCACAACTTGGACGCCATCCAGCCCGACGGCTCCATTCTTCCCGCCTCCGGCGAGGAACCTCGCTCCGACGAGCCTGGCCACGTCGCCTTCGCCCTCGGCGAATATTACCGCGCCACCGGCGAGACCACGTTAAAGGGCTACGACCTGATCGACCTCGCCGCCCGCTGCATCACCGCGCAGATGTTCACCGAGCCGCCCGCGGAAAACGGCCTCGCCTACGCCGCCCTCGGCCTCCTCTGCTTCGGCCCCTCCAAGGAGCGCAATCCCGTCTGGGAACGCCTCGTCGACGAGACCCGTGAACGCATCGACAAGGCCCTGCTCCAACGCTCGGACTACGACAACCACTGGCAGGCGTTTAACGTCGCCAAGGCCGTCGCCCGCTTCTCCCTCGGCCTCTCCAAGAAGGACGAGACCTCCCGCCTGATCGAGCGCATGGTCGAGCGGATCAACGCCACCAGCTCCACCGGCTTCTTCGACGACGCCACCACCGGTATCGGCGGTAATTTCAACCTCTACGGAGTGATGAGCTTCTCGTTCATCCGCTCCGCCCTTCAACTCCACGCCAACTCTGGCGTGCGCGACCGCAAGCTCCCCACCCTGCGCACCTACGGCGAGAAATACATCAAGATGATGCCCGACTTGGTCCGCCCCGACGGCCTCGGCTGGGCCTTTGGCCGCGCCGCCGGCGTCTACGGCCAGATGCACTGCATTTCGCTCATCCTCCAAGGCCTCCGCGACGGCTGGATCGCCGACGCCGACAAGCCGAAGTATTTCGACCTGCTCCGCCGCTTGTTCGTATTTTTCTACCAGACCTACCTCGACCAGGAACACGGCTTCCTAGACCTGCGCGACCCCGAGCGCACGGCCTACGCGCACCACACCACGCGCATGGCCAACTTCGACGCCGCGCGCTACCTCTGCCAGTGGTCCCGCCTGTCCAAAACCGTCGCCCTGCCGCTTTCCGCCGGCAAACCCGAAGCCCCCCGCACCGTCGCCCGCTTCGTCATCTTCGATAAATCCTCCCGCAAGGAGCAGGGCCTGTTCCTCTACCGCAACGCCGAGACCGGCCTGCACGCCCAGATCCCCCTCGTCGGCACCGGCGCCCACCTCACCTCAGATTCCCTGCCCTTCCCTCACTCTCCGGGAGTCTTCGACTGGCCCAATAACGTCTACGCGCCGATCCTCACCCCCGAGCTCACCTTCGGCGAACAAGTTACCCTGCCCGCCTTCTACGGCCGCGGCTGTGTCACCGGCCTCGGGCTGCGCAACAGCTTCTTCTTCCGCTACGAGCAACCCGAACTGATCAACACCAAGGAAGAAATCCAAAAAGGCCTCGGCTCCGTAAAGGTGCAGTGGACCTTCACCGGCCCGCAGATCTCCGTCGAATACGCCTACTCCGTCAAACAGCAGGTCACCCTCGATAAGTTCCGCTACCAGATCGCCATCGCCGCCCCCCACTCTCGCTACCGCGTCGCCGGTATGCCTACCGTCGGCGAACACGGCCACCGCTGCACCGTGCAAAAAGATGATTTCCAAGGCGTCTGGCAGGAGATCGAGGTCGTCACCGAAGACTCGGCCTATCGCACCAACTTCGGCAAAATCCACTACCTCCAGACCCTCCTGCGCGATCACCCGCTGATTATGCGCCCCGGCCAAGTCTACCGCTTTGTCGTGAATTTCGAGCCAGACCTCACCCATCTGGATGGCTAAGGCCAATAGTAGCGAGTAGAGCGCAGTGAGCGTTTCCGAGCCTCCGGCCTACTCACTACCCGCTATTTCCCAGATGCTCTCCCGCAGAGTCATTCCCTGTCTCGATGTCCACGCCGGCCGCGTGGTCAAGGGCATCAAGTTCCTCGAGCTGCGCGACGCCGGCGACCCCGTCGAGTCCGCCAAGGCCTACGATGCCCAGGGCGCGGATGAGCTCGTGTTTCTCGACATCACCGCGTCCTCGGACGGCCGTGGGATCATGCACGACGTCGTCGCTCGCACCGCCGAGCAGTGTTTCATGCCCCTCACCGTCGGCGGCGGGCTTCGCACCGTAGCCGATATCGAGGCCATGCTAAAAAGCGGCGCCGATAAAGTCTCGCTCAACACCGCCGCGATCAAGGACCCCACCCTAATACGCGACTCCTCTGAACGCTTCGGTGCCCAGTGCATCGTGCTCGCCATTGACGCCAAGCGCGAACCCGACGGCCGCTCCTGGCGCGTCTACACCCACGGCGGACGTAACCGGACCGAGCTCGACGCCGTGAAGTGGGCCGAGCAGGCCGTCGCCCTAGGCGCAGGCGAGATCCTGCTTACCTCGATGGACGCAGACGGCACCCTCGCCGGCTTTGATTGCCCGCTCACCCGCGCCGTGTCCGACGCGGTTAGCGTCCCAGTTATCGCCAGCGGCGGAGCGGGTAAACTCGAGCACTTCGCCGACGTGCTGCGCGAGGGCCATGCCAGCGCCGTGCTCGCCGCCAGCCTTTTCCACTTCGGCACGCTGACCGTTGGCCAAGTGAAAAATCACCTCGCCGCCGCCGGGCTGCCGGTCCGCCGCTAAGGCGGACTGCAACACCTCTTCAGTCAACGGCGGGGGGCGGTTATCCCACCTGCACGGCCGGCAGACTCCAGATGTCGCGAGCGTATTCGTGGATGGTGCGGTCACTGGAGAACTTGCCCACGCGGGCGGTATTTAAGATGGCCTTCTTTGCCCAAGCGGTGCGATCGCGGTAGGCTAGGTCCACCTTTTCGTGGGCCTGAATGTAGCTGCGATAATCAGCGAGGCACTTGTAGGGATCACCCGCACCGGTGAGGCTGTGATGCAGCGCGCCAAAGGCGTTCTGCTCACCGGGCGTGAAGAAATCGCTGCCCAGCCAGTCGATGACCGCGCGCAGCTCTTCATCGCGATGGTAATAATCCCACGGGCTGTAGCCCTTGGCGTCCAGGGCCTCCACCTCGGGCACGGTCAGGCCGAAGATGAAAATATTGTCGTCACCGACTTCCTCGCCGATCTCGACATTGGCGCCATCGAGCGTGCCGATGGTGAGCGCGCCGTTCAGGGCGAGTTTCATATTACCAGTGCCCGAAGCCTCCTTGCCGGCGGTGGAAATCTGCTCGGAGAGGTCGGCGGCAGGGATGATCTTCTCGGCCAGCGAGACGCGGTAATTGGGCAGGAAGGCGACCTTCAACTTCCCCCCGATACGCTCATCCTCATTGATGCGTTTGCCGATCACGTTGATGGCGCGGATGATGTTCTTCGCCAAGTCGTAGCCGGGAGCGGCCTTGGCGGCGAAGACAAACACGCGCGGCACGATGTCGAGCGCCGGATTCTGAAGCAGGCGACGGTAGAGCGTGAGGATATGCAGCAGGTTCAGGTGCTGGCGTTTGTATTCGTGCAGACGCTTGATCTGCACGTCGAACAGCGCGTCGGGCGAGACGGTGATGCCGCACTCGCGTTCGATCACGGAGGCGAGGGCCACCTTGTTGGCGTGTTTCACCGCCATGAAGCGCTTCTGGAAAACGGCGTCGCCGGCGAACTTCTCGAGCGCATGGAGCTGGTCAAGATCGCGGGCCCAGTCCCCGTTGCCGAGGGTGTCGCGCAGAAGTGTGGCGAGATGGGGATTACAATCCAGCAACCAGCGCCGGGGGGTGATGCCGTTGGTCTTGTTCTGGAATTTGCCCGGATAGAGCGCGTCAAACTCGGGAAACAAATCCTTCTTCAGGAGCTGGGTGTGGAGCGCGGCCACGCCATTGACCGCGTGGGAACCTACCACGGAGAGATTGGCCATGCGGAAGGCCTTCGCGCCGCCCTCGTCCACGAGGGAGCAGATGCGCTTCTTGTCGTTGTTCCCCGGCCATCGGGCCTCGACCGTCTCCATGAGGCGGCGGTTGATTTCAAAGATGATCTGGGTGTGGCGCGGCAGGACTTTGGTGAAGAGTGGCAGGCTCCACTTTTCCAAGGCCTCGGGAAGGAGGGTGTGGTTGGTGTAGCCGAAGGTCTTGGTGACGATGGCCCAGGCGTTTTCCCACGTGAACTGTTGCTCATCGACGAGAATACGCTGGAGCTCAGCCACCGAAACCGAGGGGTGGGTGTCGTTGAGCTGCACAGCGACCTTGTCGGCGAAGTTCGCCCAAGTGTTTCCAGGGATGCGGAAGTGGCGACGGATGATGTCGCGCAGGGAGCAGGAGACGAAAAAATACTGCTGAATGAGACGCAGCTCTTTGCCGTTCTCGGTCTTGTCGTTCGGGTAGAGCACCTTGGAGACGGTCTCGCCGATAGCCTTCTCGCGCACGGCCTCCACGTAGCCGCCGGAGTTGAAGGCGCTGAGGTCAAACTCCTCGGTCGAACGCGAGGCCCAGAGGCGGAGGAGATTAACGGTTTTGGTGCCGTAGCCCGCGATGGGGATGTCGTAGGGCACGCCGAGGATCTTTTTCGCCTCAACCCAGCGCGGGCGGTAACCGCCCCGGTCGTCGAAGACGTTCTCCACCCGCCCGTAGAGGTGGATTTCCTGGGTGTATTCGGCGCGGCAAATCTCCCACGGCGTGCCGAAAATCATCCAATTGTCGGGATGCTCGACTTGGTTGCCGTTGACAAACTCCTGCTTGAACAGGCCGAACTCGTAATGGATGCCGTAGCCGATGGCCGGGTAATCGAGGGTGGCGAGCGAATCGAGGAAACAGGCCGCGAGACGTCCCAAGCCACCGTTGCCGAGGCCCATGTCGAACTCGGTCTCGGTCAACTCCTCCAAATTGACCCCCAACTCGGCCAGAGCGGTGCGCGCCGCCTCGGTGAGGCCGGTGTTCTGGAGATTATTCTCCATCAAGCGCCCCATGAGGTATTCAAGGGAAAGGTAATACAGGCGGCGGACGTTTTCCTTGTTATGCACGGCCTGAGTGGCGAGCAGGCGGGCGAGGATTTGCTCCCGCACGGCCGAGGCGGTGGCGATCCACCAGTCACGAGGGGTTGCGGAACCCTGATCGCGGGCGAGCGTGTAGGTGAGGTGACGAAGGATGGCCTGCTTAAAAGCGGCCGTTTCGATCTCGAGCCCAGGCACAGGGTGGCTAGGGGCGACCTCAGCGGAGGCGGCGCGGGCGGTGGCGGAGACTTTACGAGTTTTGGAAGAAGCGGCGCACATACGAGGAGGGGAGAAGGTGGAAGAAACTAAAACTCACCATTAAACGTGCCATGCACTGGCTCAGGGGCACGTTCTTTTTTTCGACTATAACTTTAGCTTGCCGATACCTTCGCGCTTGAAAAATCGCCCCGGCTCATTTCCTCCAGCAAATTTCAATTACAAAAAACTGGGGAACCTTTGCCCGCCATACGGTTCCCACAGCCCGCTCAGCACGTTTCCATTCCCCCCTGCCCTACCTCCCTCGCACATGATCGAAGTCAAAAGTCTGGTTAAAACCTACGGCCATAAACGCGCCGTCGATGGCGTGAGTTTCACCGTCCGCCCCGGCGATATCCTCGGCTTCCTCGGCCCGAACGGCGCCGGCAAGTCCACCACGATGAAGATGATCACCGGCTATATCCGGCCCGACGCCGGCACCGCCACGGTGGCGGGGATCGACGTCGCCCAGGACCCCGTGGCCGTAAAGTCCCGCATCGGCTACCTGCCCGAAAGCGCCCCTGCCTACGGCGAGATGACCGTGCTAGAGTTCCTTAACTTCATCGCCGAGGTCCGCGGCTACCGTTCCTGCGCCGAACGCCACGACCGCGTTGAACGTGCCCTCGCCCGCACCCACCTCGAACCCGTCCGCCGCCAAGCCATCGAAACCCTCTCCAAAGGCTATAAACAACGCGTCGGCTTCGCCCAGGCCCTTCTGCACGAACCCCCCTGCCTCGTCCTCGACGAGCCCACCGACGGCCTAGATCCCAACCAGAAAAACGAAGTCCGCGCCCTGATCAAAACCATGGCCGCCGACCGCGCCGTCATCCTTTCCACCCACATCCTCGAGGAGGTCGATGCGATCTGTAACCGCATCATTCTCATCTCTAACGGCCGCGTGGTGGTCGATGAGACGCCGGAAGCCTTCCACGCCCGCCGCCCCGGCGCGCGCCTCGACGCCATCTTCCGCGAGCTCACCAACGCCGACGCCTAGACCCAACTAGCCTCCTCGTTTCCATTTTTCCTAACTTCTAGCTCCACGCTCCCTGCCCCCATGTCCCAGATCACGCCCGTTTTTAAACGTGAATTCCTCGGCTACTTCCGCTCCCCCGTAGCCTACGTTTTCCTCATCGTCTTCCTCGTCGCCTCGGTCGGCCTCGCCTTCTTTGTCGGCGGCTTTTTCAAGGCCAACCAAGCCTCCCTCCAGAGCTTCTTCGTGTTTCACCCCTGGCTCTACCTGTTCCTCATCCCCGCCGTGGGTATGCGCCTCTGGGCCGAGGAACGCCGGGGCGGCACCATCGAGCTGCTCTTCACTCTCCCCCTCACCACTCTGGACGCCGTGTTGGGCAAGTTTTTCGCCGCGTGGGCCTTCCTCGCCCTCGCCCTCGCCCTGACCTTCCCGCTCGCCCTGACCGTGGGCTGGCTCGGCGACCCCGATTGGGGCGTGATCGCCGCCGGCTACCTCGGAAGCGCTCTCATGGCCGGCGCCTACCTCGCCGTCTGCGCCCTGCTGTCTTCGCTGACCAAGAACCAAGTAATCGCCTTCGTGCTCGGCGTAGTCGTGAACCTCGCCCTCGTGTTCCTCGGGTGGAGCGTGTTCAACGGCCTCTTGTCCGGCTTCCTGCCCGTAGCCGCGGTCGATTTCATCGCGAACCTCGGCTTCATCCCCCACTTCGACGCCCTCTCGAAGGGCATCCTCGACCCGCGCGATTTCGCCTATTTCGGCTCCGTCATCGCCTTGGCCCTGACGCTCAACGTCGTCGCCCTCGAACGCTAAGCCCTCCGTCCCTCGCCCTCTCTCGTTCCAAGCCCCCTTACGCCCATGAAATCCGGCCTCGTCAAAACCCTCGCCGTCGTGCTGCTCGCCGTCGTCCTGCTGCTGGTCAACTTCCTCGCCTCACGCCTGCCCGTGCGCGGCGACCTTACCGCCGGGCGCATCTACACGTTGTCGCCTGGCACCAAGACCCTCCTCGGCAAGATCGAGGAACCCATCACCCTCCGCCTCTACGCGACCCGCGGCGTGGACGGCCTCCCCGTATCGTATAAAAACTACGCCGACCGCGTGGAGGAGATGCTCCGCGCCTACGTCCGTGCCGCCGGCGGTAAACTCACCCTCGAGACGATTTCGCCCTCCGCCGATACCCCCGAGGAGGAAAAGGCCCAGGCCGCCGGCCTCCAGCCCCAGCAGGTGCCCGGCAGCGGCGAACCCTTCTACCTCGGCCTCGTTGTGACCCAAGCCGACCAGCAAAAATCCCTCCCCGCCTTCAGCCCCGACCGCGAGGAACTGATCGAATACGATGTCTCCTCCTTGCTCCACTCCGTTCAGCAGTTGAATAAACCCAAACTCGGCGTGTTCACCCGCCTGCCCCTCGCCGGCGAGCCCTTTAATATGATGCAGCAACGCCGCCCCACCCCGCCGCAGTTGCTGATCGAGGAGTGGAAACGCTCCTATGAGGTCGTGACCATCGATTCAGATTTCACGACGCTGCCAGCCGGCCTCGACGCCCTCGCCGTCCTCCACCCCGCCGGCAT
>Ga0214917_10001673_pt1 | contig 28295 bp, 32 predicted proteins | sample LL_1208_BB_MetaG_FD_177983 | JGI IMG/M metagenome (GOLD analysis project Ga0214917, IMG submission 177983) | Freshwater microbial communities from Lake Lanier, Atlanta, Georgia, United States - LL_1208_BB | ecosystem: Environmental > Aquatic > Freshwater > Lake | place: USA: Georgia | collected... | reverse complement strand
GAATGACCGAATGGCGCGGGTTGTGTCGCATCAGTCGGGTGTCGTCCATGCGGGGCGGATTGACGATGCGCTGTGGACACAGCAGCCCGATCGGGTCCATGTGGGCCTTGATCTGAGCGAACGCATTGCTGATGCGTGGACCAAACTGCCACGATATCCACTCGCCACGGCACAGGCCGTCGCCATGCTCACCGCTGTAAGCCCCTTTGAATTGGCGCACCAAGGCGCTGGCTTGTTCGGCAATGGCACGCATTTTTTGGGGTCCATCGCGGCGCATGTCCAGGATAGGGCGCACATGCAATGTGCCCACTGAGGCGTGTGCATACCAGGTGCCGCGCGTGCCGTGTTGGTGGAAAACCTCGGTCAGGGCCGTGGTGTACTCGGCCAAGTGCGCCAGCGGGACTGCGCAGTCTTCAATGAAGCTGACAGGTTTGCCGTCCCCCTTGAGGCTCATCATGATGTTCAAGCCCGCTTTGCGCACATCCCACAATTTTTTTTGCGCCGACTCTTCCAACAAAGGCACCACGCTGTCGGGCAAGTTCAAACCTGACATGCAGTCTTTGAGGTCTTGTATGCAGGGCAACAATTGCGAAGGGTCCTCGCCATGAAACTCGACCAACAAAATGGCCTCGGGCGCGCCCGTCAAAGCGCTGCGCATGGTCGGGGCAAAAGCCGGGTTTTGCATGGCCAAATCGATCATGGTGCGGTCGACCAACTCGACCGCGCACAGCGATCCAGCGCCCAATTGCACGATGTGTTGAGCCGCTGTCATGGCTTGTACAAATGTGGGGAAGTTCACCACGCCCAATACCTTGGCACGGGGCAGAGGGCTCAGTCGCAAGGTGAGCGAATGCGTCATCGCCAGAGTGCCCTCGCTGCCCACCAGCAAATGGGCCAGATTGACCGATCCGTCGTTGGTGTAGGGGCGTTCACTGACAGGGTGAAACACATCCAGGTTGTAGCCAGCCACTCGGCGCAATACGCGTGGCCAATGGGCATCGATCTCAGGGTGCAGTTGCTGGGCCAGGTCACGCACAAAGTGGCCGATGCGCTGAACGCGGCCCTGGCTGTGTGCCATGGGTCCCCAGTCGAGCAACTCGCCGTCACTCAGCCAAGCCTTGATGCCCAAAACGTTGTGCACCATGTTGCCGTAGGCCAAGGAGCGACTGCCGCATGAGTTGTTACCTGCCATACCGCCGAGGGTGGCTTGCCCGCTGGTGGACACATCCACCGGGAACCACAGCCCATGGGGCTTGAGCGCCGCATTGAGGTGATCGAGGACCATGCCTGGCTCCACCGTGACGCTGCGCTCGGCGACATCCAAATGCAAAATCCGACCCAGGTGTTTGCTGTGGTCGATGACCAGGCCAGTCCCCACCGTTTGACCGCATTGGCTGGTTCCGCCACCCCGGGGGACCACAGGCACACCCATGCCTCGGCAAATGTCCAGCGCGGTGGCCACATCCTGCGACTGGGTCGGAACGAGGACGCCCACAGGCATTTGTTGGTAGATGGAGGCGTCACTGGCATAGCGGCCGCGATCGGCCAAGCCAAACAGCACATCGCCTTGGGTTTCTCGCACCAGGCTTTGGGCCAGTCTAGCGGCCTGCTCATTGCTGCTGCGGGCCACCCGTTCATAGGCGTGGTCGGCGAAATCGGTGCGCAAGGTGCGGGGGATGACAGGGGTCATAAGTTCCAGGCGTGGGTCAAGGTCAACAGGGGTGACATCCGGGGGAGCTATCTGTCTGCACAATGCGGTCTGGTTGCAGGAGACACCCCCATGTTAAAGCTGAATTTCCACCCCTCGGGGCGCCATTATTTGCAGATCCCCGGTCCATCCCCAGTGCCCGATCGAATTCTGCGCGCCATGGCCCAGCCCACCATTGATCACCGGGGTCCTGAATTTGGTGCTTTGGGCTTGAAGGTGTTGGCCGACATTCGAAAAATCTTTCAAACCCAGCATCCGGTGGTCATTTACCCAGGGTCGGGCACTGGGGCTTGGGAAGCCGCCCTGGTCAACCTGTGCAACCCGGGTGACACCGTGGTGATGTACGAAACCGGCCACTTTGCAGCGCTGTGGAACCAATTGGCGTTGAAGCTGGGCTTGAAAACCGAGGTATTGGGTTTGCCAGGCGGACAAAATTGGCGCTGTGGGATTCAGGCCGATTTGATAGAGAAGCGCCTGAGCCAAGACACCCACCACCAGATCAAGGCGGTTTGCGTGGTGCACAACGAAACGTCCACCGGCGTGACCAGCAACATTTTGGCCGTGCGCCGCGCCATGGAGCGGGCCCAACATCCCGCTTTGTTGTTGGTCGACACCATTTCTGGCTTGGGCGCAGCCGATTACCGGCACGATGAGTGGGGCGTGGATGTGTCCATGGGCGGCTCTCAAAAGGGCTTGATGTTGCCCCCTGGTATTGCTTTCAACGCTTTGTCCCCCAGGGCCATTGCCGCCAGTGCCCAGTCGCGCATGCCCAAGTCCTACTGGGCTTGGGATGAGATGTTGAGCATGAACAAAAGCGGTTACTTTCCGACAACGCCCAATACCAATTTGTTGTATGCCCTGAGCGAAGCTTGCGACATGTTGCTGGAACAAGGCTTGCCCCTGGTGTTTACCCGCCATCAACGTTGGGCCAATGGTGTGCGGCTTGCGGTGCAAGCCTGGGGTTTGCCGATTCAATGCCAAGACCCTGCGGTGTATTCGCCCATCCTGACCGGCGTGGTCATGCCCGATGGAGTGGATGCCGACCAGGTGCGCCTGCGCATCCTAGAGCGTTTTGACTGCTCCTTGGGCACAGGTTTGGGATTGGTCAAAGGACGCATGTTCCGCATTGGCCATTTGGGCGACACCAATGACTTGACCCTGATCGCGACCTTGGCCGCGTGTGAAATGGGCATGCGCTTGTGTGGGGTGCCCTTGGCCGGTTCGGGGGTTCAATCGGCGATGGCATTTTTTGCCGATCACCCGGGTGCTTAAAAGACAATCAATGGGTGAAGCCGCGGTAAAACATGAATCCCGACAAAATGTAGAGCATCACCGCAAAGATTTGTTTCAAGCGCTTCACCGGCAAACGGTGTGCCGCACGCGCACCCGCAGGGGCCGTCAGCACACTGCAAGCGGCGATGATCACAGCCCCGGGTAACCACACGTAGCCCAGTGAGCCAACAGGCAGGTTGGGCTCGTTCCAGCCGCTGAACACATAGCCCACGGTGTTGCTCAGCGCAATGGGAAAACCCAATGCGGCGCTGGTGGCCACGGCATTGGGAATCAGCACATTGCACCAGGCCATGAAGGGAACGCTGACAAAAGCACCCCCTGCACCCACCAGGCCCGATAAAAACCCTATGAAGCCGCCTGCGCCCAAAAGCCCCACGGTCCCAGGCAGTTGGCGGCTGGGTTTGGGTTTGCGGTCCAAAAACATTTGGGTGGCAGAAAAGGCCACGAAAAGGGCGAAAAAGAAGCCCAAAAACTGGCCCTTGATGACGGTGAATACGCCCAGGCTGCTGATCACGCTGCCCAGCACCAAACCCGGTGCCAAAGCGCGCACCAAGGGCCACCTCACCGCCCCTTTTTGGTGGTGCGCCCGCACGCTTGAAATGGAGGTGAAGATGATGGTGGACATGGAGGTTGCAATGGCCATCTTCAGGCCCAAGTCATCTGGAATGTGGCGCACCGACAGCACCATGGTGAGAAACGGCACCATGATCATGCCCCCACCAATGCCCAACAGACCTGCCATGAAGCCAGTGAATAGGCCCAATGTGGCGAGCTCAAAAATAACCAGGGGTTCGAGGATCATGGGCGGGGGAGTGGTGGGGGGTTGAACAGGGTGTCTGCAAGTGACCACCCGACCGTCATCCTGAACGCAGGGTTCAGGTGGGCGAGGGCAGACTGACGTTGGGTTCATCTGACGCGAGATGATCACGCTCATCAGCCGATGTACCAAGCCCGGGGCTCCAAAGAGCATTGGTTCAAGGAAATATAAAGCCCGGTGGGCTTGCAGACGATGGCATTGTAGGTCTGCCACCCCCGGAATTGGGGCCTGAGTCGTGCCGATGTCAGAGCAGTCGCCCGTCGTCTCCCAATACCTGATCCAAGCGATTCAAGAGTTGGCGCATTTTTCCTTCGGGATCGGCCTGATCGTCCCAAGCCGCTTGTGTGTGATCGGCTGGCTTGGCGGATGCGGGCTCAAAGGCCAGGTTGAGTGCTGCCAAAACCGCAATGCGCTCACGCGCCTTGATTTTGCCGGCATCGCGGATCTTGCACATCGCAGCATCCACCTTTTGGACCGCTGCTTGAAATTGTGCTTCACCCCCTTCTGGGCACTTGAGCAAATAGCTCTGGCCCATGATGAGCACTTCCAGTTGCTGAGAACTCATGGCAAGTCTTTTTCGGACAAGGACTCGGGCAAGCGCTCCAGCAGAGCATCCACCCGGGCACGGGCCGCGTTCAGGCGTGACTTGAGCGAATTGCGCTCTTGGGTCAAAGCCTCCAACTGCTCGGTGAGCAAGGCATTGGTGCGCTGCAATTCCTCGTGGCGCAACAACAAGCGTTCAACGCGTTCAGCGACCTGATCAAGGATGGGGTGGTACAGCATGGCCGTCCATTTTAAGGGGACTGGCGCAACAAGCCCTAAAATGGTGGAGTTGGTGCTCGCGGCGTGGTTCACATGCCGCAGTTCAACGGGAAGCAGGAGTCCGAATCGGCCTTGGCATGCATGTGCCTTTGCCCGCCCAAGATCAGCCTGCGCTGCCCCCGCAACGGTCAAGCGAACAAACTGCTCACGCGGTTTCGCCCTGTCCCACACAGCCACTGGTCGCCTTGAACAAGCGACTGGGAAGGCGGACAGCGGTTGTTTTCGCAAGCCCGGATACCGGCCAACCAGGTGGACGTGCGCTTGTCGCACGGCCGAACGTCCAAGCACTGTCGGGGAAGGCGGTGAGGGCTTTTGTTGGATATTAATCATGAAAAATGTGTTTTGCACACGCCTGCGCCAAATGGCGCTGGGCATGCTTTCGGCTGTTTGTTTGTCGGGCTTTGCGCAAGAGCCGCAAGGGACCTTGAAGGAAGTGGTGGTGACGGCCACGCGAAGCGAGCAAGGACTGGAGGAAGTCAAACCGGATGTCACTGTGATCACGCGAGCAGACATTGAATCTTTGGGGCTGACATCTTTGAGTCAGGTTTTGTCACGATTACCTGGTGTTCAAGGAACTTCTTCTGGCGGGGGAAGTCATGTCTTTATCAGGGGGGCAGAGTCAAGAATGACTTCCCTATTGATTGATGGTGTCAGGGTAGACCTACAAGACGGGCAAAGTATTGGAGGGGGAGCTCCCTGGGATTTGGTTCCGATGAACATCATTGATAGGGTTGAAGTGGTCAAGGGTCCGCAAAGTGCTCTATATGGATCTGATGCGATGGGGGGAGTGGTTCAGGTATTTACTCGGAAACCTACAGAAAAAAGTGAAATTTCTGCCAATTTGGGTTACGGAACATTCAACACCAAGCAAGCTGGCGCTTTTTTGGGTGGAAAAAATGGTCCATGGGATTACTCATTCAATGTTTATAAATTGGATTCTGATGGATTCAATACCAGACCAGATTTAAAGACAGCAAAAACAACCCCTACTGAAGCAGCCGCAAACAGTTCTGGCTCAATGAGATTGGGCCTGGCCATCAATCCTGGACACAGGGTGGACTACACCTACCTGAGTTCTGTTCAAAATGCGCGATCTGTACCTTGGAATGGCGGCATCGATTACTTTAATCAAAACAAGCTAGATACTTCTTCGATTAAATTGACTTCGGTTTGGAGTGATACCTACACGACAGATGCTATGGTGACTTATGGGCTCAGCCGAAAGACAAGCGACAACCCTTACGCAGTCGACTACTCCACCTCAAACAAGACCCTCCTGCTGAACAACAAATGGATTGGCTCTATGGGTTCATTGAACTTTCTATTGGAAAAGCGATCGGATGATTTTGACTCTGCGGCAACTCAGTCTGATCCTAAATTGTCATCATCACGTGCTCAAAATGGCATAGGCTTGGGGTACTCAAAATCTATCGGTGACCATTCTGTGCAACTGAATACGCGCAACGATTATTACGATAATTTTGGAGCTATAAATACAAATGCGTTTGGATATGGGTATCAATTATCCAAAGCATGGAGTCTTTCCGCATCCAGTTCATCGGGCTTCAGATCTCCAACATTGGAACAACAATTTGGGCCCTATGGAAGCCTGGCACTCAAGCCTGAAAGCAGTAATTCTCAAGAGCTGAGCTTGCGATATGTGTTTGAAAAGACATTTTTCAAGATCACCACTTATGAAAGCAAGTACATCAACTTAATATCATCAAGTCAAACTCTGGCCACATGTGCTGCAGGTGGATTTTGTTATTTCAATATCGATGAGGCGAACGTTAAGGGCAATTCAATACAAGCGCAGTATTCCTTGGTTGGTATAGATTTTTCTGGAAGTTTGGATGATTTGGTTCCTATCAATCAAAGCAATGGCAATGATTTGAATTTGCGCGCCAGAAGAACCAGCAACATTGCTTTGACGAAGCGTTTTCAGAGTTGGTTGTTTAAACTTGAAAATCAAACCATTGGGCAGCGGTTTGATGATGCGGCAAACAAAAACGTGTTGTCACCCTATCAATTGATGAACTTTTTTGTGCAGCAAAAAATTGACAAGTCGTTGACTTGGTCGCTGAGGATTGACAACGTTAACGATCAGTATTTTGAACAAATAAAAAACTATGCTTCTCCAGGGAGAGTTTATTTCGCGAATATCCAGTGGGCCCACTAAATAGATCTGTCCATAACCATATGCCCATGACCCCCCAACGCATCATCTGTCTCACCGAGGAAACCACCGAGTGGTTGTACCTGCTGGGGCAGTCGCATCGCATTGTGGGGATTTCGGGTTACACCGTGCGGCCTTCGCAGGCGCGGCAGGAGAAGCCTCGGGTCAGTGCGTTTTTGAGCGCCAAGATCGACAAAATATTGGCCTTGGAGCCCGATTGCGTGTTTGGGTTTTCCGATCTGCAAGCCGATATCGCCGCGGCCCTGATTCGCGCAGGTGTGCAGGTCACGGTGTTCAACCAGCGCAGTGTGGAAGAAATCTTTTCCATGCTGTACCAAGTGGCCGCCATGGTGGGTGAAGCCGAGCAAGGTTTGGCTCGCATCGCTGCCATGCGCGAACGCTTGGCAGCCATTGCCGCGCAAGCTGCGATTTTTCCCCGGCGCCCACGGGTGTATTTTGAAGAATGGGACGAGCCCGCCATCAGCGCCATCCGCTGGGTCTCGGAATTAGTCGGTGTGGCCGGTGGCAATGATTGCTTTCCCGAACTGGCCCAGCAAAGCCTGGGCAAGCACCGCATCATTGCCAACCCTATGGACATCGTGGCCCGCGCGCCAGACATTGTGTTCGGCTCTTGGTGCGGCAAAAAATTCCGCCCCGAAAAAGTTGCAGCCCGGCCCGGCTGGGCCGATGTGCCTGCGGTGCGCAACGCGCAGTTGTTTGAAATCAAGTCGGTGGACATCTTGCAGCCGGGCCCGGCCGCTTTGACCGATGGGGTGGCGCAATTGCACCGGCGCATCGCGAATTGGGTGGCCGCGCATGCCTGAGGGCAGTTTGCAGGGCAGGCGGTGTGTTTGGCACGCGGCAGGCGTGTGGTTGCTGCTGGTGTGTGTGGGCTTGGGTCACAGCGTATCGGCAGCGACCCCAGAGGTGCGTGATGATCGGGGTGAGGTGATCCGCTTGCAAAGCCCCCCTCAGCGCATCGTCACCTTATTGCCCGCATTGGCCGAGAGCGTGTGCGCATTAGGGGCCTGCGAGCGTTTGGTGGGCACCGATCGGTTTGCCAATTGGCCCGCCAGCGTCTTGGCCCTGCCCAAGCTCGGTGGCATGGACGATGTGTCGCTGGAGGCCCTGGTGCGCCTCAGGCCCGATCTGGTGCTGCTGGGCCGATCGGCGCGTCTGCTGCCGCGCTTGGTGGCTTTGGGCATTCCGGTGATGGCCCTCGAGCCCCAAACCCAAGCCCAGGTGCAACACAGCATGCAGCGCTTGGCGCTGGTGTTGGGTTTGCCTGAGCCCACGCAAAGCGCCGCCAGGGTGTGGCAGCAGGTGCAGGCCCAGTTGGCACAGGCCCGTGCCGCCATGCCGCCCCAAGCCGTGGGTGCCCGCGTTTATTTTGAAGCGGGCAGCGGGGGCTATGCAGCGGGTGAAGCCTCCTTCATTGGTGAATTGATCGCCGACTTGGGCTTGCGCAATGTGGTACCTGCCCCGTTGGGGCCGTTTCCGCAGCTCAGCCCCGAGTGGTTGCTGCGCAGCCAGCCTGACCTGATCATGATTGGGCAAGCCCCTTTAGATCCCTGGCAGCGCCGTCCAGCTTGGTCGCAGTTGGCCGCGGTCCAACAAGGACGGGTGTGCCACTTCACACCCGAGCAAGGCGATCTGCTGGTGCGCCCGGGGCCGCGCCTGGGCGAGGCCGCCTTGTGGATGGCGCAATGCGTTCGGCGGAGCTGGAAATCATGAGTCGCCCAACGCAAGCTTGGCTTTGGTGGGCAGTGATGATGGCATTGACCCTGGCGGGTGCATGGCTGGGCCTGATGGGGGGCAGCGAGGGCCTGGACACCGAGTGGCGCTGGAGCGACCCCATCGTGCAAGACCTGCGCTGGCCACGCACCCAGGGGGCTTGGTTGGCCGGTGCATTGCTGGGTTTGGCCGGCGCTGTGGCCCAAGGTTTGTTTCGCAATCCATTGGCCGACCCCTATTTGTTGGGCAGTGCCTCGGGCGCTGCTTTTGGCGTGGTCGTGGCGATCACTGTTATGGGCGGGGCAGCGCTGGCCCCGGGCCTGGCCTGGGCCCAGCCCTGGGTCTGGCGCCTGGGCCTGACCGGCAGTGCATTTGTGGGCGCTTGGGCAGCGGTGCTGCTCACTTTGGCTTTGGCGCGCGGCGCGCACCATGGCTTGCGTTTATTGCTCTCTGGGGTGGTGGTGGGTGTGGTTTTGGGGGCCGTCACATCTTTGTGGATGGTGGCTGCGCCGCAAGCCTGGTCCCAGATGCAGTCTTTCCTGTTGGGCAGCACCGCCATGATTGCCATGCCATCGGTGCTCTTGATGGCTGGGGTGCTGTTGCCCGCTTTGGGCGTGGCACTGGCCATGTCGCGCTGGCTCGATGGTTTGCGTTTGGGCGAGGACACGGCGCGCAGCCTGGGTTTGCCCATGGGTCTGTTGCATTGGGTGTTGGTCGGCGTGTTGGCCTTGTGTACCGCGACATCGGTGGCCCAAGCGGGTCTGATCGCCTTTGTGGGTTTGGTCGCACCGCATTTGGTGCGCGCGGGCCATGCACTTTCATACCGCGCATTGCTATTGCGCTCAGTGGTCATGGGCGGTTGGTTGTTGGGCATCGCCGATGTGTTGGCGCGCATTTGTTTGGCCCCGCGAGAACTGCCGGTGGGCATCCTGACCGCTGTGCTGGGCGGTGCATATTTGTTGTGGCAATTGCAGCGCCAAACCCATGGTGGCATGCCATGAAGCCCATTGCCGCTCTGCATGCCCAAGGCTTGAGCGTGGTGTTGGGCGGGCACAAGGTGCTTGACAGTGTCCATGTTGCCTTTGAGCGCGGGTGCTGGACCAGCGTGGTGGGGCCCAATGGCGCAGGCAAAACCACCTTGCTCAAGGCCTTGGCGGGCTTGCTGCCCTTTGAAGGCGATGTGGCGGTATTGGGTCAGGCGATCCAAGCTTTGCCAGCGCAGGCCAGGGCCCGGCAACTGGCTTGGCTGGGGCAATTCAGCGCAGGTGACGAGGCGGTCAACGCCTGGGATGTGGTGATGCTGGGCCGATTGCCCCACCAACGCTGGTGGCAGGGTGTCAGCGCCAAAGACCAAGCGGTGGTGCAACAGGTGATGGCGCAAACCCAGTGTTGGCACTTGCGTCAGCGCACATTGGCGCAATTGTCGGGTGGCGAACGCCAGCGGGTGTTGCTGGCGCGTGCCTTGGCGGTGCAAGCGCCGGTGTTGTTGATGGACGAACCTTTGGCCCACATGGACATGCCCCACCAGGTTGATTGGTTTCACACGGTGCGCGACTTGTTGGCGCAAGGGGTGACTGTGGTGAGCGTGATGCACGAGATCAGTTTGGCACTGCGGGCCGAACACCTGCTGATCTTGCAGCAAGGGCGGGTGATGCACCAGGGGCCGTGTGGCGATGCCCACACCCATGCCGCATTGCGCCAGGTGTTTCAAAACAAGCTCAGCGTCCAGCAAGTTGGCGGGCAATGGGTGGCCATGCCCGATGACGGATTGGGTAGACTGCCCCCATGAGCTTGATCGACTCCCACACCTTGGCCCATTTGCAGTCTTGGCAAGGCCGCAGCGACACCTTGCACGACGAGATCACCGCCGTGCCCCTGCGCGCTTGGATGGCCACCTTGGACCGCCCCCAGAGCGAGGTCAAAGTGGGCACCGAGTTGCCCCCCTTGGGTCACTGGTTGTATTTTTTGCCCACCCATGCCCAAAGCGAACTCGGCCCTGATGGCCACGCCCAGCGTGGTGGTTTTTTGCCGCCAGTGCCCTTGCCCCGGCGCATGTGGGCGGGCGGGCGTTTGCAGTGGTTGCTCCCGCTCAAAGTGGGCGATGCGGTGCTGCGGCGCTCGCGCATCGCATCGGTCAAGCAAAAGGCGGGACGCAGCGGCGATTTGATTTTTGTCGAGGTGGTGCACGAAGTGCACAGCCCCTTGGGTTTGTGTTTGACCGAGGGACACGACATTGTTTACCGGGCCGCAGCCCACCCCGACGACCCGGTGAGTGCACCCGTGGCCGCCCCCAGCTCGGCCGCGTGGCAGCGCACGGTGGTGCCCGATGCAGTGCTGCTGTTTCGCTACTCGGCACTGACCTTCAATGGCCACCGCATCCACTACGACCGCAGCTATGTGACCCAAGAAGAGGGTTACCCCGGGTTGGTGGTGCATGGCCCCTTATTGGCCACTTTGTTGTTGGACTTGGTGGCCCGCCACACCGAACGGCCAGTGCGTCATTTTTCCTTCAAGGCGATGCGACCGACCTATGAATGTGGCGATGGTCGAGCCTTCAATGTCTGTGGCCAACCCGATGGCAACCGGGTCGATTTGTGGGCCCAAGACCACGATGGCTGGCTGACCATGCAAGCCACGGCGGAGCTGGCATGACGCGGCCCTTGGACCACATCACCGTGGTGTCGCTCGAGCATGCCATCGCCGCTCCCCTGTGCACCCGTCACCTGGCCGATTTGGGGGCGCGGGTGATCAAGGTGGAGCGCCCCGGTGGGGGCGATTTCGCCCGTGCCTACGACCAGCGGGCGCGCGGTTTGGCCTCGCATTTTGTGTGGGTCAATCGCTCCAAAGAAAGCCTGGCGCTGGACTTGAAGCAAGACCCGGCCTTGGCCGCGCTCAAGGCCTTGATTGACCGCGCCGACGTGGTGGTGCAAAACCTGGCCCCTGGGGCCACCACCCGCATGGGCTTGGATGCGGCGACCTTGCGTGCCCAAAACCCGCGCCTCATCGTGTGTGACATTTCGGGCTACGGACAAGACGGGCCGTATCGAGATAAAAAAGCCTATGACCTGTTGATCCAAAGCGAGGCCGGTTATTTGGGCATCACGGGCACACCCGATACGCCGTCCAAATCGGGTAACTCCATCGCCGACATCGCCGCTGGCATGTACGCCTACAGCAACATCTTGGCGGCCATCATCCATCGCGACAAAACCGGCGAGGGCGCGCACATTGATGTGTCGATGTTGGAGGCCCTCACCGAATGGATGGGCTTTCCCATGTACTACGCCATGGACGGCGCGGCCCCGCCGCCCCGCACCGGCTCGGCCCACGCCACCATCTACCCTTATGGCCCATTCCCTGTGGGCGAGGGCCCAGCGGTGATGTTGGGCATTCAAAACGAGCGGGAATGGCAGTCGTTTTGCACCCATGTGCTGTTGCAGCCCGACATGGCCCAAGACCCGCGTTTCAACTCCGGCGTGCAGCGCAATGCCAATCGCCAAGCCTTGGCCGCTGAAATTGATGCGGTGTTTTCCAAGCTCAGCGCCGACAGCGTGATCGAGCGCTTGGAGGCGGCCCAAATTGCCAATGCCCGGGTGAACAGCCTGGCCGATGTGTGGGCCCATCCCCAGTTGCAAGCGCGGGCGCGCTGGCGCGATGTGGGCTCCAGCGCTGGGCCCTTGCCGGCCTTGTTGCCGCCGGGGCGCAACAGTGCCTTTGATTACCGCATGGACCCCATCCCCCAGGTGGGGGAACACACCCAGGCCATCTTGCAAGAGTTGGGTTTGGACCCTTTGTGAAAGCTCCTCATGGCCGACCTGAAGCTCACTCCCCATTTTCATGATGCGCAGCGCCCGCCCAGCGCAGACCCGGGCGTGAGCGATGATTTTTACGAAGCGCTGCTGGACACTCACCTGGGCTTGAGCGAGGCGCAAAGCGCTTTGCTCAATGCCAAATTGATATTGGTGTTGGCCAACCACATTGGCGACTTGGATGTGCTGCGCCAAGCCCTGGCCGTGGCCCGCGCCGATATCGACGCCTCAGCCCCCTGAGGGCAGCTTGGCGCCGGCGCTCAAGTCGGTGCCGATTTGCTGCTCCATCCAGCGCACCACCTCACTCACACTGGCCTGAGGGGCGGCGCTTCCTTGGGCTTGTTGCCACAATGCTTGGGCCACCGCCCACACCGGTGCGGGGGTGTGGGTTTGATCTGCCAGTTGCATGGCGATGCCCATGTCCTTGACCATCAATTCCAATTTGAACGGATCGTCAAAAGCGCGGTTGAACACCCGCTGGTGGAAATGGGTTTGTGCCACCCAACTCCCGCCGGTGGAGGCATTGAGCACGTCCACCATCACCGCGGGGTCCAGGCCATGGCGTTGACCGGCCAGCAGGCCTTCGGTGGTGTTCATCAGGTTGATGGCGGTGATGCAGTTGTTGATGGCCTTCATCGCGTGACCACATCCCACCGCGCCCAAGTGAAAAACGGTTTTGCCCATCACATCCAGCAGCGGGCGCACACGGGCCAAATCGGGTTCAGCACCACCGACCATGAAAACCAATTCCGCCGCTTGGGCACCCCATTGCGCCCCCGATACCGGCGCATCGATCATGCCAATGCCGCGTTCGGCCAGGGCTGCAGCGGTTTGGCGCGTCAGCCATGGCTCGCAAGAAGAGGTGTCCACCAATAAGCCACCGGGCTTGAGGCCGTTGATCAGGCCAAAACCAGGCCGATCCAGCCCCAAGGCCACCGATTGCACCACCTGGCCGTGGGGCAGCATGGTGAACACGATGTCGCTGTGCGCGCCCACCGCACGCGGGTCCTCCAGCGCCACGGCGTTGGGGCCGATGGCGTTGGCCAAATTCAGGGCCACATCGGTTTGTGCGTCATGCAGCCAGAGGTGGTGGCCAGCTTGTGCCAAGTGCGTGGCCATGGGCGTGCCCATCACCCCCAAACCAATAAAACCAATGTGTTGTGCATTCATGTGGGGGTGACCGGTGGGGGTTCAGACGGGGGCGGGGGTTTTGGGGCGGTAAGCGCACTGCGGTGCCACGGCACATTGCCAACACAGGGGTTTGCGCGCTTGGCAGACATAGCGCCCGAGCAAAATCAGCCAGTGGTGGGCATCCACCAAATAAGCCGGCGGGATTTTTTTCAGCAATCCCATTTCCACCTCGTAAGGCGTTATACCCGGGGCCAAGCCGGTGCGGTTGCCCACCCGAAATATGTGCGTGTCCACGGCCATGGTCGGTTCGCCAAAAGCCACATTCAGCACCACATTGGCGGTCTTGCGGCCCACGCCGGGCAGGGCTTCCAAGGCAGCGCGGTCTTTGGGCACGTTCCCGCCATGTTCGCGCAGCAAAATCTCGCAGGTTTGTAACAAATGCCGTGCTTTGCTGTGGTACAGACCAATGGTGCGGATGTGTGCTTCCAAACCCTCCAGCCCCAAAGCCAAAATCTTTGCTGGGGAATTGGCCACAGCAAACAAGCGCCGGGTCGCTTTGTTCACCCCCACATCGGTGGCCTGGGCGCTGAGCAAGACAGCGGTCAGCAGCTCGAACACGCTCGTATACTCCAGCTCCGTGTTGGGCTGCGGATTGGCCGCTTTCAAAGTGGCAAAAAATGGCTCGATTTGGTTTTTTTTCATGGCATTAATTGGGGTCAGATTCCAATTAAATCTATTTGGTGAATTCTCCCATGCAATTTGCACAACGCCTGAACAACGTTGAAACCTCGGCGATCCGCGAGTTGTTCAAATTGCTGGGCAAGCCCGGCATCATCAGCTTCGCGGGTGGCTTCCCAGACAGTGCCATGTTTGACGTGGAAGGCATTCGCCAAGCCAGCCAGCAGGTGTTGGCCAACGAACCCGGCCCGGCGCTGCAATACGGTTCGACCGAAGGTTACCCAGCATTGCGCGAACAATTGAGTCACTTCATGGCCACCAAAGGCGTGCAGGGCTTGAGTCCCGAAGGCCTGATCGTCACCACCGGCAGCCAGCAAGCGCTGGACCTGATTGGCAAGACCATGCTCGACCCGCAAGACACGGTGATCGTCGAGGCCCCGACCTTTTTGGCCACCATCCAGTGTTTTCGCCTGTACGGCCCGCGCGTGATCGGTGCGCCGATTGACGCCCACGGCGTGGACGTGGATGCGCTGGAGGCCTTGGTGGTCCAGCACAAACCCAAGCTCATTTACCTGGTGCCCACCTTTGGCAACCCCAGTGGGGCCATGCTCAGCTTGGAGCGGCGGCTTCGCATATTGGAGTTGGCCGTGCGCCACCAAGTACTGGTGGTGGAAGACGACCCCTACGGCGACTTGTTTTTTGGCAAGGCTCCGCCACCGAGTTTGTTGGCCCTGAGCGAGCGGGTGTCCGGCAGCCGCGATTGGCTGGCCCATTGCGGCAGTTTGAGCAAAGTGCTCAGCCCGGGCTTGCGGGTGGGTTGGCTCATCGCCCCCAACGAATTGCTGGCCCGCGCCACCATGTGCAAGCAGTTCAGCGATGCCCACACGTCCACCTTCGCCCAGGCCACGGCTGCCCAGTATCTGAAGTCTGGGCGCATGCCTGCCACCTTGGAACAGGTGCGCCGTGTTTATGCCCAACGCGCCGAGGCGATGGGCGAGGCTTTGCGGCGTGAACTGGGCGACGCCATCCGCTTCACCCAACCCCAAGGCGGCCTGTTTTTTTGGGCTTACTTGACCGGGGCGGGCGGTGCGCCGGCCGATGGTCAGGTGTTGGCCAAGCTGGCCATCGACAAAGGCGTGGCCTTTGTGCCGGGTGCGCCGTTTTATGCCGACCAACCCGATCGGAGCAGCCTGCGTTTGAGTTTTGCCACCACCGATGAAGCCAAAATTGACGAAGGCATGCTCCGTTTGGGCCAAGCGCTGCATGAACATCACAAGGAGCGCACATGAGTGAGCGTGTCATCACCCTGGGAGGGGGCTGTTTCTGGTGCACCGAGGCGGTGTTTGTGCGCGTCAAAGGTGTGACCGATGTGGAATCGGGCTACTGCAACGGCCATGTGCACCAACCCAGTTACGAGCAAGTGTGTGAAGGCGACACCGGGCATGTGGAGGTGGTTCAGCTGCGCTATGACGACACCCAGGTGAGCTTGACCCAGTTGCTGGAAGTTTTTTTCGCGGTGCACGACCCGACCACCCTCAACCGCCAAGGCAATGATGTGGGCAGCCAGTATCGCAGTGGCATCTACACCGAAAGCCCGGACGATTTGAAGCAGGCGCAAGACTGGGTGGCGCAGCTCAATGCCGACAAGGTCTTTGGCAAGCCGGTGGCCACCGAGGTGTTGGCGCGGGCCAATTACTGGCCCGCCGAGGGCTATCACCAGGACTTTTTTGAGCGCAACCCGCACCAAGGTTATTGCGCGTTTGTGGTCGGCCCCAAAGTGGCCAAATTCCAAAAAACTTTTGTCCATTTGTTGCGCCCATGACATTCACACGGTTCAGGGTTCTGGGGCTGGTGGCCGCACTGCTGTGGGCGCAGTGGCTGGGCTTGTCCCACGCCATCTGGCACAGCCCTTTGCTGCGTGGGACTGATGCCCATGCGGGCTGGGCCGCCCAGCCCCCGGCCAAAACCAGAAGCATCGCCAGCGATACGGCTGCAGGGCTTTTGTTGCACGAAAACGATGCCCAATGCCGCTTGTTCGATCAGCTCGCGCACAGCGATGCCCTGAACCCGGTTGCCCCACACTGGGCCGTTTCGCCGCCGCCTCAGTCCTCGCTGGCCTTTGCGCCCTCGTTGGTGCCGAAGCGGCTTGCGCTGGCTTACAGCGCCCGCGCACCGCCGGTTTTACTTTCTTGATCTAAACCTTTGAAAGCCGCGCGCTCATGCACGCGGTGTTTTCGTTTTTGTTTTTGGAAAGTCAAATCATGCTAGCTTTTTCACGTCTGGCCGGGCCCCTGTGCCTGGCCCTTTTTGGCAGTTCTTGGGTCGGGGCGCAAGTTCAAAACTCCACGCAGGGCACCGCCCCCTCATTGGCTGAAGTGGTGGTCACTGGCAACCCCCTGGGGCGCGACAGCGGTGCCGCCCCGGTGAGCAGTTTGGCCGGTACCGAGTTGCTGCTGCGCGCGGGCAGCACCCTGGGCGAAACCCTGTCGCAAACCCCTGGGGTGGCCAACAGTTACTTTGGGCCCAATGCAGGCCGCCCAGTGATTCGAGGTCTCGATGGCGACCGCATCCGGATGCTCAGCAACGGTGGTGCCTCGCATGATCTGTCTGGCCTGAGCCAAGACCATGCGGTGGCCCAAGATCCCCTCAGCATTGAGCGCATCGAGGTGCTGCGCGGACCGGGTGCCTTGCTGTACGGCGGTAGCGCAGTCGGTGGGGTGGTCAATCTGATTGACAACCGCATACCGCAGCAACCCATGGAAGCTGATGCGGGCCTGTTGGGTCGCTTTGACCTCAATGCATCGTCTGGAAACCAAGAGCGCAGTGGCGCGGGCATGGTGGAGTGGGGCAACGAGCGCTGGGCCGTGCATGTGGATGGATTTCGACGCGTCAGTGGGGACACCGCCGTGCCAATTGATTTGAAGTGCGAGCGCACCGGCCTGACCAGCCGGGTGATGTGCAACTCGGGCAACAGCACCAGCGGTGGGGCACTGGGGGCCAGCATGTTTTGGGACCATGGCAGGCTGGGTGCGTCGGTATCTCAATACGCCAGCCTGTATGGAACAGTGGTTGAGGACACTGTTTCCATCGACATGCGCAGCACCCGCTATGCCTTGGATGGCGAATGGCGCAGACCCGGCAGCTTTTTGGATCGGGTGAACTTTCAATGGGCCCGTACCGATTACCGACATGCCGAGTTGGACAGCGGTGTTATCGGCACAGAGTTCATATCGCCCAGCACCGACTACCGCTTGCAAGCGCGTCACAGCACTTGGGCCAGCCCCTGGGGCCCCCTGCAAGGGGTATGGGGCTTGCAAGGTGAGTCTTCGCGGTTCGAGGCACGGGGGAACGAGGCCTATGCACCTTTCAGCGAAACCCAAAATCAAGCGCTCTATGTGCATGAAGAGTTGCCCAAAAGCTGGGGGCGATGGACCGTGGGTTTGCGCAACGAGCAAGTCAGTGTGGGTTGTCTGACGGGCAATGCCTTGTGCGCCAACCCCGTGCAGAAGTCCTATGCACCTTTGAGTGCGGCTCTAGGACTGCAGTACCACTTGGCACCGGGTTGGCAGTGGAGCACCCATGTGGCCCGCACCGAGCGAGCGCCCAAACACTATGAGTTGTTTGCCAATGGGGTGCATGTGGCCACTAGAGCCTTTGAGGTCGGCAATGCTGACTTGGGCATTGAGCGGGCAAACCAATGGGATGTGGGTTTGGCCTGGCGCGCCGGGGAAGATCGCTTCTCCATCAACGGCTTTGTCAACCAATACGACAGCCATATAGCGCTCTACAACACGGGCGATTTATATATTCCTGATGAGGGAGGTGAGGCCATACCGCGTTATGCCTTTCGCTCGGTGCGGGCCCGCTTTCAGGGTGTGGAGGCCCAAGGCAGCAAACGCATCAAAGACGGTTCGGCCGCTTGGGTGCTGGGCGGCCGCGCCGATCTGGTGCGGGCCACCAACCTGGACACCCAAGAGCCCTTACCGCGTATTTCACCGTTTCGATTGGGTATGACCCTGGACCGGCAAAGTGGACCTTGGATGGCGGGGGTCGGTCTGGACCATGCCATGGCGCAAGATGCGGTGCCCGCTGGAGATCGGGCCACACCTTCCTCCACGCTGCTCAATGCGCGCCTGACTTTACGGCAACAACAAGGTGACAGCCAATGGCTTTGGTATGCGCGGGCCACCAACCTGACAGACGCTTTGGTTTATTCACCCACATCGGTGCTGACCACCACGGCCAAATACACCGATGAGAGCACTGGTGCGACCGTCTACAAGGCCCCGTTGCCCGGGCGCAGCATCAAGCTGGGCGTGCAAATCAGCTTCTAAGGCCGATTCAAAAGATCAGCGACTGACCCCAAAGCGCGCTAAAGCACAATCACCGCATGTGGCATGTGGTGATTTCTTCTTTGGGGCCGGTGATGTTGCTCATTGCACTGGGCGCCGCCTTGGGTCGCTGGCAGTGGGTCAGCCCCGAAGGTGCCAAGGAGCTTTCGCGTTTGGCCTTTTCGGTCTTTGGTCCAGCCTTGTTGTTTCGCACCATGAGCCAGGTCGATCCCGCCAGCTTGGTGTGGCAACCGCTGGCGGTTTATTTGGGTACGGCGGTGCTCATGTATTGGGGATTTTGGCTGCGCTGGGGTCGCAGTTTGTCGGCCGCCATGTGGGCCATGGCCACCATGTTCAGCAATACCGTGGCCCTGGGCATCCCGCTGGTGGGTTATGTGTATGGACAGCCGGGTTTGGTGGTGTTGTTCACTTTGATCTCGGTGCACTCTTTGGTGTTGGTCACCATGATCACCGTGTTGCTGGAGTGGCAACGTGCGCAGCAAGCGCACCTTGTGCCCAATGCCCCAGGCCAAGCCGACTTGCGAGCCGTCTTGGTTCAAGCCCTGCGACAGTCGATTTTTCACCCCGTGCCTTTGCCGATTTTGCTGGGGTTGGCGTTTTTCCAAACCGGTTGGTCCATGCCCGAGGCCTTGGACCGCGCTTTGCAATGGTTGGGCGCGGCCTTCGGACCTACCGCCTTGTTGCTGGTGGGCATCAATTTGGCCCAGTTGTGGCGGGTCACGGCCGCCGATCAAACCACCTCCCACCCCTGGCGCAAGGCCCTGGAGTTGACGTTGCTGAAAAACCTGCTTTTTCCCATCGCTGTGGCGGTGGTGGGTTGGAGTGCCGGCTTGCCCCATTTGCCCTTGTCGGTGATGGTGTTGGCTGCGGCCCTGCCGGTGGGGGCCAATGTATTCCTGGTGTCGCAAAGCTATGCCCTGGAACGCGAAGCCATCACTTTGGGCATGTCTTTGTCCACCTTGCTGGGCATGATCAGCTTGCCAGTGGTGATGGTGCTGCTACAAATGTCGGATTTCAAATGGTGGAGTTTCTAAAACCACGACTACCTTGTGCCTGGTCCAGGCCTTGTCATTGAAGGGTCACTAGGTCGACCTGGGGCGTATCGTCCCTTTAGCACAGCTTTTCCGCCGTCTTCAGGTGAATTTTGTTCACCCAGGCGCGCAAAGCCGTGAAGTCAGAGCGGGTGAACGCTGTGGGCTCAAAGAGGATGCGGGTGTTTTGGGTCATGAGAAGTCATAACGCACTACACGTATAACGCATGAGGCTGGTATGCACAAAAGAATGACCATTACGCTGGATGAAGCGGTCTATGAGGGCCTGTATCGAACCATTGGCAAGCGACGCATGAGCCAATTTATTGAGGATTTGCTGCGCCCCCATGTATTGGATTCGGCGCTGGATGCGGGTTACCGCGCCATGGCCTCGGATGCTGAGCGCGAGGGCGAGGTACAGGAATGGGGCAACGCCTTGACCAAGGACATGGTCAATGAAGCGAGGTGAGGTCTGGTCGGTCGAGTTTGATCCAGCCGTCGGGTCTGAGATTCGCAAAAAACGGCCAGCCTTGATTGTGAGCAACGATGCGGCCAATAGAAACCTGGCTCGCGTACTGGTGCTTCCGCTGACCAGCAACACCAGTCGGCTGTATCCGGGTGAGGCTCGCGTGACAGTTGATGGGCAAGAAAGCAAGGTCATGGCGGATCAAATCATGGCTTCTGACAAATCACGGCTCAAAGGGCGGCTTGGCGTTATCAGCAAGGCCGACATGGCAGCTGCCGAAGATGCCATGCGGGTTCACCTGGCTTTGGCGAAATAACGGCGGTAAAGCCCGAGAATTTCTTCAAATCCCACCCAAAAACACCATTAATCTTTAGACGATATTAAATATCACCACATAACATACGCGGGGAGGGCGGGCGAGATTCTTTTCAGTTAGAGTTTTGCTGCGCCATCTCAGTTTGTCGCCGTGCTTGGGAAATTGGACCCCTCCACTGCCACTTATTGATGGGGCCATTTTTTTGTGTCTACGAACTTCATCAGCCCGTCTTGTAACCAGCATGCAAATGGGCTGTGCTAGACGTCATACAGATTGTGGCTTGCCATTGTCCATATTAAGGATTACATGATTAATTGCCCGGGGAGCTGTGCCGGAGGGCGCAGCAGGACGCGATGACCCATCACCCAATGCTTGAATGTATTCGGCGATGGTGAGCGACGCTGGAGATAGACCGCCCAGACCCAGGCTTTCCAACACCACAGGCATTTATGACATCTTTTTGGCGGGCTTGCCAGTAATGAGTTGGATTTCACAAGAGGGCATCCGAGCCAGTCGGTCACTGGATGGTCCGGATCCCCGGCGCTTGATTAGGTCGGCGCGGGTACGCAAAAGTAATGGGGCCTCACTGCTCAGTCATGTGGTGGCTGACTTTTGGGGGGCGTGGATGAAGCGGTCCAGCAATTCATAGCCCACCATGCCCAGTACCATGGTTGCAACGAAAACCAATGCCTGGTTCTGACCGGCGGCCATGGACACCAGGGCAGGGCCTGGGCAAAACCCGGCCAAGCCCCAACCTGCGCCAAACATCCAACTGCCAATGACCAAGCGCCGATCGATCGCTTGGCTGCTGGGCATGCGCATTGGACCACCCATGAAGTTGAAGGTGCGTTTTTTGGCCAGCCTGAACGCGAAAAATCCCACGGCAATGGCCCCGCACATGACCAGTGCCAAAGACGGGTCCCAGTTGCCCAACAGGTCCAAAAAGCCAATGACTTTGCCCGGATCGGTCATACCCGACAAAATGAGACCCAGGCCAAACAACAGGCCGACCAAAAATTCGCTCACGCGGTACAACATGGGGTTCATGGGGCGCCCTTTAAACGAGGTGATGAACGATATAAACCATTGAAAACCCAGCGCCCATGAAGCACAGGGTGGCGACCAATGAGCGCGGTGAAAGGCGCGAGAGGCCGCACACGCCGTGACCGCTGGTGCAGCCTGTGGCATAGCGCGTGCCCATGCCCACCAGTAAGCCGGCCGTCACCACAGTCCAAAAGCCGGCATCGATGCGGGGTTCGATGACCAACTCGGCTGGCGCCAAAGCCATGAATACCGTGGGTGCGGCCAACATGCCCAGCACAAAAGCCAAACGCCAAAAGGTGTCGCCTGATTGGGGGGGCAGCAGCCCACCCAGAATGCCGCTGATGCCCAAAACGCGGCCGTTGATCAAAATAAAGGTGGCCGAAGCCACACCCAAGAGCAAGCCCCCCCACAACGAAGTCCAGGGGGTGAAGTGGTTCCAGTCGATGTGCATGTTTTGCTCCTTATGCCGTTGCGCAAAATTGTTGGTACAGCACCGCCATCACCGCCATCGCCTGAGGGCTGTCGATTTGGTAGTAAATGTTTTTGCCCTCACGCCGGGTCACAACCAGGCCCTCATCGCGCAACACCGTGAGCTGTTGCGACAAGGTGGGCTGCACGATGCCCAAAATTTCTTCCAATTCACCCACTCGTTTTTCTCCCTGTGCAAGTTGGCACAGCAGCAACATGCGGTCGGGGTTGGACAAGACCTTCATCAAGCGGCAAGCTTGGTCGGCTGAAGACCTCATTTTTCCCAAATCCAGTTCAACAGACTCCATGGCTTGTGAATTTTCCGGTTAATTCATAGTTAGTATATTGAAAGATATATTGTTTGTCAATATACTGTCGGTGTCGAAAAAATAAAGTGATTTCATGGCCCCCCCAATCCCTATACCCCTGGTCCAAGGCATTTTTGACCCCGGTACTGGGACCGTCACTTATGTGGTTTACGAAAAACCAGGTTCTGCCTGCGCGATCATTGATTCAGTCATGGACTACGACCCCAAGTCGGGCCGCACCAGCCACAAGTCGGCGGACAAGGTCATCGAATTCGTCAAAAACAACAACCTCAAGGTAGAGTGGATTTTGGAAACCCATGCCCACGCCGATCACCTGAGCGCTGCACCTTATTTGAAACAACACATGGGCGGCAAAACCGCCATTGGCGACCACATCAGCGGTGTGCAAAAAGTCTTCAAGGGCATCTTCAACATGGAAGCCGGTTTCAAATTGGACGGCTCGCAGTTCGACCATTTGTTTGCCGATGGCGACGCCATCCAAGTGGGCGGCCTCAACGGTCACACCATGTATGTGCCGGGTCACACGCCCGCTTGCGTGGCTTACCAATTTGGTGACGCGGTGTTTGTGGGTGACACCCTGTTCATGCCCGATGTTGGCACGGCCCGCTGCGACTTTCCTGGCGGAGATGCCAAAACCTTGTACGCATCGACCCGCAAAATTTTGAGCCTGCCGCCCGAAACACGGCTGTTCATGTGCCACGACTACCCACCCAATGGTCGTGCCGTGAAATTCGAAACCACCGTGGCCGAGCAAAAAGCCCACAACATCCATGTGCATGACGGCATCAGCGAAGCCCAGTTTGTGGAAATGCGCACCCAGCGCGATGCCACCTTGGAAATGCCGTTGCTCATCCTGCCTGCGGTGCAAATCAACATCCGCGCCGGGGAATTCCCACCCAAGGAAGACAACGGCATTGCCTACGCCAAAATTCCTTTGAACGCACTCTGACCATGATCGGATTCACCAACCCCCAAGCCTCGTGGGACAAGCGCTTCTCCACGCCTGACTATGTGTTTGGCGAAGAGCCCAACGCCTTTTTGGTTTCCCAAGCAGCTTTGCTGGGACAGGGCCAAGCTTTGGCGCTGGCCGATGGGGAAGGGCGCAACAGTGTGTGGTTGGCTCAGCAAGGACTGAGCGTCGATGCCTTCGACTTTTCGGCACCTGCCATTGCCAAAGCCAAAGCCTTGGCAGCCAAACACCACGTGAGGGTGAATTTCACCTGCAGCGACTGGCAATCCTTTGGATGGCCCACGGCCCATTACGACCTGGTGGCAGGCATTTTTTTCCAGTTTGCAACGCCTGAGGAACGCGCTGTCTTGTTTGAAAAAATCAAGCACAGCTTGAAACCGGGTGGTCTGCTGATCATCCAGGGCTATGGCAAAAACCAACTCAAATACAACACCGGCGGCCCCGGCAAGCTGGACCATTTGTACGACGAAGCACTGTTGCGCGAAGCTTTCGCTGGCTGCGATGTGTTGGTCTGCAACACTTACGAAACCACCATCCAAGAGGGCGCAGGCCACTCGGGCATGTCGGCTTTGGTGGGGTTTGTCGCGAGAAAAGAGCCATAACCTTTGCAAATCTGTTATTGAATGAGATCAACCATGGACGCACTCGATCCCCTTTTATTGGCACGGCTGCAGTTTGCTGCAAACGTCACTTTTCACATCTTGTTTCCCACCATCAGCATCGCGATGGGCTGGTTTTTGTTGTTTTTCAAGACCCGATTCGTGGCCACGGGCGAGCCACATTGGATGGACGCCTACCAGTTCTGGATCAAGATCTTTGCCCTGACTTTCGCCTTGGGTGTGGTCAGTGGCATCACCATGAGTTTCCAGTTTGGCACCAATTGGCCAGGCTTTATGAACACCGTGGGCAATGTGGCCGGGCCCTTGCTGGCCTATGAGGTGCTGACCGCTTTCTTTCTAGAGGCCACGTTCCTGGGCATCATGTTGTTTGGTCGCGGACGGGTCAGCGAAGGCGTTCACACCTTGGCCACCTGGTTGGTGGCTTTGGGCACCTCTGCTTCAGCGTTTTGGATTTTGGCGCTCAACTCTTGGATGCACACCCCAGCGGGCTACGAGATGATCAATGGGCAAGCCCATGTCACCAGTTGGTTCGAGGTCATCTTCAACCCGTCGTTCCCCTACCGCATGACCCACATGCTGCTGGCTTCTGGCCTGACCGGCGCTTTTCTATTGGCAGGTATCAGCGCCTACCGTTGGCTGAAAAAAGACCGCGCCAAAGATGTCTGGGTCACACTGCGCACCGGTGTCTTTGTGGCTGCAGCCTTGATTCCTGTGCAGATCTTGGTCGGAGACATGCACGGTCTGAATACCTTGCAACATCAACCTGCCAAATTGGCCGCCATGGAGGGCATTTGGGAAACCCAAAGAGGCGTGCCTGCGGTTTTATTTGCCATCCCAGACCATGCCACGCAGTCCAACAAATATGAAATTGCCATTCCCAAGTTGGCATCTTTCTACCTCACCCATGATTGGAATGGCGAGGTCAAGGGCATCAAAGACTTTGCCGAACACCCCCCCGTTGGGCCAGTTTTTTGGGCATTTCGCATCATGGTCGGGGTGGGTCTGCTGATGCTGGCTGTCAGTTGGTTTGCCGGCTACGAGTTGAAGATCAAGAAAACGCTGTCCCCTCACATCAGCAAGGTGTTGGTGGGCATGACTTTCTCCGGCTGGGTGGCGCTGGTGGCGGGTTGGTATGTCACCGAAATTGGCCGTCAGCCTTGGATGGTTTATGGCTTGTTGACCACCGCTCAGGCCGCCTCTCAGGTTCCTAAAAACAATATTGCGCTGTCATTGGCGATGTACCTCACGCTTTATGCGGCGCTCTTGTCGGCCTATGTGTCGGTGGTGTTTTATCTGGCCCAAAAAGCTGTCAAAGGTGAAATACAACCCAGTTCCAACTGGAAAGGGCTGAGCCATGTTTGAGCCAGGTGTGGATTTGATGCAACCAAGCGGTTGGTTGCCGCTGGTGTTTGCTTTGGTCATGGCGCTGTCCATGTTGGCCTATGTCATCTTGGACGGCTATGACCTCGGTGTCGGCGCATTGCTCGACAGTGCTGAATCGGTCGAACAAAAAGACATGATGATCGCCAGCATAGGTCCGTTTTGGGATGCCAATGAAACCTGGTTGGTGTTGGGGGTTGGTGTTTTGCTGGTGGGTTTTCCCATGGCTCACGGCATCATTTTGGGGGCGCTGTACCTGCCAGTGGCTTTGATGTTGGTGGCATTGTCGCTGCGCGGTGTGGCATTTGACTTTCGGGTCAAGTCCAAGCCGCAGCACCAGCCTTTTTGGAACAAGGCTTTTTATGCGGCTTCTTCCCTGGCCTCATGGTCCCAAGGATTCATGCTGGGACAACTCATCACCGGTTTCAAACAAGATTCAGAAGGCTATCTGTTCAGTGCCCTGATTGGCTTTTGCCTGGTGTTTGCCTATCGATTGTTGGGCGCGGGCTGGCTCATCATGAAGTCTGAAGGGGCCTTGCAACTGCTGGCGGTCAATTGGGCCAAACAAAGCCTGTGGCTGACCGCTGCGGGCGTGGCGGCTATTTCTGTGGCGACGCCGTGGGTCAGTCAGCGAATTTTTGAAAAGTGGTTCAGTATGCCAAATTTCATGATGCTTTTGCCCATACCGGCGGTGACAGTGGCGCTGTTTTGGTTCATTTGGCGCAGTCTGTCGCGATTGCCCACTCGCTTTGCGCAGGGTCATCAAAACGGTGCTGCGATACCGTTTGCTGCCACGGTCGGCATTTTTCTCCTGTCTTTTTTGGGGCTGGCCTATAGCTTGTTTCCGTGGTTGGTGATCGACAAGCTCAATATTTGGCAAGCGGCCAGCTCACCCGAAGCATTGATGGTTATTTTTTACGGTGTGGTGGTGGTGTTGCCGGTCATCATTGGCTACACCGTGTTTGCCTATCGGGTCTTTTGGGGCAAGTCCACCCAACTTCGGTATTGATTCAACTCAAAACAGCGGCTGACACCTCGGACGCCATCACCCCAGGGGTCAAGGGGCCAGCCGCTCACGCAGCCAGGCGCCTTGGTCCATGCGGTAACGCAAGCGATCGTGAAGGCGGCTGGGGCGGCCTTGCCAAAATTCCCATCGGTCGGGCACCAGCCGATAGCCACCCCAATGGTCGGGGCGGGGTGGGTCGAGCAAAAACTGAGCGCCATATTTGGCGGCCGCCGTGACCAGTTGGGTGCGCGAGGCAATCACCTCGCTTTGCGGGCTGGCCCAGGCACCGATGCGCGAGTCCAGCGGGCGGCTTTGGTAGTAGGCGTCGCTGTCTTTGCCGTCGATTTTTTCGACCAAGCCCTCGATGCGCACCACCCGCTCCAACTCCACCCAATGGAACTGCAAGGCGGCCTGCGGGTTGCCTGACAGTTCCTGGCCTTTGCGGCTGCGGTAGTTGGTGTACCAAACCAGGCCGCGCTCGTCCATGCCCTTGAGCAGCACCACCCGGGTGCTGGGGCGCAGATCATGGCCCACGGTGGCCAAGGTCATGGCGGTGGGTTCGGGCAACTCGCCGCTGATGGCCTCTTTGAGCCAGCGGTCAAATTGTTGGGTGGGGTTGGCCTCAGAGGCGCTTTCATCGAGTGCAGCGCGTTCGTAGCTTTTGCGCATGTCGGCGATCGAGGTCATGGCGGTCAGGTCCCCTTGGCGGCCGAAATCGCAGCGCGCAGGGCCAGCAAATAGCTGTCGACCCCAAAGCCGCAAATTTGCCCTTTGACGATTTCGGCAAACACCGACACGTGGCGGAAAGGCTCGCGGGCATGGATGTTGGACATGTGCAACTCGACGATGGGGCAGGTCAGGATGGCCAGCGCATCGCGGATGCCGTAGCTGTAATGGGTCCAAGCCCCGGCATTGATGAGCACCGCATCCACGCCCTCCAGATAACCTTGGTGGATGCGCTCGCACATGGCACCTTCGTGGTTGGTTTGGAAGCAATCCACGCTGGCGCCGAGTTGCTGGCCCAGGGCTTGCAACTGGGCGTTGATTTCATCGAGCGTGATGGTGCCGTATTGCTGGGGATCGCGCTTGCCAAACATATCGTGGTTGATTCCGTGCAGCATCAAAATTTTCATGGTTTACTCTCGGGCAAATTCGAAAAGGGGGGTCAAGCGCTGGCCGATTTGGCTTTTAGGCGGGCCATCATCAATTCCGCATTGGCTTTGCGCTGGGCCTGCAATGGGGGCATGTAGGGGCGCTCGGCCATGCGCTTGAGGTAGTCGCGCACAGGCAGATCGGCAAACAGGTCCTGGCCGTAAATCGCTTTGGTGGCGGCGCTGATCAAGGGGAAGTGCACGATGGCCGAGCAATCGGCCAGGGTAAATGTGTTGCCGGCCACACAGGGGTCAAATCGCACCAGTTTGGTCAGGGCACGCAGGTTTTTGTCCAGTTGGACCTTGGTTTTCTCTTTCACCTCGTCAGACACCTTGCCCCCAAACAGAGCCTCGGGGTACAGGTTACGGGCCACCAGCTCCAGGTGCAGATCCAAAAAAGTGACCAGTTCACGCACTTTGGCCGCGGCAAAAGGGTCGCTGGGCAGCAAAGGGTTTTGCGGGTAGCGCTGTTCAATGTATTCCAGCATCACCGTGGACTCGCACAAGCCGCCTTGATCCGTGATGAGGTAAGGCACCTTGCCCAAGGGGCTGGCTTGGCGATCCACCTCCCCCACCCAAGCGAGTTGCTCGGCGAAATCAATGCCTTTTTCCAGCAAGGCGATTTTTACTTTGTTGTAGTAGTTGCTGGCGGCAAATCCACACAGGGTCAACATGGCAGTCTCCATCGAAGTTGGCAAAGCCCAGAGGATAGTGGCTTTTGAAAACCGTTGCGGTGCACACCCGCCGCCTGGGCTGATCGTCAGCGCCTGTGGCAATGCGCCGTTGCTCGGCATTGGGCAGGGGCACGGAGCGGCGCAGCACAGCCATTGCGCATTGGACCTTGCGCCAATAGGACTTGACCTGCCTGCAACGGGGCCAGGCCCAAGCCTTGGCAGACCTCAAGGGGCCCAACGCAGCAATTCGGCCAGGGCCTGGTCGTGGATGCCCAAATCAAGCAATTGAGCGTAGGTTTGCTGCGCGTAGTCCAAGGTGG
>Ga0214917_10001672_pt1 | contig 28295 bp, 27 predicted proteins | sample LL_1208_BB_MetaG_FD_177983 | JGI IMG/M metagenome (GOLD analysis project Ga0214917, IMG submission 177983) | Freshwater microbial communities from Lake Lanier, Atlanta, Georgia, United States - LL_1208_BB | ecosystem: Environmental > Aquatic > Freshwater > Lake | place: USA: Georgia | collected... | reverse complement strand
TTAGATGAAAGAGCACGTGAGTTGTATTGGGAAGGACACAGACGCACCGACCTGATTCGTTATGGTCGTTTGACTACCGGTACTTACCTATGGCCTTGGAAAGGTGGTGTGGCATCTGGTACAGCTGTTGATAGCAAGTACAATTTATTCCCAGTACCTGCGTCAAACCGTACTTCTAATCCTAATTTGAGTCAAAATCCTGGTTTCTAATAAAACGCATAATTGATTGCCATGAAAAATATAGCTAAACTTCTTTTGGGTTCCTTCCTGGTTTTAGGACTGGCATCCTGCGATAAAGAAGAAAATCAGATTGCTTATCTGGGCGGTACAAACCCTGTTTTGTCAACCACCTCTGCTTCTACTATTGTGCTCTTAAAAGACAATAGAGATCAGGTTGGATTAGTATTAAACTGGACTAATCCAAACTATAAGTTTACGACTGGGGTAAGCTCTCAGGACGTTACTTATCTGCTACAAGTTGATACAGTTGGAGGTAATTTTTCCAGTCCTAATAAACAAGAGATCGCTATTTCAAAAGATCTCGGCGTGAGAATGACTGTAAAAGACCTCAATACAGTATTAGGTAAAATGGAACTTCGTGCAGGGGTTGCCTATAATGTTCAAATGCGCGTACGCGCTTCATTAGTGAACGGCACAGTCCCTTTATTCTCTAACGTGCTTGGAATTCGCATCACTCCGTATTTGGATTTTGCAGTAGAACCTCCAGGAACTGCTGCAGGTGGTTACAACGACGGAGGTCTTTGGGCACTTGGTGATGCTTTTGCATCAGGCTGGTCTAATCCAATGGTTGCTCCTTATAATACAACACAACGTTTCAGAAGAGATGCAGCGAATCCTCTGTTGTACATTATTGATAATGTAACTTTTAATGCATCTGGATTTTATAAGTTAATACAAACGCAAGGAGTATGGGGTACACAGTACCGTCCAGCACCTACAGATGTAAACAATGTTGGTCCTTTAGGTGGTGAATTTGAAAAGCGTGATGCTGATCCAGGATTCAAAAGTCCTGGCGCAGGTAATTATAAAGTTGAATTCAACTTCCAAACTGGTAAATACAAACTCACCAGACTCTAAACTTTAAAAACGAAGTGCCATGAAAAATATGCGTAAACTTTTTTATATCGGATGGGCCCTGGTGGTGTTGGTAGCTGCGTGTACCAAAGTAGCTGATCTGCCTTTCTACAAACAAGGTAATTCAGTTGTTTTAAGCTCCAATTTTACCAGTGTAACCTCAACACTAGCTGACTCCAATCGTAATGTGATCAGTTTTAGCTGGACCAATCCACAACATGGAACGGACTCGTCCAACTACAAATATGTTTTATCAATCGACTCTGCAGGTCGCAACTTTAGCCGTGAAGTAACAAAAACCGTAATGGGAATTCGCAACACAGCAATCACTGGTCGCGAGTTGAACAATATTTTATTGAATTACGGATTCGCATTAGGACGTACACATTCATTAGATGTGAAAGTGACTTCTTCTTACGGAAACAATAATGAGAAGTTAGAGTCTAATGTTCTTCGTATCACTGTTTCTCCATTTGATGATCCTGCTGTTTTGGTGACTCAAAACACAACATTGAGCCCAACACTTGCTGTTTCCAATAATCCTGGTAACACGTTTTCGTGGACACGTTCATTTGTAGGGTACACTGGAGATATCACTTACACACTTCAATATGATTCTGCAGGAAAGAACTTTACATCTCCTCGTGATTTCGCTGTAGGACTCAATCGCTTAAACGTAACGCTGACTAATTTTGAAATGAATGAAACCGCTCTCAACGATGGTGTTGTAGGCGGAACAACGGGTAGAATTGAATATCGCGTAAGAGCGGTAACTGCTCAAGGTGCTGTTTCTTTTTCTAATACTGTAAGCGTATTGATCAACACGTACGTTCCGATTCTTCGTTTCTATATGCCAGGCGGTTATCAGTCTGCAACTGGAAACGGAAACAACTGGGATCCTACTACAGCTCCTGAATTGATTCGTGATGTTCGTCCTGAGGCAATGAATAAGTTGTACTACATGTACATCTATTTACCTGCTAACTCTGAATTTAAAGTAACACAGGGACGTGACTGGGCTATCAATTACGGAGGTACTAATAGCAACCTTATTCAAAATGGAGCTAACTTCTCTGTTTCAACAGCGGGTGTTTATCGTATCTCGATTGATCGTGCCAACATGAAATATGATATTCGTGAAGGTCGTATGGGATTTGTGGGCGGTGCAACTGGTGCAAACTGGAGTCCTTCTGCTTCATTCCCCAACTATGCGCTAGGTCATCCTGAAAAGAATTTGTTTGTTGGATTGACTAACCTGAACTCCGCTGGTGGTTGGAAGCTGATTGATTTCAATGATTGGAATAACGGAGACATTTCTGTTTTCAATGCACGTAGTTATGGATCTACTGGTGGAAGTGGATCGACAATGCAGGTAAACGGAGCTAACATGCCTGATGTATCTACTACCGGACGTTATCGTGTTATTTGGGATGGAAGAGATGTAAATAATATCAAATATGAAATCTATCCTGCTACTGAAATGCGCGTAGTGGGAGATGGAATTACAGGTGTTGCTGCTTGGAATCCTGGCGCAAGCCCACAAATGACTTACCAAGGTAATGGTGTATGGACCATCCGTATTGCATTGGATGCAAACAAAGACATCAAATTCTTGGCGGGTAATGCTTGGGGTGCGTTCGACTACGAAGATGCAAGTGGCGGAAGTCAGTCTGTAGGTACACCACGCAGAATGAAGTGGGATGGTGGTCCAAACTTTAAAACACCAACTACTGCTGGTACCTATACAATCACCTTGAATGAAAACTTACAGACAGTTACGATTACGAACTAATCTGTATTGATATATTTTGAAAAGCGGCTTCCATTTGGAGGCCGCTTTTTTTATCTTTATATATTACTCCTTTTTAATGAAAAGCCGCAATCTTCATTCTCTCTTATTGCTACACCTTTTCTTAGTGTTTTTTTCCTTTATTGGTTGTAGTCAAAAAAACAAACCAACTCCTCCTTTGTCATCTTCACTTATTAAAGGAGCAGACATTAGTTGGATCACTGAAATGGAATCAGCGGGCAAAAAATTTTATACTACAAGTGGAGTAGAAAAAGACCCGGTACTGTTAATGAAGGAACTAGGAATGAATGCCATTCGTTTACGCGTCTGGGTCAATCCTGCCGACGGATGGAATGGATTACAGGATGTTATTCAAAAAGCACTTCGGGTAAAACAGGCTGGTTTAAAATTACTTTTAGATTTTCATTATAGTGATAGCTGGGCAGATCCTGGGAAACAAACTCCACCTGCAGCTTGGGCTTCATTGAATGTTTCAGCCATGGCTGATTCTGTGCGAGCACATACCACGCGTGTAGTAAGTACGTTGGTTTTACGAGGTGTAACACCGGATTGGATACAAATTGGTAATGAAACAAATGATGGAATGCTGTGGCCATTAGGAAAGGCTTCAACGCAAATGGCTAATTATGCCACTTTTTTTAAAGCAGGCTATGAGGCAGTGAAGCAAATTGATTCAAACATCAAAGTAATCGTACACATTTCAAACGGCTTTGATAATAATTTGTTTCGTTGGAATCTGGATGGGCTTCGTCAGCATGGAGCGCGCTGGGACATTGTAGGTCTTTCTTTATACCCCTCTGTTACGGATTGGAGTAATACAGTCTTGCAATGCAAAAACAATATGCTTGATTTGATTGCACGATACCAAACACCTGTAATGATATGCGAAGTGGGAATGCCTTGGGATCAACCGGACGCATCCTATTCTCTGCTAAAGGAATTGCAAACCCAGCTAATTGCGCTTCCTTCACAAATGGGGCTGGGCCTTTTTTACTGGGAGCCTCAGTGTTATGGTAACTGGAAGGGATATACCTTGGGAGCCTTTGATAATGCAGGCCGTCCCACCCGGGCCATGAGCGCTTTTCAGTAATGGTGTAAAAAGTCAGTCAAAAATTTTATTGATAATCAATGAATTATAAGGGTACAATTTAAAATTGTTCTTTATCTGCGCTGTTTTCTCAGGTGGGTCCGCTACCTTTGCGGTCCATTTTTAAACTGGTCCCGGGATAGCGGGATCTCAAAAAAAACATCATGAGTAAACTGCATTTCACTACCAAACATGCGAACGAGGCTACCGTAAAGCGCAACTGGTATGTTGTGGACGGTACTAATCAAACCGTTGGACGCATGTGTTCTAGAATCGCTGCTGTATTGCGCGGTAAGAACAAAGCTAGCTACACCCCACACGTTGATACGGGTGATTATGTGATTGTGATCAACTGCGAAAAGATCGTATTCACGGGTAACAAATTAGAACAAAAATTATACGACCACTTTACCGGATATCCTGGTGGATTGAAAGAAGAAGTTGCTTCTAATTTATTGAAGCGTCGTCCCGAAGTAATCATTGAGAGAGCTGTAAAAGGTATGTTGCCTAAAAACAGACTGGGTCGTAAAATGATCAAGAAATTATTTGTCTATGCAGGTGCTGCTCATCCGCATGGCGCACAACAACCTAAGGAACTTAAATTCTGATTTCAACCCATCAAATAATTAATAAATGGAAAAGCAAAAGAACAGCGTTGGTCGTCGTAAAGAAGCCGTAACCCGCGTTTTCGTAACTAAAGGTGACGGTAAGATCACGGTCAACGATAAAGACTACAAAGAATATTTTTCACTGGTCTATCTGCAAAATCAGGTAGAGCGCCCCTTGAAAACAGTTGAAGTTTTTGGGAAGTATGATGTGAAGATCAATGCAGCAGGTGGTGGCGTAAAAGGACAAGCAGAAGCAGCTATGTTGGGTATTTCCCGTGTACTGGTTGACCTGAATCCTGAATTTCGTCCTGCTTTAAAAGCGGCTGGGTTACTGAAGCGTGATCCCCGTTCTGTGGAGCGTAAGAAATTCGGTCACAAGAAAGCGCGTCGCAGCTTCCAGTTCTCTAAACGTTAATCGTCTTTATTCAATTTTAAAGCATTTATACCTATCATGGAAAACAATACATCCTTACAACAGCAACTTCTCGAAGCCGGTGTACATTTTGGTCACCTAAAAAAGAAGTGGAATCCCAAGATGTTGCCTTACATCTTTGCTGAGAAGAAAGGTATCCATATCATTGATTTGAACAAAACGGTTGACTGCATGCAGGAAACTGCTGCTGCGTTAAAGCAAATTGCTCGCAGTGGAAAAAAGATCCTTTTTGTAGGAACCAAAAAACAAGCCAAGGATATTGTGAGTGAGTGTGCTAAGCGTGTTAACATGCCATTTGTAACAGAGCGTTGGCTCGGTGGTATGTTGACTAACTTCAACACGGTTCGTAAGAGCGTGAAGAAAATGCAAAGCATCGAAAAAATGTTAGGTGATGGTTCATTCGACAGCATCACTAAGAAAGAGCGTTTAACCTTAAGTCGCGACAAAGACAAAATGGAAAAAGTGTTAGGTGGTATCGCTCAATTAGGTCGTATCCCTGCAGCATTATTCATTATTGACATTGGACATGAGCATATCGCACTAGCAGAAGCAAAGCGTTTGGGCGTAACCACTTTTGGTATCGTAGATACTAACTGTGATCCAAATAAAGTTGACTTCGCCATTCCTGCGAACGATGATGCTACTAAGTCAATTGCGATTTTAGTAAACTACATCACAGCTGCTATTGAGGAAGGATTAGCTGAAAGACAAGCGGCAAAAGATGAGGAAACAGAAGATATCACTGATGACGAAAAAGAAAAGAAAGCTGCAAAATTGCTCGCTGAAGCGGAAGCTGAAGGCGGACGTGGAGCAGGACGTCGCGGTGGTGCAGCTGGATCTCGTCGTCGTACTACTTCTGGTAGTACTAGCCGTGGACCCGGTGGAGCTCGCAAGTAAATTTTATTCTATAACAATTTGAGTAGAGAAGTCGAACACTTCTCTACTATCTAAACTATATAGTCAAATGAGTACAGTTACTATCAGTGCACAGGATATTAATAAACTTCGTCAAGCAACCGGCGCCGGTATGATGGATTGCCGTAAAGCGTTGACTGAAACTAACGGAGATTTTGAAGCCGCTATTGACTGGTTGCGTAAGCAAGGACAAAAAGTAGCTGCGAAGCGTAGTGATCGTGAAGCAAAAGAAGGTGTGGTGATTGCACAAACTACAGCTGATAACAAAACAGGTATTGTAGTATGTGTGAGCTGCGAAACAGACTTTGTTTCTAAAAATGCTGACTTCGTTGCTTTCGGAAAAAGCATTGCAGATGCTGCCATCGCTAACAATGTTACTTCTTTAGAACAATTGATGGAAGTAAAGATTGGTAACTTAACTGTTGCTGCAATGGTGGATGAAAAATTAGCAACCATCGGCGAAAAGATCGGTGTTACCAAGTTTGAGCGCATCGACGCACCTTATGTAGCTTCTTACATACATGGTGCTAATCGTATTGGCGTTTTAGTTGGAATGGATAAAGAAGCCGCTGAAGCAGGTAAAGATGTAGCGATGCAAATTGCTGCCTTAAACCCCGTTGCAGTAGATGCAGCTTCAGTTCCTGCTGAGGTAATTGAGCGTGAAAAGAGCATCGTTGTTGAATTGATGAACCAGGATCCTAAAATGGCCGGCAAACCTGCAGAAATGATTGCTAAGATCGCTGAAGGTAAAATGGGTGCTTTCTTTAAAGAGCAAACCCTAACTGCCCAGGCTTTTGTAAAAGATAGCAGCAAGTCTGTTGCTGATTACCTGAAAGAGTCAGGTAATGTGACTGTAACAGGTTTTAAGCGTGTTGCACTTGGTTAATTTTATAATGAGAAACTGAAATTTTGATAAAGCGCCCGGTGAAACCGGGCGCTTTTTTTCGCCCTAGCAAATTCTATATCTTCGTTACACCAAAACCTTCTTCATGTTACCTGTTTACAAACGAGTGCTACTCAAATTATCCGGTGAAGCTTTAATGGGGGATAAGAACTTTGGCTTCGATACCGATGTGATTGCTCAATATGCCAAAGACATCAAGTCAATCACGGAATTGGGTGTGCAAGTAGCGGTTGTCATTGGCGGTGGAAATATTTATCGAGGAATGAACGAACAGGAAACCGGAATTGAACGTGCACATGGCGATTACATGGGAATGTTAGCGACGGTAATCAACGGGATGGCCTTACAAGCCGGTTTAGAGAAAATAGGAGTTTATACCCGCTTACAGAGTGCTATTAAAATGGAGCAGATCGCTGAGCCGTATATCAGACGCAGAGCAATCCGTCATTTACAAAAAGGCCGTGTGGTGATTTTTGGTGCAGGTACCGGCAATCCTTATTTCACAACTGATACAGCTGGATCTTTGCGTGCAATTGAAATTAATGCCGATGTAATTTTAAAAGGAACCCGTGTAGACGGCATTTACACAGCTGATCCTGAAAAAGATAAAACAGCTACTCGTTTTGAAGAGATCAGTTTTTCGGAATGTTTATCCAAACAATTAAAGGTGATGGATATGACAGCCTTTACACTTTGTATGGAAAACAAACTGCCCATTATTGTATTTAATATGAACGAACCCGATAATCTAAAACGGGTCATTACCGGAGAAAAGGTAGGAACCTTAGTTAAATAAAAAAGAGGGAGTAATACTCCCTCTTTTTTTGTAGTCATGTTGTGATGATTACTTCTTCTTTTTAGTCGCAGCTTTCTTGGTTACTTTAGCAGGACGACTTTTACCAAAAGAACCCTTGAATCGTTTTCCTTTGGCTGTTTTTTTATCACCTCTTCCCATAGTTGTATATATTTATTGATTTTGGTTTTAGAGCATTTCAGCTAGCTCTTTGCCTGCTTTGAAGCGAGCAACTTTACGAGCTTTAATTTTAATGGTTTCGCCTGTTTTTGGATTTCTTCCATTACGGGCTGCACGTTTTGACACAGAAAAAGTGCCAAATCCAACCAAGGTTACCTTGCCACCCCCTTTCAGGGTTTTTGCAATGGCTTCCAATAGCGAATCGATAGCCTCATTAGCTTGCACCTTTGTCAGTCCGGTATCGTCCGCCACTTTATTGATTAGATCTCCTTTGTTCATGCGTTGGTTTTTTGTAGGTACTGAGAGCGGCAAATTTAACCGCTTTTTCATAGCGGAAAAATAAAATAATGGGTTTTACACCCCTAATCCACGATTTTCATAAATGTGCGAAATGCAACAAATTTATTACCCCATTTGTCCAGGCCTTTTTGGCGTAAGTGTGGTGCATGTTTGGATAAATATGTGCGATAATCCTCAAGGCGGGGGGCCTTATACTGCACCGCAAATGTTGCTCCTTCTTCATCCACGTTTTCTAATAATTCCAAGATTGTTGCCTCTGTAAAACAACCTGTTGCCACTATTTCTGGGATGTGTTCCTGCTTAAGCCAATGTAGCCATTCCTTTACAATAGCGTGGTCAACTTTTATGGTCACATTATAGATATACATGATTTACTTAGTTAGTTCTAAAAAAACAGGGCAATGGTCAGAGTGTTTGATAGCTGGCCAAATCGCTGTCTTTTTTATCTTTTTTTCCAGCGGTGTGGTGACATTAATATAATCGATACGCCATCCCTTATTTTGCAAACGAACACTCGGAAAACGCTGACTCCACCAAGTATATTGATGTGGTTCCGGATGTTGGAGTCGAAAAGTGTCTATCCAACCACTTTCAAAAAACCGTGTCATCCAAGCTCTTTCTTCTGGCTGAAATCCAGATGAATTTTTATTTCCCTTTGGATCGTGAATATCAATTTCCTGGTGTGCAATATTATAATCACCACAGAGAATTAAATGGGGGTGCTTCTTTTTCAATTTTTCTAACCAACTGGAGCATTCGTTGAGCCATTCATATTTGAAAGACTGTCTTTCTTCTCCGCTTGTGCCACTAGGGAAATAGGCATTGATTAACCGAATGGATCCAAAATCCAATTGAATCACTCGTCCTTCTTCGTCACTGGGGCCATGACCATTTCCCATTATTACCTGATCAGGTTTGATCTTTGTGAAAACCGCTACACCGCTGTATCCTTTTTTTTGTGCACTAAACCAGTAGTCCTCGTAGCCTAGTAAATTGATCGGGGCCGTATCAACATCCTCCGGTCTTGCTTTTGTTTCTTGTAAACAGATGATGTCAGCAGGGTCTGTTGCCATCCAGTCCAGCAATCCTTTTTTTAAGGCTGCTCGAATCCCATTTACATTGTACGAGACGATCCGCATAATTTTGTTAGAGTTATTCTAGTTGCACTTGGTGCAAATGTCGGCAAATGGCCTTTAAATAAAGAAGTATGAGTTCATCTGTTCATAAAAAGCACGCTCCTCGGCTGATACAGCCTAAGCATCATGTCTATCTGGAAGGACCCAAGAGCAGGGGTTATGAATTATTGTTTGCCTGGCGTGTGTTTAAGCAATTTATCAGAGGATTTAGGACGCTTCACTTTGCCGGTCCTTGCATCACCGTATTTGGTTCTGCACGATTTGGAGAAGATCATTCCTATTATGGACAAGCGCGTGAGTTTGGGAAGCGAATTGCTGAAATGGGATTTACCACGTTAACTGGTGGGGGGCCTGGAATAATGGAAGCAGCCAATCGAGGTGCTTATGAAAATGGCGGACAGTCTTTTGGGTGTAATATCGTTTTGCCCTTTGAACAAAAGGAGAATCCTTATTTGCATCGCTCAGTAACCTTTGAACATTTTTTTGTACGAAAAGTATTGCTGGTAAAATATTCCTATGCGTTTGTAATTATGCCCGGAGGATTTGGTACGATGGATGAATTATTTGAAACGCTCACCTTGGTGCAAACAAAAACAATTACACGTTTCCCTGTTATTCTGTTTGGTAAAGCATTTTATCAACCTATGATGGATGTATTTCGCAAAATGCAACAGGAGGGGACCATTTCTTCGGAAGACCTGGATCTATTACTACTTACAGATGATGTAGAAGAGGCGATGTCGCATATTCAGCGCTATATACGAACGAACTACCAGATCAAACCACGTAAACGTTTGTGGTGGTTATTGGAAAAACGATAGACATTGTATCTTCGATCCTTAAATCCATTTATATGAACGCAGCTGAAATTCTTGGCTACGCAGCAGGGGCTGTAACAGCTTTTACATTTTTACCTCAAGTAATTAAAACCTGGCGCGAACAATCTGCTAAGGATATCTCACTCACCATGTTTTTAATTGCCTTTATCAATGAGATTATGTGGTTGGTATATGGATTTATGATTGACAACTTTGTAATCATCCTTACTAATGCGGTCATGCTGTTGATGTCGGGCATCATGATTCTTCTCAAGTTGAAATACGGTAAATCTTGAGTACGTCGATTGACACAATTGTCTGGGACCTCGGTGGTGTTTTAGTAGACTGGAGCCCGCTTTATGTGTATGATGACTCCTATTTTGCTGATCCTGCTGATCGTGACTTCTTTTTCAAACATATCTGTACATCAGATTGGAATGAGCAGCAAGATGCTGGCTATCCCTTGCAAAAGGCGACTGAAGAAAAGTTAGCTGAGTTTCCTCAACCCAAATGGGAGCAGCCGATTCGTGATTTTTATGGACGTTGGATTGAGATGTTAAAAGGACCGCTTCCTGAAACAGTTGAATTATTTAAAACACTCAAAGCAAAGGAGCAATATCGATTTTATGCTCTAACCAACTGGAGTGGCGAAAATTTTCATATCGCACTACAGCGTTTTGATTTTCTACATTGGTTTGATGGAAGACTCGTGAGTGGTCAAGAAGGAACCCGTAAACCCTTTCCCGAATTCTATCAACTTTTATTCACTCGTTATCAAATCAATCCTGCACGCTCAATTTTCATTGACGATAATCTGCGTAATGTCAAAGCAGGGGAGCAGATGGGAATGAATAGTATCCACTTTCAATCCGCAGCACAGCTTCATGTTTCATTGCAAGAACTAGGCGTTCTCTGAGGCACTGTTCATCCTTTCGGCAAAAAATACTGGCTAAAAATCACGCTTCTCGCCTAAGCGCAGGCAGCCTCGGCCCTTCGGGCCTCAAACAATGCCTTATTCAATAATTGGTCTAAGCCATTTCTCTGCTTCTTCCAATGTCATTCCTTTTCGCTTGGCGTAATCTTCTAATTGATCACGTTCAATTTTTCCTAAACCAAAATAGTGGCTTTCAGGATGCGCAAAGTACCATCCACAAATTGACGCAGGTGGATTCATAGCCAGGCTTTCCGTGAGCGTAATGCCAATTTCTTCAGTGGCATTGAGTAGTGCAAATAGTTTCAGTTTCTCTGTATGATCCGGGCAGGCTGGATATCCGGGGGCAGGACGGATGCCTTTATATTCTTCGCGAATTAATTGTTCATTCGTGAGTGATTCATTGCGTTCATAGCCCCAGTATTCTTTACGCACTTGCTCATGCAGATATTCTGCAAATGCTTCTACAAAGCGATCGGCTAGTACCTGCACTAAAATTTTATTGTATTCATCCTGCTCCTTTGCAAAGCGATCAATATGTTTTTTAGCACCATGAATGGTCACCGCAAACGAGCCTATAAAGTCGGCACCCAATTCGGCCGGGCAAACAAAATCTGCTAAGGAGTAACTAGGTTGTCCAACTGCTTTTTTTAATTGCTGGCGCAGGCACTCCAGTTTTACTTCTCCTTTTTCAGTTTGTAAAGTAATCGTATCGGCATTGTTGCTTGTTGCGGACCAAAATCCAATTACGCCATCTGCTTGGAACCAATTTTCTGCAACTATTTTTTCAATTAATTTTTTAGCATCCTCAAACAATCGTTGTGCTTCTTGGCCAAACACTTTGTCAGACAAGACATCCGGGAAGCGTCCTGGCATTTCCCATGCAATGAAAAAAGGCCCCCAATCTATATAGCGTGCAATGGTCGCCAGATCTACATTTTTAAGAACACGTTTACCTGTAAACGATGGTGTGGTTGGCTTATATTTTTTCCAATCAAAATATTCTTTTGTTACCACTGCTTCCTGGTAAGGGATTAATGACTTTTTGTTTTTATTCAGGAATTGTTGCTGCAGTGTTTGATATTCGTCTTTGGTTTGTTGAAGAAGTTTTGGTTTTTGTTCCTTGCTCAATAAAGAGCTTACTACGGTTACACTTCGAGATGCATCGAGTACGTGTAATACGCCATGTTCGTATTGCGGTGCAATTTTAACGGCCGTGTGCATGCGCGAAGTGGTTGCGCCTCCAATTAATAATGGCTGCTTCATCCCTCTTCGTTTCATTTCATGTGCCACATGCACCATTTCGTCTAATGACGGCGTAATAAGACCACTAAGTCCAATCACATCTACATTTTCTTTTTGTGCGGTATCCAAAATCTTATCTGCAGGTACCATTACACCCAGGTCAATAATATCATAGCCATTACATCCTAATACAACGCCCACGATATTTTTCCCAATATCATGCACATCACCTTTTACCGTTGCTAGCAATACTTTAGGTACGTTTCCTGCGGAGGCTTGGGGATTATTTTTCTTTTCTTCTTCAATGAAGGGGGTTAGCCAGGCCACACTCTTTTTCATTACTCGTGCGCTTTTTACCACTTGGGGTAAAAACATTTTACCTGCACCAAAAAGGTCTCCCACTACATTCATTCCTGCCATCAAAGGCCCTTCAATTACATCGAGCGGTCTTGGGTATTTTAATCTGGCTTCTTCTGTGTCTGTATCAATATGATCGGTAATTCCGTTAATCAGCGCATGTTTGAGACGTTCTTCAACTGAATTATTTCTCCACGCTTCATCTTTTACCTCGGCTTTTCCTTTTGCTTTAACTGTTTCGGCAAATGCAATTAGTTTTTCGGTGGCTTCGTTTTGATCATTGTTGCGATTGAGAATCACATCTTCACATAATTGACGAAGTGTGGGTTCAATCTCATCGTACACTACCAACTGACCTGCATTAACAATACCCATGTCCATACCCGCCTTGATAGCATGAAAAAGAAATACGGCATGCATCGCCTCGCGTACATGGTCATTTCCTCTGAATGAAAAAGAAAGATTGCTGACACCACCGCTAACTTTAGTTAACGGCATTTTTTGTTTGATCAACCGAGTTGCTTCGATAAAATCAACGCCATAGTTGTTGTGCTCCTCTAAGCCAGTTGCTACAGCAAAAATGTTCGGATCAAATATGATGTCTTGTGGAGCAAAGTGTAAGCGGGTTGTTAATAATTGAAAGGCTCTTTCAGAAATCTCGACTTTGCGCATCATAGTATCTGCCTGACCTTTTTCATCAAAGGCCATTACAATTACTGCTGCTCCAAAGCGTTGACAAATGGTGGCTTGTTGTAAAAATTTTTCTTCTCCTTCTTTCAGTGATATAGAATTAACAATACACTTTCCCTGCACACATTTTAGTCCCGCTTCAATGATCTCAAATTTTGAACTATCAATCATGATAGGAATGCGGGCAATGTCAGGTTCGCTTTGTAATAAATTTAAAAAGGTAGTCATCGCCTCCACGCCGTCCAACAATGCGTCATCCATATTTACATCCAATACCTGCGCTCCATTTTCTACTTGCTGACGTGCAACGCTTAAGGCCTCTTCATATTTTTTTTCACGAATGAGTCTTGCAAACTTTTTTGAACCCGTTACATTGGTTCGTTCCCCTACGTTCACAAAATTGGTTTCTGGTCTCACTACCAGGGGCTCTAGTCCTGCTAATCGTAAGTAAGGTTTTATCGTTTTATGTTCCATGGTGAATTTCGAAATTAGTGGAGGGTGGTTTCTACTACGGGTAATGGTCGGGGTTGAAGACCTTTCACATGTTCAGCAATATGTTTGATATGGTCGGGCGTGGTGCCACAGCATCCGCCAACAATATTTACAAATCCTTCGCGTGCCCATTCTTCTAAATAGTGTCCGGTATCTGCAGGGCTTTCATCATATTCACCCATTGCATTAGGTAATCCTGCATTGGGGTAGGCCGATACATAACAGCTAGCTAGGGTTGATAACTCTTCGATGTGGGGTCGCATCTCTTTTGCACCTAATGCACAATTGAGTCCAACACTTAGGGGTTGTGCGTGTGCCACCGAAGTATAAAATGCTTCGAGCGTTTGTCCGCTCAGTGTACGACCAGAAGCATCAGTTATGGTTCCACTGATCATTATGGGAAGAGGAGACTGTTGCGTTTCATCAAAATATTTTTTGATGGCATAGATTGCACCTTTTGCATTCAGCGTATCAAAGATGGTTTCAATCAGTAGCACATCTACTCCGCATTCTACCAAGCCACTTATTTGCTCATAATAGGCTTCTACCACTTCATCAAAGGTGATGGCTCTGTATCCAGGATTATTAACATCAGGAGAAAGTGATAGTGTTTTATTTAAGGGTCCAATTGAACCAGCAACCCAAGCTTCTTTTTTAGATCGAGTTACGGCTTCTTTTGCGCAGCGAGCTGCAGCAATGTTTAATTCCTTTGCCAGTGTCTGCATGCCATAATCTGCCATGGCAATAGAAGTGCTGCTGAATGTATTCGTTTCAATGATATCTGCGCCCGCTTCGAGATATTGTTGATGAATACCAATTATGATCTCAGGTTGTGTGATATTGAGCAGGTCGTTATTCCCTTTTAGATCCGAGGGCCAGTCTTTGAAACGTTCACCACGGTAATCTGCTTCGGTTAGTTTATGCCGCTGGATCATCGTTCCCATGGCGCCATCAATTACCAAAATACGCTGCTGTAAAGCAGCTTGAATGCTTTTCATAGTCAAATGGTTATAACTGACAGGAGAATTTGTAAGAAATCTAAAACGTTGCTGAATAAACGAGGGAAACGGTGATGTGTTCCTGCGTTTATTAGTTCCGTTGGAGAAAGGCCGAACAATAAACAAATCCGCCCGTAAGTGGGCACAAAGCTATGAAAAATAGGGATATCTCCCAAGGAAAAGCCTTAGCGACCATTTACATACCGTTCTACTGGAAGACGGTTTTGCAAGCTGCGTGCCAGTGTCATTTCATCGGCATATTCCAATTCGCCACCAAAGGCTACCCCTCTGGCAATTGTAGTGATACGAACGGGTTGGTCTTGTAATTTCTTTTGTATGTAATAGATGGTCGTATCTCCTTGAATAGTAGGATTAAGTGCAAAGATGATCTCTTCTGTTTTTTCTTTTTTGACCCGTTCAACTAGCGAATCGATAGTAAGTTGTTCAGGGCCTATTCCGTCGAGTGGAGAAATGATACCGCCTAAAATGTGATAGATGCCATTAAACTGCTGTGTGCTTTCAATCGCAATCACGTCGCGTATACTCTCTACTACACAAATCAGTTGTTGTTTACGTCCTGGATTATCACAAATGGAACAAAGCGGTTTATCTGCAATATTGCCGCAACGGGTACAAAATTTAATTTCTTTTTTTAATCGGGTAATCGCTTCGCTGAATTGCGTCACGGTTGCCTCATCTTGTTTTAGTAAATGCAAGACTAAACGTAATGCAGTTTTTTTCCCGATACCCGGTAATTTGGAAAAAGCCTGCACTGCATTTTCAAGTAAAACAGAAGAGAATTGCATGGTGCAAAGATAGGGGCTGGATCAACGGATCCCCGATTCGATTTCGTACTCGTTTGACCAATTTGGTTTGATCGAAATTCTCTTTTCAATGGGCAGTACGCGTTCAGGTTGTTTTCTCTTTTCAAAAAATTGACCAGTGTCCCATTTTCCATTTCCGTTTGAGTCCAACAGTATCCGTAATTGATATTCCCCTGGAGTCATTAACTCCTCTTCAAATAACGGACCGGTTAGCCGAACTGATTTTATCACTCGTTCTCCTTGAATAAATTGAAGGACAGGTAATAAAGAAATATTGATTCCGCGTAAACGAATCTTGATTTTTCCATAATCAATTTTTCGTTTTGTAGTAAAGTTGAGTGTATCTGTTTTAGTCCATTGTTTGCCCAGTGAATCTTCGGCTGCACCTTTTGCTAACACAAGATGATAAGCGGTTCCCTCTTGCCAAGGAGTAGAAAAAGTGAGTACCTTTTGCGTTGTATCCAGCGAAAAGCGAAACGAATCTATTGGGGTGTAGGTTGAATCCTTAAAAAGTTTGATCCCTGCAGAATCTAGTTTGGTAATTCGATTATCAAATTGAAAGGTTAATGGCTCTAATATATCCTGCTGTGAATTTTGCAGATTCGTTTGAAATTTTAATCGTTTATCGGTCTCTGTTTTAGGCTTCCCTGTTTCGGTTGGGATATAACTGGGAGCAGCAGGTGCAGCGGCAAAAGCATAAAGGGTAATGCTGTCTTTGCTTTTTAATGTTTCTACAGGAAGATCAGCAAAAGCAAATAGCTGTGATTTTTCTGTGTACCTGCGCATACCCGATTCATCTTTTAATGCGTACAGATAAAAAGTTCGAGAGGGGAGATTTCTGAAATGAAATTTTCCGTCTCGGTCAAGCTTTGCAATATAAATGGGCTTCTTTTTAGCCACTGCAGAATCTTCCGCATCAGTATGTAAAAGAACAATGAGTGTGCTATCTGCTTTACCTGACTCAGCCAAAAGTACTTTTCCTTTTATCTCTAATGAGTCAATGAAGTTACCTGTTGAAAAAATATAGCGCAGGTTTTTAGCTACATTCCCCTCCGTAAAGTCTTTGATTGAGTTGCCAAAATCGATGGTATAGGTTGTGTTCGGTAACAATGAATCTTTCAATCGAACACTAAGGTCTCTCAACCTTGCATCAATGGAGGGCAGATTGATTGGTAAAGGTGAAACCAAAACGTTAGTAAGTGCATCTTGCACATCTATATACTCATCAAAATAGAAGTCAATTTTTTTACCTGAAAAGCGTGTTGCAGAATCGCCTGGTACTGCTTTTAGTAAAACGGGTGGAATGCTATCGCGGGGTCCACCTTGTGGGGGCACAATGCTAGCACAGCCCGTTTGTGTGAGTACTGAAACCCACAGTAAACTTCCAATAAGGCCAATTAAAAAGCCTCCTTTTTGCATACTTGCAAACATACAGGGTTTCGAGTGAAAGAGTCGTTAATCCTCCCCTGTTTCCGCTGTGAAATCTTCTAAATCGTGCAGGGCAATTGTTAGTTGATTCGTTTTTACAAATTGACACCAGTGACAGTCATCCTTCCCGCAGCCTGTATAAAAGTCTCGCTGCTGAATTTTATTCCAAACGGTAGTAATCTGCTCTTTTACAATTTCAACATCTGTTGGCGTGATGATAATTTTTTTCCGCTGGTATTCCTTTTGTTTGTCTGGTTCAATGAAGTCAAACTCTGTGCTCACAGCCGACCAGCCTCTTTGCTCATAGTTGTCAACCAGAATTTTATAAAAAACAGCCTGTCTCCAGTAGTCGCCCCCTAATTGGTCTTTTGCAGTTGGGCCATTTAGCTTTGCTAATGCTTTATCCGGATCTCCGGTTTTATAATCGACAACGTTGACTGACTTACCATCAAATTCCAGCTTATCTAATTTCCCCTTGAGTGGAATGCCATTGATAACCACATTTCTGATATTTCGTTCAATCGCAACGATTTTTGTAAATGAAGCAACTGAGTGTTGATAGTAATCTGTCAAAATGGTTTGGCCATATTCCATTCGCCGTTTGAATTGTTCTTTGGTAAAACTTTCCCGGTGACGACGCATGTATAATTCAAAATCCTGAATAAAAATTTCTTTGCCAGGAAACTCTTCTGTTCCACTGTCGAGCATACGTCTAAATAAACGCTCTAATGCAAAGTGTACAGCTGAACCAAATTCAGTGGCTTCGTTTTTGGGAGCAGGAATTCGGATCAGTGTTCGGTAGTAAAATTCCAGTGGACAGTGTAAGTAATTATTTAAGGCGGTAACGTTCATGCTGAATTTACTCAGCAATGGGCTAATAATATCATCTTCAAGACTGGCAATTTCAGGTCGTGCCGGTTCTTGCAATGCCAACTCGGCAAATTCACTGATTACTGCTTGGTCAAGAATTACTTTTTCGGGGTGTACTTTTTTAGTGTCTAGCATTTCAGCAACAAATTGCGAGGGTTCCAGCTCCTTTCCGCTGTTGCTGTACTTGCAATAGGTGACTAGTAAATGTTCTTCAGCGCGGGTTAGTGCAACATAAAATAATCTTCGCAGTTCCTCTTCGCTTGAGTCTGTTGTAGTTAATCCAAAAAGGTTATCTGGATAGCTAAATCCATCGGCGGGTTTTCTTTTTTTCTCCCAACGGTCAGCCATGGTTCCAACTAGAAATACATATTGAAACTCTAATCCTTTTGAGCCATGTGCTGTCATTAAATTAACGCCCTTTTCTTGTCCGCTCACTTGAACAAATGGCAGTTGTATCTTTTCTTTCCGCATTAAATCAATCAGTGTAACCAGTCCTTCTAGGGTTAAGTCGGGTTTTCGATGCGTCTCTTCTTTGATAAAATCAAAAAAGGATGTCAGCATTTTTAGACTTTCGTGTTTTTCTGGACTTTTCATGACCTGCGACAGCAACCCGGTTTGCTGAATGATCTTTTCAATCAATTGTTGAAGGGTGCCATTCGTGACAGCAGCAATTAGTTCTTCTATTAATTGTCCTGCTTTTGCGAGCGGGCTAGGGTTGGCGCTGGTAAATAGATCTGCATTACTCGCATTTACTTTTTCTGCCAATAACGCACGGATTGAAGCAGACAGGTCACTTTGTTTTCTGGCACTCGCTTCCAGTGACAGTTTTGCAATTTCCAGTGGGGATATATTGAAAAGATCGAAGTGCAGTATTTCAAAAAGAAGTTCATCGCCACTATAGGGAACATCATGCTCGCTCGCGAGATAATTTAAGAACAGCAATACTTTTCTGATCAAGGGCAATTGCAATAGGTCAGCACTTTTCTTGGTAAAGAATGGAATTTTTAGCTGCTGAAAATATAAAGCAAGCTCTTCGCCGTATTTATGCTCTTTGTAAATAATACCAATACGACCGGGCTCCACCCCTTGCCCAAGTAGTGCTTGTACCTTTTTTGTTACGCCAATCATTTCTTGTCGCTGTGTAACAAATTCAAGAATCTGTGGCGGGTGTTGAATATTTTTTTTGACTGGATGGGAGGCAATCAGCTCTTTGGTTAATCCAGGTAAGGTATGAATCAGACGTTCTTGATTACGCTCAATTAGTGAAGTAGATACATCCAGCACAGGCTGACTAGATCTGTAATTGTTGGAAAGCACTACGCGTGTTAACTCCTCCGCATACTGATCTGTAAGAGAGGTCATGTTCGCCACGTTGGCTCCTTGGAATCTGAAAATACTTTGATCGTCATCTCCCACTACAAATATGTTTGGCAATTCCCAATAGCTAATCAATAATTCCACTAATTTATTTTGGGAACCGCTGGTATCCTGGTATTCGTCTACTAAAATATATTGATAGCGTTCTTGGTAGTCAGATAACAAAGAGGGATTATTTTCAAAAGCTCCGATTACCCAATTGATCATATCTTCAAAATCATATCGATTGCGTGCTTTCATCATCGATTGCACGGTGTCAAATTCTCCAACTGCGGTTCGCAGGCGATCCATTTTTTCTTTTTCCTTTTCAATACGATCTGTTCGTACGTCTCCTTTTTTGAAATTCTTGCTTGCTCTTTTTGCAATGTATTCCTCTCGGTTTGGGAGATCGGCTAAATAGGAATCAATCTTTTCGTTAATAAATTCTTTAGTCCATCCCTCTCGTTTCATGGTACTGAATAAGCGTATCATGTTCTTTGCTTCATAATACACATCACCACGATAGCGTTTAAAAGGATGCTCTTTTGGAAATGTATCAATGAGATCTTTGAATAATTGGATTCGCTCTAATTCTGAGATAGGATCCAGGTTTTGTTTTTCAAAATAGGGGAGATTATCTTGAATGACTTCATTGCAAAAGGAGTGAAAAGTTCCCAGATGAACTTTGTAGGCAGCTGGTCCAATAAATTGTTGTAACCGTTTACGCATGGCTACTACTCCCGCATCGGTATACGTCAAGCAAAGGATATTTTCGGGTTGTGTGTCTGTATCCAATAAAATCTTACCAATGCGACAGGCTAGAATCTGTGTTTTACCAGTGCCTGGTCCTGCTACTACCAACACAGGGCCTTCTATTGTGTCAACAGCTTTTTGCTGCTGTTCATTTAGTTGGTGGTATTCTTCCTGAAATTTAGATTCTAGTTTTTCTCTACTAACAGACATCCGAATTGAACTTTTTATCGTGTGAATAGTTATTCTAACGAAATTAATTGATTCAATCAGCATGGCCACTTACTCTTTTCAAACAATTCAGCGAATTCCTATTACGTTAGAGCAGGCTTGGGATTTTTTTTCTAATCCGGCCAATTTACAACGCATTACGCCCGGTGAAATGGGATTTGAGATCGTTTCTACATTTCATGGGGCTACTATGTATCCTGGACAACTGATTGAATACACCGTAAAGCCCTTATTAGGAATTCCTCTTTATTGGATGACAGAAATTACGCATGTACAGGATATGCAGTATTTCATTGATGAACAACGCTTTGGTCCTTATACTCTTTGGCACCACCAGCATCATTTTAAAGCGATAGAAGGGGGCGTAGAAATGACAGATATTGTTCACTATCGTATTCCACTCGGCCCTTTGGGTGATCTTGCTAATGCACTATTTGTGCGTGCCAAACTCAAAAAAATATTTGATTTTCGATACGAAGCTGTCGAAAATTTATTTGGGAAGTGGAGTGTGAAAGGATAGGTCAACCTCTTGGAAATGCTTGGTTGGTCACTCGAATCAGTGAAGTGATATTGTTGATGTCCAATTTTTTGAAAATGTTATAACGATGCACCTCAACCGTTCTCTTGGAGATAAATAATTTTTCACTGATCTCTCTGGAGGAGTAACCATCTTTGATCATATTGACTATCTCCAGCTCACGTTTTGTAAGTTGATTAATGCGATACGCCGGATCTGATTGTTGTTCGCTGATCACTTGATTGGTGATATAATCTTTTACGTCTCTGCAGATATATCGTTGTCCTTCATAAACAGAGATAATCGCTGTTCTCATTTCATCAAAAGAAGATGTTTTTGAAACGTAGCCACTTGCCCCGTTCATTAACATTTGTTTGATCAGGATGATATTTGTGTGCATCGACACGCCCAATATTTTTACCGTCGGAGCTTTTTCTCTTAGACTTTTTGCAAGTTCAATTCCGGAGACACCGGGCAACGTGATATCAAGCAGTACGACATTTGGTAAAAAGGTTTGAATATCTGCGAGTGCAGCTTCCGCATTAAGCGCAGAGCCAACAATTTCAAATATTGGATCTGCACCCAATAGGCTTGACCACATGTCAATGACCATGCGATGATCATCAACCAAAAACAGCTTAATTTTCTTAATAGGTACTTGTAACATTTAGTAAGTATCTATATCTAACGTGAACTAATTGTAAAACTTCCAAACTTAGGCAAAAAAAATGGCTTTGAAGCTTTTAAACACTTACAATCCAATAAGAAAAAATACGTAAATTATTCTAGCCAGGTATTCGAGATATATACTTTTCAATTTGTTTGATCTGATCAACCAATTGAGGGGTAGTAGGCTTGAGGGCTTTTGCCTTTTTAAAGAAATCTTTAGCCGCTCTAAATTCTCTTTTATTCATCATTAAGCTGCACATCTGTAGAAATGCCGCAGCTTGATTCTCTTTATCAGGTAGTCCTTTACGCAATGCCTGGCGTACGTAGCTCTCCGCTTGTTTGAGATCATTTTTTTGCATTGCCAGCATCCCCATTTGTAAAAGACTGGCTCCTTCTGCCTCTTTCATAGGCATACCCAGGTCCAGTCCTTTCTTCATCATTTTTTCAGCTCCATCATAATCCTGCTTCATCATAGCCAAATTGCCCTTAAGCGTAAAGTAAACAGAGCGAATGGGCTTGTATAAAAGATTAGGATAACGAATAGAGGCAAGAACTTTTTCGGCTCCATCCATATCGCCACTCTCCATGTATTCTTGAATCAAGCGCAACGGGCCAAAAAAGAAATGTCCTGCAATGAGTAGTACGCCAATCAAATAAAGAGGGAAGGAGGGCCAAAAGCTAAAAGCAAGATTAGCAGCAACGCCGAGTAGCAACGTAATGATGCCAATCCAAAATCTATATTTAATAAGCCAGTTATAAAACTTCATGCGCTTCCCTCTTTAGTGGATTGCAAGTTAATGTATTTAGAATCGATCTGATTGCATCACTTTATTCCAGGCTGCAACAAAGTCACGTACAAATTTTTCTTTGCCGTCCTCACAAGCATATACTTCTGCAATTGCGCGCAACTCACTATTCGATCCAAAAATCAAATCTACTCGAGTAGCGGTCCATTTTACTTTTCCTGTTTTTCTATCCTTTCCCTCAAATACATCTTTTGAATCATTGGCGGGGCTCCATTGGGTGCTCATGTCAAGCAGATTCACAAAGAAATCATTGGTTAAGGTTTCAGGAGTATGCGTAAATACACCATGTGAAGATTGATCATAATTCGCATTCAACACACGAAGACCTCCTATTAATGCTGTCATTTCAGGAGCAGTGAGATTAAGTAACTGGGCTTTGTCAATTAATAAATTCTCTGTGGAGATCGTGTATTTTTTCTTTGCATAGTTTCTAAATCCATCTGCAATGGGTTCTAACACAGCAAATGATTCTACATCTGTTTGTGCAGCAGTCGCATCCATTCTTCCAGGTGTAAAAGGAACTTCAACTTTTGCTCCTGCTTTTTCAGCCGCTTTTTCAATGGCAGCACATCCGCCCAGTACAATCAAATCGGCCAGTGAAACTTTTTTTCCACCTGATGCAGATTGATTGAATTCTTTTTGAATTGATTCTAGATTGCCTAATACAGTAGATAATTGTGCAGAATTGTTCACCTCCCAATAACACTGCGGAGCTAAACGAATACGTGCGCCATTTGCACCACCTCTTTTGTCAGAACCACGGAACGTTGATGCAGAAGCCCAAGCTGTATTTACTAATGCACTGATGCTAATTCCTGCATTCAAAACTTTTTCTTTTAAAGACTGGATATCATTTTTATCAATGAGTGCATGATCAACTGCAGGAATAGGATCTTGCCAATTCAATACTTCTGCCGGAACCTCTTTGCCAATGTAACGACTGCGAGGACCCATATCACGATGAGTCAATTTGAACCACGCTCTCGCGAATGCATCAGCAAACTGGTCTGGGTTTTCTAAAAATCTTTTGGAGATTTTTTCATACGCGGGATCAAATCGAAGTGAAAGATCCGTTGTGAGCATAGTGGGTAAATGCTTTTTAGAACCATCAAATGCATCGGGAATAGTTTGATCGGCATTCTTGGCTACCCACTGTTGTGCACCTGCTGGACTCTTTGTTAATTGCCACTCATACTTGAATAAATTCTCAAAAAAGTTATTGCTCCACTTAGTAGGAGTTGTAGTCCAGGTTACCTCTAGTCCACTGGTTATCGTATCAGTTCCCTTACCCGATTTGTAACGACTAGTCCAGCCAAACCCTTGCTCCTCGATGGCAGCTCCTTCTGGTTCTGAACCAAGCAAGGCTGCATCACCTGCACCATGTGCTTTACCAAACGTGTGACCTCCTGCAATCAATGCAACCGTCTCTTCATCATTCATAGCCATTCTTGCAAAGGTTTCACGAATATCTTTTGCTGCTGCAATGGGATCGGGGTTACCGTTGGGTCCCTCTGGGTTTACATAGATCAAACCCATTTGTACCGCTGCCAATGGATTTTCTAAATCACGGTCACCAGAATAACGTTGATCATCCAACCATTTCTTTTCATTGCCCCAGTATACATCCTGTTGAGGTTCCCAAACATCTTCACGTCCACCCGCAAATCCAAATGTTTTGAATCCCATTGACTCTAATGCAACATTACCAGCCAAGATCATCAAATCGGCCCATGAAATTTTGTTACCATATTTCTGCTTGATGGGCCAAAGCAAACGGCGTGCTTTATCCAAGTTTGTATTATCAGGCCAGCTATTTAATGGAGCAAATCGCTGTTGTCCCATTCCGGCGCCACCTCTTCCATCTGCTGTGCGATATGTTCCAGCGCTGTGCCATGCCATACGAATGAAAAACGGACCATAGTGACCAAAGTCAGCTGGCCACCAGTCCTGAGAATCTGTCATAAGAGCATGTAAGTCTTTCTTTAGTCCATCATAGTCCAATGACAAAAAGGCTTTGCGGTAATCAAATCCTTGGTCCATTGGATTAGAGAGAGAAGAATGTTGACGTAGAATATTCAATTTCAATTGATGTGGCCACCAATCCTGGTTGCTTGTGCCATTTCCACCTTGTCCTCCCATTTTCAAAGACCCATTATGAAAAGGGCATTTACTGATGTCTCCAGCTGCACCGTGGCTGTGTGTGGTTTGGTTATCCATGATTATAGATTTTTAAAATTTTACAAATGATTTGTTATTGGGGATGCAAAGTTCAGGCCAAATTGCTCAAGAACCAAGGACAGTGGTTACTTCCTTAGCAAAAAGGTAGCAGGAACGCTAAATCGGCTTCTCCACGATTTTTCAGAGTGATCTTGACCCGGCCAGGATTGACTCAACCATTGTTTAGACTTATACCCCTTTTTTAAGATGATAGAATCAACACTTTTTTGGAGTGAGGCATACATAGTGTCTAAGGTTTCAGTTCCATGATCAAAATAAATCCGATGGTGCTTAGACCCAGGCAATTTTTGCTCTAAATAAGAAAAGAAAGTGCGGGGCACCGGATTATTTTCCAAGAAAAAAAGTCCAGGCCAGTGGGTAGACAGACAAGCGGCACCTCCAAATAAATTGGGGTATTCACAAAGTGCGTACAGAGAAATCAATGCCCCCATGCTACTACCCGCCAAAAAAGTGTGAGCTCGGTCAGCTTTTGTAGAATACGTTTTATCAATAAAGGGCTTGAGTTCCTTTGTAAGAAAGGCTAGATAACGGTCAGATGAGATGGGTATTCCAAAAAAGATAGACTGACCACCACTTCGGTATGCATTGTAAACGATCTCCTGCTCTGTTTTCGTGAGCGACTCAAATGGTTTTTGAGGAAAGTACTCTGCATGTCTGCTACGTCCTCCATTCCAAATACCTACTACAATGCAGTCTTGAATTTTATTTTGTTCTAGTAATGAACTCAGTGTTTCATCTACACCCCATTCCTGTTTATTCCAAGTAAGTGTGCTGTCAAATAACATTTGCCCGTCTTGCATATACAGTACCGCATATTTTTTTTGCGGCGAATAATTGTCAGGAAGCCAAACATCCACATGGCGCGGATTTACGTAGACAGAAGGAAAGTTTTCGTGCCGAATAATTCGTCCACTTTTTGGTGTGGGTAGTTGAGCATTGGTTTTACAAACAATCAAAAAACCAATTATCAGTAAAGTAAGATGGGAAAACCATTTCATTGTTGCCTGAAGATAAATCACTCTGTTTACATTGAAACACAGAAAGAAGTATCTTGTAAAAAATTCAACGATTGCAACGCTTTTTTTGGGTTGGACTATTTAAACTTTTGGGTTGGGATACTGCGGTGCATTTCCCAAAAGGAGTAAAAAAATGTGTCATTATCGCGGGTCCGCATACCCATTGGATGGATTTTCCAGTGGGGCTTGCTTACAGAAGTATTCTCCGAATTAATCAGGCACGGTTTCTAGGAAAAAAAGAATTGTTTGATGGACCCTTTGGTTTTTTCTTTCGATGGGTGGGAGGAATACCTGTTGACCGATTTAGCAAACATAATGTAGTAGACCAGGTGGTAGATGTGTTAGCATCAAAAGAAGAGATTATGATTGCGCTTTCTCCCGAGGGAACTCGAAAAAAAGTCGATCGCTTACGTACAGGGTTTTATCACATCGCAAAAAAAGCAGGCATTCCGATTGTAATGATTGGGTTGGATTTTGAAAAACGAAAAGTAGTTGTATCCGAGCCTTTTTATCCCAGTGACAGTGAAAAAAATGACTTTGAGCATATCCTGCAATTCTTTAAACCTCTAAAAGGAAAGATTCCTTCACAAGGGTTTGAAGGTTTGAAAAATCAATTTGATTGAAATGATTGAGCCGTATACAACCTATCCAACTATCCTGGAGAAGTTCTATCAATTTGAAAAAGAACAGCCCCATAAACTTTTTTTATCTGAACCCGTACAAGGTGTTGCGCAAAATCACACCTGGCAACAAGCAGGGCAACAAATAAGAAAAATGGCAGCTGCTTTATTGCAGTTGCAATTACCTGTAGGATCTCGCATTGCAATCATTGGAAAGAACTCGCCTCATTGGATAATGGCTGATCTGGCTATTATGATGGCTGGACATATTGCAGTTCCTGTTTATCCAACAGTGACAGCAAATACATTACAACAAATACTTGAACATAGTGAGAGCCAACTTTTGTTTATTGGAAAATTAGATTCTGTTGATTCAATCAAAGCAGGAATACCCGTCTCTGTAAAAACGATTTCATTTCCCAATTGGCTTTGGCCAGATTGTATGGGTTGGGATGAGTTCATTGCTTCGGTTCAACCCATTTCACAGGATATTTTACCCAATGCAGAGGCACTCAATTGTATTTTATATACCTCAGGTACAACAGGTAGCCCAAAGGGAGTGATGCATACACATTTTGCACATAGTTATAGTTTATTAACAGTGATGAAAGCATTAGGTGAAGAGTTGAAGAATGAAGTATTTTTTTCTTACTTGCCACTCAGTCATATTGCCGAGCGTATGGTAGTTGAGTATTGTGGCATCTTTACGGGAGGGACAATTTATTTTCCCGAGTCATTGGCTACCTTTTCACGTGATCTGGAAGCGGCACAGCCTACTATTTTTTTAGCGGTACCTCGTATTTGGGAAAAGTTCAGAGAAGAGATTCTTAAAAAAATTCCACAACAACGATTGAATGTTTTATTAGGTCTTCCATTGATTGGACAGATCCTAAAAAAACTCATGCGAAAAAAACTAGGACTCTCGCGCGTGCGTTTTGCTTTATCAGGTGCTTCGCCCTTGCATCCCTCGCTGCCACTTTTTTTTGCAAAGTTGGGCATCACTATTCAGGAAGCTTATGGCATGACTGAGAATATGGCACTCGCTACTATCAATCGAAAAGCAACTGCTCGTTTTGGAACGGTTGGTCAATCCTACGATGGCGTTGAATTAAAGTTGGGCGAACAAAATGAAATATTAGTGCGCAGTGCCGCCAATATGATTGGTTATTATAAAGAGCCCGAACTTACCACAGCGTCTTTTGAAGATGGTTTTTTGAAAACTGGTGATGAGGGCCGTTTAGATGCAGACGGTTATTTATATATAACCGGGAGGCTCAAAGATTTATTTAAAACCAGTAAAGGGAAATATGTGGCGCCTGCTCCAATTGAAAAAAAGCTTTTAGAGCATTCCTTGATCAGCCAGGTTTGTGTAGTTGGGTCAGGCGAATCGCATGCGCTCGCTCTTTGCATGCTTACTACAACTTCAATCGCTGATCGCACACAATTAAGTCAAACTCTTTCTGCCATTCGTAAAAAAGTAAATGAACAACTAGATCCACACGAGCAACTTGCCAAATTAGTAGTAGTAGTACGAGAAGAGTGGACCATCGCGAATGGTTTTATTACGCCTACTTTAAAAATTCGTCGTAATTCAATTGATGCTCACTATGGTCCCTTCTACGCAGGGTGGTTGCTAGCCGAGCATGATGCAGTGTGGGAATAAACGAATGGTATCTTTTATATTAATCGATTGAATTTCAATTTATTTGAATCAAAGCAGAGTAGGTCTGTTTGTTAAAAATGACTTCGCTCTCTTTACAAAGCCCTTTAGCCGTTAAATAGTGCTACCTTCAATGAGCAAATCCTGTTGCTTATGAAAAAGCTATTATTTGTTTTGTTTGCGCTGATGTTTACTCTTAGCAGCAAAGCACAAAACCCAACAAATTGCAGTTCTCTATTTGTATATACTATCAACGGTAACACTGTTTCATTCGTTCCTGCTGTTATCGGGGACTCTGCAACAACCCGACATCTTTGGTATTTGGGCGATGGACGTGTTAGCGATACGCGTAGACCTGTTATTACATATGCTCAATGTGGTACTTATACTGTAAAGCATGTTTTTAAAGTGTTGAATAATGTCGGAGTTGTTATTTGTGCAGACTCTACAACAGTTCCTGTGATTATACCTTGTCAACAATGGTGTGAGTTGACTGCTAACTTCAATTTTACTGTTCA
>Ga0214917_10001671_pt1 | contig 28296 bp, 27 predicted proteins | sample LL_1208_BB_MetaG_FD_177983 | JGI IMG/M metagenome (GOLD analysis project Ga0214917, IMG submission 177983) | Freshwater microbial communities from Lake Lanier, Atlanta, Georgia, United States - LL_1208_BB | ecosystem: Environmental > Aquatic > Freshwater > Lake | place: USA: Georgia | collected... | reverse complement strand
TACTGGCCGTATTGTTGTGGGATAGTACTGGGGCGCGCCTCTAGGTCCAAACAGCGGGGCTTGGGGTGGAGGTACAAAGGGTGGAGGCGCCGCTCTAGGTGGGGGTGGAGGTACAAAGGGTGGAGGCGCCGCTCTAGGTAGCTGGGTGGACGCTAATAATATAGGAGGGCGTACAGGGGGTAGAGGGCCGGCAGGTGGAGGTGCAGGTGCACCGGGTATAATTAAATTTGTAATAATAGGTGATGGGGCTGTCATGGGTGGAAGTGCTGCGAGGTTTGGCACTACGGGCCTTTCATTTACTGAAAACAAAGCGGAATTCGTATCTGGGACTCTATCTGTAATGGGATCTGGAACATACTCTCTAAAAACATATACTAATTGAGTCGCTGTGGGAACTGTATTCAGGCCTCTAATTATAATGGAAAAGTTTATCTGATTTTCAAATAAATGTTCAATATCTAATACAAGTCTTTGAGAATAATCGTGAAGAGGGTTACACCCAGCTGCTGGAACAACCCTCACTGCGTCATACGTTGTATTTATCATAAGATAAAGATTTTCGATCATATTATATCTATCTCTGCCTATATGCGTTTCAATTTCGGTTCTATCGGGGACTTCAAATACTATCTCAAATTCCGCTTTAGGGATCGTGATATACCTGATTGCAGGGTTGTTGGTTACTCTTACTTGAGCCGGATTGGCGCCACACCAATTAGTAAGATTCGCTCTGTTTTGTGCAGATAGCCGGACGATATGTGAAGGATCTTGGGGATCTTGAAACCATTGAAATCCCGCATTAAACCCCATAGACTGAAGCTGTATAACAACTTCTACGTTACCACTATTAAAACAACCGCAAATAAAATTATAAAAATCTCTGTTCTTTCTGAACCTATTAACTAAGTTATACCAGCTATATGCATCTAAAATATCATTGAGTTGCCCTTGTCTATTAAACTCGTCAACATAACTTCTGTCCCAGTCAAAAAATTTAACTACATAACGTGTCGTAAAACTTACCCTAAGTCCTCCGATGGTAATATCAAGTGTAACAGGGTTCGGAAGAACCTCTATGAATATATTATTGAAATGTAAATCTCCTTGATTTATTCTATACTTTTGCATGACATACAATCCATAAAAAGACTGAAATAATATCGAACGAATATCTACTGGATCGTTTATCATCTGAATTACGTCAAATAATTTAGGCATAACACGTGTACTGCCCGTAGACATAAATTTAACATGCAGATTAGGAAACGATTCTGATATTACAGTAAGCTTTTCAATAAGTTCGTTTGTAACCCCGTCTTGCATCCGCGTGGGAGAATCACGCAAGCTATCTCTAAGGTCGGCTATTCTACATCTCGAAAAATAATAAAGCGGTATGAAATTTGGAGATACATTTTTCATCACAATCTGCCTTGTGATGAAACTGTAAACGCCAAATTCGTAATCCAACGACGATGTTGTCGTTGCGTCAAGGATTTGTGCTCTTAAATTATCCGGAGTCTCTCCATTAAAAAGTCGTGTAAAGTTTGCGTTTCCAATTCGCAGTAAAAGATCTCCTACGCCAGCGTTTCTATCGAGTATACTAATTCCGGTCCAATCAAAGTAAACCTTAAAGAAAAGTGGGAATATGTTTGTTCCATCAGCTGATGCATGATTTGATACAATGCGTTCAGACATGCTAGCAGAATCTTTTGGTATAGATTCAGCGTTAGCTATATTTACTTCATTTATACCTAGAGGATATTGAGCCGCTAAATCAAAAGGGCGACATCCTTTGAAGCGAATGTTGTGCGTAGGATCTAGAACGTATTTTGCAATAACATCTATATCCTGTTCAATCAATGCCATTTATTATATACTTTAATAAATCGCGATAAATCTTTTATTGAATAATTTTAAAAACTCATCTACAGATGCGTGATATGAAATAAACTCCCGTTTCTTTACCTCAACTATCGACCGCAGTGATCCATCAACGCATACTACTTTGTTTCTAGGAGCTTCATAGATGGAAAATTGGATCGGCGTCTCAGTATACACACCGTTCTCATCCGAGAACGTACATCCGCGATCCTTTGCAGTGGCTTTACTAAGTGTATCGTACTCCTCGGTTAAAAAAAGAGAGTCGGTTTTGCCAAACCACATCGCCCCTTTATCTACATCCATACTCATACTCATATACTTTACGATATTTTCGTTGAATCTTTTTCTCACAAGCTTCAGCGCGTCTTCTTTCGATTTTTGTATAAATAAGACGCTATATCCACTAATTTCATTTAAATCTTGGACGCGTGTCCATACCATTTATTTTATCTGGTCTTTTCCGATTTCAGTTTATATTGCGCTTTAAACATTTATTTTTAAATATAAATGCATACGTCTCAATGGTATACGTGCTACAAGAAAAATGTTTTTGATCCACAGGTTGACTGTCTAGGCCCTTTTATTTCTGCATTGGAAGCAGACAAGTATATTCCAGAAAATAGTAAATGTTCTACTCTCATCCCCGTATGCAAATACATTCCAAGATTTTTGCAACATTTTATACTCGAGTGGAAGTATCACCATACTTTTTTTAAACTGAGGGGCATTTGCTTCCCAACAAAACTTGATTCAAGAAATAAGGTATCCTCCGAGATTTGACCGATCATATAAAATATTTTATATGATCCCTACATTGTCTTGAAATTAATCAACGTTTTAATATTTCTTTGGAACCAACTCCGTTTTAATACCCATTGCATTCAGCTCTTGGAATAGCAACTTTGCCGCATACGGAATATTGACTCTTATTACTTTGTCATCACTGCATCCTTTGCAGTCGACTTGTGATGGAGTGACCATCCCACACTTTGAGCAAATGACTACGTTATAAGGATCGCTCATATCGAACAATCGCTCTTTTAGAAACCGACTCGTTCCGTGGACGATGATCGCATCACGTTCCATTTCTCCAAACCTCAATCCTCCGTCTCGAGACCGACCCTCTACGGGCTGACGGGTTAGCGTTGTAACGTGGCCACGAGCACGTGAGTGCATCTTATCGCTAACCATATGCTTCAATCGCTGGTAGTAGGTGGGGCCTATGAAAATCTTTGCGTCAATCTCTTCACCTGTGTATGGATTAAACATCTGCTCGAGACCATGTCTTTCATAACCCAACTCTTCCAATTGATTGCATAGTTTTTCGGCCACATCTACACTATGGCTTGAGAACGGCGTTGCGTTGCCAAATACACCGTTAAGAGAACAAGCTTTCCCCAAGACACACTCCATAAGCTGGTTGATCGTCATACGTGATGGGATACAATGTGGGTTGATGATGATGTCAGGTGTGATGCCTTCGGATGTAAAGGGCATATCTTCCTGCCCAAATATCATACCACAAGTTCCCTTTTGTGCCGCACGAGACGCAAACTTGTCTCCTACTTCGGGCGTTTTGATGACCCGGATAACAATTTTGATTACTTTACCTCCTTTGGGAGTCGTGTTGATTCGAACCTTGTGAATAATACCCTCTTCACCGGGCTTGATGACTACAGAAATATCCTTTTTCTCTTCTTCACCGCCCTTTTTCATTCTGATGGAAACCTTTCCAATGATCACGTCATCTTTCTTTACGTGCGTTCCTTCCTTTACAAGTCCAGTATTCGGACCGGTTGTGTGAAGGAACGCGTAGTTGTTTTTCTTATTTCGGATGTCTCCGTTCGGAATCTCTACTACCTGATAATTAGACGTGTCTTTGCGAACCTCTTCGTCTGCTATAGTAAAGTACCCAGTTACTCGAAACATACCCCGCTCTATTGACGATTTATTAAGGATGACAGAGTCTTCTTGATTGAAACCCTCCTTTGTCATAATGGCTACAATTGGATTACATCCCGAAGGCATCTCATTAAAGTTGAGAAACCCAGCTGCATCAGTCGAGACCAAAGGACGCTGTGGGTAATCCATCACATACATCATTGTATCACTTCGCGCGTTGTATGTTTCAAGAGGTACACCAAGGGCTTGCTTTGCCATACTGGATTGGTAGCAATTTCTGGGAGACTGCGAATGGTCTGGAAACGGAATAATTGATGCACAAACACCCAAGATCATACTGGGATGGATCTCGAGAAAATCGTAATGGTAGTCTCCTTTAGACAAGTATTCTCTTGACATTGCAATCGTAGAGTGTTCCACCTCGTTTGGATCAACATACCTGATCTCACCCATATCAACAAGCGTATCCCAATCAAAGATGTCTCCATCATAAGCCTTGCCCTCTTTTACCACAAAGAGAGGGCGTAAAAGACGTCCTTCATCGCAGTAGATAACGACTTCATCATCGTCATACACAACCGAAACTTCCGAGTCAATAATGTTTGCTTTACGCTTTTCAACAAGTTCAGACACCAAAGCTTCGGGGTCTGTCGTAAAGCCAATAGGTGAACCATTGAGAAAAATCGGCACGCCTTTCTCAGAAATAGACTCACACGACAAAACGCTTTCCTTTGTGAGCAGAGTGTTTGTTTTTTTGCTGACCTTTGTGAGAAGAGAGTAGTTGGTAACAATACCGCAAGTTGCACCCTCTGGAGTTTCTGCTGGACATATGAACCCAAACTGCGACGTATTGATTTGTCGGATCTTTGCGTTCTTTCCTTCCTTGCCGATTGGAATAACAATATGTCGCAAGTGAGACAATGTAGACGCATAAGACATTCTGTTCAATACCTGCGACACGCCTACTTTCGCATGAGCAGTCTTTTTTGTGTTCCAGTTTCCAGTAGAGAAACAACTCTTGATTGCCTTTGTGATATTAGAGTAGTGAGAGATAATACTTAATATGTCTAGCTTTTTCTGGAGCTGAAGAGTTGTGCTTTTCACAAATGCATCGTAAACAGACCGAAAAAGATCGAACAAGAGTATTCCGGTTGTTTCGATACGCTTGTTTGCAAGATTGTCTCTGTCGTCGTCTTTCCTCACACCAATGGTCACTAGGATAAGCTTGTTGATCATGTACCCAAGAAATTGAGCCTTGTCGATAATGGTAGCAGAAATCCCGAGATGCGGGAAGAGTTCACGTTCTATAATTTGCTTGGCATAAGCTTCTTGCTTGTCTTTTGGGATGGGGTACATCGGGTATCGAGAGATGTAAGAGAGAGCCATCTCTCGAGTCTCAACTGCATACGACGATTTAACAATACTCTTTACATACTTTCGTCCTTTGTCGTATTTCATATCAATAATCTGGAGAATTTGATCTGGTTCAATCCCCATTGCCCGAAAAACAATACCCGCTTCGATAGGTTCTTTGATGTTCGGAAGCGAGACAAGAACGCGTCGTTCGTCAAGCGGCATCATCACCTGAACGACTACAGAGTATCCAGTTTCCTCTGCGATAGATCGAATCTCTGATACAAACTTGTACTTTGTGCTATTGGTTATGGTTTGTTCTATGACTTGCACAAAGTTGTAGTTAGGTCGCTGCTGGGAAACAATGACACGTTCGATTACACGCTTTGTTCTCTCGTGCTCTTTTCCCTTGATGATAAAATAACCTCCTTGGTCGTATCTGCATTCTCCGAGTGCAATGCGTTCGTTGGGCGTTTTGTCTGACAAGTTGCAAATATCCGAGTAGATCATCGTTGGGATATGACACAAAGGGACGCGTCGATGTGCTTTTTGAGAGGTCATTACGTCATTCTCAAACGTTTGTTCGAGAATGTTCACGTAGACAGTTGACTGGTAGCATATCTCTCTATCGCGGGCCTCTGCGGGATAAAGCGGTCTGATGCTTCGATCTTCGTCAACTACAAACGGCTTTGCAACGTGTACTTGATCAAAATGAAATACAACTTTTTGTCCGGGCCGAGGGCATACAACAATATCACTTTTTTCATCAACAGCTCTTTGGATGCCTTTGTTAACAAACTCGTTGTACGAGTTTATTTGAATATGAGCGACACCATATTTAGAAAAGTAGTTTTTCAGAAGCGTGTACACGTTCTCTTCTTGCATTTTTAAGTTGTATTTACTGAGGGACGCTATCTTTAAAAAAATCATTTCAATTTTTTTAAAAAAAAGTATAAATAAATGTCTAGACATATCAACGTAAATGAAAATTCCAATCCTGTAGGCAAGACTCCTCAGACGTATGCCAGTCTGAGAAAAACTACTTCTAGCCCTAACGCATCCCAGCAGGTGCTGAATCCAAACGATCCTCCTTATCGTGCTCATCAGACCGGATTCGATTCTGGGAGACTTAATCCCAATCAGAGCAACGTAGTAGGTGCTTATCACACCATTTCGTCTGCATATGGTTCTGAACCTATCAGACTATATGCGACTCGCGGATGTTCATCTTCGAATGTAATGTAATTTAAAGTTATATTTTTTGATTTATTTTTATTTATAAAAATAAATGGTAGAATCACTTTCTCACAGTCTTCCCAAATTAAGCATACACAAGTTGGGAGCCCACAGATATACAGTTCTCAGAATGCACGCTCGTAAGCTCTCCGCTCGCAAGTCGGTGCATCGTAAGTTCGCCGCTCGCAAGTCGGTGCATCGTAAGCTCTCCGCTCGCAAGTCGGTACATCGTAAGCTCTCCGCTCGCAAGTCGGTACATCGTAAGCTCTCCGCTCGCAAGTCGGCGCATCGTAAGCTCTCCGCTCGCAAGTCGGTCTCCGCTCGCAACCTGAGAGCCCGTATGCACGCCTTAGCACATAAGTTTTCTATGTGCAGCATGTAAACGTTATAAATTTAGGGTTAAAATTTGATTTAAAGATTTAATACCTACATATGAGCCTCTGTAGCTCAGTCGGTCAGAGCATGTGACTTTTAATCACAGGGCCGCGGGTTCGAGCCCCGCCAGAGGCTTTTTTTAATATACCGAGAGGGTATATTAAAATGAAAAATTTATTTAAAGAAATCGAAATAGCTAGCCATGAACGTATTGAAACTCGCAGTGATGGAGGGCGACATCTCTCCAATTATTTTTAACGTCCACCTTCTCTCGCAAAAAAACGAGTATGAACTTTTTCTTGACGCTTGTGCAGAAGACAAATTAAACATCGTAGAGTATTTTGTGGAGAGAAGAAATATCTTGGGAATTGACGATCTTGTACCTTCGGATGAGTTTTTTGAAGATTTTGATGGGATTGGATACACGGGCTATGTTGGGATGTCTATCGCTGCAAAAAAGAAGGCTTTATCTGTATTAAAGTATCTGGTGAGAATGTCCAATACAATAGACTATAAAGCAGACTATCCGAGCGCTCTTTATATGAGCGTGGTTAATAGCGATTACGACACTTTTTCGTTTCTTTGGTCGAATGGTATGCGTGATTTTAGAGATCGGGCGCTAAAAGAATCTATACGGACGGATGACTTTCGGTTTTTCAAAATCCTTTATCCGAAAAATGGATGCACATTTTCAGAAGAAAGCTATTTATTTCATTTAGCTATTGCAAACGAGAACCTACCAGTTTCTTTTTTTCTTCATGAGCTATATGAACTAACTCCTGAAAGCGATACCGAGTTTTATCCCAAGTTTATGACCTATAAAAAGATTATTCTTAGAACCCGTACAAGAGCCGCTAACAAGATCCGTAACTGGTGGGGTCCTCTCTTGCGGCGTATAAACCCCGAGTTTAGTTTGAGAGAAGGAGAAGAGAGTTGGAAACGCATACAAAATGAATTATATTTTTCTATAAATTAATCAAATGCCGTGTCAGATATGTTTTGAAGAGTTTAATATCAGCACAAGAAAGAAGATACATTGCCCTAAATGCGATGAAAGTTTCTGTATGTCTTGCGTTAAACGGTGCATTACAGAAATTGACTGCGTTTGTATCTCATGCAAAGGAAGTTGGGATTTTGAGTTTCTTTCATCGGTTTTAACAAAAAGTTTTATGAACAAAGGATACCGAGAGATACAGGCGCAGAAACTTTTCGAAAAAGAGACAGCTCTCTTGCCTTCGACTATGTACTTTGTGGAACTTTTGAAGCAAAACGAATGCTTCAAAGCCGAAAGAAACGCTTTGGAAAAAAAGATAGGAGAATTGCGAGAAATGATAAACGATATTAATGTAAGCATTAATAATAATCTGCGTGAAGTTCTCGGTTCAGACACAGAAGATAAATCCACGACAATCGTCCTCGAAACAAACGGACCTTGTCCAAAGGAAGATTGTCGTGGGTTTATCTTGCGTAGAAATAACAAATGCGGTGTTTGTGATACTATAGTATGTAAAGAGTGCCGAGAAATTAAAGTGTGCGATGATCACGTGTGCGTTCCTGAAAATGTCGAGTCCGCGAAACTCATATCAAAGGATAGCAGGCCGTGTCCTAAATGTGCTGCGTTTATTTACAAGATCGATGGCTGTGACCAGATGTGGTGTTCTTTATGTAAGACTGCATTTTCTTGGAAGACAAGGCAGATAGAAAAAGGGCGTATTCACAATCCCCATTACTATGACTGGCTACGAACTCGCCTTGGGGATGAAATTCCTAGAGAAGATGAACGCTGCGACGGTCGGATTATCGCAGAGCATCAACTTCGAGAAATTTTTCGTTCACACAACGCATTTCATGCACATCTCGCCATAATTTTTCACACGGTTGTACATATCCAAGAAGTAACTATAGTAGAACTACATGAAGTAATAGAAAAAAACTCGAACAACAAAGACTTGAGGATTAGTTATCTAATGAACCGGATAACCGACGACTATTTTAGAACCGAACTGGAAAGAAGGGCACGTATTGTAAGAAAAACAACATCTTTGCTCGACTGCTTGGTTTTGTTTTACGACGTAGTAAAAGATAACATCCACGTCCTTTATGATGGGTGTGTTCGTAATCGAAGTACGAATGAAGATGTGAAAATATTTTTGAGAAACTACAAAAAAATATCTGATTTTACGAATGCAAACATAGAGAAAGCCGAAAAGATGCACGGCTGCTCCTTCAAACGATACAAAATTACTTAATTAATTATATATGGATAAATAAATGGAAATTATAAAAGTTGAGGACTTTCTTCCAAAGTATCCATATATAACTTCCGAAGGCATTAATCCAAGACTTAATCCTTACGGTGATCTGCCTTTTCCTCAAGCTATTAGCGAAAAGGCAGAGTTCCTTTCTCTTTACACAGGAAAACAAGACATAAAAGAAGAGGGAGAAATTCTGTATAACCATCAACGCTTCATTGCGAGATTTATGTCATCGCATACTCCGTACGACGGAATTATTCTCATCCACGAGATGGGTACAGGAAAGTCATGTGCTGCGTTAGGGGCAGTTGAAGAGATTCGTAAAGGGTCAACGCGTTTTTCAGGAGCACTGGTTCTTACAAAGAGCAAGAATATACTTAACACGCTCATAGAAAGCTTAGGAAAGACGTGTACCCGTGACGAGTACTTGCCCGAAAAGGGCGAGAGAGTAAACCTAAGCGGAAAAGAACTGATAGCTAAGATACGTAAGATTGCAAAGCGGTTTTATCATTTTGATACCTTTGAACGCTTTGCTATCCACGAACTTTCTAAAAAAAGTGACAAAGAGATAGAGGAAGAATTCTCGAATAAAGTAATCGTTCTCGACGAGATTCACAACCTTAAGCGATACGGAACTGGTGCAAATGCAAAATCGGAGGTTTACAACCAATTTTGGAGGCTACTCCATATACCGAAAAACTGCAAAAAGATCATTATGTCTGGGACACCTATGACAGATAGTCCTATCGAAATAGCGAACGTGTTAAATTTAATACTTCCTGAAGAATCACAGCTTCCGTTTAATAGAGACTTTGAAGATGAGTATTTTAATAATTTGGGTGAGAATAACTATGTTATGAAGCCAGAAATGATTAGAAATTTTAAAGAGAGAATTAAAGGCTATGTGTCTTTTCTTCGGTCTTCCCTTGACATTGAAGTGAAATACAACGGGCGAATAATTAATCCGATGAACCACTTTATTGTATATCCTTCGGAAATGAGCCCATTTCAGACCGCTGCATACAAAGCCGCTTTCAAGGAAGATTCTGCTAAATCTGACATCTACGCGAACTCTATCCAAGCGACTCTTTTTGTTTATCCAGACGGAACATACGGAAATCAAGGATTTAAAAAGTATCTGGAGAACGTAGGGAAAAAGTTTTTATTGCGAAATATTCTAACAAACGAAATCAGAGATGCAGACGTAGAAGCGAGTCTTAAAAAACTAGAAAAGTTTTCCTGTATCTACGCAAATACGATACGGAATATCTTACAAAATCCAGATAAAAATACACTTGTATTTAACTCGCTCGTTGAGGGTTCTGGATGTATATTATTCTCTAAGATTCTTCAGCTCTTTGGCTATAAACCCGCAAACGGAACCGAGACAACCTCAGGAAAAAGATATGCTATATTGACTTCGGGCACTCTGCCGAGCGATGGAGGTGTTCGTTTGGAAAGTATAAAGAACGTATTTAATAGTGAAGAGAATGCAACTGGTGAATTAATACAAATCATCATCTTTTCTGAGATGTTATCCGAGGGAATAACATTTAAGAATGTTCGAAGCGTGCATATACAGACGCCTCACTGGAACTATTCGCAGACTGATCAAGCCAAGGGAAGAGGCATACGATTAAATGCACATAACGCACTTATAGAAATGGGTATAGACCCCAAAGTAGAAATCTTTCAACACGCGGCTATCACAAAGGGCGTTGAATCTATCGATATATTGCGATATACCGCAAGTGAGGCAAAAGACGTTTCTATCAAAAAGGTTGAACGATTACTGAAAGAGACCGCAGTGGATTGTTTTATTTTTCATGAAAGAAATCATACCGCGGGGCAAGATCAAACCCGTGCTTGCGATTATCTAGGGTGTGATTATACCTGTGATGGGATGATAAGGGATCCTTTCTTGAATCCAGATTTTTCTACGTATAACTTATACTATTCAACCAAAGAAGCAAAAATTATTATGGCAGAACTTCGTTCGGTCTTTATAAATAGCTTTTCCGTAAACTTTCAAACCCTAGTGGAAAGAATACGATCAAAGCACCCCAATATAACTTTTTTTCAGATATGCACGATTGTAAGGCGTATTGTCGCTGAAAATATTCCTATGTATAATGCATACCATATACCTTCCTATATAAAAGAGTATAAAAATATTCTTTTCCTTACAGAGAACCTGAACACGGATTCTGACTTTTTTTCCATTTCATATACATCAAACCCGATCGCTATTAATAAATTATCCTTTAACGATGCGGTTGAGAAAAATCTTGTAGATAAAATAATCGAACGTGTAACCAGTGCATCTAATTATGACGAGTTCAAAGCGGCAATGAATGCACTCGGAATAAAATACCAAAAATTGTTCTTAGAGAATGCACTCGATGCTACGATAACTACCGATAAAGTCAATATGACTTTAGAATATTTTAAAGGGTTGTATACACCTGAAAAGGATTATTACCGAATAGACGATTTTTCATACGAGAAGAAGGATGGCAAATGGGTGGAAGCTCCTATACGCATAACTAGAACTGCACTCAACGCGCCAAATCCTTATGGAATTTCTGGAGAATTTAACCCAAGAGAGAACGCATTCTGGATACGGATTATAAAGGAAAAGGAAAAAGATGCTCGTAAAAATCTTCCAGGTAAAGAATGCAAAAACTACTCAGAAGAAGATCTTGCGTATATTTGTGCAAACATCGGTGTACCCTATAACACAGAAACTACAGAAAATTTATCGAGAGAAGAGGTGTGGGATCGCTTGGGTTCCTATAAGAAGTTTCAGGCTATGTTTAAGGAAGACGATCCGATTGAAAAACTCCGCTCAGGATATTTTTTTATAGCTTTACTCGAAGGGAAGAAGCCTGCTATGTGCAAACGTATATTCGATTTTCTAAAGTCAAAAGGGCTGCTAGACGAAAACTCGAACAGACCAAAGGGATATAGAGGGACTATCAAGAAAGGTTTGTAGTCAAGACGAACTTAACAAAAATTTAATTCAACGTAGGATACAAAGTGCAAGACAACAATTGAACTCACGCACTCACGCACTCACGCACTCACGCACTCACGCACTCACGCACTCACGCACTCCAAAAAGGTCGTTGTAGCTCTTGCTTGCTTGTCTCATAACGAACTCTTTGTTTCTGTACAGCTTTGGTAGGATCCAAAAGTAAATCTTCCGCTGGGCAGCGTCTCGGATAGCGTCCTGCCGTGCCTTGTAGGCGATGAAGTCTGGTGTCTCGTATCCCCGGACCCCGCGGAGGTAAAGCCAGTACGCGGTCTCACAAGATCCCCAGTAGCAGGCCGCGTCAAACAATGCTGGAAAGATGCGTCCTCCGCGAGAGTGGAGCAGCTTGAGGGTGTCGAGCGCACATTCCTCGGCCGCCGCCAGCAATGCACGGCCGCCGTCTGTGTTGGGGTCCGCGCCGTTATTCAACAGCACCTCAATATACTCTGGGCTGAAGAATGCCATGTCGACAAGGGCTCGGTTAAGTTCTTTCAGCGGGGCGTGTTTGCAGATGACGTCTAGGATATCGACGTTCAGAGTGTCACGTGCACATCCGATGTCCAGCCAGTTCGTTTTCTTGTCAAACTTCGTAAGAACGTAGCTTACCGCGAAGATACGTTCGGATTCGATGACGTGGTGTAGAAGAGACGTTGTGCAGAACTTGGGAAATTTTTGGAGGGCTGCATCCAAAAATTCCTTGAAGGAGGCGAGGTCGTTGCCGTAGCTGCCTGTGCGGAGCGCCTTGATGAAGTCGTAGCAGTTCATTGTGTTTAAAGGAATAATCTCTGGCAGAAGGTTGCTTAAAAAAATCAGTTTTGAGACACTATAGCCGTCTTAAAATCGCAGCGATCTTTTTAGAGTTTAGTATGGGTTGGAATAGTTCCAACGACGATTTAAGCTTAACTACGTCCGCGGCGACATACGCATAAGGGTCAAGCTTTTTCTTAACAAGCCAGTCGTATGTTATGTCTACAAGTTCTAAATATCGCTTTCTTAAAATTGGTGTGTCCATATACTCCTTTGCTTCTTTATGATCCTTGATGCCGTATTTGTCAGACATAGCACTTGTTCCGAGACCCTTTAGTTGAGGAAAAATAAACCATATCCAATGGCTTTGTTTATGCCCTGCTTTAAGCTCTGACTTAGCAATATCGTAATGGGTGGCCTGTGCTGTAATAAATCTTTCTATTGCTTTGGTTTTAGTTTTGGTTTTAAGATGAATCCAACATAATCCATCGTCTTTGACTTTGTTTTTGCACTGTTTTCCTTTTAACGTTAAACTGCGACACTGCATTTATTATAACTGCCAAGAAAAAGTATACCTCGACTGTGTTTTAGAAATTAGTATTAATTTTTTATGTTCATCGAACATAAAAAAGACTCCCGCGCCGGGGATCGAACCCGGACCCCAAGGGTGAAAGCCTTGTATCCTAACCACTAGACCACGCGGGATTTAATATATAAAACTATTCTTTAAGTGTCATTATCCTTATCCTTTATCATTTTCTTTCCGAAGATACCCTCAACCTTTTCTTTTATGACATTCAGAGGATGGTTGAACTTATCGTATGTATTCTCAACAAAAGTGATATGGTCATCCATTCGACCACATATACGGATTAGATGATCAATTTTACGTTCTAGTTCATCCAGTCTTTGTTCGATAGTGCGAGTTTCTTCCATTTATCTTTTTTAAACCCTTCATTTAAATGAAGAATATACATATATAATACCGAAAATGAAGCTGGAAATTATCGACAAAAATGTTTCCCTTACTATGAATATCTTTATTGTCATCGCGAACATACTCAATCTTTTTTACAACCTCCCTCAAATGTGGACTACATACAGGCGGAAAAGTACAAGCGACATATCAGGCACGTTTCTTTTTCTTCGGTTTATAACAAATTCCATATGGATTGCATATGCAATCGAGATAGAATCTTTATTATTTTTAATAAATAACATTGTCACCGTGCTTTCATCTCTATTCATTGGATACTACAAGATATTGGAAGAGTATAAGAAAAAATACGAAACGTTGGATGAGATAGCATTAGAAGAAGAAAATAATGACATTAAAATATAACATGCTTCTAGTTCATTTATTTTAAATTTTTAAGTTTGTAATCGTTGCCTATACGTTCAATACCTTCTTTAAGAGAAGAGTACAGGCAATAATTAAAACTAAAATAACTATAAAATAAATGGTATTGTCGCACTTGTAAAACTTTTTGCACATCGGGCAGTTTTCTATGTGGTAATAAATATCTTGACACGAAAATGAAGACGCGGATGACATAACCGGTTCTATAATTTCAACAGGCTTTTGCTGGATTTGAATGCGTTCGGATCGGATAGGATGAGCCAAGGGTTCCTGATCAGATATCATCCCAGATTGAGGAAGAGGAGAATGAGGGTTTCGTATAAACCTACGATGAATGGGTTCAATGGGTTCAAGGGATTCCAAGTCAGGAAGGTCATCTATTAAAGTTACTTTTTGATACGACGGAGGCATTTAATGTAATTAAATAAATTATTATTTTTAGAGTATCATAACATCGTTGTTGTTAACGAGAAGCTCGTACAATCTTAAAAGTTCTTTGTCGCCTGAAGATAGAGAAACGTTGTACAGTATATCTTTGAACTCGCCTTCTCTAGAAATTTCATTTCGCACAATTTGCCTCTCCTCCTCTTCTTTTTTATTAATTTTAAATACAACCTTTACTCCCTCTTCTATCAAACTTTTGTAAACTTCTCCTTTCTTAAATGCCTTAAACTCGTCGTAATTTCCGGTCAAAGAAATTTTAATGTCATCCTTTTCTCCCTCTCGAACTTTAAACTCTTCAATTCGATCCATATCCATATAAACGATTCTCTTGCGTTTGAGCTCCAAGTCGATCTCGTCTACTTTATGAGTTCCGTCTTTAAAAAAATCTATGACTGCAATTATATTTTCTTCACACTCACCAAAGGCGTGTTGCATCGCCGATCCTGTATAATAGATATTCGACTGAGGTTGCTGCTTTGAATGGATGTGCCCAGATACAACAAAAGGAAAATCTTCACTCCATTTATCACCGTCTACCGAAATAATGGCACCCATTTTACACCCAAAAAATTCTTGGTGTGCAAAGATGCAAGACGCGCTCTTCCAATCGTAATGTGTTAAGGTACGCAAAGCCTCTTCAAACATTCCAGGAGGAACATAAGGGGAAAACACGAACCCGTTATAATAAACTACTTTATCGACAATGATCACATTCTCCCACTCTTTCATTCCATTCATCCAATGATTCTCGGTTAAAAATTGCTGGTTCTGGATATAATCGTGATTTCCGACAAGTACAAATGTTTTTGCCAGTTGCCGCAACTCATTAATAAACTCGTATGCTTTATTCAGCGCAATCGTGTGGAGCCGTTCGTGGGTGTGAAGGAGATCTCCAAGCACTACGATAAAGTCTGGGGTTTTAGCTTTTATAAGGGGTATAAGCTTTTGTATAAATTCTTCGATCTCTGTTATGTTTTCAACTCGAAAATGCGGATCTCCGATACAAAGAATACGTGTTGATGCCATTTTCTTAGCGTATATCACTTGCAATTCAATTTACAGTTGAAAAGTAAATTGAATCATTCAAAGAAAGTCATAGCATAAAGTAGTCGAATTATGGAAGTTATTATCTACAACGTGCCAGATATGGCAATTGTGTCAGACACTGGAGAACCTGAGGAAGTATCAACAGAACACATCTTTGATACTATCTTTTTGATTGACCCATCCGTCAACAAGGTTATGCGCAACTCTGTCGACGACTCTTACAGAGTGGTATGCGGGTCTCCAGAAATGGTTATAAACGCCCTAGATGGAAAGATGATCGGAAACAACATCATTCATCTAAAGCTTGCAACAGAACCGGATATAGACACTCGTAAGCCCCGCAATTCGGTGCATAGATACTACCTTGGTATAAGTTTTTTGATTGTCTGTGTTAGTATTATTATTTTTATTCAGTAATCATTCTTTCATTCATAAAAATAAATGAAAGAATGCAAAAAACCTTGTGCAGATGATCAAATCTGCAATAAAGAAACCGGAAAATGTGTATCCAAAACCGGTAGAATAGGAAAGAAAATCCTTGGCGGTAAAGCAAAAGGCAAACAGTCCATCAGAAAAAAGACTAGAGAAGGGTCTGAATCCCCAGATATACTCAAAAGGTTTAACCCAGTTAGTGCATCTTCAGATGAAGAATATATTCCAGATACAGATGATAGCAAAGATAAAGCAGCTGGAGGATGCCCTCCTTGTCCTGATGATAAGATATGTAATCCTGAGACCGGAAAGTGTGTATTGAAGAGCGGACGAAAGGGCAAAGAAATACTTGCAAATAAACCGAAAAAGGCAGTTGCGGTTAAAAAGTGTTCACCTCCTTGTCCTGATGATAAGATATGTAATCCTGAGACCGGAAAGTGTGTATTGAAGAGCGGACGAAAGGGCAAAGAGTTGATGAAAAAGACAGGTAAAAAAGAGGAAGAGGATGAAGAGGATGAAGAGGAAGAGGATGAAGAGGAAGAGGATGAAGAGGAAGAGGATGAAGAGGATATAGATCCAAAAGATATTTTTCCGCTGATTAAGATGAACCCTTCAGATATAAAGTCGAAGTGTGTACTAGACAGCGTAACTAAATTAGTTGAGCCGCAGGCGTTAGCCGCGGAATACTTTAATACACACGACTCGCTCCTAGTTGTCTTTGACACTGGTGTTGGTAAAACTTTGACTGCTATTACAATCGGAGAGTGCTATCTTAAGCAGCATCCAACGCACAAGATTGTAGTTATAACCACGAAAACTCTGTTGAAGAACTTTAACAAAGAATTTACAAAGTATGGTCCGAACGTAGACGCTTCGAAATACAAGGTTTATACGTACCAAACCGTTATGAATATGCATAAGAAAAAGAAACCTGTAGATTGCAATAACACGCTTCTTATTATAGACGAGGTTCACAACTTGAGAAACTATGAAGGAAAAACATTCGACGCCGCTATGGATTGTGCTATGAAAGCAAGTAAAGTTCTTCTTCTTACTGCAACGCCATATGTAAACAATATCTGCGACATTATCTCTCTGATAAACCTGATAAATAAATCCTACATCGTTCGTCCGAGGGTGCGATCGGTCTCTGAAAGATTCAAGCAAACAGGTGCACAGATATGGAAAGCAAGAACAATAAAGTACACTATTCGGCATTGTGGAATTTCTGTGAATAATCTTAAAAGATCGCAGGCCGAAACACAGCTTCATTCAATAAAATCCCTGTTACAAGGCAGAGTAGCCTATGCTGAAAAAGCTGGATCGAACTATCCTGAAACAAAGTTTCACGATATTATGATTCCAATGTCGAAAGAATACGAAGAACTCTTTGAAGAAACTTTGGAAGACAAGAGTGTATTCGGCGCGCCCGAGAAATTTGCAAATGGGTATAGACGCGCTGTGAACAAACTTGGTGAAGATAATTACGTCAACGGAAAGATGAAGCAGGTGATCAAAATAATTAAAAGCGACAAGTCTCCTTATGCTCGAAATATCATCTTTTCGTCTTGGCTCAAGTTTGGAACCTCGTTTTTATCCAAAATTTTAAAGCATCACAAGATTACGTTTGCAATTATTTCTGGAGAAACTAAAGGTAGCGAGAGATTAAAGATTGTTGACGACTACAACAACGGAGAAATAAACACATTGATTATCACTATGGCTGGATCCACCGGCATAGATCTTAAAGGTGTTCAAAATATTATTATTTTGGATCCAGTATGGAATCCTGCAACCCTTGACCAAATTGTTGGAAGAGGTGTTAGGTATCGTTCTCATGTACATCTCCCACCTGAAAGACGTATTGTTAATGTATACAGATTGCTCTATGTAGAGAAATCGTTTTTAGACGGAACTACCCGGGTATCTAAGTCGGGAGATTATATCCTGTATAGGATCATTGAAAAGAAGATCAAGTATAGAGATGCAGTGACAGCAGCAATCCGCACCATATCCATCTTTTAAAATGATTCAATATGGGGGTCATAAGTATAAATGAACGAAGAACAAAACTTGGTCATTTCTCAAGTTAAACGCGGCAAGAATGTATTTATGACTGGTGCAGCGGGTACAGGCAAGAGCTACACAATAGGCGCGATTGTGGATTGGGCAAAATTAGAGTTAAATATCGCAATAACTTCGTCAACCGGAACATCTGCTATCACCATAGGGGGAAGAACGGTTCATTCGTTTCTTGGAATCGGAATAGCGCAGAAGAATGCGTATCAACTTTATATGATCACGCGGCAAAGGTTTCCGAAGACCATTAAAAAAATAAAGGACTTGGATATTCTTGTTATAGACGAAATCTCTATGGTTTCAGCTGAGATTTTAGACAAAATTTCTGAGTATATGCAATATGCTAGGAAAAATAAAAATCCTTTCGGCGGCGTTCAAATGATCCTGTGTGGAGACATGTGTCAGCTTCCACCAGTAAATGGAGATTTTTGTTTTAACGCAGGTGTGTGGAAGGACGCAAACTTTATATGTGTAGAACTAAAGAAACAAATGCGGCAATCATCTGACATTATGTTCGCAAAAATTTTAAACGAACTAAGATTCGGTCTGTGTACAGACGAAACTTTTGAAATTTTAAATGCGTGCAAAAGGCCAAATTTTGGAGAAATAGAGCCAACTATTTTGTATTCTAAGAATATAGATGTGGACTCTATTAACGAACGCGAATTTTTAAAGTTGGTTGAATCGGGTGCTCAAAAAGAAGTGTACAAAACTATTTACTCTCCTGAGAAAAATTCTAAATTCTACGCAGAGAGCTTGAAGATTCCAAGCGAACTTGCTCTGTGCGTCGGTGCACAAGTTGTCCTAACAGTAAATTATTCGGTGGAGAACGGGCTTGCAAACGGCACACGCGGTATGATAACAGAGTTTACAGAAGACGGACCTGTCGTTTTGTTTAAGAACGGCGAACAGATTATCATAACTCCATATACCTACAAAGATGAAGCAGACGAGTCATTGTGGTGCGTTGCGACTCCGTTGAAACTTGCCTATGCAATGACAATACACAAGTCTCAGAGTATGACACTTGACGCGGTTGTTATCGATATTGGTCTGGGTATCTTTGAATACGGACAGGCGTATGTCGCACTTTCACGGGTGAGAGACCTGCAGAGCGTTAAGATCGTGAATGTTTCAAAGACTGCGTTTAAAACCAACCCTGAAGTAATCCAGTTTTACGAAAATATTTCTGGCAAGTCTTTGGTTTAAAATAATGGTAGTTATTTTAAATGTACGTGATCAGCTTTGATATTGGCAAGTGCAACTTTGCTTTTTATATCGAGGAGTTTGATGAAAAGAAGCTGGACGCCCTTGGTTCCATTCCAAAAATTAAGCGGTTCAATCCCGACGGAACACCTGCAGATGACTATGAAAAATTACTGAGTGAGATATGTATGAATGGCAACACAATTTTGTTTCAAAACCTTGATCTGACTGCGGGTACAGAAAAAAATAAGTATCTCGACCAAAGGGTGTGCCTTAATATGATAACTTCTCTTGATAGGTACAAGGAATACATCGACAAGTGCAATATCGTGATCATAGAACAGCAGATGAGCTTCAAAGGTTGCCAGAACACAATGGCTATAAAGTTGGCCCAAAATTGCGCTTCGTACTTTCTTCATCGGTACGGAACAAACAAGGAAATTGTCGAGTTTCCTGCATACCATAAGACACAGGTTCTCGGTGCGCCTAAGAAAGGAGGGAAAGCAATGACTAAGCCAGAAAGAAAGAAATGGGCTACCGAGAAAGCTATCGAGATTATAATGGACAGAGGGGAGCTTGAAACATTGGAACATATTTCCGGTAAGAAGAAAAAAGATGACTTGGCCGATGTTTTTATCCAACTACAAAGCTTCAAGTTTCTTAGGTATGTGGAAAAGGCAATCTAGGTTTATTTAAATCTAAAAAGAAAAAAGAAGTTTGAAATGGATTTTTTATCTTCTAAGATCACCTTGGATGGAAAGCACAAGCAGCTCATAGATTTAAATAAGGAGCATGGTCTCTTTGAGACAGAGTTTACGATCACCCCTCGCACGCTGGATCTAGACAAAAAGTATGAAATAGCTGTGGTGTCGCAGAGTATTTTAGATAGCGACGAAATCAGCTTCAAGGAAATTACGGGTATCTACAAGGGTACGGCACGTCGAGATGATCCGGACGCAGAGTACGAAAACTTTTTTCTGGTACTTAAGAGTTCGGTTAAGATTAATGAGTTGACAATTGAAGTATCTATAAAGCCGATCGCACCTCCTCCTAAGCAACAGCACAAGCCCGTTGAAGAATCTCTCGAAGAGAATCACAAGGATAATGAAAAGATTGAAAGATATACAAAGGAAGATTTTTGGAGCAAAAACAAAGTTAAGATTATTATTGCGCTCTTTGTCTTGATTGCGGGATGCTTTTTGATGTATTATTTTTGGAAAAAGAGCCAAACACCTACCACTACCGCAACGCCTATGTTGCCACAGCTTCACTATCAATTCCCAGCAAAACCAGAAAGTATCGCTCCGCACATAACTACTACTGAAAAGCTGTTCAATCCTTTCAAGAAGCAAATGCAACGCTCTCCTCCCTCTATTGCAAGTTCTAAGTTTAGCAAGTCTCCTGGGAGCGATAGCAGTCACAGTTTCGTCTTTGAAGAATAAATTAGTTAAACTTATCTTTGACACGGTTTATAATAGTTTTTATTAAAAGAGAAGGAGGCGCTGGGATGTACTTCATCGCTATGTTTACAAAGAAAAGATACTCGACTACGCCGACAAACGAAAATATAATGACGTTCTCTAATATAAGCCGACCCAAAGGAACCGAGTGTTTACACTCTGCAATTGCGGTAAAAGCAATCGAAGCAAAGGTTGTCAAGAGTAACAATGCAGTAAACACGCTCATAAATTTTATCATAATATTTTGTTTCAAGCTTTCACGACTTGGATTCGAGTAAATATTTTCAACGTATTTAAGAACGGGTCTCACTTCATCGATCGCCGGAAGCGCAACATCCTTGTTTCCTTCTAACACACTGGTGATTGTCCTTTCAAGGAGATCTTCTATCTCATTTTTGAATGCTTTCTCTTCAACCTTACTTATAAAAGTAAAAAAGAGAAGGGATAAGAATGTAAAAAGTATTAGCATGTGCAAGATGATATTAAGAGATAATGCTGTATAGGTATTAATTTCCATTTATTATACTATAATAAATGATAATAAAACACTTATCAAGCATTTTATGCGGAGTATCTCTTATTTCGGTATTCATTGTAATCTTTTTCTTTACATATGCATCCAAAGTAGAAAAAAATATTGTTCAAGAGAGATGCACTGAGATAGTGGACGACCTCACGTCTGGTCTCGATGCTGTACCCAAGACATACAAAGATCAGATCTACAGCCAAGTTGCCCCATATCTAACTGTACCCCCTGCTATCGAAGAGCAGGATGCAATCGTGGCAGAGCAAAACAAAAAACTTCTTAAAAAATCTGCTATTGTTGCAGGTTCGTTTTTGGTTTTGTCTTTTTTAGCCGTTTTTGTATTGTCACGTATATTTAATTTTTCGTTCTTAGACATAGTGAAAACGAATCTGATTATTCTAGTATTCGTGGGTTTAACCGAATTTACCTTTCTAACTTTTTTTGCACAGAATTATATCACAATCGACTCGAACTTTGTTAAAGAAACCGTAGTTAAAACAGTTGCAGACTTTAAGTAGGTTATCGGATAGTTTTTGCATTTATTTATTTGTTAAATAAATGATACTTATATTTGTTATTATGTTAGCGAGTGGTCTACTTTACTTTTTTTACCAAGCATTGGCAAAGATATACGGACATACATTAGTAAATGAATTGCATTCCGGAACTGAAAGATGTCCCATCCCTGTAAAAAATGAACCTGTTCTATCACCTCCAAATGACTTTGAGTTATCCAAAGGCACGCTTCCTTTTTTTATAAGCGTGGTAAACTATGTTGCAAGTATAGTAAACGCTGGGCTTAATAAGCAAAAATATATAAATCTGAAGGGTATGACAACTTTGAAAGACATTGGCATTGACAAAGACCCAGCGTTGACCGTTATCTCTAGCATAGACACCGATCCGTCAACGCTTGTAATTGGTATTCGGGGCACTCAGACATCTCGAGAATTGGCAGAAGATACGCATATGAAACAGCTTCCTTTCAAATATGGAGGGAAAGTTCACCAAGGATTTTTAGAGGTTTATAACAAAATTATTCAAGATGTAATAAACACGATACCTTTGGATACAAAAAATATTATTTGTTCCGGACATAGTCTGGGCTCTGCGATATCTGTTTTAATTGCAGTCACAATTGCATATACGTTTCCTAATGTGACCATAACAGTTGTAAATTGCGCTTGTCCTCGAGTTGGGGATAAGGAATTTTCAGACAACGCAAACGATATCTTAGATAGGCATATTACTTTCCGAAATGATTCAGATGGAATTCCAAATATGCCTCCAGCAGTCCTTTTAAATCTACAGAACCCAGCCGATCCGTGGCTGTACTATCGATCTGGAAAAGAAATTATTTACAACGACAACTGGAAATCTGGGTCGAATAACCACAATATTGCAAACTACTTGAATTTCATAATAAACTTTATTCCGTATAGTCGTTTTATATATGTGTAATTTTTTTAGAATTTTTATATTAAATAAATGTCAACACTGATCGATGAAGTGTACAATTCACCTTTAGAAAAAGTTAAAAATATGTACATAGATGCATTAGATGGAACCGACTTCTTCGAACGACCGAATCGAAGTTACAGGAATTTTATTGCCGTTAATAAGAACGATTTGGTGCCATGCCAAAAAACTCCTTACTGTCAAAACCTCTATCGGACGTTCAAAACTTATGATTGTGTTGGAAATGATGAAAAGGCCTACAAAACCATTCCTCTGAATGAGTTGCAAAACTTTAGAGATAGAATGCACAATTGTATGACGACAAGAGCCGACTACACCTATGATTGTTGTGGCGGTCGTACAGATAGAGGACATATGCTTCAAGTTTTATTGGCAAACGACAATCGTGTTGGGAGTATACGAAGAATGAAATTGAAAAAAGTAATAGAGGAGGCAGATACACGCCTGCGTCATCAAAAGATAACCAGAAAAAAACTCGAAGAGACATTCAAACAGCTAAAGCATCTGCCTCCGAAGAAGCGCTTCTTGTTGGATTATCTACGAAACGTGCCTGTTAAGCTTGAGTTCAAATCGCCTAAAAAGAACGTAGATAAGAAGTCGCCTAAAAAGAACGTAGATAAGAAGTCGCCTAAAAAGAACGTAGATAAGAAGTCGCCTAAAAAGAACGTAGATAAGAAGGCAAAGAAGTCGCCTAAAAAGAACTCTAAAACTATATGAGATCAATCATATTTCAGAATACATCATAAATATGATTCAAATACCTAAAATTTAATCTTTCCTGATATTAAGCTTGTTAGGACACGCCTTGCAATTCTCGGTTTCTACAATCTCACATTCTCCGAGGCCATTGTATAGGTTCGTAAACAGCTCCTGATGGTTACTGTATAAAACCGAACAATACTGTCTTGCGGTCAATTCGCACGCATTCATATTCTCGTTCTCAACGAATTCGGTTTCTTTATTGAATTTTTGATTAAATGCACATATATTTACATTGTTGTTGCTTTCCGTGTTTAACCCGTTCCGTTTAGCAGTAGGGTAAGGAGAAAGGTTAGACGTAATGTAGTCGTATTTTTTTGCACGTAAAGGATCAACCGTGATGTTAAAATTATCTTTCACACAAAAGATTCCCAAGATGACAAGTATAATGATTACGGCAACCACCAAACTTATAATAGTTATTTGATTAAAGGCCATTTATTTATTGCAAAGGATAAATAAAGTATTGCATCAGAAAATTGATTTTTTTCATCATCAATGAAAGACAAATCATTTCGGTCAACTATGGAGTCAATTATCTCTCAGATCTTCAAGCAGGTTTCTGGAAAATACATCGAAGAGCTCGTGAAGAGAAGCATCATCGACAACGACAAGGTCGACGACGCAAAGGCTGTGTGGGACGTCTGTGTCAAGTCGTTAGCGTCTGTGGACGTTCACTTCTCTGAAACCGAGTCGACATCCTTCGGAGAAAAGACAAAGCAAAAGCCCGCCGTGGCACCTGAGAAGAAGAGTGTCGAGAACGTCGACGAGGGAACGTGTGTCTACATGCCCACGCGTGGAAAGTACCAAGGAGTCCTCTGTGGAAAGAAAACATCGGGTGGAAAAAAGATGTGCTCGACACACAAGAAGTACGAGCCCAGTGATACTGCTTCAGAGGACGAAGCGGTTGCGGCAGAAAAGCGCCCGACACAGACAGAGAAGAAGACGTGCGCACACATTATCACAAAGGGCAAAGAGTCTGGCAGAACCTGCGGTGCAAATGTCAAGGACGGTTCTGACTTCTGCGGCCGACATCTGAAGAACGGAACAAAGAAGGTTGTTGATGAAGAAAAGAAGGACGAAGAGAAGACGGATGAGAAGATTGTCGTGTCGTTCGACAAGAAAACCGGACGATGGACACATAAGGCATCGGGTTTTGTCTTCAAGTCAAAAGACGAGAGGGTGGTGAATGGAAAGGTGGTAAACGGGCAAGTGGTCGACATCACCGAAAACGATGTCAAGGAGATCAAGAAGCTCAAGTTCAAGTACGAGTTGCCTGTCAGAGCAATCCTCAAGATACAGGATGTCGAGAACATTGTCAAGGAGTTGCTCGACGACAATGTGGGTGAGGAGTTGGATAATGAAGAAGGGGATGAGGAGGATAATGAAGAAGGGGGTGAGGAGGAAGAAGAGTTGCTTGAGGATGACGAATAGTTTTCTTGCGTCTTGCGTCTTGAGAACGATTAAATTTTTGAAATTGAATATTCGACACACGTGAGTTGGGAAGACCATAAAATGTCGCACAGAGAACTCGGGATCGCCGCACTGACAAAAGTCATCAAGAGTGAGAAGAATTGTTCTATCATAGAAAAAAATATACACGAGAGGTGGACTGAACCTGAAAACTACAAGGACGTTCTTTACGAGTGTATTTATCTCTTGACCTTGGGTGAAAAGACCGCTGATGTACTAAAGCAGATCAAGACTGGAAAAATGGGTTGGAATAATCCGGACTTTGACGTCGTCGCCTTTCAACAGAAAGAACAAGACGACTTTACAATTTCTCCTTTCCAAGTGGAAGAGGGTGTGCTCAAGTGCCCCAAGTGTGGCGGTTGTAAGTCGTTTTCTTACTCTAAACAAACACGCAGTGCCGATGAGCCGATGACAACGTTCGCAACCTGTGTCGCTTGTAAACACAAGTGGACCTACTCTGGATGAATAAACTATGTCTTCTTGGCACAATTGCACCGTTCTTCAAGGCGTGCTATCTTTCTAAAAATGTTCTTAATACAGAGATGGTAGATGCAGAATGCAAGTGCTTTACAGGACGAATCTCTCGACTTGTAAATTGTCTCAATGGTTTTGATGACCTGGTGAACATCAAGATCTCAGAAAATGAACAGATAGGAACTATTATTGCTCTTATTAAGATACAATTGGAAGCGAAAAACGAGTACACGGTTGAAAAGCACAAGGAAGAGGCAAGGAAACGACTACGTGAGCTGAAGATAGGAGAGGAGGAAATCGAGGCTTGGTTGTCGTATGTTGAAGAGTGATAATTTGTAAGTGTATTTCCCTTTTCTTTGAGCCGAATTAAATTTTTTGTCTTGCAACCCTCGAAAGAGTGATGAGTAGAGGCTATTTCACTCTGTAAATAATATCGATTTTTTGATATTATTTACACTTCATTTGACTTGATGGTTGTCCTACCAATTAAAGCATTCCACTTCAAGAATTTACGATACCTTCATAATCCAATTTATGGCGATGTATGAATAAGGAAATGTACCAGTCATAACAGCAGGTCCGCCACCACTTCCGGGACTGTATACGTTTCGTGTCATTGTTTTCCATTCCGATTTTCCATTCCAAGCTTGACCGTCTGGTATAATTGTGCCATCTTGCATCCATTGTTGTAAATTCATTTGAAGTTGCGCACTTACTGACAAAGACGGGTTTTGGATCGCTCCAAGAGGTAAAGACGCGCTAGTGCCAGTGTTAAAATCCCCATTTGCACCGATTGGAAAGCTTCCAACCATATTAGGCGTACCATTAGTACCATCGCACAAAACCCAACCTGTAGGAATCGTGGATGTACTACCATACCATGCAACAATAGTTCCTATGGGAACAGTACTTACAGTTGATAGATTCCCATTTGTATCACTTACTAAAGTAAGGCTATTTGTAGCAGTTCCGGTACTAGTACCACTAGGAGGATTATATACATATGATTCCTTTTTCTTCATCAAAATCGCAACAACTACAACAACTACAACTACCCCGATTCCAGCATAGATAAGTAATTTATTCTTTTCGAGAAAGGACATTTATTATTATTTAATTTTTTTTTACTTAAAGAACATATCTTCACTCAGATTAAAAAATTTCAACATCGAGGTTTGCTGTCTTGCATCTTCATTTTTCTCAATTGGAGTTAAATGTTTACGTCCGGGTGCAAAAATTGATTTTTTATACTTTCATTTGAGTTGAAAAGTACTCAAGATGTCTACTTGGAATTACAGGGAATACAAGGTGTGGCTCGACAACGGTTGTCCTAAAGACGAGACAGTCACATACTTGTCACTCGAAGGCGCCGATCTCACTTCTATTCCACGCGAGATCAGTCGTCTCAAGAATTTGATCGAGATTCGACTTGGCGACAACCAACTCGCGTTTCTTCCTCCTGAGATCGGTCAACTACAAAAGTTGACACATCTTTCACTAGAAAACAACCAACTCGCGTCTCTTCCTCCTGAGATCGGTCAACTACAAAAGTTGAAAAGTCTTTTTGTGTCTAAAAACAAACTCACTTCTATCCCACCTGAGATTGGCCAACTGAAATGGCTAAAACGACTTTTTATCGAGGACAACCAACTCACTTCTATCCCACCTGAGATTGGTCAACTACAAAAGTTGACAGATCTTTTTCTTGACAACAACAAACTCACTTCTATCCCCGCTGAGATTGGACGACTTCAGAATTTGTCGCGTTTACTGCTTAATTCTAATCAACTTGTTTAAAACAAACTCACAACTATCCCACCTGAAATTGGGCAACTGCAAGATTTAATTGTATTGTCATTTGCAGTTAATCCTATAATACATATTCCTCTGGATGTACAATGTCTTCTTCGGAAACAGAGAGGGTCTTGAACCTTTTCTCCTTGATTTCATCTCGAATTAAATTTTTGCATATGACTTTTGACAGAATTTAAGAGGCGTGTGAATTGATTTTTTAATAGAAATTCGTACGACTAAAGGTATGTTTCAAAATGGCAACTTGGAATTACGAAAACTACAAAGTATGGTTTGATAGTGGGTGTCTTCCAGATAATGAAGTGACACATCTTAATCTTTATAACAACCAACTCATTTCTATTCCACCTGAGATTTGTCAACTTCGGAATTTGACACATCTTCGGGTTAATAACAATCAACTCATTTTTCTTCCACCTGAGATTGGACAACTTAAGAATCTCACGCATCTTGATTTTAGTCAAAACAAACTCACGTCTATTCCTCCTGAGATTGGCCAACTTAAGAATCTTATGAATCTCGATTTTAGTCAAAACCAACTCACGTCTATTCCTCCTGAGATTGGCCAACTTAAGAATTTGACACATCTTGATTTTAGTCAAAACAAACTCACTTCCATACCCCCTGAGATTAGTCAACTTCAGAATCTCGCACATCTTTATCTTCACATCAACCAACTCACGTCTATTCCACCTGAGATTTGTCAACTTCAGAATTTAACACATCTTTCTCTTTATAACAACCAACTTACTTCCATCCCTCATGAGATTGTACGACTTCAGAATCTCGAATATCTTTATCTTGATAATAACCAACTCACTTCTATCCCACCTGAAATCGGACAACTTCAGAATCTCACAAGTCTTTTTCTTTCCAACAACCAACTCACTTCTATCCCACCTGAAATCGGACAACTTCAGAATCTTGTATATCTTTATCTTCACATCAACCAACTCGCTTCT
>Ga0214917_10001670_pt1 | contig 28302 bp, 23 predicted proteins | sample LL_1208_BB_MetaG_FD_177983 | JGI IMG/M metagenome (GOLD analysis project Ga0214917, IMG submission 177983) | Freshwater microbial communities from Lake Lanier, Atlanta, Georgia, United States - LL_1208_BB | ecosystem: Environmental > Aquatic > Freshwater > Lake | place: USA: Georgia | collected... | reverse complement strand
CGGCCCGCTGGCCGCGCCGGCAGGTTTTGTTTCCGCCGGCGGACCGAGCCGGCCCACCAAGCCCGCCCGCTCGTCGAAGAACTCGACGGCGCCGGCCCGCGAATCGACGGTCGTTCCCACGGCGACGGCATCGACGCCCTTGGCATCCCTGATCTCGATCCGTCCGCCTCCCCCCCCCTGCACGCGGCCGGCGTGCACGATGATCACGTCGGACTCGCCGAGGACGGCCAGTTCCCGACAGACCACCGCGTCGGCCGAGATGGTCCGGCCGGCGGCGTCATCGTCCTCCAAGCCCAATTGCCCGCGCACGGCCAGGCCGATCGCCAGCAGCAGCAGCGGGTAGACGGTCCAACGCTCCGCGGTCGTCATGGTTCAGTCCGCATGCTTCTGCCGCAGCCGGGCCGAGAGCCGCAGGATGTGGTGCACGCGCTCGAACTGGTCGAGCCAGTCGGCGACGACGGCAGCGATCGCGTCGGCCGGGGGCGGCGCCGCGCCCGACGCACAGCTGTCGCCGATTTGGGAGGCGACGGCGGCCCGGTAGGCCGAGAGGGTGCGGTCGCCGTAGCAGAGGATCGGCGTGAAGTCCTCGCTGAAGAAGGCCGCGACCGGCACCCGTTGCCCGCCGCAGACCTTGAGGTGGGCGGCGATCGACGGCAGGGCATCGCGATCGAGGAGCCGCAGGTCGATGGACGGAGCGGCCGTGGCGAAGTGGGCGAAGATCGGGCATTGGTTGACGCAGTCGCCGCACCAGGCACCGGCGAGCACGAGCACCGGCATCCGGCGGACGAAGCCGCCGAGCAGGGCCCGCTGGGCGGCGGTCAGCGCGACCCGCCCATGAAACGCCCGCCACCGCTCCCGCTGTTCGGGAGTCGCATGGCGGTCGAGGAAGCTCTCGTAGGGCAGCGCCGCGGCGAAGGCGGCGGCCCAGGCCTCGGGGGTCGGCGGCGCGCCGGCATCGGCGATCGGGGGCGTGGGGGCGCCGAGCGTAACGGGGGATGACATGGGGCTCCTCGCGGGTGGCTGTGCGAAACGACGCTGCGGATGATACGCCGTCGGGCCTGTCCCTGCTTCCGGGTCGGCCGCGGCAGGCTGCGCGGACGAGGCAGACGGGGCGGCACTCGAAACCGCTTTTGCGGCGATCGAACCGGCCTTGACCCGGGAAAAACCGCCCCCTACTGTCCCCCCCGCCTGAAGGCCATGGGGTTGACCGCAAGGGACGACCCCACTCGCCAACGGTGGCGGCACGGAAGCCGGCCACCGGCGGCGAGCGAGACAACTCGAAGACCGTCCAATCGCTCCCGGAAACGGTTCAGGTTCTCCGCCCCCCTGGGACCTGGACCGTTCCGGGGGCCTTTGTGCGCGCACCCGGCGGCAGTGAGGCGACGTCGTGGGTTGCGCAGGCTCGGGACTGCCCGTGCCATCTCGCCGGACGCTCGCTTCGGGCATCCTGCCCTCCGCTCGCTCGATGCTGCCCTCGCTTCGGCATCCTGCCTGCGCTCGGCCAGCAACGCCGCTCGATCGGCACGGGCAACCCCGAGCCGTCAAACGGCTGAGGGTGCGGCTGATGGATTCAGCGGATTCGTCTGAACGCCCGTCGCGCGCCACGACGCGCACGAGCACGGCCGCCCGGAGGTGCGGCCGCCGGGCGGAGGCCCGGCGGGCTTTAAACTGGAGGCGGCGGGAGTCGAACCCGCGTCCCGAGATGTTTCGATACGAACGTCTACGTGTGTGTCCGGTCAACTTGGGTCTCGTCCACGCGTCCCCGGCCGACAGGGTTCGTCGCAGACCAGCCCGGAACTTTTTTGACCCCGGCCGTACCAGGCGGTGAACCGGGGCGAGTCGGATTTGGCGACCGATTGGGAGGCCCTTCCGACTGGGGCCATCGCTCGGGGCTACTTAACTAAGCAGCCAGAGAAAACTGAGCTTCGGCAATTGAAGCTTTGGTCGACTTTTAACGTGGCCAGCCGACCAACCACGACACGCAATCCGTACCTCCAGCACCCGGTCGATACCGTTACGCCCCCGAAGGAGTGTCGATCCCGAAGCCACGAGCCGATGGGGGCCGTGACCCGGCGAGGACCGGCGGGTGTTTCGGCACCCGCCGCCCTCGCCCGAGAGATCATACAAAACCGCACGGCCTGTAGGGGTCGTAGGGAAGAAAAGCCCTGGATTTCCGCCGTCGTACCGGCCGGCGACGCCCTTACGACACCCGGGGAAGGGATACTTGAGTCAGGTCAGCTTCCACGGCGACCGCCGCCCCCCCGGCACGGCCGGCCCCCGGGAAGTTGACGCTCCTCCTCCGCCGAACGTACCTTCCCATATGAACCCGCCGCGCCTCATGAACGACCTCCGCCCCGACCGCCCCATGGCTTCATCAGCCGTTCTCGTGCGGGCCGCCGTGCTCGCCGCCGCCGTCATCGCCTCTGGCTCCGTTCCGGCCGCCGGCCAGGAGTGGGCCCGCAAGATGTTCACGGTCACGAGCCATAACTTCGGCACCGTGGCCAAGGGCTCGAAGACGGAATACCGGTTCGTGTTCCGCAACGTCTACAACGAAGACCTTCACGTCGTCGGCGTCCGCACGAGTTGCGGCTGCACCTCGCCCACCGTCACGAAGAAGGATCTCAAGACCCACGAGACCGCCGAAGTGGTCGCGAGCTTCAACACGCGGACCTTCCAGGGCCAGCACGGCGCCACGCTCACCGTCACCTTCGACAAGCCCTTCTACGCCGAGGTGCAGCTGCGGGTGGCGGGCAACATTCGCGGCGACGTGACCTTCGATCCCCCGTTCGTCGATCTGGGCACGGTCGATCTCGGCAAGGGTTCGGAGCGGCAGGTGCGGGTCACGCGGCTCGGCTCCGTGCCGTGGGAGATCAAGGATGTCCGCAGTGCCAACCCCAACTTCGAGGTCTCGCTCTCGCAGCCGACCCGCGAGGGTGGCCGCACCATCTACGAGCTCACCACCCGGCTCAAGCCGGGCACGCCGGCCGGCTACGTCAAGGGTCAGCTGATCCTGGTGACCAACGATCCGCGGGCCACCCAGATCCCGATGGACGTCGAGGGCCGCGTGGTGGCCGAGGTGACGGTCAGTCCGCAACTGCTCGCGCTGGGGTCCGTGCCGGCCGGTGAGACGGTGACCAAGAACGTCGTCATCCGGGCCAATCGCGAGTTCAAGATCACCGGCGTGTTCTGCTCCGACGGCTGCCTGACCTGCGAGCCGAAGACCACGGCGGCCCGGGTCCACATCCTCCCGGTCACCTTCCAGGCCGGCGAGACGGTGGGCAAGGTGGAGCGGGAGTTGCGGATCGCGACCGATCTGGGCGAGGGCGCCGTGCCGGTGGTGACCGTGCACGCCCAGGTCGAGGCCGGCGGAGACGACGGCGCCGCCGCCACGCCCGCGGCGGAGCAGGCCGCGAGCCTGCCGTAACGGCCTCCGCCGCGAAGCTGTGGGCGCCGGCGTCAGCGGCCCGCGAGCGGGAGATAGTCGCGCGGGGCGGGGCCCGAGTAGAGCGAGAGCGGCCGGATCAGCCGGTTGTCGCCCATCTGCTCGATGACGTGGGCCGTCCAGCCGCTCATCCGCGCCACCACGAAGATCGGGGTGAACACCTTCACGGGCAGGGCCAGCGCGTGGTAGACGCGGGCCGCCGGCCAGTCGAGGTTCGGCTTGAGCTGCTTCCGCTCGAGCATGATGCCCTCGACCTCCGCCGCCAGAGCCTCGATCGGCTCGCCGTCCGTGCCCCGCACGAGTTGGCGGCACATCTCGCCGAGCAGCTTCGCCCGCACGTCGCCATCCTTGTAGACGCGGTGGCCGAAGCCCATCACGACACGTCTGGCGGCGAACTGCTCCTCGACCCAGGGGCGGGCCCGGTCGGCCGAGCCGATGGCGCCGAGCACCTCGAGCACCTTCTCGTTGGCCCCGCCGTGGAGCGGCCCCTTGAGCGCGCCGATCGCGGCGGTGACGGCCGAGTGCATGTCGGAACCGGTCGAGGCGACCGTCCGGGCGGCGAACGTCGAGGCGTTGAACTCGTGCTCCGCGTAGAGGACGAGCGTGCTGCCGAAGATCGCGGTCTCGGCGGCCGTGGGCGCGCGGCCCGTGAGCCGCTCGAGCAAGGCCGGGCCCAGCGGGGCGTCGGGCCAGGCCGCCACGGGCCGGCGGGATGTCATGTCGATCCAGGCGGCCAGGATCGCCGGCGTCCGGCCCAGCAGCCGCTCCGCCTGCGCGAGGAGTGCCTCGCGACCGCCGGGCGTGTCGTCCCGCTCGATGAGCCCGAGCATGCTCACGCCCGTACGGAGGGCATCCATGGGCGAGGCCTCGGGCGCGGAAGCCGCCAGCCGTTCGAGTGCGGCGAGCACCGGCCCGGGAATCGACCGGGCCGCCGCGGCCACCCGCTGCCGCAAGCCCGCGAGTTCCGCCGCCGTCGGCAGTTCGCCGCGGAGCAGCAGCCAGGCCACCTCCTCGAAGTCGCCCGCCCGGGCGAGCGGCTCGATGTCGTAACCCCGGTACCGGAGGGTGCCGGCGAGCGAGCAGATCGCCGTCTGGCCGGCCACGATCCCGGCGAGGCCCTTGGCAAAGTCGGTGGCGGCGGGTGCGGGGGCGGTCATGGGGTCTCCTGGCGGGCGGCGGCCGGGCCGGCGCGATGGCGGCCGGGATCGGCGGGATCGTAACCGAGCATCTCGTACAGTTCCTCGCGCGACTGCATCAGGTCGAGCAGGCTCTCCTGGGTTCCCTCGTCGGCGAGCACGGCGAGCCCCGCCTCCATCGCCTTCATCGCCAGCCGCAGGAGCGTGACGGGATAGAGGACGGCACCGAAGCCGAGCTCGGCCAGGTCGGGAATCGAGACCAGGGGGCTCCGACCGAACTCCGTCATGTTGGCGAGCAACAGCGGCCCGGCGCCGAAGACGCGGCCCACCTGGCCGAACTCGTCCCGCGACGCGAGTGCCTCGGGGAAGAGCCAGTCGGCTCCGGCCGCGGCGTAGGCCTGGAGCCGGACGAGCAGGTCGTCGAAGCCGCTCACGCCGCGGGCGTCGCTGCGGCCGATGATCACGGTGGCCGGGTCGCGGCGGCCGGCGCAGGCCGCGGCGATGCGCTCGGCCATGGCGGCCGTCTCGATCACCTGCTTGCCCCCCAGGTGGCCACACCGCTTGCCGCCGGCCGCGGCATCCCCGGGCTGGTCCTCGAGCTGGATCGCCGCCGCACCGGCCGCCTCGAGCAGCCGCACCGTCTCTTCCACGTCGCGCGGCCCGCCGAAGCCCGTGTCGGCATCGACGACCACCGGAATCGTGACAGCCCGGGCGAGGACCCGCGTCTGCTCGACGAGCTGGTCGCGGGTGAACAGCCCGATGTCCGGAACGCCGAGCGTGCCGGCTGAAAACGCGGCCCCGGAGAGGTAGACGGCGTCGAAGCCGGCCCCTTCGACGAGCCGCGCGGCCAGCGCGAAGGGGGCGCCGACGATCCCGAGCGTCTCCCGCTCGGCGGCGGCCCGAAGCGCGGCGCCCGACGCCGCGGTCGCCGGTCCGATCGGGGCCGGGTCGATCGCGGGCTCGGTCATGCTCTGGTCTCGCGAGTATTCTGGATGCGACCCGACGCCGCGGCCGGCGACTCGCGACCTTTATACGTGCGCTCGATGGCAGACGAAAGCGATTGGCGGGAGGCGGCGGCCGGCAGTCCCTGGTGGCGTCGGTCGATCGAAGTCGCCGCCATCACGGCCCTGTTCGCCGCCGCCGGCGCGTGGCCGGTGCCCGACGTCAACGAGACGGTCTATCTGACGAAGGCCCGCCACGCGGCCGACCCCGGCTATGCCGCCGGCGACTTCTTCCTCGAGACGCCCGACGCGCATGGTGTCTTCTACCTGCTCCTGGGTCCGCTGGCGGCGTCCGTGTCGCTGGAGACGGCCGCCTGGATCGGCCGCATCGCCGGCTGGCTGGCCCTCGCGGTCGGCTTTCATCACCTCTCGCTGCCGATGCTGGGCGGGGCGTCCGCCCGCGGCACGTGGACCAGGATCGCCGCGGCCGCGCTGTTCAGCGCGGGCCTCCGGTTCACGTCGGCCGCGGGCGAGTGGGTGATCGGCGGCTGCGAGGCCAAAGTCTTCGCCTGGGCGCTCGTGCTCGGCGGGCTCGGCGAACTCGTCCGCGGCCGGTTCGCCTCGGCCTGGTGCATGTTGGGCGGTGCGACCGCCTTTCATCCGATCGTCGGCGGCTGGGCCATGCTGGCGGCCGTCGCAGCCTGGGCGAGCGGCGAGCGGCGCCCGACGCGACGGCCTCGGGCCATCACGGTCGCACTCGTCGTCGCCGGGGCGGCCCTCGCGGCGGCGGGCGTCGTGCCCGCCCTGACGCTCTCCGCGGGCGCCGATGCCGCGACACGGGCGGAGGCCGCCCGGATCTACGTCGTGGAACGGCTGCACCATCATCTCCTGCCGCGGACGTTTCCCGCGGGCTTCATTCCGCGGCACGTGTTGGCGATCGTGGCCTGGTGGCTGCTCGACCGCCTGGCCCCCGCCAGCCGGGCCCGTGGCCGTCTGACGCGGTTCACGCTCGCCTCGCTCGCGATCTCCGGGGCGGGGCTCGCGATCGCCGCCCTCGAGCCCTGGGCCCCGGCGACCGTCTACGGCCTGCTGCGGTTCTATTGGTTTCGCCTGGCCGACGTGGCCGTGCCGCTGGCGCTGGCGATCTCAACTGCCGGGGTGCTCGCCGACGACGCCGCCTGCCGCCGGCTCTTCCCCGTCTCACCCGCCGTGATCCGCGGCCTCACCGGTCTGCTGCTGCTGGCGGACGTGGCGGCCGAGTCGAAGCACTGGCCGCTGCCCGGCCGCACGGTCGTGGCCCGCGGTGACTCCAAGGTCGAGGCCGCGGCGTGGGCCGACATCTGCGCGTGGGCGCGGGACCACCTGCCGCCGGGCACGTGCGTGCTCACGCCCCGCGGGGCGGCGAGTTTCACCTGGCAGACGGGGCTGCCCGAAGTGGTGGCGTGGAAGAACAGCCCGCAGGACGCGGCCTCGCTCGTGGCGTGGCGGAAGCGGATCACCGACTGCTTCTCCGCCGACGGCACCCTCACCGAGATGGAACGGTCGACGGCGGCCCTCGGCGCCCGGCGGATGCGGGATGTCGCCTTCCGCTACGACACCAGGATCGCGATCGTGCCGCTCGATGCACCCGGCCTCGCGGAGTTGCCCTGCGAGCGGCTCCACGCCAACGATCGCTACGCCGTGGTTCGGATCATGCCCCTCGCCCAAGGCGACGCGGCGCCCTGATCAGAGCGGCACGCCGAGCTTCGCCGCCTTGAGGCGGATCACGTGCTGGAAGGCGGGAAAGGGATACTTCTTGCCGCGGCCGATCGCCCAGGCGTACGTGGCGTCGACGACCTGGGCCGGCAGCCGTCCCTCCTTGACGCGCTCGGCCACCTGCTCGCAGAAGGCCACGTCGGCCGGCGCCTTGACCCGCAGGCCGGTGGCGAGCCGGTCGGCCATGTCGGCGATGCTGCCCGGCGCGCGCTCGGCGGCCGGCGACTGGACGGACAGCACGAACACCAACAGGAGCCACGACACAAGCCGCATGGGCGCATCTCCCCGGGGGGCCGAGAAGGTCGCAAGGCCGGGAAAGCGAGTCAAGGCGAACTGGGGGCTCACGAGCACTGCACCACCATGGGCCGCGAGGGGTTGCCCGTGCCAATCGAGCGGCGTAGGAAACCGAGCGTAGCAAGGATTGCGAAGCGCGGTTTCCTCCGAGCGAGCGGACGGCAGGATGCCGGTAGCGAGCGTCCGGCGAGATGGCACGGGCAACCCCGAGCCCGCGCGCGAGGCCCCCCGAACGTCCGGCGATGGGGCACGGGTAACCCCGAGCCCGGGCGCGAGGCCCCCGAGCGTCCGGGCGATGGGGACCGGCAACCCCGAGCCCGCATCACCCGGCCCCGAGCGTCGTCTCCGTCTCGTTGAAGATCCGCTCGAACTCGGCGCGGGTGCGGGCCGTGACGGCCTGCACGTCGCGCACGAGGTCGTCGGGCCGCTCGTAGCCGAGCAGGTGGGCGAGTTTCCGCTGCTCGTCGGGCGCCGAGGGAAAGTCGTGCCGGCCGGCGGCGTCGAGCAGCCGCAGCCGCCCCTCGATCGACCGGAGCGTCCGGTAGGCCCGTTCGAGGAACTGCCGCCGCTCGTCGCTGACCAGGCCCGCCGCGTGGAGCGCGACCAGCCCGGCGAGTGTTTCCGTCGACCGCAGGGCCGGCACGCGGCCACCGTGCACGAGCTGCAGCATCTGCACGATGAACTCGATGTCGACCACGCCCCCGGGGCCCCGCTTGAGGTTCGCCGACGTCGCCCCCTCCTCCATCCGGTATCGCATCCGGCGGATGCTCGCGACCTCCTCGGCCGTCCAGCGCCGGCCGGAGGTGGCCTGCTCGATCACTGCCCGGGCCGCGGCGGCCGCCGCCGGCGAGCCGACCACCACCCGCGCCTTCACGAGCGCCTGCCGCTCCCAGACGGCGGCGGGGCCGGCGGCGGCGAAGTAGCGGGCGAACTCGGCGAGCGAGGTGGCGGGAGGCCCGCTGCGGCCGGACGGCCGGAGCCGTGAGTCCAGCTCGTAGAGCCGGCCCTGCGGCCCGAACTCGTTGAACACCCGCATCGACCGTTGGGCGAGCTCGCCGAAGAAGTGGGCGTTGCTCGTGCCGGCGGCCGTGCGGCGCCGCGGCAGCGAGACGCCGTCGTGGTCGTAGAGAAACACCACGTCCAGATCGCTGGCGTAGTTCAGCTCGCGGCCGCCGAACTTGCCCATCGCCAGGACGACCGGCCCCGCCGGCTCGCCGGCCCCCGGCCCGTCGCCGGCCATTGGCTGCCCGAGCCGCTCGACGAGCCGCGCCTCCTCGACGGCCAGCACCCGCTGCACGAGCGTCTCGGCGATCGCGGAGAGGGCGGCGGTCGTGGTCTCGGCGTCCTGCCGCCCGAGCATGTCCCGCACCCCGACCCGCAGCTGCTGCGACGCCCGGAAGGCGTGCAGGATCGGCGTCAGATCCACCGCCCCGCGGCAGAGCTCGGCGAGGTTCGCCTGGAGCTCGGCCGCGGTCGGCAGCCGTTCGATCAAGAGGCTGTCGAGCAGCTCGTCGATCATGCCCGGATTGGTCACGAGCAGCCGCGCCAGGAAGGGGCTCGACGCGCAGAGCCGCACCGTGAGGTCGAGCGACGGGGGGTTGAAGCTGAACAGCTCCCAGAGCACGCCCTTGCCGCCGAGCGAGTCGGCCACGTCGACGAGCGTGGCGAGCGTGGCGTCGGGATCGGGTGTGCGGCCGATCACCGCCAGCAGCCGCGGCGCGATCGCGGCCAGGAAGTGGCGGCACCGGCGGGTCGAGAGAAACCGCACCCGCTCCTCCGCGAGCGACTCGAGCGCCCGCGTTGCGGCGGGCACGTCGCGGAAGCCGTGGCCGCCGAGCACCGCCCGGACCGTCTCGGCGGGCGGGTCGGGATCGAGCACGAGATCCACTTCCGGCTCCGGGGGGGCGTCGTCGGGAAAGGCGTCGTGCAGGAGATGGTCGAGGATCCGGCGATTGACGTCGGTCGCTTCGGCCAGCGCGGCGCGAAACCGCTCGCGGCCCTCCGCGCCGGCCGGCTCGCCGCACCGCACGGCCAGCCGGCCGAGCTCGACTTCGTCCCGCGGCACGACGTGGGCCTGGCGGTCATACAACACCTGGATCCGGTGCTCGACCGTCCGCAGGAGCGTGTAGGTCCTCTCGAGGATCGCCCGCTCCTGGTCGGTCAGGCTGCCCGCCGCGGCGAGCCGGCGAATGGCTTCGAGCGTGTTGCCGGAGCGGACCGCGGGATTGTCGCCGCCGGCGAGCAGCTGCAGAAACTGGATCGTGAACTCCACGTCGCGAATCCCGCCCCGCCCCTCCTTGACGTCGGCGTCGTCGATTCCGGCCCGGATCGCCCGCCGCTCGATCCGCCGCTTCAATGCCTTGATGCCGCTGATGTCGGCCCGGGTCAGCCAGCGGCGGTAGACCCAGGGCTCGAGCTCGACGATCAGCCGGCCAGCCAGTGCCAGGTCGCCCGCGATCGCGCGGCCCTTCACCCAGGCCTGACGTTCCCAGGTGCGGCCGAGCTGGTCGTAGTACTGGAGCATCGCGTCGAAAGCGAGGCTGGTCGGACCGGCCGCCCCGTGCGGCCGCAGCCGCAGGTCGACCCGCAGCCCACCGCCCGCGGGCGACGGCCCCGCGATCAGCCGCACCGTCTCCTGCACCACGCGGTCGAAGAACTCCTGGTTGGTGCAGGGCTTGGGCCCCTCCACGCGACCGTCGGCCGAGTGCACGAACACGAGGTCGATGTCGCTGGAGTAGTTGAGCTCCGCGCCGCCGAGCTTGCCGAGCGCCACGGCCGCGATCGTGGCCGGTCGGCCGTCGGGTCCGCGGGGCGTGCCCCGTTGCCGGCTGACCAGACGCACGGCCGTGGCGAGCGCCGCCTCGACCACGCAGTCGGCCACGTGCGCGAGCTGGCCGGTGACGATTTCGAGCCGCTGGCCCCCCACGATGTCGCCGTAGGCGATCCGCAGCAGCTGCCGCCGCCGAAACCGGCGCAGCGCCGCCCGCACCACGTCGGGCTCGTCGCTGCCCCCGATCTCGGCGGCGAGCATCGCGGCGAGCGACTCCTTCCGCTCGGGTCGCCCCCGCCCGAGCCGCACCTCCTCCCAGGCCTCGGGGTCGGCGATCACCGTCTCGGCCAGGAACGGGCTCGCCGAGAAGATGGCCACGAGCACGCCGAGGCTCTCCGGGTCGCGGTCGAAGAGCGTCGCGGTCGAGAGCGGGCTGCGGACGGCCGCCACGAATCGCTCCAGGGCCACGAGCACCCGGTCGGGGTCGCTCGCCGCCGGGAGCAGGCCGGCGAGGCGGTCGCAGATCGCGGTCACGAGGTCGAAGGTCAGACCGTGCGCCGCGAGTCCCGCGATCGCCCGATGCGCCGCGGCGGGATCGGCGAGCCCGATGCGCCGCCCCCAGTCGGCGGCCGCGGCGGGATCGTCAAGCAGCCGCGACACGTCACACCTCGGCCGGTGGCGACGCCGGGCGGGGGGCCGGCGGCGCGAGCTGATAGAGCGGGGCCGATTCGCCGGAGAAGGCCAGGCCCTCGAGCGGCACCGCGTCGGCGAAGCCGTCGGCCACGCGGCCGGCGAGCGACCAGGCACCGGCCTCGTGGACTTGGACGTTGATGATCCGGCCGACCAGCCGGCGGGGCGCGTCGAAGACCACGATCCGGTCGCACATCGTCCGGCCCGAAAGCTGGACGGTGTCGTCGGGCCCGGCCTCGACCTCCCGCTTCTCGTCGCGGGCCGAAAGGCCTTCCACGAGCACCTGCTGCCGGGTGCCGAGAAACCGCTGGTTGCCCGCGAGGCTCGCCTCGGCCTGGGCCTCGAGCAACAGCCGGTTGCGGTCCTTCTTCACCTCCTCCGGCACGTCGTCGGGCAGCCGCTCGTGGGCCTTGGTGCCCGGCCGCGGGCTGTACTTGAAGATGAAGCTGTTCTTGAAGCCGACCGTGCGCACCAGGTCGAGCGTGAGTTCGAACTCCGCGTCGGTCTCGCCGCAGTAGCCCACGATGAAGTCGCTCGTCACGGCGGCGTGCGGCATCGCCTCCCGCACGCGGCCGAGCATCTCCATGTAGTCGCCGATCGTGTAGCCCCGCTTCATCCGCCCGAGGACCGCGTCGGAGCCGTGCTGGGCCGGCACGTGCAGGTAGTGGCAGACCTTGGGCAGGTCGCGGACCGCCGCGATCAGATCGTCGGTCATGTCCCGGGGATAGTTCGTCACGAACTTGATCCGGTCGAGCCCCTCGATGCCGTCCAGCATCACCAGCAGGTCGGCGAGCCGCGTCGTGCGGCCGCCTTCGGCGTATCGGTAGGAGTTGACCGTCTGGCCGATCAGCGTGATCTCCCGGCAGCCCTCGGCCACGAGCTTGCGGGCCTCGGTGAGGATCGTGTCGGGGGCACGGGCCTGCTCCGGCCCGCGGACGTGGGGCACGACGCAGAACGCGCAGAACTTGTCGCAGCCCGTCTGGGTGCGGATGAACGCCTGGAAGGGGGTGGGCCGCATGCCCGGATCGCGATCGGGGTCGTAGCTCTCGAACGAGCGGGCGATCGCCTCGCGGGCGGCGCCCTTGCGGTCGAGGCTCACCTCCAGCCTCGGCCCGCCGCCGGCGAGCACGCTCGCCACGAGCGACGGCACCTGATGGAGCTGGCCCGGGCCCACCACGAGATCCACCCACGGGGCCCGGCGGCGGACGAGCTCCTGATCTTTCTGGGCCATGCAGCCGAGCACGCCGACGACGAGCTCCGGTTTCTTCTGCTTCTCGAACCGGATCCGCCCCAGGGCCGAGTAGATCTTGTCTTCGGCGTGCTGCCGCACGCTGCAGGTGTTGTAGAAGACGGCGTCGGCCTCGGCCGGCCCCGCGGCCATCTCCCAGCCCTGCCGGCGGAGCGCCGCCACCACGAGCTCGCTGTCGAGCACGTTCATCTGGCAGCCGACGGTCTCGATCCAGAGGCGCTTGGGCATGGAGCGGAGTCTAGCAACGGCCCAAGCCGGCCAACATGGCGATGGAGACCGGGCTTCTCGGCTCTCGCCGCCCAAAAACGGCGGTCTACGAACGATCGTTGACGCCCCCTACCCGCTCAAATATTCTTGGCAATATGAAGACGACCATCGATGTTGCCGACGCCCTTCTTCGGGAGGCCCGGGAAATCGCGACCCGCGATCGCACGACGCTCAAGGAACTCGTGCATGAGGGTCTGCGACGCGTGATCGAGGAGCGGCGGCCGCGGCGGCGGGCCTTCACGCTGCGCTCCGTCGAGCCGGGCGGCGGCGGGCTGATGCCCGAGTTCGCCGACGGCGATTGGCAGCGGATCCGCGATGCCATCTACGAGGGCCGCGGCACGTGATCGCCGTGGACACCAACATCCTCGTGGCCTTCATGCGGTCGGAATATCCGCATCACGACAAGGCCCGGGCCCGGATTCGGGAACTCGCCGAGGGGCCGGCTCCGTGGGCGCTGCCCTGGGCTTGTGTGCACGAGTTTCTGGCGGTCACCACCAATCCGCGGATCTTTCGCGTCCCGCTCCCGGCCTCGCAGGCGGCCGCGGCCATCGACGCGTTGCTCGAGTCGCCGACAGCTCGACTGATCACCGAGGGCGCGGGCTACTGGGAGACGCTCCGGTCGCTGCTCACCGCGGGTGATGCCTTCGGCCCAAAGGTCCACGACGCCCGGATCGCGGCCGTCTGCCTGACGCACGGCGTCACGGAACTCTGGACGGCCGACCGCGACTTCGGCCGCTTCCCGGCGCTCCGCGTGCGGAATCCGTGCGTCTGAGCTCGCCTCACCCCAGCCGCGCGCCCGGCCGCAGGGGACTGCCCCGGAGAAACTCGCCCGCCGTCATCGCCCGCTTGCCCTCGGGCACGAGCCGGGTGACGGCCAGCGCCGTGCCCGCGCCGCAGGCCACCACGATCCGGCCCGTGTCCGGGCCGGACTCGGCCGCGAGCACCGTTCCGGGCTCGACCGCCACGCCGGGGCCCGGAAAAAACTCCTCGGCCGGCGCGACCTCGGCCGCGGCGAGCACCAGCCGCTGACGCTCGCCGTCGGCCCGCGTGAAGAAGGTCGCGGCCCGAGGCCAGGGATCGAGCGCCCGCCGCAAGCGTTCGATGGCGGCCGCGGGCTTCGACCAGTCGATGAGCCCGTCGGCCTTGGCGAGCCGCGGGGCCCGGGTGGCCTTGGCCTCGTCCTGCGGGATGCCGACGCCCCCCGGCTCGAGTCCCGCGGCGACCGCGGCCTCGAGCCGCTCGATCGCATCGAGCACGGCGCCAGCCCCGATCTCGGACAGTCGGGTCTCGAGCTCCGCCGCGGTCTCCCGTGGGCCGACCGGCGTCGCTCGCGCCGTGATCACGCGGCCGGCGTCGAGGGCCGGCGTCATCCCGATCACGCTGACGCCCGTCACCGCGTCGCCCGCGAGCAGCGCCCATTGGATCGGCGCCGCGCCGCGGTGCCGCGGGAGGAGCGAGCCGTGGAGGTTGATCCCGCCGAACGGGGCCACGCCGAGCAGCTCGGCCGAGAGAATCTGGCCGTAGTCGCAGACCACGAACAGCTCGGCCGCGAGCCCGCGGATCGCCGCCACGCTCTCCGCCGCGTTGGCCTTCTCCGGGTCGAGCACGGGGACGCCCGCGGCGACGGCCGCCTCCCGCATCGGGTTCGGCGGAGGCCGGCGGCCCGGGGGCGCGTGGTCGGGCCGCGTGACGACCGCCACGATCTCATGGGGCGACGCCAGGAGCGCGCGAAACATCGGCACCGCGAACGGCCCGGTGCCCATCACGACCAGCCGCAGCCGCCTCACGCCCGACACCGCGCGGCCTCCAGCCGGTCGAGCTCGGCCACCAGGGTCGCGTCGGGGGGCAACTCGCCCCGCGACTGCTTGCCCGCGAACACCTGCGCGAGCCCCTCGAGCTGGCTCCGCACCTCGAGCGCCGCGGCTTCCGGCAGCCGGTCGGTGAACAGCCGGCCTTCGAGGTGATCGAACTCGTGCTGGACGACCCGGGCGAAGAGGCCGTCGAGGTCGAGCTTGATCGGCTCGCCGGCGAGCGACCAGGCCTCGACCACGATCCGCTCCGGCCGGCGCACGTCCATCCGCACGCCCGGCAGGCTGAGGCAGCCCTCCTCCTGCACCGCCGTGCCCCGCGGCCGGCTGAGCACGGGATTGATGAACACGTGCTCCTCCCCCTGGCCCTGCCGGCCCGTGCAGTTGACGACGAACATCCGGTAGGGAAGCGCCACCTGGTTGGCGGCCAGGCCGATGCCCTCGGCCTCGTACATGATCTCGAACATCCGCTCGACCGCCTCGCGGACCGCGTCGTCGAGCCGCAGGAGCGGCTTGGCGGGCCGGCGCAGGGCGGGGTGCGGAAACTCCACGAGCCCGAGCGGGCCGAGGGCCGTGGGATCGGTGGTGGTGGTGGCGGGCGGCTCGTTCACGACGGTCTCCTCGGCCGCGGCGGATCACCGGCCCCGGTTCGCCGCATCATACCGGGCGGCCACGGTCGCGGCCGGATACCATGGGCCTCGTCATGCCCGATGCACCATCACCGCCGCACTCCCCCTGGCTCGATCCTTCCCTGATCGTGGCGACCTGCGGCTGGGTGGGAAGGATCCCGTTCGCCCCCGGCACCTTCGGCTCACTCGTGGGGCTGCCGCTCTCGCTGGCCACCGGCGCCGCGGCGGCCTGGCTCGCCGGTTGGTCGGGACAACGCGACCCCGCCACCACCATCCTGGTCGAGATCGCCCTGATCGCAGCGCTCGTCCTCGCGAGCATCCCGCTCTGCACCCGTGCCGCGCGGCTCCTGGGAACCGAGGATCCCGGCGCGATCGTGCTGGACGAGGCGGTGGCGGTGCCCACGGTGCTCGCGCTGGTGCCCGTCGCCGCCCGGCACGCGGCGGTGCTGGCCGCGGCCTTCGTGCTGTTTCGGGTGTTCGACATCCTCAAGCCGCCGCCGATCCGGCAGACGGAACGCCTGCCCGAGGGCCTGGGCATCATGGCCGACGACCAGGTGGCGGCCGGGTTCGCCGCCGCCGGCCTCGCCGCACTGCGGTGGCAGGGCTGGCTCTGACCGCCGATGCTGGAGCGATCACGGGTGCGAGGCGGTCAACGGATGCGGATCCTGCTCATCGACCACGGCTGCTGCGACCATCCCCACACACGGATTCATCGCCTGCGCGAGGCGCTCGTCGCCACCGGTGCCCGCGTGGCGGTCTGCGGACCGTCGCGTCTGCACGGGCTCGACGAGCAGCCGGCCGGGATGCACGGCATCCATCTGCATGACATCGCCGCCGCCAATCGCCGCCTGCTCGCCGCCGTGCAGGACGGCGCGCCGGAGGTGTTCCTCGCGGCCGTCGCAGACGTTCCCTCGCGGTTGCTGGGCCTGGCCCGGGAAACCGCGCGGCAGGTGATCGCCGAGGCCGCCGACGCCCTCTACCCCGATGCGATCTTCGTGCTCCACGCCGGCATCCTCACCGATCTGGCCGTGGAGACCGGCGCGCCGGTGGTGGTCTACGTCACCGACGCTGACCTTCGGGCGGCCGCCACGCGGCCCTCGCTCCGCCGGCTGGTCACGGCGGCCCTCGGCTCGAGCGACGGGATCGTGGCGGCCGACCTCGAGACGTCGGCGGCGCTGCGGCAGGCCTGGCTGGGGAGCGACGCCGATCAGTGCACGCGGTGCGAGACCTGGCCGATCGAGGTCTCCGACGCGGCCGCACGGGTGGCCGCCGCCTGCGACACGGCGCTCGCCCGCCGCCGCGGGGAGTGAGGGCTCCGAGGCCGACCGTCGCGTATCATGCCTGCTCCCCCCGGAGCCGCTTCATGACCCGCGCCGCCGCGCCCGCCCCCGACCTCGCCCGTGCCCGCCGGACCGTGCTCGATCTCCTGGCCATTCCCGGCCTCTCCGGCGAGGAGAAACTCGTCGCCGACCACATCGCCAAGACGCTGCGGGCCGCGGGCTGTCCGGCTGCGGCGATCATGGTGGACCGGGCCCACGAGAAGACGCCCCTCACGGGCAACTGCGGCAACCTGATCGTGAAACTGCCGGGCACGCTCAAGGGGCCGCGGCGGCTGTTCATGGCCCACATGGACACGGTGCCGGTCTGCAAGGGGGCCAAGCCGGTGGTCAAGGGCCGGTTCGTGAAGAGCGCCGACCCGGCGACCGGGCTCGGCGGCGATGACCGGGCCGGCGTGGGCGTGGTGCTGACGACGGCGCTCGAGATCCTGCGGCAGAAGCTGCCCCATCCGCCGCTCACCTTCCTGTTCGCGATCCAGGAGGAGGTGGGCCTGTATGGCGCGCGGTTCGTGAAGGCCGCGGACCTTGGTCGCCCGAAGCTGGCCTTCAACTTCGACGGCGGCGCCGTCGAGAAACTCACCGTGGGGGCCACCGGCGGCCATCGCCTCGAGATCACGATCGACGGCATTCCCAGCCATGCCGGCGTGGCCCCCGAGAAGGGTGTGTCGGCGATCGCGATCGCGTCGCTGGCCATCGCCTCGCTCGTCGAGGAAGGCTGGCACGGCCTGGTGGAGAAGGGGGGCAAGCGGGGCACGAGCAACGTGGGCGTGATCCACGCCGGCGAGGCGACCAACGTCGTGGCCGATCGCGCCGCGCTGCGGGCCGAGGCCCGCGGGCATGACCCGGCCTTGCGCGGGCGGATCGTGCAGGCGATCGAGAAGGCGTTCACCGCCGCGGCCAGGCGGGTCAAGAGCAGCGACGGGCGGACGGGGAAGGTCTCGATCTCGGGCCGGCTCGACTACGAGGCCTTCCGGCTGGCCGACGACGAGCCCTGTGTGACCGCCGCCCGCGAGGCGGTGCGCATGATCGGCCTCGAGCCGCGGCTGGACATCTCCAACGGCGGCCTCGACGCCAACTGGATGGCGGCCAACGGGATCCCGACGGTCACGCTCGGCTGCGGCCAGATGAACATCCACACCACCGACGAGCAGCTCGACCTCGCCGCCTACGAACACGCCTGCCGGGCCGCGCTCCTGCTGGCGACGGCGGCGGCCTGACGGCGGCGGGCCTCAGGCGCCACGCACCGAGGCGAAGCACTGGCGCCGGCGGTTCTCGCGATCGCGATCGTCGTCGTGGTCGTCATCATCGTCGTCGTGGTCCGCACCGCTGCCCACCGCGGCCGCGAGGAACGAGGCCGACCAGACGGTGCGGCCGGCCTCATCGAGCTTCGCGGCGAAGCCGGCGTCGCGCCAGCGGATGCGTGTCTGGGGCCGGCCCGACGACACCGTGGTCTCGCTCACGGCCTCCGCCCGCCGTCCGCCGACGACCACGCCGCCGCTGGGGTCGAGCGCGACGGCGAAGATGCCGTCGTCCTTGGGGCTTCCGAGGCCGCGGGCCCAGACCAGGCTGCCCTGCGCGGAATACCTGGCGACGAAGCCGTCCGTCTCGCCCGCGCTCCGCACCGCCGTCCGGCCGCTCGACGGGTCGAAGTCGACGGTCTTCTCGAACTCACCCCCCACGAACACGTTGCCGGCGACATCGCAGGCCACCGCCCGGGCGGCGTCCTCGCCGCGGTCGCCGAACGTGAACGACCAGCGATAGGCGCCCGCGGTGTCGAGCGCCAGCACGAATCCATCCTCCGCGCCGCGGCTCTGGCTGCGGACCACGCCAACGCCGGGATCGAAATCCGCGACGTGCTGGAAGTCGCCGACGGCCACGACCATCCCGTTGCCGCCCACGGCCACGCCGAACACGGAGTCGTCATTTCCGCCGCCGACATTCCGGGCCCAGAGGCAGTTGCCCCTGAGGCCGTAGGCCGCGACGAAGCCGTCGGTCCGGCTCCCTCGGCCGGTGCTGGTGAGCACCGTGCCGCCGTTGAGCAGGTCGAAGTCCACGCTGCCGGCGAACTCGCCGCCCACGTAGATCGTGCCCCTGAAGTCGACCGCGACCGCATTGATGCCGTCCATCAAGCTGCCGCCGAACTGCCGGGCCCAGACGTCGTTGCCCTCGGAGTCGAACGAGGCGAGGAAGCCATCGCGGCGACCGGCCCCCGGCAGCACGGCCCCGGGATCAGCGGGGTCGAGGACCAGTGTGCCCGAGAAGTGGCCGACCACGAGCACGTCGTGGCCGAGCGGGTTGAGCGCGATGCCCCGCGCCGCGTCGTCTCCGGCCGAGCCGAACGACCGGGCCCACAGGAGACCGCCCGCCGTGTCGAGCTTGAGCAGGAAGGCGTCACTGCCGCCGCGGCTCACGAGGTTCGCGACGCCGGCGCCGGGATCGAAATCGACCGTGCCCCGGAATGACCCCACGAGGTAGGTGTCGCCGAGATCGTCGACCACGGTGCCGAGCACCGTGCTGCTCGCGTCGTTCCCCGACAGGAGCCTGCGCGACTCGAGCGGTTCGCACCGCACGCCGGCGGCAGCCGGGAAGCGGCTCCGTCGTCCGCACACCGACCGATGGAACACCTGTCTCCAAGCCGTTGCGATGCGCGCCATGATGGACCCCTCCCAAGGAAGTTCTGGATCTCACACCCCGTTCGGCGGAGGAGCATACCAGATGGCCCCCGGATGTCTGCCGGGAAAATCCGCGCCCCAGAACGGTGCTCCGGCGGTTCTCTCACGAGCGGCTCACATCCACGGCCTCACCTCGGCAAACCGGCCCGGAACACCGCGGACGCTCCGCCCTGATTGCCCACGCCCGCCCACTCCCTCTAGATTCCGTGGCCATGCCTCGCACCGCCGCCCGATCCCGCCCGGCCCTCGATCGCGTCCACCAGGGCGACTGCCTCGAGATCCTGGCCCGCGTGCCGGCGGAGAGCGTGCACCTGGCCTTCGCCGATCCCCCCTTCAACATCGGCTACGACTACGACACCTACGACGACCGCCGTTCCGCCGACGACTACCTCGCCTGGTCGAAGCGGTGGCTGGAGGCCGTGCAACGGGTGCTCCGCCCCGACGGAACCTTCTGGCTGGCGATCGGCGACGAATACGCCGCGGAGCTCAAGGTGCTCGCCACGCGGGAGCTCGGCTTCACCTGCCGCAGCTGGGTGGTCTGGTACTACACCTTCGGCGTCAACTGCCGCACAAAGTTCAGCCGCTCGCACGCCCACCTGTTCCACTTCGTGAAGGATCCCGCGGCCTTCACCTTCAACGACGACGCGATCCGCGTGCCCAGCGCCCGCGAGCTCGTCTATGCCGACAAGCGGGCCCACTCTGCCGGCCGCCTGCCCGACGACACCTGGATCCTCCGGCCGCAGGACCTGCCCGAGGGCTTCGCCGCCGACGGCGACACCTGGTACTTCCCCCGCGTCTGCGGCACGTTCAAGGAGCGTTCCGGCTGGCACGGCTGCCAGATGCCCGAGCAGCTTCTGGGTCGGATCATCCGCGCCTCGAGCAACCCGGGCGACACCGTCCTCGACCCCTTCGGCGGCAGCGGCACCACGCTCGCGGTCGCCAAGAAGCTCGGCCGCCGGTTTCTGGGCTGCGAACTGTCGGAGGCTTACGCCGCCCGGATCCGCGAGCGGCTGGCCGCCATCCGCTCGGGCCAACCGCTCGACGGCGCGCCCGAGCCCCTCAAGAGCGTGCCGCCGACGGCGCAGGGCCGGCGGCTGCGGAAGCCGCGGGCGTCGTCCTGAAGGCCGCCCCGACGGGGCTCGCCGAGCGGCTGGTCACGGGATCGCGAGCGTGGCCTCGACCGGCAGATGATCGGAGCCCACGTCGGGGCCCACGCGGCGGGCGATCACTTTGACTTCCGGCGAGACGACGACATGGTCGATCGGGATCCGGGGCGCCCAGCCGCGGGCGTTCCAGGTGGCCTGCACGCCGTGGCCGACGGCCGAGTCGCGGAGACCTCGCAGCCTCACGAGCTGCCGGAAGCCATGCGACCAGGGCGTGGCGTTCAGGTCGCCCGCCACGATCACCGGCCTCGACTCGGCGGCCGCCACGTCGCCGATCGCCGCCAGCTGCGCGTCGCGACGGGCCGACCAGTCGGCCGCGATCGGCGCCGGCGGATGCGTGGCCACGAGCAGGCAGCCCCCCCGGCCCACCGGCAGGTCGACGATCACCGCGGGCGGCCCGTCGCCGAGCGGCTCGATCCGCTCGCGGGCCAGCGGCAGCCGGGAGAGCACGGCGATCCCGAACTGGTCGTCGCGCGGATGCATGACCTGATGCGGGTAGCGCGGCCCGAGCGTCGCGACCGCCTCGGCCCAGGCTTCGTCCACCTCCAGCAGCACGACCACGTCCGCGTCACACTGGGCCAGATACCCGAGCGTGCGGCCGGCGTCGTCGTTGTCGGCCAGGAGATTGAGCGAGACGAGGCGGAGGGTGCTCAGGCCGGCGGCATCCCCGGCGCCCGCGGGCATCCAATACGGCAGGAGCGTCCAGGCGTTGGCCGCCACGGCCCCCAGCAGGCACGTCGTCGCCAGCCGGCTGCGGCGCCAGGGGGCGACGGCGAACCAGACGAGCGCCGCCAGGAGCCAATACCAGCGGAAGTGGCTGGCGAGGTCGAGGAGCCAGTGCCAGCCCCCGGCGAAGCCCGCGGCGGTGCCGGCAGCCAGGCCGAAGGCGGGCAGGTCGAGCGCGACCCGCTTCGGGCGGCGGGGAGTGTCGGGGGAACCGGCGTTCATGCGGGGCAGCGTACGCCGTCGCGGCCGCGAGCCTCAACGCGGCGACGGCTCGAAATCGACCCGCCGCCTACAATCGACAAGCCGGCGGCAGAGCCTGGCCCGGGGTACGACGGGTTTCCCGTGCCAAGCGGGCGTCCGGCGAGATGGCACGGGAAACCCCGGCCCACTTCGCTCGACCACCAAAACCCTGATCAATCACACTTCCGCCATGAGCGCATCGTGAACGACCTCCCCCAGTCACAGGACCGCGCCCGAATCATCCGCTGGGTGGTCGCCGGCATCGTCGTGTGGGGCGTGTTCCACGCGATCGGCGCCTGGCGGTTCAACCACAACCCGCTCCGGGCGGTGGTGGTGCTCGCCTGCGTGGCTACCTTCATCGGCTTCTGGATGACCATGCTCGCCGTCCGGCAGCGGCGGCTCTCGAAATAGGAGGTGATGCGATGGCGATCGTCCTGCGATCGAGCCTCGACAACGGCCTCATGCCCCCGCCGGTGGTGCGGCCGGCGCCGCAGCGGCCCGAGAGCATGACCAGCCTGTCGATCGGCCAGTACCTGATCCGCCGGCTCTGCGATTATGGCCTGCGGCACGTGTTCGGCCTGCCGGGCGACTACGTGCTCACCTTGTACAGCATGCTCGAGCACTCGCCGCTCCAGCTCGTCAACTGCACCCGCGAGGACTGCGCGGGGTTCGCGGCCGACGCCTACGCCCGCGTCCACGGGATGGGGGCCGTGTGCGTCACCTACGGCGTCGGGGGCCTGAGCGTGGCCAACTCGATCGCCGGGGCCTACGCCGAGAAGAGCCCGGTGATCATGATCTCGGGCGCGCCGGGCCTGAGCGAGCGCGGCGGCGATCCGCTGCTCCACCACCGCGTCCGCGAGTGGCGGACGCAACTCGAGGTGTTCGACAAGCTCTGCGCGGCGAGCCTCGAGATCGTCGACCCGGCCACCGCCTTCCGCGACATCGACTACCTGCTCGACACCGCCCACCGGCTCAAGCGGCCGGTGTACCTGGAGCTGCCCCGGGACATGGTCGCGGTCGTGCCCGACCACATCCGGCCCTACGTCCAGCCGCCGCGGGCGAGCGACCCCGAGGCCCTGGCCGAGGCGGTCAAGGAGGCGGCGGCCCGGGTCGCGGCCGCGAAGCGGCCGGTGATCATCGCCGGCATCGAACTGCACCGCTACGGGCTCCAGGCCGACGCGGTGGCGCTCGCCGAGAAGGCGGGCATTCCGCTCGCCGCGACGATGCTCGCCAAGAGCGTGGTCAGCGAGGTTCATCCGCTCTACGTCGGGCTCTACGAGGGGGCGCTCGGCCGCCGCGAGGTGACCGAGTTCGTCGAGGAGAGCGACTGCCTGATCATTCTCGGCGCCCTGCTCACCGACATCGACCTCGGCATCTTCACCGCCAAGCTCGACGCCGCCACGAGCATCTACGCCGCCAGCGACGACCTCCGGATCAGCCACCACCACTACCACGACGTCCTGCTCGACGACTTCATCCGCGGGCTGGCCGTCGCCGTGCCCCGGGCCGCCTCCCGCCCCCTGCCGCCGGGCCCGGCCGCGGCGCTCGAGCCGTTCGTGCTCGCGCCCGAGGCCGCGATCACGACCACCCGGCTCGTCCGCCGGCTCGACGAGTCGCTCGACGACCGCACGATCGTGATCGCCGACGTGGGCGACGCGCTGTTCGCCTCGAGCGATCTCGTGATCCGCGGCCAGACCGAATACATCGCCCCGGCCTACTACACCTCGATGGGCTTCGCGGTGCCGGCGGCGCTCGGGGCCAAGACGGCGCGGCCCGATCTGAAGGTGATCGCCCTGGTGGGCGACGGCGCCTTCCAGATGACGGGGATGGAGCTTTCGACGATCGTCCGCCGCGGCCTGGCCGTGACGGTGATCGTGCTCGACAACCAGGGCTACGGCACCGAGCGGCTCCTCCACGAGGGCTCGTTCAACGACATCAATCCCTGGCAGTATCAGCGGCTGCCGGAACTGCTCGGCGGCGGCACCGGCTGGGACGTGCGGACGGAAGGGGAGTTCGACGAGGCGCTCACGACCGCGCTCGCCGACGAGCAGGCGATGAACATCATCCGCGTTCACATCGGCCTCGATGACCGCAGCGAGACGCTCGACCGCATCGCCGCCGGCCTCGCCCGCCGGCTCCGCCGCTGATCACGGCTGGAGCTTCGGCACGCCGATCGTGCCGCCGAAGGCGGCGATCAGGTCGGCCAGCGAGCCCCTGAAGGCCGCCTCCAGGCTGGCCTCGACCGTCATGCCCTCCTTGATCCCGCGAACGAACTCGGCGAACTTCCTCCGGTCGCGGAGGACGAGAAACTTCACGAGCTGCGACGAGATCCCGTACTGGATCGGCTGGATGTTGGGGGCCGTGAGGAAGTCGGGGCCGAGCGATCCGGTCTGCTGCATGAAAGCCCGGGCCTGGGCCTCCTTGGCCGGCACCTGTCGCGACCGGGGCACGACCTGCGTGCCCACCCACTCGGCGAGACCCTCGTTGAGCCAGTTGGGAATCCGCTCGGGCGACAGCCACCGGTGGTTGAACCCGTGGCTCGTCTCGTGCACGAGCATGTGGGCGAAGGCGTCGGCGTCGTCGCCCCGATGGCAGGCCATGATCACGCGGCCATCCGACGACTGGTGGCACAGCCCGTGCACACCCCGCGGGATCTCGGCCCGCATGAACCGCGCCTCGAAGGCGTGGAAGTCGCCCTCGTCGCGAAACGCCACGACCAGGCACTTGCCCTTCCAGACCGGCTCGCCCCGCGGGATCCCGTACAGGTCGCAGAGCAGGTCGTGCATCGAGTCGAGGCTGGCGACGTAGGGGGCGATTTCCGCGGCCGGAATGTCGGTCACGACGATGAACTCGTGGGTCTCGGCGACCGCCAACCGTGGAAAGGCCTGGCGAACCTCGTCCACGAACGCCTTCAGCCGGCCGACCTCGGCGGCGTGCTCGGCGGCGGTCAGCGCGGGCCAGGGCGTCACGCCGGCGGCCTGCATGCGGCCGTGCGAGGCGGCCACCTCCGCCTCCCGCCGTTCGCGTGCGACCCGCCCACGCATCCCGGCGGCGCCGCCCCCCGTGGCCTCGGCTTCGTAGACGGTCTCGCGGTCGGCGACGATCTTCGTGATCCCCTTGAGGCTCAGGCTCGTCGGCCGCGACTGGCCCTCCTCGACGATCCGGACCGACTCGGTCTTGCCGTTGCGTTCGACGACCCGCTCGAGGGTCGGGCGGACGAACCGCCGGCCCGTGCCCAGTTCGACCACGTCGAGGGCCTTGCCGACGTGCGGAGCGAGCGCCTCGGCCACCCCGTCGGCCCGCGCGGCCGGCAGCATCAAGAGGAGCCCCGTGAGCCAACCGGCCACGACCCAACGTCGCCCGCTCATGCATCGCCCGTTCATGCGTCGCTCCCCACGAGCGCCCGTCGCCGCAGCTGGGTGCTCGACACGTCGAGGCGAAACTCCCGCTGGGAGACGAAGTAGGCCGCGTCCCGCAGCGGCTTCGGCACGTCGATCGCGGCCGCCTCCTCGAACACGCCGTCCCGCGCCCGGCCGAACACGATCAGCCCGCCCGACTTGGCGGCGATCGCCTTCACGGCCCGCGTGGCCGCGGCCTTGGAGCCGCCGTAATACCGCGGGTCGGGCAGCCGCGCGAACGTGTCGGCCCCCATCACGAACGTGCTCCGGGGAAACAGGGCCAGCTTCTCCACGAACGTGGCGGCCCGCGTGAACCAGAGCGGCCGGTCGGCGAACTGCGCGGCCCGGTCCCGCATCTCGACGTAGTCGAGCGTGGGCTTGTCGACGTTGGCGATCGACAGCTCGTAGGCCAAGGGCCGCTCGGCGATCTCCTCGGCGATCCGGGCCATCAGCATGTGCCCCTCGTGGAGCGGGTCGAACGAGCCGGGGAAGACGAGCCCGCCCGGCGCGGCGACGGCCGACTCCGGATCGAGCGAGCCGCCCGCCGCCACGAGCGTCCGCGCGCCCGCGAACAGTTCCCGCCACGACTCGGGGGGCTCGACGACGTCTCGCCGGATCACCTCGCCGGCCCGCAGCGGCGGCTCGGCGACGACGGCCGCGGCACCGCAGGCGGCCGCGATCTCCCCGAGGAGCAGCCCCGCGGCCACCCGTTCCTCGTCGCCCCGCGACCGCGCTTCCTTCTCGAGCACGAGTTCCGCCACCCGCGTCGCGACGCGAGTCTGCACCGCCGCGATCGCCCGGTGCTCGCCCCGCCGCGGCCGCGTGGTTCGCAGGCCCGCGGTCACGGCCGCTCCCACCGCCCGGCGCCGGGCCTCGGCGGGCTCGACGCCCGCGGCCTCCTGCAGCCGCACGGCCCGCTCCCACGCGGCGACGGCCAGGCGGCGGGCCGTGCGCGGCGAGCAGTACGACTCCTGGGATCCGCCGAGCAGGCCGTCGACCGCCGCCCGGGCATAGGGAACGACGCCCTCGAGCACCACCTGGCTCGCGCCGGGCGTGGCGACGAGCCGGCTGATCGCCTCGGCCCCGCCGCCGCTCGACACGATCGCGAGCCCGGCTCGGGCGTCGGCGAGGGCCGCGATGAGCCGCTCGGTTTCGGGGGCTGGCGAATGGATCATGCGTTCCACCGGCACCACGGCCGACCGCGGCCTGAAGTCGCAGCCTGAAGTATAGCCCGCGCGGCTTGCCGCCCACCTGACGCGGCGTCACACTGGTCGCCGCCGGGGCAGGCCACTCGAGGCCCAGCGGCGGCCGGCGGGTGACCCCGAGGAGCAAGCAACCGATGCGGGCGGCCATCATCGGCATCGGCGCGATCGCCAGGCTCCATGCCAAGGCCCTGGCCGACATTCCCGGCGTCACGCTCGTCGCGGCCACCTGCCGCACCGAGGAGAAAGGCCGGGCCTTCGCCGGCGAGTTCGGCTGCGCATGGCACGCCGACACCGCGACCATGCTCCGTCGCGAGAAGCCCGACTTTGTCACCGTCGCCACGCCCTCGGGCGCCCATCTCGACGCGGCCCTGGCCGCGATCCGCCGGGGCGTGCCGGTGATTTGCGAGAAGCCGCTCGAGATCACCCTCAAGCGGATCGACCGGATGATCGCCGCGGCCGACCGCCGGGGCGTGCCGCTGGGGGCGATCTTTCCGCAGCGGTTCAACCCCGTGGTCGCCGCGGTGCAGGCGGCGGCCGCAGCGGGGCGGTTCGGCCAGTTGGCGATCGCCGCGAGCCATGTCCCGTGGTGGCGTGACGACGCCTACTACGGTCCCGGCCGCTGGCAGGGCACGAAGGCCCTCGACGGCGGCGGGGCGCTGATGAACCAGTCGATCCACGGCGTCGATGCGCTCCAGTGGATCGCCGGCGCGACCATGCCCGGTCTCCCGCCGGGCGAGAACCCGGTCGAGAGCGTCGTCGCCCTCACGGCCGTACGGGCCCACGACCCCGAGCGGCTCGAGGTCGAAGACACCTGCGTCGCGATCCTGCGGCTCAAGAATGGGGCCCTCGGCCAAGTGCTGGCCGCCACGAGCCTGTTTCCCGGCAGCCTGCGACGGCTGCTGATCGGGGGCCGCGACGGCACGGCCGAGATCCTCGAGGAGCAGCTCGTCAGCTGGCGATTCCGGACCGAGGCTGCCGACGACGCGGCCACCCGCGAGCGGCTCGGCAACGCGAGCCATACCTCGGGCGGCGCCGCCGATCCGATGGCGATCAACTATTCGTGCCACACCCGCAACTTCGAGCAGTTCCTCGCGGCCGTGCGGGAGGGACGCAGACCGCCCCTCGACGGCCTCGAGGGACGCAAGGCGGTGGCGATCGTCGAAGCCTGCTACAAGAGCGCGGGCACCGGCCGGCCCGCGCGGGTCGCGGATCCCCCTGGGCTGCCGAAGCGTTGAGATGAACTCCCCCTTCCGCTACGCGATCTGCAACGAGACCTTCCTCGACTGGCCGCTGGCCAAGGCCTGCGATGCGGCCGCGGCGTGCGGCTACGGCGGGATCGAGCTCGCCCCGTTCACGCTCGCCCCGCTCGCGACCGACCTCTCCGCGGCCCAGCGGGGCGAGATGCGCCGCACGATCGCCCGGGCCGGGCTCGACTGCGTGGGGCTCCACTGGCTCCTGGCCAAGACCGAGGGCTTCCACGTGGCGCATCCGGAAGCCGCCGTCCGCGACCGCACGGTCGAATACCTCGTCGAACTGGTCCGGCTCTGCCACGATCTCGGCGGCCGGATCCTCGTCTTCGGCTCGCCCAGGCAGCGCAGCCTCCTGCCCGGGGTGTCGCCCGCCGAGGCGCTCGGCCACATCCGCGAGGTGTTCACGCGGCTGGTGCCGGTGCTGGAGACGACCGACACGGTCGTGGCCCTCGAGCCGCTCGCACCGGCCGAGACCGACGTGCTCACCACGGCGGCCGACACCTGCAAGCTCATCCAGGCGATCGGCTCGCCGCACGTGCGGCTGCACCTCGACGTCAAGGCGATGGCCTCCGAGCCGACGCCGATCCCGGACATCATCCGGGCGAGCGCCCCCTGGCTCGAACATTTCCACGCCAACGACGAGAACCTCCAGGGGCCGGGCTTCGGCCTCGTCGACTTCCTCCCGATCTTCCGGGCGCTCGAGGAGATCAGCTACTCCGGCTGGGTGAGCGTGGAGGTCTTCGACTACGCTCCGGGCCCCGAGCGGCTGGCCCGCGAGAGCATCGAGTACATGCGGCGGGTCGAGGCGGAACTCGGCTGACGGCATCCCGCCGCCACACGAAAGGATACGACATGGCCGACACGGCAGGCTCACGCGGCGCGGCGGATACGGGGGACACGACGTCCGGGCCGTGGTATGCCGACCTCACCCCCTACCACTGGTTCGTGTTCACCGTGGCCTCGCTGGCCTGGCTGTTCGACTGCCTCGACCAGCAGCTCTTCATCCTGGCCCGCAATAACGCGCTCACGAGCCTGCTGACGACGAATGACAAGGTTCCGCCCCCCGAGGTCGTCAAGCTCTACGGCGGGTACGCCACGAGCATCTTCGTCGCCGGGTGGGCTCTCGGCGGCCTGATCTTTGGTTCGCTCGGTGATCGGTTCGGTCGGGCGAAAATGCTCACGCTGACGGTGCTCATCTACTCCGTCTGCACGGGACTGTCGGCCTTCTCCACCGGCTGGGGCGACTTCGCCGCCTACCGGTTTCTCACCGGCCTCGGCGTGGGTGGCGTGTTCGGGCTGGCCGTGGCGCTAGTGGCCGACACCCTGCCCG
>Ga0214917_10001669_pt1 | contig 28308 bp, 28 predicted proteins | sample LL_1208_BB_MetaG_FD_177983 | JGI IMG/M metagenome (GOLD analysis project Ga0214917, IMG submission 177983) | Freshwater microbial communities from Lake Lanier, Atlanta, Georgia, United States - LL_1208_BB | ecosystem: Environmental > Aquatic > Freshwater > Lake | place: USA: Georgia | collected... | reverse complement strand
TCAAGGAGTCATTTCAGATTTTTTAATGAGACTACTCAAGGAGTCATTTCAGATTTTATAAAGAGATCAACATTAGGATATTTCAGAATTTTGAAAGATGTGGAACCAGAAAAGAAAAAAAGAAATACTTTTGCACTTTTCTTAATTGTGTTTATTCACTTTTTTTCTTTTAGAAACTTTTTCAAATTCAGTTTCTTCAATGACTTATTTCAGATTTTCTAATAAGATCACTCAAGAAGTCATTTCAGATTTTTCAATGAGACTATTCAAGGAGTCATTTCAGATTTTTTAATGAGACTACTCAAGGAGTCATTTCAGATTTTTAAATGAGACTACTCAAGGAGTCATTTCAGATTTTTTAATGAGACTACTCAAGGAGTCATTTCAGATTTTATAAAGAGATCAACATTAGGATATTTCAGAATTTTGAAAGATGTGGAACCAGAAAAGAAAAAAAGAAATATTTTTGCACTTTTCTTAATTGTGTTTTTCTATTCAGTTTTTTTCTTTTAAAAACTTTTTCCAATTCAGTTTCTTCAATGACTTATTTCAGATTTTCTAATGAGAACACTCAAGAAGTCATTTCAGATTTTTAAATGAGACTACTCAAAGAGTCATTAGATCATCCAAGGAGTCATTTCAGATTTTATAAAGAGATCATCCAAGGAGTCATTTCAGATTTTTTAATGAGACTACTCAAGGAGTCATTTCAGATTTTATAAAGAGATCAACATTAAGATATTTAAGAATTTTGAAAAAAATGGAACCAGAATAGAAAAAAAAGAAATATTTTTGCACTTTTCTTAATTGTGTTTTTCTATTCACTTTTTTTCTTTTGGAAACTTTTTCAAATTCAATCTTCAATTGATTTATTTCAGTTTTTCGATTGAGACTACTCAAGGAGTAATTACAAATTTTATAATAAGATCACTCAAGAAGTCATTTCAGATTTTTCAATGAGACTACTCATGGAGTCATTTCAGATTTCATAATGAGATCATCCAAGGAGTTAATTCAGATGTCATAAAGAGGTCAACATTAAGATATTTCAGAATTTTGAAAAAAATGGAACCAGAATAGAAAAAAAGAAATATTTTTGCACTTTTGTTAATTGTGTTTTTCTATTCACTTTTTTTCTTTTGGAAACTTTTTCAAATTCAATCTTCAATTGATTTATTTCAGTTTTTCGATTGAGACTACTCAAGGAGTCATTACAAATTTTATAATAAGTTCACTCAAGAAGTCATTTCAGATTTCTTAATGTGACTACTCAAGGAGTCATTTCAGATTTCATAAAGAGATCATCCAAGGAGTTATTTCAGATTTCATAAAGAGATACTCCAAGGAGTTATTTCAGATTTCATAAAGAGATAATCCAAGGAGTCATTTCAGATTTCATAATGAGATCATCCAAGGAGTTAATTCAGATGTCATAAAGAGGTCAACATTAAGATATTCCAAGAAGTGGAACCAGAAAAGAAAAAAAGAAATATTTTTGCACTTTTCTAAATTGTGTTTTTCTATTCAGTTTTTTTCTTTTAAAAACTTTTTCCAATTCAGTTTCTTCAATGACTTATTTCAGATTTTCTAATGAGAACACTCAAGAAGTCATTTTAGATTTTTAAATGAGACTACTCAAAGAGTCATTAGATCATCCAAGGAGTCATTTCAGATTTTATAAAGAGATCATCCAAGGAGTCATTTCAGATTTTTTAATGAGACTACTCAAGGAGTCATTTCAGATTTTTTAATGAGACTACTCAAGGAGTCATTTCAGATTTTATAAAGAGATCATCCAAGGAGTCATTTCAGATTTCATAAAGGGGTCAACATTTAGATATTCCAAGAAGTGGAACCAGAAAAGAAAAAAAGAAATACTTTTGCACTTTTGTTAATTGTGTTTTTATATTCAGTTTTTTTTTAAAAAAATTTCCACACAAAAAAAAAGAATCAATACACATGATACATAATTTAATGAGCATTACATTTTTGTGTAGTAGCAAAAAAAGGAGCTTTCACAAAGCATGATCCTGACGTTCTTAAAGCATATATTGCAAAATTATTGCAATTTATCGGTTATAAAAAATGAACGGAACCCATGAAAAAAAAAGATGGACGAAAAAAACATCCTTCAACTTCAAAAATATATCCGCGGGTATGTATGTCGTCAACAATTAAGGAGACTTAAAGATCGTATGACTTTATCATTGATTCAAAAATTATTAAATGAATACATATTATATTATAGAACCGTATGTGAATTGAATACGTCGTTACTCCATAAAAAAATAAGACATGTCAATTTTCCATCCGAAATATCGGAAAACATTGTTAAATTTGTGTTTTATAAAAAGTATAACATCATGCCTACATGGGATACATGTGTAGGTGATTTACAATTCGGAATAGGGGACTCTATTATTTCTCTCGAAATTAAAGCATTTTCTTCCAAGGGTCCTACCTCATTTGGACCGCATGAAAGATGGGATATTCTTTATTTCTTGGATGCAACGCTATTTACAGAACTTCGATTTAATGTTTACGAATGTAGATTAAGCAACACGCATCCTAAATGGAGACAATTAAAGGTGAATCAACGAGAAACGTATGAAGACCATTGTCGACAACAAAGACGTCCGCGTCTATGTTTTTCAGAAATCCAAAAACAATTAGGTGATGATTGTCAACTGATATTTAAAGGGATATTAGAAAAAAATGAAATGATTAATCAATTACACAACGCATGAAATATGTTGATTTATTCGCGGGAACAGGTGCATTTTCTCACGTATTAGAAGAAAAAGGATTCCAGTGTGTCTTTGCCAATGATATCATGGAATCCTCGCAAGACATTTATAAAAAAAATTATCAAGGAAATGGGGAAAGTCCGTTTGTATTGGGTGATTTACATGATATTCCAGTAACTTCCATTCCTGAACACGAATTACTATGTGCGGGTTTTCCATGCCAGCCTTTTTCCATTGCAGGCAAACAAGACGGATTTCGTGATCCACGTTCGAATGTGTTCTGGAAAATATTGGACATTGTTCGATATCATACTCCATCCGTAATCATTCTTGAAAATGTAAAAAATCTCATGTCCCATGATGATGGGAAGACATTTTTTACTATTTTGTCGTCTCTCCAAGAAATAGGATATTTTATCAAACACGCTGTCCTTGATACTTCCAAAATAACATCGATTCCCCATCATCGAGAACGGATTTATATAGTAGGATTTCAAGATGAACATTGGTATCATCAATTTCATTTCGATTTCGATACAGTACAGAATTATCCGATTCGCCATTATCTACAGCCAGAAGACAATATTCCCTTGAAATATTATTATACGGACAATTTACGTGTATTCCCTATCATTCATGCCTCGGTAACCAAGTCCATATACACCGGAAATACGGTCTATCAATATCGACGTCATTACGTCCGCGAAAATAAACACAATCATTGTCCCACATTGACTGCCAATATGGGATCTGGTGGACATAATGTCCCACTTATTTTGGATCGAAAAGGAATTCGTAAATTGACTCCCCGTGAATGTTTTAATTTACAAGGATTTCCAGATACGTATGTACTTCCGACTACCCTTTCTGATAGTGCATTATACAAATTAGCGGGAAATTCAGTTTCAGTACCTGTAATACGAAGAATTATCGAGAATGTAATGGCGGTGGTGGGTTCGTCTTGACAACGTCGATGTTGACGTTTTTTTTTTTTTGGGTTTGGGAACGACCACTTTCCATGATTGAAGTTTCTGTACTAAACTCTAACAATTTCTGTTATTCAGTGAATTTTAGTCGGTTCTGTAACCGCTACATAGGAAGACGGATAATAGATTGATTTATTAGTCCTATTATTTTGATGTTCTTAGATGCGTTAATGTCTCTCTCGGTTACTACATTACAATGTGAGTTGGTAGAATTGGAGGTCATTGAAAGCAGTATTATTCGACTTGTGTTTACCTCTTTTGACAGTGGCATGAGACTACTCAATCATAAAGAGAGAATTTTGAAAAAAATGGAACCAGAGAAGAAAAAAAGAAATATTTTTGCACTTTTCTAAATTGTGTTTTTCTATTCCGTTTTTTTCTTTTAGAAACTTTTTCCAATTCAGTTTCTTCAATGACTTATTTTATAAAGAGATCATCCAAGGAGCGATCTTTTGACCAACCAATTTAGCAACCCAAAAAAAAAAAACGAACAAAGCGCTCATTGATTTATTGTGTAAACACGCTCCATCTATTGTGTATAGTTGGCGGACACATTAGAGTAAATGCATGGTAATGATGTTCAGGATTAAATTAAGTAATTGCAAAATCAGAAAATGATTCCATCGAGTTTCGATGTAGGAGCGATCTTTTCGATAGATGTCCCATACATAGAAAAGGTCACGGTCGAATTGGTCGTACGTTAATAAAGTATGATTATACGACGATTGGATGGTAAGATATCGTGGTTTTTCGTAGACGACTTTGTTGTTGATACTTTTTGGAATTTCGATCCCTGCGATCGATTTGATGTAAGAATAGCGAGACGTGAAATTTATGATCACGGAATTATTGGTATAATAATTGGGTACTAACGATCCTCGACGAATACAAGACGTTTCCAATACGCCTTGATAATTAGTGGTAGATAACTTTATTTGGGAATTTGGTTTGATCTCTAAGAAGGTCTCTAACGAGCTGTCCGAGTAATTGGGATCGGTCGTACATCGCAGAATGTACTGTCCACATAGAGTCGGATCGAGCATGAATCCAAAAAGTGCTTTTCCCCAATACCATTTCATGTTTTCCAATAAAGTCAGATCTGGGAATGGGAATGTGGGCCACCTGTTCATGTAATACAATTGAGAAGGGATATTCAAGAGCACGATAAACCCACCTACGCTTCTACCAGGACTCGAACCTGGAACCTTTCGGTTAACAGCCGAATGCTCTTGCCAATTGAGCTATAGAAGCATTATAACTGAATCATTTTTTTTTATCTTGAAAAAAAAACGCACCATATAAAAGAATGAAAAAAATGATATCTTAAGCAAAGAGTGGATTAAATGATCTGTCAACTTATTGATTTATTCGGGAAAGACGAACCCAATCCTGATTATTTAGTGTTGAAAAATGCGGATGGGAATCGTCAACCTTCGATTCATCCACGAACGATTTATACCATCACTTTATTTGGTCGAAGCCAAAAGGGGAATACTATTGTGATGAAAGTCTTTGGTTACCGCCCTTATTATTACGTGGAACTTCGTTCTCCAACAGATCGAATGACGATTATGGAAAGTGAATTCGTGGAAGAAAGCAATCCTGTAGAAGAGAAGACCGTCTTTCGGGGATATCAGTTTGGGAAAAAACGTTCGTTCCTTAAATTAAGTTTTTCGTCGTTACGGGCATTCCGTGCTTCGATGGATGGGTTGACCAAGAGGAAATTTTCCCTCTACGAATCCAACGTCGATCCTCTTTTGCGCTTTTTGCACGATACCGACATCAATCCGTGTGGGTGGATTGAGGTAGATTCTTCGTTTTCCTATGAAAAACAAATCAGTTATTGTGATCGGAATATTCGTGTTCGTTATGATCAAGTGAAACCATATACCATGGAAGAGATGGGAATTGCTCCATTACGGATCGTCAGTTTTGATATAGAGGCCAGTAGTAGTCATGGTGATTTCCCCGTCGCAAAGAAAACGTATCACAAGATGGCAGTGGATATGACAGATTATATCAAAGAGTTGTTAATCAATCGCAAAAAAATCTTGTTTGTGCATTTGTCGCAATTCATGAATTGGGTGTTTGGAGACGATCATCATCCGTGGAAACTGTACACAAAACACCAAAAAAGACCAGATCGTTCGACGATCGATGCCTTTATCCAAGAGATCATGAAGAAGATCATGGGTATTCGGTATGAAAAAAATGCATGGAAGACCACCAAAGAGGAATTAGTGAAACACATTGTAGCATCGACCGCCCGACATCGATTTCCAGAGATCGAAGGGGATGAGATTATTCAAATCGGAACGGTCTTGTATGATTATGGTGATATGAATAGGATGAAGAAACTTATTTTTACATTAGATACTTGCGACCCCTTGGAAAATATTGAAGTCATCAGTTGTACTACCGAAAGAGAATTGTTATGTCAATGGTTTCAACGCATGTCGATCATACAACCTGATGTGGTCATCGGTTATAATATCTTTGGTTTTGATTACAAATTCATTCACGACCGAGCGTTGGAACTGGATTGTCTCGAGGCGTTTTTGGCCATGGGGAAATTGCGTCATTCTAAACAGCGATTCGTCGAAAAACAATTAGTCTCGGCAGGGTTGGGAGATAATCAACTGTATTTCTTGGACATGAAAGGCAGTGTCCAAGTAGATGTCCTTAAAGTGGTGCAACGCGATCATAAATTGGTTTCGTATAAATTAGATGCCGTATCTGGCCATTTTATTGGTGGAAACGTGTTGTACATCCGTGAGCAATGTGTGTATGTCGATAATGTGGACGGTTTACACGCCAACGATTATGTTGTTTTGTCGTCGGACGAAGGGTCTTCTTCTTCTTCTTCTTCCTCTCCAAAATATCATATTTCAGAGATTAATCAAGAAGGTCGGTATTTTATCGTCGCAGAACCGCCGTTGATGCACCCTTCCTCCTCTTCGCCGAAACGTTGGGGGTTATGTAAAGACGATATTTCCCCCAAAGAGATTTTCACGTTTCAAAAAGAAAATTCATATAAACGGAGTTTGATCGCCAAATATTGTATTCAGGACTGTGCCTTGGTGTTACATTTATTTCTGAAATTGGATATTTTACCAAACAATATGGGTATGTCTCGGGTGTGTCGTGTTCCATTATCTTTTATCTTTTTAAGAGGTCAAGGGATTAAAACATACAGTTTAATGCTTTATAAATGCACACAAAATGGGTTTGTCATACCGATTCCAACGACGGGTACCGATGATGATTTATTGGTTATCGGCGACAATGACGACAATGACGACAATGACGATGTTCAACAAAGAGAGGGGTATGAAGGCGCCATTGTTCTTCCTCCTAAGCCTAAAATTTATTTAGAAGAACCCATTGCAGTATTGGATTATGCGAGTCTGTATCCATCTTCGATGATCAGTGAGAATTTAAGTCATGATACGATCGTGATGGATCCGATGTATCACGGGGAGGATGGTGGAAAACGATTGGAAGACTTAGGTTTAGAATATGCGGATGTGGAGTATGACAATTACATTTTCACGAAGAAGGGTACCCAAACCACCAAAAAAATCCATCCAACACAACCCCGTATTTGTTGTCGGTATATCCAGCCTGTGCGTGAACCCGATGGGACGGTTCGGCAGGAAAATCGAGGAATTGTGCCTCAGATTTTGATGGAATTATTGAATGCTCGTAAAAAAACACGCCAGAAAATGAAAAAGGAGACGGATCCGTTCAAACTATCGATTTTAGATGGATTGCAATTGGCGTATAAGATCACGGCCAATTCTATTTATGGAAGTATCGGAGCGTCGACCAATACAATATATTTCAAAGATATTGCGGCATCCACCACGGCGGTCGGAAGGCGTATGTTATATTTCGCGAAAGATTATGTGGAAACTCATTTCCCAGGAGCCGAGGCGGTGTACGGGGACACCGATAGTATTTTCATCAATTTCCATCCAACCGATGAAAACGACGATCATGATCGACCGTTGAGAGGAGAGGATGCATTGCGGAAATCCATTGAATTAGGAATTGCGGCGGGCAAGGCGATCCAACCTCTCCTGAAATATCCCCATGATTTAGAATATGAAAAAACCTTTTGGCCATTTATTTTGTTCAGTAAAAAGCGGTATGTGGGGAATAAATACGAAATGGATCCACAGAAATATAAATTATCCAGTATGGGGATTGTCCTTAAACGACGCGATAATGCGCCTCTGTTAAAACATGTTTATGGAGAACTTATCGATCATATCCTCAATAAAAAAGATATTATGTCCAGTTTAGATCTGTTACGAGACCATCTCTTGCGGATCTTACAAGGCCATGTGCCTTTGGAAGATTTAATCATCACCAAATCCTTGCGATCGCGGTATGAAAATCCCGATCAAATTGTGCATAAAGTGTTGGCCGACCGGATCGCCGAGCGCGATCCAGGCAATAAACCGCAACCGAATGATCGTATTCCTTATGTCTATATCGTAACACCCGGAAAACCTGCATTACAGGGAGATCGTGTGGAACATCCCGATTTTATTCGTGAACATTCACTGGAACCTGATTATTTATTCTACATCACGAACCAGATTTCTAATCCCGTGTGTAAATTATATTCCTTGGTATTGGAGGAATTACCCATGTACAAAAAACCGCTCGACTTTTATAGCAAGACACGATACCACAAATTACGTTCCGTCTATGAAGATGATGAAACGAAAATCCAAAAAAAGATTGAAGAAGAGAAGATCCAAGAGGCATGTCGCCTATTAATCGATCCTGTGATTCAGCCGTATAAAATTGCATTGGAAAATCGTTTGAACAAAAACCGAGAAATCACTCACTTTTTTTCTTCGTCTACCATAAATGGTAACACGCAAAAAAAATAAAAAGCTTGTCCGTACTACCCATTTGACCCCTTTCGTGAACAAAATCGCAGATTATGCACTACGCGGTGAAGATGATCGCATCAAAGCCCTTTCTGGTGTCGTCGTAAACAATATCTCCCCGTCCATTGAAATTATCAGAAATATTGGAATAGGAGGTCAAGGTGCTGTGTTTAAAGGACGTTGGGGGAAATATCCGAAATTGGTGGCCATCAAAGTGTTATTCGAAAAAAAAAACGACGTCGAGATCGATTTCATGGAGAACTTGAAGTTTCCGATTCTCAATCCTCTTTTGAAATCGTACGACTCTCAATTACTTATTTCCCCCTATTTCTCCCCCGTGAAAGCATTTGATAATGCCAGTAATTTAAACGACATTTTCCATTCCTCCAAATACCGAGGATTTTCGTATCGGAAACGAAGAGATATTGCTATCATGCTCCTTTTAGTTTTATCCACGACCTTTTATTATTTCCATTATCATAAAATATTATTCAATGATTTAAAGCCCGAGAATATTTTGGTTGATGAAGACGGGTACCCGATCATCATTGATTACGGCCTCATCGAATGTGTCAACGACATTCATGATCGAAATATGATTCTGCAAAATACCCGATGCTATTCTTCGAGAAATTGTCCGAAGCAGTACATGTCTCGAAGTGGTTGTGGAACACCTGGTTATTGGTCTCCTCGAATCTCGAGTTCCAAATGTCATGGATTCGAGGATGATTGGTGGACATTGTGGATGACGTTGTATGAATCATTCATGGGCGACTATCTTATTCCTCTTTCCCACGACCAAGATGAAATTGACGACAATCAGCAGAAGAACGGAATGTATTATTGGAACCATTATAATGATTTGAAAATAATCGATCCAGAATTGTGGCAGCGCATTGAACCTATGATACGTGAATGTTTAAACGACAGTGTCCATGATTTGGAGGATTTTTACCTGTACATGTTAAGTCCCTTTCATGACAAGATTGATTTTACGGTATATAAACAACTTCTATCTCGGATTCGAGACATTCACCAAGGAAGTCATGCCTTATCAAAAGTGGAATTGTTCGGTTTTTTTGATACTTGTTGGAAAGAAAAGGATTTTCACCAAAAAATCAATTTTCACAAAAATCCTGTTTGGTAGAACTTGATTGCTAAATCAAAAAATCACTCCGAATCGGTCGTGTGTTCAATGTTGAATGAACGTTGTAACACAATGTCCTGATGAACGGTGATCTTGGAAACATCGAGATGACACTGAATTGTATCCCAAAACACGGAAAAGGGATATCGATCCCAGATATACACGTGTAAACACCGACCATGTATTTTGTCTTTCCATTGGAAGAGGGAGGCGGATTTCCCCATCAACGTTTTCAAGAAAGAAAAGAATTTCGATCTTGAGAAGAAGTTCCTGCATTGGATGGTAATTTTTTTTCGATAGAAGGAAATCAATAAACCACCCGTGTCTTCACGAATTCGAATCAATGTATCACGGTGATTGAGAGTAGAGCTATTTATTCGATCAAGAGACCATCGCAAAGCTACTCTTGCATCTATAAAATGGGAAGTGAAAAACTGTAAAAGACGTTTGGTCAACGATGAATGAATCACGACATCCACAAATATTGTGGAACGAGGTTGTAAATCACACGGGATATTATAAATCTCGTTCAATTGACGGGAAATCATTTCCCAGTACCAATATTTGGAAGAATGATAAAACACGACGATCTTGATATGTGTGGAGGAACATATCATGGGGAATTCGTGTTTGAAAAATGGACAATACACGAAATATTTAATTACATTCAGTACAGCGATGGACATTTCTTATACTAAAAAAAAAATCATTTTTTAATAAAAAATGCACATGACTCAAAAAAAAGCAGGGAATCTTTCTTTTAAGAAGGGAAATCTTGTTCTCATTGTTCCGGAGATCTCTTCCAGTAGCGATATTTTGAATATTACCAACGGGTTCTTAATGTCCGTGGACATTATTTATAAATTAGCAGGAAAAGGATTTTATTGTTATGTGGATGAAAAAGACGGGATTACCTCCATTTCTCAAATCAATAGTGTAAGTCATCTCATGAAGAATTCCACCATTGCCGAGAATTATCTTCAATATCTACATGGTCGTGCTGGGAGATTAATGCAAAAACAAATCGACGAAGTCATGCATTTTATGAAAGGGAAGTACACGTTACAAAACGCGATTCGACCTCTGGTGACGGTCAATCGTGAAGACATTAATTTAGCCACCGTGAAAAAATTAACGGACACCCAGAAACAACCTGTTCTGAATTTCTTCATGCGTCTTCTAAGTCCTTTGTTTGTGCCATTATCCCAAGTTTTTTCTTTTAAACAACCCTATCTACGCGTGGTCCTCTTACATGTTGGTAAATATCGGAATCATGTGATCGCTTCTTCCGATCCCATACCTATCTCCAGCATTGCTCCTGATCGAAAAACCATCCAACGAGCCGAATTCAATAAATATTTTGTTTCTCCTATGGTATACCAGCCTCCTTCTCCGAGTCCAATGACATTTGGATCCATTTATCGTTAAAGATTCAAAATGGGACAATTTGCATACTCTACAAAAAAAAATGATGTTGTGGGGTTTACAAATGTAAAAAACCTCAAACTTTGTTTTCCAACAACACAGGGACAAGGAGACAATGCCGTTACCATCTACCGCCGTCCAAGAAGAAAGTTTATTTTTATTGGCCGAAGTGGCGTCCAATCACGCCAAGTGGAAGAAATGGCGTAAATATTATGATTTAGAATTGGTTAAAAAGAAATAAGTTCGTGAAATAGGAGCGATCGTATTTTAGGGATAATTCTTCAATGCTATGATTGGAGGTCATGTTCAGAATGACGTTTTCTTCGGAACTTAGTCGATCCAAGAAATTATTCCATGATGTTTTGTCGGAGACATCTCTTTGAAATGATTCGCTTTCTTTTGAGATGGAAAAACTGTCGAAAATCGTTTCGATTTCATTTAACACTAATACTAATGGTTTGTCGGGGGTCGGAAACACCGTGAATTAGATAAAAACACGACCAATGTCGATGGACGATCTGTTGAATTTTTTTTGTCTTGGTAGGTTTGTATGCATTGTTTTAGAAGCAAAGCTTGTTCATTTGTCGGCGGATGACAACATTCCCAGTGAGATGTCTTGTAGGGTCTTCGTTGGAATAGATACGTCAACGTCTTCACCTCCTCCGAGGCGTTGTTTTTTGGAAACTTGCATTGCCGACATCGATTTATCGGGACGATAGATATCGATCTCCTCACCTTTCTTCCAAGGGAGTGTGAGAATTTTCATGGTACATTTCCCATCCCCATCAAAGGCAATATACGCGATATAAGACATTCCAATGACCAAATGAAATGGTTTTTTTTTTCTGAATTTCCGTGGACGACGAGCTGAATTAATTGCAAAGCGAAGCGATGTCGGTCGCAGATTTTCTCGTACATTTTTCGTGTTAGAAGTTCCTGTTGTGAGGAATCGTAGATGCGATATTCGATGCCGATGATTTTTATGAGAATTAAAAAGACGGCCTCCAAGACGAAAAACATGAGATTGACCGTGGGTAAAAAACTATACAAAGACACCAGATTCATGACATAAAAATGAGTCCAACTATATATATATAAAATCTAATTAAAAAAAATATCCATGTCCCCTTGCGACTTGCGATTTTACGACAATGATTCGGACAATTTCAAAGGCTTCCATGAAATGCGTCCTGTCATTGAAACGATCTGTATCAATGATCGCATTCCAGTTTATTTCGGATACCATCCGCATGTGGATCGAACATCGTATCGAAAAATCATGGAGACTTATTATCCCGAAGATGATTGTTTATATAACGTTTTAGAATACTACCAAGATGTCGAACAGTATGAACCGTGTGAAGGTATTACCGAAGAGCAAGGGAAAGATTTACTGGCGTGGGTAGATCGACGTTGTGAGGAGTTACATCATCGTAAGATTGTATTTTTCGACTGGGATCGTACATTGACGTGTACGGAAGGGTTATTTTGTAAAAGGGATATCGTGCGAAACAAAATCACGGTACCTGCGGTTGTCCATTATTTGTTTGGTCCTCCTACTCGACTGTACCGACTTCGTCAGTTGATTGATGTTTTGCGAGAAAAGGGCGTCGAAATGTATATTTTGACCAATAATCAATTAGCCATGCAAGATAAATTATATTTTAGTCAATTTGTGAAAGAGTTCCATTCCTATTTCAAACCGAGGCATATTTTAGTCAGTTGCACGTTCCCCACCAAACAAGCTTGTCTTAAAAAATTTCTATTGACTATTTTAAATGAGTCATCTCATTAAATTAGTGCAATCAGTTTGGGAAAAACGCAAAGAACAGACGAAAAAAGAAAGAATACAAGAGATAGAACAACAAACGTCGATAGAAGGCTTAAGGGGCGTTACATTTTTGTGTAGTAGCAAACAAGGAAATTTAACAAAGCATCATCCTGACGTTCTTAAAGCATATATTCGCAAATTATTGGAATTACTTCCGCAAATTAAAGATCATAAAAGTGCACAATACTTTCATAGTACATTACACGGAATGTGTGTATTTGACGATGACTTTTATCACATTTTCGAGCTTCAAGAAATACGTGATACGTTCAATAAAGAGGATATACAAAAATTAAAAGAAGCATTTGCGAATTCAGAAAATATTATAAACAGTAAAAAAGGAGGATCCGAATTGTGGTACCTTACTCCACCAAAAAAAAGTAGGAAACGTCATCTACGGAAGAAAATAAATTCCCATAGAGGAGGAAATAATATATGGCCGTGGATTGGAAAAAAAGTGGCTTCTTTTCAACGACAAACTTCGGAGCGTGATGAACATTACTTTTCGAAATCGGACTATAGACCCGAGATTGAATATAACTTTTCGGAATGGGACTCATATAATCCCGAAACAAAGAAAGAGTTTATGAGAAAAGTACATGAAATCATTAGAAATAACGCGAGTGACTTTAAATCACGAGATGGAGTACTTAGAAAATATTGGAGCGGAAGTCAAAAAGAATTCGACAAAAACAAAAAGAATGACCAAAATAAATTGGAGAAAATTTTCGGTGAAATCAAGGACTTCAAAGATTTGTCAGCAGAAGATAAAAGAAGAATTATCAATGTATTACACAATGCATTTTATGGTTATCAATCATTTTTTTGAGCAACAGATCATTGTCGACAACAAAGATAACGTCCACGTGTCGCCATCGCCTTGGACCAAAAAGATCGGATCGTGTGTATGTTCTTGTCATAATTTTCGTTGGCATATTTGATGGTGAACAAAAAAATGAGTCCCTTCCTGAAAAAAAAAAAGAAGAAATGGAAGAGATTCAACAGAGACTTCGAGATTTTTTATTGGAGGAGGAAACGTCTCTGGAGAAACATTCCCTAAATATTAAAGGATGTCCTACTCTCAAAGAAGCTCATATTTATTGTAAAACACGACGTCTTTCTGCACAAACGTCTGGAATCATGATCGAAAAGTATTTTCAACATAAATATCATATGACCAAAAACTCTTCTTCATCGTGTACGGGGGATCTATGTCACGCAAATACGAATTTCGAACTCAAGATTTCAAACGGTGGAAAACGACATGACCGTTTCAATTTTGTACAACTTCGGATGAACCATAATTGTGACTATTTATTCACGGCGTATTATTTGCACCCATCCAACCTTGATCAATGTGGAGAGTTATTTATTTTTCAATTGAAAAAAGATTCTTTGAAAAACATGCTTTTGCAATATGGGAGTTATGCCCACGGGACTGTTTGTAAATTAGGCCCTATCACCCTCAAGGATTTAGAAGATCCTGAAAATCAAAAAGAATATGCACTACGACCTAAGTACGGAGATCCTTGTTGGAAAGCACTGTTAGAGTATCGTAGTTTCTTCTGGAGTTGAAGAGAACGTGAATTGGATCCATTCCCGACAGAGCGGACATTTCTTGGAATTGGCATTCCCACTACTATGCATCCATTTATGGAGACAAGATACGTGAAAATCATGTAAACATGTGAGTAAAATCGACGCAGGATTCTCTTCGTAGGACACATCACAAATACTACAACATTGTGATGGTTCCCGTAAAGGATCTTTATATTGAATGGCCGAATGGGATTGGAAATCAGGAATGGTTTCTTTGGTAAGTGGTGGTTGGTTTTTCCGATAAGTCCATCCTTTTTTTTGCATGGATTCCATGATCAAAAAATATTTGTAATATTCTTTCAAAGTGCAATGATGCTTTAGTACGATTGGACGGAACGATTTTTGTAGGACGTCTTGCATACAGGATAATGTCCACAAATAAGGGGTTGGGTAGGGTACATCCAGCTTGTCAGATGATAGAATACACGCGACATTTCCTTTCCAGTCGAGACAAATATTATTACACGTCAAAAGAAACCCATTCTCCATCCATTCGGCGAAATTCGGGATAATATGGAAATAGACGGTTCGATCGTGGTACAAAAGACAATAATCATAATGATCATTTTCTTCCGCTTCGTAGATTTCATTCACGACAAGGATTTCAATCATTTTCAAGAAATCGAGAAACTGTTGACAAAATCCACGATCTTTGATGACCAATGTGATTTTACGGTAGTCTTTGTGTTGTAATAACAAATCGTGGACACAATCGCCAACCACGAAAACATCTTTTAGATATCGTTCTTCGTTTTCTCTTGCCACATAACGAAGAAGTTTCATAATATACTGTATAACATCACCTCCCATGATATAAAAAGATGATTTTTTTTACTAAACAATGTTTCCACCACCCGCCGTTCAACCACAACCTCAATCACAACCACAACACCCCCTCTATAAAAATTATAATGTCTTGGTACGACATGAATTTCGCAACGAGGATGTGGAAAAACTGTTAGAGAAGAAAAACACGACCATTAATGAATTCATCTTGACCCATGGATCGACTTTGTATTTGAATGCATCGGGAAATGTCACTCAAAATGAAATCCACCGTCGAGATTTGGAATTACTGGCTTTGGAATACGAGAAAAAACAAGAACTGGCCATCCAAAAGGTATCGAATGATTTCATGAAAGACATTCTTCGACTCCAAACACGAAATAAGGATCTGGAAGAACGTGGGAAAGAATTGGCCGAAAGTGAATATATCAAAATCTTGCAATGCAAAGAGGATGTGATTCGTCACTTACAAGAGGAAATACAACAAATGCGAGACAATTTAGTATTGGTGAATAACCGTTTATATGATCTTCGCAAAGAAGGAAATGACCAATTAATGACGGAATTCCGAGAGATGAAAACGACGTTTCATACGTTTTTTAAGGACAATGCGAAAAAGGGGACCTTTGGAGAATTCAAGATTGAATATTATTTGTCCAGTCATTTTCCCGATTGTAAACTCCAAAATACATCCTTTCAGTCGGCGTCGGGGGATTTTTATATGGAGTATCGTGCTTTAAAATTATTGATTGAAAGCAAAAACGTACAAGTTTTGAAAAAGGAAGAGATCGATAAATTTTATCGAGATTTGGAATGTCAGGCAGGGAAAGGAACTATTAATTCGGCGTTGTGTATTTCCTTACATAATACTAATTTACCGAACGGGTATCGCAATTTCTGCTTTGAAATACGGGCAGGGATTCCAGTGATTTTCATTTCGGATATTTTCCATCACGAAGATTCGATTCGTAATGCCATTTTGACATTATCGTATTTAATTCAACACAATATTACTAATAAAATCGAAAGTGATGATGTCAAAATTGAACAATTAGTCAATGGTCTTCAACGAAGTTTTGATTTCATGGTGAAACAGAAATTGATATTAGAAAAGGAAAAGAAATCTCTGGAGTCGCTCTTACAGATGAATTACGAAAGAAAACAACAGTTGTATGACGTCCACGAGTTATTAGATTCCATACTTAAAAAGTATCCCGACATTGATCTATGTTCCCATCCGTCGTCGGGAGGTATGAAACAAGACAATCGTTTTGAATTACTTACGGATTTATGTGTCCAACATATCCAAGAAAATCCTCAATTTGTCGTGAAATTAGAAACGGTCGCGAATGTCGAGTCCGTGAAACAAAATCAGTTTTCCATGAGCGCTTTGAAAATCTTCACCATCAAGAAAATCAAAGACAGAATCGAAGAAAAACTGGCCGTCATTCAAAAAAAAATGATAGCGTGAGTATCCAGCCGTTAAAAAAAAAGTATCTTTTCTTATAAAGTATCTTTCTTACAAACAGATGGTATCATGCAGTCGACCATAATTTTTAAAGAAGGTGTGTTAAACGACAAATTGCGTTACGACGCGTTATTTGACATCAGTCGCCAACAGAGAAGCGGTTCGTCCGATAAAATACATATTATGACGAATCCTTTCTTTGCAGACAATTGGCGTTCGATATTTAAAAAGCTTTTTGATGAAGAACGTCTTTTGTTGATTCCTTCCTATCATCCTTCTTTATTACCGTCGCGAGAGGAATGGTCTACGGACGATTCGGACGATTATTATATTGTGGTGGATAATGTGAATTTGTTTTCGTGGGTTTTGAGAGACTCTTTGTGGTGCACTTCCAGTCAATCTTGTATGATTCTTGTACCTGCGTATTCTCCTTTAGATAATGTGATTTTTTCATCTACCCCGAGCCAAGCCGATGAATTGAAATACAATGACGGCGACGACGTCGGACTGGGTAATATTCCAGACGACCAAAAAAAAATATTAACCAAGGCTCTATGCGAAGAAAATATTTCAGAGGTGTTGCGAACAAAACCTTCTTTGATGACGGACATGATTCAGTATATGGAAACAGAGATTCAAAACGTTACCACGTTGGCGGATACCATTGTCGTGTTTCATTACTCGGACGAAGTACTTCATCGATTGTACCTTCGCTATAAAGCCACGGTTCCTTCGTCCTTATTTGTTTCCTCAAATATGTATCGGGATTGCCCCGAGGGATTTATGGAAAAGTATAAGAAATGGAGACGGTGTCGTGGAAAACAGCGTGTGATGTTTGTTACTTATGAAAATGTTATTTTCGGTGGTTTCAATGCAGATTTAGAAACGTGTCAAGACGGTAAAAAACCGTTGAAGTTGTATTTTAATATTGACGTGTTGACCCCCAGTACGACAGACGACGACGTCCGAATTTTCCAGAAAGATCCTTGGACTCGCTTCTTTTTCATTGAATCGTTTGAGGAGATTGAGGACTTGTTGGGTTATTTATTAGCGGATTCTCCATAAAAGTATTCAATCGGGGTACGACAATAGGGACAATCAAATACAAATTCTTTTTTTTTTACATGAAACCATTGTTCCATGCACGATTTACAAAAAGGGTGGTGACATGAAGTACGTACATCGGCATTTCGATGGAAACAAATACTACATTCATCGTGGTGATCGCGATCGCTTTTATGATCCGTGTTTATGCGAAGGGTCCATATTAATTCCCCTTCAATCAAAGGCTTATTTTCTTCACCGACCCCTTTAATCGTATAGGAATAACGTTCTGGATATTTGCTTTTCATCCACACTACCATGACGATGATCCCTTCGCGACAAGCGTGATAAAAGATCTTATCCCATATCATTTGAGACGGTTGGAAAAGACTCTGAAGACGTGATAACATACCATCATTTTGATGAAAGATGGCATAAAAACAGAGTGTAATTACATGTTTACGAGTGAAGGTTGTTGCAGTATCGTAGATGTCCATCAAGAATTGAAAATGGTGATTCCGATTCCATTGACAGCTATGGATCAATAAGTCAACGAAAAACGTACGGACCAATACTGGGACGTATTTATAAACCATCCTTAAAATGCCAATATCCATCCACAGCAGAGGATCTTTTAATCGAGGTATATCCACAGGTAGCACGAACGCATGTTGTAAGGATACTAAATGCCTTTCCAATGTCGTCGCGTCGGGATAATGTTGAAGGAGATAAAAGAGTTGTGTAGAATCCGAAAAATATAGATGATGATTTTGTTGAGAAATACTCTTCATCCATTCAAATACCACATAGGATAAATAAGAAGTCCGTGTGACAACAATAAATCGCAGAGATTTTATAAAGTCGCTTTCTTGAATGAATTTCTGGTGATAAATGGCATTCAAAATGTCCAATCGATCACACTCGCACATGGTGGCAATACATACTGTCTGTCGTAAAAAGGAGAGATTCCATGATTGTATGATGTAACACATGATACGGCGACTTAGACTCTGTTTATGAGATCCACAGATAATAGAAGAAAAGCATTCTACTTTTTCTTTCATATTAGAAGACATCGTGTCCATTAGATGGGTCATTTCTTTCCACGTGTCTTCATCATTCCACATGGTGTTCATGAGAAAGGTGACATTCGCTTTCCAATCCTTACAGTACGGTAGTAACCATTGATAGAAAGGAATGGATATTTCCTTGCGAAGAGGATTTAATAGGGATGATAGATTCGGCACGACCCTCCCTCCTCCTTCTTGGCTCAATGTGGTGAGGAATGTTTCCATGAAAGGAGTGCGTAATGTTTTATGGATCATCCAGTAACATTGAATATAAAGGAGATAAAAACGTCGTTGGAGGCTCGGATCGATTCCGAAACGATGATAGATCCAACGAAAGTTACTCTCATGCACGGTCGTTATACGAATCAAGTTCCAATTGATTTTAGACACAAATTGATAGGTTAGATCCCAGTTTTCTAATAATGGTGTCAAATCGAATCGGCTTCCGGTCAGGACAGAGTGATAGAAGGTCATGGAAGAAGCGTCAATATCACGTAAAGGCGATGATAGCGATGACGTACGATGCAAATAGTGGATTAGAATCGAATAGAGTTCGAAATATTTCCGTTTGATAGTAAAAGCAAGGATTTTGGAAGTGATTGAGAATCGGTCACCATCGTGAAGGGATAATAGTAACCAACGAATGATATGAAGACTATTTTTTCGAATACTGTAGATGAAATAAAAATCATTTAAAAAGGGACGTGGGTCGACATGTTTCAAATGACGAGGATTGTTGGATTTACATACGAAGCAAATAAATGCATGAGGGTACGGTGAAGAGAGACTGGTTGTTGTTTGATTAAGTAAAGATTCATAGTCGTCTTCTTTCCATGACATGACACCACTCGACGCGTCGATGGTCGTCTCCTGTTTAATGGTACAATTCATCCCTGTTTTCTTTTTTGAATACATCATTCAAATTCATTTTTTTTTTTAATTGAGGTGGTGTTGTCGATGGGAAAAAAAAAATGATCAACATTCTTCCTTTTTTTTTAAATTACAAATAATAATTTGACCACTAAAATGGTGACCACATGCTTGTGTTGTGATGTAGGACCAATCTTCGATGCCCGTCTTTCGAATTCAACTCCCTTCTTCGGGATCGTTTTTCATTCGCATTATGGAAAACAATTTACGACGTATTCGTGTGACGGATAGTGACGTTGTCCTGAAAATCCATCAAAAAAGTATTTGTTTACAATATCCCGAATCGCTTTCACCCAAAAATCTCAATATGTACAAAAATCAAATCTTCTCTCAACTCTTCATTGCGATGAGGTACCATTTGTCAAAATTCGAACAACCGTTTCCTCAAGATCATTATGATATATTGTTCCCTTTATTACGTAAAATTCCGTTCTTGAAAAGTAATCATGCGTGGCTTTTTGAAGATTATCCAACCTTGATGCAACAACGTTCGATCTTATTTCGTCTTCCAACCAAAACAAATACCACCACCACCAACACCAGTCTCGTGGTTCGTGGTGACACATCGCAACAACAACAAAAACAGAATTCATCCCTGCCAAACCACGGCGATACTCGTCACATGCTCTTTCTAAATCTCGATGATCAGCATTTTCTATTATTCTCGGGGGATGAAAAGAAAAAAATCCACATTCATGTGGGCGAAAAAGATCAAGTCTACGTCAATGTGCGTAAATTCTAAACTTTTCTCGGTCCTCGTCGAAAGATAAATGATGTATATTTGTCCACGATGCAATTACGTTACGACTTATCGATCTCATATCTTGAATCATTGGTCCCGAAAAAAATCATGCAAGGATATCAATCAGTGTCATTTAACATCCATTGAATGTCTCGAAGCTTTGCAAGAAGAATCCATTCGTAAATCCAAAAAATGTATCCGTTGTGAACTTTTTTTGACGACCACTGCCTTATGTCATCATTGTGTCACGAAATCCTTACAAGACATTGCCCGTTCGATTTCCACCACATCGTCCATGATACCAACGAGCATCATACACACAGCCCATGATATCGATACACCAAGAACGATTTCAGATGATTTATCCCGTATATTATATGATATTGTTCATGATGAGTCCCAATGTCCCTTTTTATTATTATATATCGCTCGCGATTTATTTTTTTCACAACCATGCCAACAATCGGTTCTTCTCTTTCCAGAGAATTTGAATTCGTGTTATGTACGACGACAAAACGAATGGAATTGGGAAAAGAAAAATAAAATCTTCGATCTTATCTTGAAAAAATCCGTGGATGCATTCCGTGGCATCCATCTCCAAGCCATGGACCCCTTTCGATCCTTGATTCATTTATACATCCCTGTTCGCCAATGTCATCGGAAATTTTACCATGAAGAATTAGAATTGTTATTTTTACGTCTCGGGGACTATTTATGGATTCGTTAACGATGGATCATATTGTGGTAAAAAAGTATACAAAGAACCTTGTTTTTGATAGAATTCAAACCATCGATATAAGTCACTCGAGGAATGTTGTTTATAAACAATGTCTTCGTGTAGCCATAAATGACCGTGTTGGTGCAGTAATTTCCAAAGAAATGAAATAGGTAATGATTCACGAGGGGAATTCAGAATTTGAATGACATGATATTGGTATTGAATTAAATCGTCGGGTTTCGAAATGAATCGAATGCGATGGGGATATAACATTCTGGCCATGGTAATATGATCCTGATTGCGATCGTAACCAATGATCGAACATTCGGGATATTTTTTTTGTAACATATCTGTGGTATGACCTACACCGCATTGATAATCCAAACAATAAAATGGTTTTGTGGTAGGAAATGATCGCGGTGTCGATTTTAATTCCATCAACGACGGCGTACCACTTACTCGCACGGGAGAGGAAACAATATACGTTAAAATCGAAGCGATTTTCATCTTTAAAAAAAAAAAAGATCTCTTTATATGAATACAGGATACGTCCAAAAGATTCTGGATTCTGGATCGTCATAAAAACCGTTCAATTGATGATCGTATAGAACTAATAAAAGATGTTGCATATAATGGTCGAATTTGGCTTTTTGATTATCTGTTGTTAAAGACGAATCATTCTGTATAGATCGTAAATAGGCGACGAGACTGATGGTCAATGTCGCTAAATATTGTTCATGGAAATGAAAGTCTTTCAATAATTGTTTTAATTCGAAATACAAATTCGAAATATTCCGTTCGTGTCGGTCATCGTCATAGACCCAATCGACAAATAAGGGTAATTGATCGTCCACGATGCGATGGTACTTACGAATCGTCATTGGTTTGGATGGAAAGATTCCCATGAATGGCGTTGCGTAGGAACAGCATACCATCATTTTTTTTGGGTCACTACCACCCCAATTTCACACATGCACCAGTTCAAGACGCGAGAGGGATGCCATGTTTTCTCGAGCCATTCTTGACGAATTGTATCGAACCATTGTTTTTTTCTCACTACCATTAATTTCCAAGAAAAGGTCATATCGGGGACCATGATGGTATTTTGAAAACGAGAGACACCTTTGGAAAAAATTCCATTATAGATATAAAAGATATCTTCATATTGAAGAATGCGACAGTGCTGGATGAATTGAAACCGCAATTTGTGGGAAAAGTTGAGAAACGTCGGTGTTATTTGCACCACATAAGAAGAGGAATTATGGACATGTAAGTTGTGGGGACTGTCGAATAATAAAAGCGGTAAACTGTACCGACCCATGAGGATGGGTTTCAACTCATTTCGATAAAATATAGATTCGTCCAACGCCACAAATGCAGAGGTGATTTTCAGGGTGGTGGATGGTTGATTCAACAAGGTAAATCCCAGAAGAACATCACCGTGGCGCTTGATGGTCATAAATGAATGAGGAGGAATCACCCATGTATCTCCGTCGTAGACATCATAGGGAAGTTGTAAATGAATTAATCGATAAATCGATGCAGTACAAGGATCGTTGCTATTGTCGTCGTCTTCGTCGTTACAGTCGACGCCGTCGTCGCCGTTCCTACTATGTCCCCCCTTGTCTGGCCATAAAGATACGATAGATCTCCATGCTTCTGCAATTTTATCGAAAAGAAGCATCATTTATATAAAAAAAAATGATATTTTAAATCCGTTACAAAAAATATCCATTTTTCCGTTATGACTAATTTCATATCTTTTTGGATTCAGGGAATGATGAAATCACCACCCAAAAGCGATAAGCGGATATTTTTATATCGACAACTCACTCCCGACTCGAAATTCGTTCAACGAAATGAATACATGAGAATATGTGCTCTTTTGAAGAATCTACGACTTCATTTATCCTCGGAGAACGCCCGTTCTCTCATTTACTTTCTTTATAAATACAAAATGTTGTATTTGAAAAACGGTCGTGAAATGATGAAGACCGAGGATCTTAAAGAACGACTTTCATCCTTACACGTAACACTTACGAACAATGAAGAACAGTCGGTGATGCAATTTCTCAATTCGATTGCCTTTTATCTTCCAGTCCTTGCCGAGGCATGCCGTTCTGCGAATTTTATTTCCTCACCAATATAAAAAAAAATGGATGGAAAGGAATGGGTGATTGTGGTATTATCCTCTATCATTGTTGTATTACTATTGTTTAACTATCTATCAAACCGTCCTCAACAAAAGGTAGTCGCTTATTTATCCATGATTTATGAAAACCGCCGAAGCTTGATGGAGCGATATGGTACATTTCTCCACCCCAGCCCCATTATCAAAAAAAAGCACAACATCATCATCATGGAAAATGTCTTGAACGAGAGGTTTTTTCAGTTCTTGCAAGACCAAGTGATTCATTCCAGCTATCGATATAAATCCAAGCAATTTTTAAATCAACGGAAAGGAACTGGTGTCGATTTTTTTTCTCTCTTGTATGATGAACGCTATCGGGGATTTCTGGAATTGTATTTCAGCACCGAATTGCTCGATTTGATATCGAAGGTTTATCAGGCACCCATACAACGTGTCGCATTAAATTCCTCTGATATATGCTCTTTACTTATTTACACCGAACCAGGTGATCATATTGGATGGCATAAGGATTTTTCCCATTACCACGGAAATCGGTACATTGCTTTATTAACACTTGTCAATGAACATCAACAAACCAAAATGCTTTCGGCCAATCGCTTCATGTATCGATATGATGGGAAAGAATACTCTTATGCATTACCTCCCAATTCCTTGATTTTATTTAAAGGGTCTGAAATATGGCACCAATCTACGGCCATTGCGGAAAAGGAACGACGGATTCTTTTGTCCATGACCTTTTGTGATACCTGTCAAGAGAAAAAAAATATCTTCTATGATATTTATAATTACGCCAAAAAAAAGGTACTTTACAATTGAAGTTGTTTTAGTGGAGGTTTCTCGGTATTGCCATATTGCCGGCATTCCTGAAAATCCCAGTATCCGTTCGTATCCGTGAATCGGAACAGATAGAAGGTTTCATAATACCCCGAAAGATCGATTTGAAAAATATGGGTCATATCCGATCGAAAACGAAGAGGACCCTCGAATCGAGATGTCAAGATTAACGAGTAACCATTGGTGCGATACTGCGCAAAATATTTCAAGAGCGTCTCCATACATAAAGGACGTACGTCCAGTATCGCCATGACAATGGCCAACGGATTGCAACGGAGCATTTGATGCATCAATTGTTCAAAGTAAAATGCGATATCATACCCATCTTCAGAGATCGCATTCATGGCCAAGTATCGATGAACGAATTCGATCGACCCATCTAAGGACGGAGGTAGGGTGTCGGCCATTTTTTTATGTTGATAAAGTTTCCGAGATACAGTATCCAAGGGAACAAAATAAACGGCGGAACCGATTTTCGCGAGACGTTTCTGAATTTTGCGAATATGTTGATATTTGTGGTATGTATTTCGAAAGACGCCGTCCACGTCCATGAGAACGATCGAATGAATGGTATATCCAAGATATTTGAGATGCCATACCATGCGATGAACGGTTTCTAAGGTTGGTTTTTTCACCACGACAACGTTGGCGACACTGAACGACATGGTCTGTTACAGATATACACACAAACAAAAACAACTTATTTTTTACGACCAAGTTTATTTCACCCACCCACCAAAATTTAAAAAATCATTTTTTTAATGTAAGAATATGATTTTTCCATGTGTTATTGTGGGCAGTGGAATGGCGGGACTAACATGCGCCAATTATTTACTGCAAGCAAACATCAATTGTTTGATTCTCGAAGGACCTTCGTTCGGTGGTGCTCTGACGCAAAGTACTCAAATTACCAATTGGCCAAGCGAGTTATCCATCACGGGAGAAGCACTGATGAAAAAAATGGGTACCCAAGTATTGTCTCACGGAGCTCAAATGATCAAAGCCAAGATGGTTTCGTTTCGTCATAATAAGACGTACACGATCCTCCAAATACAACATACGACCACGGGTCGAATCGAAACGATCCAAACGTATGCATGTATTTTAGCCATGGGATCTGTGTCCCGACGACTACATGTTCCTGGGGAAGATTTGTACTGGGGTAAAACCGTCTCGAATTGTGCCGCCTGTGATGGGTTCAAGGTGAAAGACAAAAGAGCGATTATTGTCGGCGCAGGAGATACGGCATTTCTCGAAGCCTCTCATTTACTTAAATTATGTTCCGAATTATTTATCTTTATACGAGGCTCCGAGATGCGAGCGAAAGATAAACAAAAAATCGAACGGTTACGAACGATGTACCAAGATAAATTGCAGTTTTGGTTCCATACGTCGATCCAAGCGTTTCCCTCTGAAACGTCGGTGGTGATTTCCAAAAACGGTTTTACCGAGAGATTGGAGAATATCGCGGGCACTTTTCTGGCCATTGGGTACGATCCCAATACGGATCTCCTCCGTGAGTCAGGCATCGAATTGGATGAGTTTTCCTATATCAAAACCAATCATCACAAAGAAACAAGTTTGAAAGGGGTCTACGCCATTGGAGATATCGCCGATCCAGAAATCAAACAGGCGATTACCGCAAGTGCTGATGGATGTATCGCCGCATTACACTGTATACAGTATTTAGATTCCTTTCCTGAATTACTGAAACCTTCGCCGTCCACACAACGCCCTTTTACTTACAAAAACAAGAAGGTTGGTCGAATGTTCTCGGTGAGACGTGCTTTTTCCGTGGATCGTATGCCGTCTTTAATGGATCCGAAAGACGTCTCTGATGTTATTGATCAATATGCGTACGTCGTCTTTGTCATTACAGGACCACACTGTTCTCATTGTCTTCAACTAAAAAAGAATTTGCGGAAATTAATGCCTTCCTATGAACATAAGATCCAATGGATCGCGGTCGATGCCTATTCCTCCCAACTCACTACGGAACTGAAAGTCCGATTCAAAGTCGCCTACAAAATCATTCCCGTCATGATCATGATTCGAAACCAGACTCTTTATAAAATGATTCAAGGATCCTTGTCTTACAAAAAACTTCAGTCGATCCTTCAAAAATATTCTGTTTCTATATAAATAAATGAAGTTCTTAATCACCCGACATGCATACTCGTGCAATAACATGAAAAGTAAAAAAGAAGGATCATTTGTGGATCGAGGATCGGAGTATGAACCCTCTTTGACAGTCTATGGCATTTTACAGACCCATGCATTATCATTCACGCCATTATTTGCAAACCAAGAAATAAAAAAAAATGCAGGTACCAAGCCCGAGCCAACCCAAAATCCACCAACCGAGCCAGTTGGAACATGGCAAACAAGCGGGCATACCGTTGGAACATATGCAGTACAAGCGGCGGCGGTGGCGAAGGCAAAACAAGAACAACAATCTTCTGTAACGGGCACGGACACCGTGTCACCTCAAGTAGGACAACGAGAAGTCCAGTTACCCCCCGACGATAAAGAATCGGAAAAAAGTCGAATTGAACCAGAAATAGCAGAATTGAAAGGTGATCGTGAGATTGTCGCGGAACAAATACAACAATCTTCATTGGAAGAAAGTCGAATTAAACCAGAAATAACAGTTTACGTGAGTTGTTTAATTCGGACGTGGATGACCGCTATTCTATTATATCAAACATATGAAACCATCCATCTAATCATAGCACCCTATCTTAAAGAAGAAGGTGACACTGCGGGAAATTTACCACTCCCATTGAGAGAACAAATCCATAAAATGAACGAATTCTTGAAATATGTCGATTTTTTAAAACTAAACAAACCTAAGACCATATATTTAAAAATTGCACCATTTGATGCAAGACAAGAACCTGTATTACTACATACATTTTCTGATGCATCGACAGAAAATGACGTTTATGCATCATTCGAATATACATGTGATATTTCCAAATATATATCAAAGAAATGTCCCTCGTCACGACTTTCAAGAAGTTATAAGACAGAAATCGCACATAATTGGCAAAAAACGCAAAATCTATTAAAACATGTACGGTTAAATTCGAAAAAAAAAGAAGATGTCGACGTTAAGCAAATAAAAGAGGATTACAAAGATTATATTGAAATATTAAAAACAAAACTGCGTTTTGAAGAAAACATTGAAGAAAACAAAGACAAACTTTCATTTGAAAAAGAAACTAAACAAACGGAAACATCTTCGGCGGAAGAAAATCTGTATTTGAAAGTAGATTTACAACAATTTATACAATGGGCATCATCTACCGAAAAAACGAATGGTGGTTTATACGATATACGTGCAGTGGCACATGGAAAGATGATGCGTAAATTCTTTTCTCCAGGAGAGGAATTAAAAAAAAAACTAAAACACGAAAATTCATGGTCCATTGATTATGACGTAAAAACTACTACCATGACTATACATCATGGTATCCGACAACCCGATAAAGACCAAGTATCTAAATATATCCGATCTTCCTGCGAACCTCTTTGCTTATTCTCTTATGGAAATTATGCTCCACAAAAGGGTTATGTGTGGGATGACGATAAAGCCAGAATTACGCGTTGTTCGGATAAAATGTTGAAATCAAAAAGCGGAGGTGGTTCGCAGAAGACCTCCCTCAAATCACGACGACGCCGCTCCACTATCCAAAAAAACACAAGGAGGGTTGGAACTGTTATTCGATAAAGTTATATTCTTTATTAAAAATGATTTAAGGATAACAAAATAAATCATCTTAATAATTGAATGAATGACAAATAGTTCACTGTAGTCATATCGAGAATAATGATACGTCGATTGTGGAATGCAAGCATAATAGTCGATTCCTTAAGAAAAGGAGAAACATTAATGCATCTAAAAACATCAAAGGACTGA